>Ga0157378_10003460_pt1 | contig 14014 bp, 11 predicted proteins | sample M65metaG_FD_115309 | JGI IMG/M metagenome (GOLD analysis project Ga0157378, IMG submission 115309) | Miscanthus rhizosphere microbial communities from Kellogg Biological Station, Michigan, USA - M6-5 metaG | ecosystem: Host-associated > Plants > Roots > Rhizosphere > Soil | place: USA: Michigan...
CGGACTTACCGGTTGGCGGACCAGGAATTCGGCTTTGGCTGGAGCGTAGCATCAGTTTTGGAAATGTGTTTTCGACTGCGGCACTGCAGGGGCCGACTATTTCATGTTCGAGGTATAGGAGGTGCAACCATGATGTGGCGTCAATCTCGTCGGCTGAGCTTATTCTTGCTTCTTTGGCTCCCCGCGGCCAGCTTCGGCCAAACCGCTAGCGGTGGTTCAAATACAGCGTCGAGTCCTCTGAACGTATACGCCCCGCCTTGCGTTTCCCAGGTTAAGCAGTACATCGCCGTGAATTGTCAAATTACACCGACAGGGGGCGCGCAACCATACAGCTATGCGTTTAGCGGAGGCTTCCCAACTGGCATATCTATGTCCACTGGTTTGGGCGGGGGCTTGATCAGTGGGACGCCCACAGGGATAACCGGCGTGCAGGCCACAGTTACGGTAACGGATGTGAGAGGGGGGACTGCCGCAACTTCGTTCATGATCACGCCGACAGGTTTATCCGGCTCAGGCCCATGCGGGAGCGGTATCTGCGTCACGGGAGCCGGTTACGCGATCAAAACCGCGGACGGTTATACCATCACAACGTTAGCCCCGGTGCAGATGTCAGCCACGACGTATTGGAGTGATGGCAGCACGCTTGATGTAACTTCCATGGCGACCTGGGCCTGCGCTCCGAGTCCGCAGTGCGGTTCGGTATCGGCAACTGGCCTTTATACGGCTGGAAACTCAGTCGGCACCTATCATGTGACGGCAGCATTCTCCGGAGTTACGAATGATGGCGGGGCGGGAGTCGCGGTTACTGTGGCCAGCATTGAGGCCCACACCAAAGAGAGCGAGCGAGTCGCAAATTCCGGCATGGTGATGAGGGAAGTCCTGCAACTGCGCAGTGGCATACCTGCGGCGGTGCTACAGAAGGCAGAATGCGTCGTCGTTGTGCCTTCAACCCTCAAGTTCGCTTCTGGCGTTGGTATAAGCTACGGGCGTGGGGTAATGACTTGCCGCGGAGGCCGGGACTTTCGAGGACCGTGGGGGGCTCCGTCGATGATCGCGCTCGGCGGAGGTGGCTTTGGCTTGCAGGTCGGCGGGCAGGCCACGGACTTTGTTCTTCTCCTGATGAATGACCGTGCGGCCAGCAGCATATTGGCAAGCAAAGTGAAGATCGGTGCTACTGCCTCGGCTGCCGGCGGGCCTATTGGACGTGAATCAACTGCTGCCACGGATTTATTCCTGCGCGCAGAGATACTTTCGTACTCCCGCGCTCGGGGACTCTTTGCCGGTGTCTCCCTCGAAGGTTCCACCCTGCGGCCCGACAAGCGGGCTAACCGAAAGCTTTATGGCAAAGAAGTCAGTGCGAAAGCAATCGTCCTGGAGGGTGCAGTTTCGCCGCCTTCCTCCGCGCTCGAACTGCTGTCGGTACTGAATGCCGAAACACCCTCCAACAAGTCAGCGGGCGGCGTTACCTCTGCCAATAGTCGGCCGGTGGCATCTTGTTCAGCTAATCCGACCCGTGTTATCGAAGGAAGTGGCGAGACCGTTTTGGTCCGAGCCTATGGTAGTGATCCAGACAATAATTCGCTGACCTATACATGGACGACAACGGACGGAGCCATTGAAGGTACAGGATCGCAAGTTCGGTGGAACCCCGCAGGTGTGGCGCTGGGCACCCATTCTGTCACAGCGCGAGTGGATGATAGTCGCGGCGGGAGTACGAGTTGCGTGACAGACGTCCGAGTGGACCGACCCAACCAGCCGCCAACGATCAATTGCTCCGCGAGTCCAATCTCGGTACAACCGGGCGGTCGCGTGCATATCACTGCGGTGGCAAGTGACCCCGACAACGATCCGCTAACATTTAGCTGGGAGTCGACGGGCGGGCAAATCGTCGGCTCGGGTTCGGAAGTTGACCTCGATACCACCCACGTCGCGCCCTCGGCCTACACTGTGACGGGCCACGTGAGCGATGGAAGCGGCGGCACCGCAGTTTGTCAGGCAGGAGTCACTTTGGAAACTCCGGCCGTGGAAGCCAAACTGGCGATCCGAAGCATTTATTTCCCAACAGCTCTGCCTTCACCTAAAAGCCCAGATAAGGGCTTGATGGAGAGTCAACAACGAACCCTCACGTCGCTAGCGGGCGACTTCAAGGAATATCTCGCAAGCAGACCGGATGCGCATCTCGAGTTGCAAGGCTATGCAGATCGCCGCGGAAAACCGAAATACAATCAAGGGCTTTCTGAGCGCCGCGTCGAAGTCACAAAACGCTTCCTTGTCGGACTTGGCATTCCGGAAGGAAATCTTGTGACCAAAGCGTCTGGGGAAGAAGCTAACATAACGCCCGAGCAGGCAAAACATCTGGTGGCCGAACACCCCAACTTGAGTCAGGAGCAGAAGGACAAAATCCTGAAGAACTTGAAGGTGGTGACGCTGGCGCAAAACCGGCGCGTGGACATTACCTTGAGCAGTACAGGGCAACAGTCCGCTCGCCAGTTCCCGTTCAATGCTGAAGATGCGTTGACGCTGCTCGCGATGAAGAACAAACATTAGAACTTGCTGATCCAGTTTGCTGAGGAGATTGGCCTTAGTGCCTCTTAGCCTCTCCTGCGAAGGATCAAACGCGTGCCCACCAGGTGGGTGACGCGTCTGCCTGCCAAGCAGGTGTACTACTGATTGGTGCCGCTCAAGATCGGCACAATGATCCCGAACCTTGTTTCTGGATCGTTTCCGGATGCCGACCACCGGGAACTACTCGGTTCGTGTAACGCAAGGGCGTTTGGACGTAGCCGCCCGGCGGCGGACGCTACGCGTGAGGTTGTGGAGGGTTGGTTGCTCGATGACTTGATGTAAATGTGGGTCACAGGAGGTGTTCCTGTGACCCAACTTCGCAAAATGATGCTGGAGGAACTCCAGCGCCGTAATTATGCTCGACATACCACACGTTCCTTACATCCGCACAGTCGAGGATTTTGCTCGACACTTCAACTGCTCCCCGGATCGCTTAGGCCCTCGACACATTCGCGAATACCAAGCGGAACTATTTGAGAAGCACAAGTTGTCAGCGGGCAGCGTCGCAATCCGTCTGGCAGCCTTGCGGTTCTTTTACTGTAAGACGCTCAAGAGAGCCTGGAGCATCGCCGACACTCCCTATCCGAAAGGGGCCCATCACCTGCCAGCGATCCTCAGCCAGGAAGAAGTTGCGCAACTCATTCAGGCGGCCAGTACTTCATCCATCGCACCCTGCTGATGACGCTCTACGCCGCCGGGCTACGACGCGCTGAATTGACACACCTGAAGTCAGCGACATCGACAGCCAACGCATGGTGATTCACGTCCAGGACGGGATGGATCAGATCGCCAGCTCAAGGGACTTCGGCGGAGTTGTACTCGTGGCGCGCAACGGGCATGTTCTCTTCCAGGAGGCCTACGGATTGGCAAACCGTGAGCACGACGCGCCTACCAGAGTGGGGCGAAGTTTCGTGTTGGGTCAGTGGTCTAGCAATTCACCGGGACGTCGACCGCGACAACCGCCTCTCGGTCGACCGCGCCTACGCCGACAAGTTGCCGTTCCTCCTCAACGACTGAGGCGGCGTTCGGCACGCCTACTCCGGGGCGCAACCGCTTCCGCGAGCACCGGCTGGCGGCGGTCGTGACGAATTTGGGAATCCATGACGTGCGCCGTGAAGATGAGCGCCAGGTGCGAGAAAGCCTGGGGGAAGTTCCCGATCAGGCGGTGTAGCCTGGGATCGTATTCCTCGGCCAGCAGTCCCAGGTGATTTCGCAGCCCGAGGAGCCGATCGAACATCTGCTCGGCATCAACCGGGCGCCCCATGAACGCGTAGTTGTCGGCCAGCCAGAAGCTGCACGCCAGGAAGGCGCCCTCCATCCCGGGGAGGCCGTCGATTCCGTGCGAGGTGTCGTAGCGGAGCACGAACCCGTCGCGCAGGAGCGTCTTCTCGATCGCCGCGACCGTCCCCCGGACCCTTGGGTCCGTGGCGGCGAGGAAACCAACGTGCGGGATCAGCAGCACGCTCGCATCGAGGGTGTCGCTGCCATAATACTGGGTGAAGGCGCCCACCCGCGGGTTGAAGCCACGCTCGCAGACCTCCTGGTGGATCCGCTCGCGCAGGGCGCGCAAGTGGGGAAGCATCGAAAGCCCCTCCTCTCCGCCCCCGCCGAACTCCTCGATAAGCCGGGCCGCCCGATCGATCGCGACCCAGGCCATGATCTTCGAGTGCGTGAAGTGCCGCCGTCCGCCCCGCACCTCCCAGATGCCGTCGTCCGGGCGCTCCCAAATTTCCTCGACGCATTCGATCAGCTTCTTCGCCGGCTTCCAGCCCTCGTTATGAGCCGCGAGGCCCATCTTGCGGCCAGCGTAGAGGCAGGAGATGAGCTCGCCGTAGACATCCAGCTGGAACTGGCCTGACGCCGCGTTGCCCACCCGTACCGGGTGCGAGCCCTCGTAGCCCGGCAGCCAGTCCAGCTCGAACTCCGTGAGGCGCCGCTCTCCGCGAATGCCGTACATGATCTGCAGATCGTCCGGCGCGCCCGCGCACGCGCGGAGCACCCACTCGCGGAAGGCCCCGGCCTCGTCTGTGTAACCGCCGATCATAAGGGCATGCAGCGTGAGGCTGGCGTCGCGCAGCCAGCAGAAACGGTAGTCCCAGTTGCGCACCCCGCCGATCTCCTCGGGCAGCGAGGTGGTGGGCGCCGCGACGATGCCGCCCGTAGGCGCGAAAGTCATCGCCTTGAGCGTAAGGAGCGAGCGGAGCACCGCGTCCCGCCACCGCCCCTGGTAGGTGCAGCGGCCCGCCCACTCGCGCCAGAACGATTCGGTCGCGCCCAGCGCCTGGTCGATGTCCAGCCCCGGAGGTGCCGGGAGGTGAGAGGCGTGCCAGGTGAGCTGCATTGGGATGCGTTCCCCTTTCTTGACCTGGAGATAGGCGCTCACCCGCCCGTCGGCGAGCCGAAGCTCGGCCGGCGAACGGAAGACCACGCAGTCCGGCCCCGCTACGAACCGGAGGCCTCGCTCCTCGAGCGTGATCCACGGCAGATCGTCGCCGAACCCGAAGCGCACCCTAAGGAGCATCTCCATCGGGACTTCTCCATCGAGCCCCTCCACGATCCGGACGAGGTCGCAGCGCCCGCCCCGCACGGGCATGAAATCCGTGACCCGGACGGCGCCCCCTTCGCAGATGAAGTCGGTCTCCAGGATCATCGTGTCGCCGCGGTACCGCTGCCGGTTCTCGCGCACCGCCACCGTCGGGCTCAGCGACCAGCGCCCGTGCTCCTCGTATCCGAGCAGCGCCGAGAAGCAGGCGTCGGAATCGAAGCAGGGCGCGCACAACCAGTCGATGGCCCCGCTGCGCGACACGATGGCCGCTGTTTCCATGTTGCCGATGAGCCCGTAGTCTTCGATTTTCGATGCCATGCCCGCCGCCTTTCGTCGTTGGTGGTCGCGCACTGTGGATGAGCACTCCGACAGGAGCGCCGGTTTCGGCTTAACAGCACGCGATCGCAGAAGAACTCAGCTTGTTGGTCCATGCCCCCCTGCTACAATCCACGCTGCCGCGAAGGGATCCGCTACAAGACCTGCTCAAAATGGCGTAACTTCAGTGGACGTCAGAGGGCGACGTGCCTTACCCAGTCGTGAGCCGATTTGGTCCCGACCCTGAACGGCCTCTTGACGTCCGGCCTCCCGAACCCACGCTTATCAATACGGCGGTTAGTCGACTCCTGCAGAAGTATACGAGAAACTCATTTTCCGAAGGGCGGCACTCTCTAGTGAATCCTATCGGTTGACCTCGGCTTGAAACCGCCGAGCGGACTTGATTGCGGTTTCCCGACTCTTACCGGGACTTACGAGTATTGGTGATGGTGATCAACGGCACGGGCTCCGGAACGTCCACATTTAATGCCGCCGGGACTTCGAGATCCGGCATGGGAGGAGCTGCGAATAACCGCTGGCAAGGCTTTGCCAGCCAGCGCGCCCAACGCGCTGACCGGGAAACTCGCGCGCTGTCGGTGGCCATTCCAGTATCCGCATACATCTGCCGGTAGATTTTCGAAATCAAGACGAAAGCTAGCCGGGAGCGCAGGGATTTGAGGAAGCCAGCGCGCATCCAGATGGACTTCAAGGTGTAAAACGTGTCCCAGACCGATTGCGTGCGCTCGCGAATTTCCTCGGCGGACATGGTCGGATGGGGCCAGTAAAGCTTGGGGCGGAGGGAGCGCGGAATGAGCCAACGCCTGGTAATCGGGATGCCAGCAACCGTGACTGGGAGAGCCTCTATGATTTTTTCCCAGCGCGTGAAATCGACGGTGCCGGGATAAGGAGTCAATCCAACAAACTGCGCGAAGGCAAGTTCCGCCTTGACGGCAGCAGCCGCAGTCGCATCAAAGGTTTCTGGGCGATCGCTTGGCAAACCAAAAATGAATGAGCCGAGCACGTACACGCCACGGCGGCGGAACGTTTTCAGCCGTTCGACGAGTTCTTCCCCGGCGGCATTAAACTCCTTGTAAACATCCTTAAGACCTTCGGGAGTCACGGCCTCCACTCCAACCAGAGCGCCTTTGATGTTCGCAGCCTTCATGGCATCGAGGAAATCGGTGTCTTCGGCCGCCTCCATCGTGATCTGCGTGAAGAAAACCATGTCGGGCGGAAGCTGCGCCAGCCGTGCCATAAGTTCGAACCGCTCCGCTCGGATCAACTTGAGCTCATTCAGCCGGTGGACGTTGCGTTGCTCCTCGGCCAGACGCAGGTCGGTAAACGTCACGGGGTAAAAATTGTCGTCAGCCAGCGCAATGAACCGAAAACCGAGGCGTCGCAGTTGCACGATTTCTTCGATCACCACCTCCGAGGCACGCTGACGTGGGCGCTGGCCGTCAGTCCGCCACACGGAGCAGAAGGAGCAATGCTTCGGACAACCCCGCACGGTCTGCACCGAGGCCCACATGTAGCTGTGCCGAGGTACCAGTTCCCAACGTGCCGCCAGGAACTCCGAAGCCTCGATGCGGCCACCCTCGTAGACATTCTGCGGAGTCAGACGAGAGCAATCCAACAATACCTTTGCCCAGACGACATCACCGTCCCCTCTGACAACCGCGTGCGCGCCACCAAGTTCATGCGCTTCGTTTGGGTAGAGGGTCGCGTGAATGCCGCCGAACACCACGCTGGCGCCTCGTTCGCGCGCCATTTTTCCAATCTCGTAGCCCCGGAGCGCATTCGCCGTGTGGATGCCGATGCCGACGATATCGCCACGCTGGATGGTGTTGGGGTCGATTCCGACCAGGGTTTCATCGACCAGGAAAGGAATTCCGAAACTCTGTGGGGTTGCCGCCGCCAGCACATATAACCAGCGAGGAGTGATGACTGCCGTACCGAAAGAAACTTCGCTCGGATTGATAAGATGAACGCGCACGCGGGATTATCCCTTCCATGGCGTCTCCCTTCACAGATGGGAGTAACGATATTGCTTGTTGGGGACGGGTGCTGGTGACGCTTACCAGTGGACCGCCTCCGCCCGGCCCGTATGGTTTTCGAATCATAGCAGAAGGCTGCAATCTGACGTAACGCTTGATTGACGCGGTTACCGGTAAAGTGAAAAAGGGCACTTTCGCTCTCTCCTATCTCCTATCCCTGAACCGCGTCTAAGACGCAGAAGGTCATTGACCCTATACGCCCTTCGGAGAAACAAATAGGTCGAGTCATTCTTGGGAGTCCAGGAACCTTGGCTCTTAGAAACACATACAAGCACCGCATACCCAATGGCACATGCGATGTTTGCTGAGAATAAGATTTCGTGCAGGCCGCAGCATCAACGGATACATGGCCGAGGGTCCTGGCCTCAGCCCAGTCTCGGTGGACCGCGACAATCAGCGCCGGCGATTACATTGTGAGGACGGCGCGGAACCGGGCCTTGCCCTCCACGACGCGCTGGTATGCCTTCGGAGCCTCGGCCAGTGGGTACGTCTCGACTATCGTTTTAACTTTCTCTTGCGCTACGAAATCTAGGGCTTCGTAGAGATATTCGGGGCCGTTTTGCTGGCTGCCTATGACACGAATGCGCTTCGAGATAAGATCCATCAGAGAAATCGTAAGCGGCTCTGCGTCCGCACCCATGGTGATAAGCCGGCCGTCCGGCCGCAGTCCCTGAATACTGTCCACCATTGCCTTGGTCGAATTGGAGGTGCTGAGGATCACATCTGCGCCGCCCGCCGCGGCAAGGCTCTTTCCGTCGCGGACAATTTCATCCGCGCCGAGATCGCGGATCAGCTTGTCTTTATCGGGAGAGTGCGAAACCGCGATGGTCTCGAAGCCTGCAGCTTTCGCGTATTGCAGTGCCAGGTGCCCAAGCCCACCGATCCCGAGCACGGCCACGCGCTCGTGCGGCTGGGGATCCGCCCAGCGGAGCCCGCTATAGACCGTGTAACCGGCGCAGAAGATCGGGGCTGCTTGCTCGTAGGAGACCTTATCGGGAATTAGATAGGTGGCGTCGGCATTCATCGGCATGTACTCGGCGTGGCCGCCTTGTGCCTCAATTCCTGTGCTTTTCAGATAGGGACAGAACATTCTGCGGCCGCGCTGGCACCATTCGCACCGCCCGCAAGTGGATTGAATCCAGGCTGTACCCACGCGGTCGCCCACCTTCCGCGTGAGGACGTCGGGAGCCACGGCAACGATCTCGCCGACCGGCTCGTGACCGAGGATGCGGGGAAATGGGCCTGGAATGTGTCCGAGTGTTTCGTGCACGTCGGTATAGCAAATGCCGCTTGCGCGCATCTTCACCAGTACTTGACCGGGTCCGGGTTGAGGCTGGGGAACATCTTTGATCTGCCACGAACTGCTCATGGCCGGTACGACTGCAGCTTTCATCGGCCTTCCTCCTGGCGCGATTCCATGCGAGCGCCGTCATGCTAGGGGCATGATTTTACATCCCAACCGCCAACCGCACACACAAGTTGAGGTTGACCGTCAGTTAGCGAATTGGCCGGCAAACCGAAGGATGTCCGAGTTTTAGTCAGAATGGAACGACCGGCTCCGAGTCGCAGCGCGTGGGTTACGCTGTGAATCGGAAGATCGCAACGCAGAGCCACATGCGAAAGGAGCCGGTCTATGAAGAGAATAAAATTTGTGGGTTTGGATGTCCACGCGGAGACGATCGCCGTAGCGGTTGCTGAACAAGGCGAAGAAGTCAGATTCCTTGGAGGGCTTCCGAAGCGCGAGGAGTCCGTTCAGCGGGATGTCGCGCAGGGCTCTCATTGATATTCGTGTCGAAAAAAGTAGACCATATCGCAAGAACTGCGAAGAACTCGTATCCATTCTAAAAGACCTCGGCTTGACCTAATGAATGCTAGACTGGCGGCAGTTGAGGCACAGGCTAGTTGCAGAAGCCATGTCTTCCCCCCGATTAGTCAGGTTCGCGACATTTGAAGTTGACCTTCAAACCGGAGAATTGCGTAAGGCCGGCCAGAAATTGAAATTCAGCGGCCAACCGTTCCAGGTTTTCGCCATCCTTCTGGAGCGGCCCGGCGAGGTCGTGACACGGGAGGAAGTGCAGAAACGGCTGTGGCCAGATACCTTCGTCGATGTTGATCACAACCTGAACACGGCCATTAACAAGATTCGCGACGTGCTGGGGGACTCGGCGGAAAGCCCGCGCTTTGTAGAGACGCTGCCGCGCCGGGGATATCGCTTCATCGCGCCTGTCGAAGGGGCAACGGCGGAATCTGGGGCACCCCAAGGAGTGCCAATATCTACTTCGGTTCCCGCTTTTGCTCCGTCGTCATCGGCTGCTGTGAATGTCGCCGAACGTTGGACGCCTGGCGGCAGGAAGCTCTGGAAGATTCTGGTTCCTACGGCGGCACTGGTCATCGCCCTTGGGGGAATATTTGCGTGGCTCAGTCGGCCTCTTCCTCCACCTAAAGTACTCAAGACCAGCCAAATTACCCGCGATGGCTTTACCAAAACCAATCTTATGACCGATGGTTCCCGGTTGTATGTCACTGAGAGCACCAGTCCCACGAAACAGTTCCTAGTTCAAGTATCTGTCACAGGCGGTGACACCTCGATTGTTCCCACACCATTTAGCAACCCTGTTATTTCTGACATTTCCCCCGATCATTCGCAGCTCTTGGTGACGGATGGTGCCTTTTTGGAAAACGAGGCACAGGTATGGGTGTTGCCTCTGCCGACAGGCAGTCCCCGCCATCTTTCGGATATTGTCGCTCACGGGGCTGTGTGGTCCCCCGACGGTCGGCAACTCGCATTTTCCAAGGGGTCTGACCTTTTTCTGGCCAACGCGGATGGCACAAACGCCCGAAAATTGATTACGGTTTCCAGCTTGGCAAATTCGATTCGTTTTTCTCCCGATGGCACTCGACTTAGGTTCACGCTCTGGACTCCTCATACCAGCTCCGCTTCGATTTGGGAAGTTCGCGCCGATGGCAGCGGTCTTCATGCCCTGCTTCCGGCTTGGCATAACCCGCCCGTAGAGTGCTGCGGTGTCTGGAGTGCGGATGGTCGCTATTACTTCTTTGTTAGCGGCCTTTTTGACCGAGCCAATATCTGGGCAGTGCGGGAACCTGCGGGACTGATTCACAAAACGCCCTTAGAGCCCTTGCAGCTAACAAGTGGCCCGATGTCTCTTTTTTCTCCGGTCCTTAGTCCTGATGGTAAGAAATTATTCGTGGAAGGGCACGCCTTACGCAGTGAACTTGTTACTTATGACAGAAGGTCCCACCAGTTCTTGCCATTTCTTTCGGGAATTTCGGCGGGTGACATGGAGTTTTCCCGGGACGGCCAATGGATCGCCTACGTCTCTTACCCCGACGGTACTCTGTGGCGCAGTCGCGCTGATGGCGGCGAGCGGCTCCAACTAACGTTTCCACCTGTCGAGGCTTTCCTACCACACTGGTCTCCCGACGGTGCGCAGATCGCCTATATTGATACGCAAGGGGGACAGTCTTTTAGAATTTTCCTGATATCAGCACAGGGCGGGACACCAGAGCAAGTGCTTTCAGAAAAAGAGTATCAAGTGGATGCTCACTGGTTTCCAGATGGCAAGAGAATGATCTTCGGTCGTACTCCTTGGATCCCTGGAAGCTCAGAGAAAGTCGTCCTTAAGGTTTTGGATCTAGATTCTAAGCAGGTTTCCATTTTCCCGGGCTCGGAGAACTTTTATTCTCCTCATATGTCTCCGGATGGCAAACACCTCGCTGCCTACTCCTCGGATAACAAGAAGCTTATGATCTTCGACTTCAAAACTCAGAAATGGACGGGTTGGATCAATGAGCCCGAGGGCATCCACTATGCTGCCTGGTCTCGGGACGGAAATTATGTCTATTACAATGTCGCCGGGAAGAACCCGGCTTATCGCCGGATCAAAGTCGGACAGACACACTCCGAATTGTTCGTTGATTTGAAGGGTCTGCGCCGATACAACGGCTGGAGCGGCCTCACTCCTGACGGTTCGCCTCTCTTCGTCCGCGATGTGAGTAACGACGAGATCTACGCGCTTGACTTGGAATTACCGTAGCCTTGACCCCCATCCTTTGTCCCAAAGAAAGCCAAGACCGCGAAGCTGCAATAACAGGGGGCCATCCCAGCAAGAGGCGGTTCCGCATCACGACACAAGGTCACTGCGGGACACGGCAGACCGCTCGTGTAAAGACCTACGGTGACGTTGTGCCCGAATACGAATTTCATCCTGAATCGAAATGTGCAGACGGGTCCGGCCCATGCAAAAGGCAAACCACAGGATTGTTGCAGCGGCGGCACATAAAGATCGACCTCATCAAATGTATCGGCAAGGAGTCGAACAGCTTGGAGAGCATCGACGAGGGAATGGTTCACTCCGAACAGAATGTCTATGCGGATTATGCCGATCCCAGGCGAACCGAATGGATTTGTCAAAATTCAGCCCGCCCTAGAGAAACCGAAACTAGAAGTTCTGGTGGAGGTGTGCGGAAAACCGTTGTGTCGTCGGGAAAATAATTGAGTTGCGGGCGGGCAGAAAGAAGCCGCATCGCAGGACTCAGCACCTGCTCGAATCGATTCTGAAGCGACTCGGCTTCCTGTAGAGAGTCGACCAGGGCATAGCTGGTCCATTCCCCACCAAGTCCGTCGTAGAAAAAAGGCGAACCCCATGGTTCGCGCTTTTTTTCCGATGATCGCAGATGCTATCGAGATTGCTCCGGCTGTGGATGCCGGAATCCTCTACTTCTGGTCAGCGTTGGCGGTCTGAACAGTGCCATTGACAAGAACACTGGCTACTTTCAGCTGCGGTCGCGGACTTGCATCCGCAATCCGCCTCTCTTCCTTCGACATTTGAATGCTATAGGTTGACAGCCACGAGCCGGTGGAGACGAGAGATAGAAAGTACTCGTTGCCGTAGCGGTGAAAGACAACCTTTGCACTTCCGTCCGCTTCCTTCGAACCGCCAGGCAGCGCATTCACGAACAACGTAGCCTGGCCCTTTAGATTACGCAACGCGAGGTTTATTCTAGTTGGCTTCGTGACCTCGTATGTACCTGCCGGAAACGAAGAGCCCTGGGCGGTGAACGGAAACGGCACTTGGAAGCGGAGCCTTAGGCTGTCGCCTTGGGCATAGGTCGCCGGGGCGATTAAACAAATTGCGATGGTTGCTGCTGCAAGATACAGAAAGCGTTTCATATTTTCTCCTCAAAATCGGGGCCGTAGTTGAGATCCGCCGGTCTGGCGATTCTTGCCCCGGTGAGTGGCACCATCACACTGGCCACAAAAGGGATCAATGGAATGGGGCTGTCATCAAAGGGAGATGCAGCTAACGCCATAACCTGTTGAGCGAGTTGGGCCTTACGCCTGCCTATAAGCGGTGCCCCAAGCAGGAGTGCTACAATCAAGCCGGTATTGAATCATGAAGGAGTCCTGTTCCGTTCCGTCGGCCCTTCGCTTTGGCGTGTTCGAACTCGATCTGAAAGCCGGGGAACTCCGCAAAAAGGGGATGAAGGTCAAGCTGCAAGGCCAGCCGATCGACATCCTAGTCCTGCTGCTGCAGCGTCCAGGCGAAATTGTCACCAGGGAAGAACTGCAAAAGAACCTTTGGCCCGCCGACACGTTTGTGGACTTCGAGCAGGGCCTGAACAATGCCATGAAGAGGCTGCGGGCGGCGTTGGACGACGACGCCGAGAGTCCCCACTTTATTGAAACCCTGCCACGGCGGGGATACCGGTTTATTGCACTAGTCGAAGACAAACTGCCTGCGCAAACTCCTGGACCCTCACGTGTTGGCACGCAATTGCCACAGCGCACATGGGACCTGCGACCCGCTTTATTTTTCGGGGTATGCGTGCTTTTGGCCGGAGCAGGTTTATTCCTCTACAGGCGGCAACATCCACATGCTGTGCCGAACCGCACGCTCACCCGCGTCACAATTGATGACGGCCTGCAGATCGGAGCCACTTGGTCACCAGATGGACGCTTCATCGCTTACAGTTCCAATCGTGGCGGAAAATTCGACATCTGGGTGCAGCAGATCAGCGGCGGCGATCCCGTAAAGATAACCAAGGGACCGGCTAACAACTGGCAACCGGATTGGTCTCCAGATGGAAAATACATCGCATATCGTTCTGAAGATGGGGAGGGCGGCTTGTTCGTTGTGCCCGCTTTGGGCGGCGCCGGATTAGAACGCAAGTTTGCTTCTTTCGGATATTACCCCCGTTGGTCCCCGGACAGCAGGCAAATCTTGTTCCGGGCCTCTCTTACGTGGGTCGTTTCCGACATAACCTATGTGGTTAAGGTTGACGATGGCGAACCCCGCAGACTGTTGGCCGATTTTGGTGCCAAGCGGAGCCTTTACCCGATGTCAGCTTTCTGGCACCCAGATGGTAAGAGAATCTCGGTATGGGCGTGGGAACATTCTGGCCCCAGCTTTTGGACATTACCGGCTACCGGCGGAATCGCAGTTCAATCAGAAATTGCGCCCGAAGTTGCAAAACAGTTGGGCGAAGCATCCGTAGGCAGCGGGGTCGAACCGAC
>Ga0157378_10003461_pt1 | contig 14013 bp, 12 predicted proteins | sample M65metaG_FD_115309 | JGI IMG/M metagenome (GOLD analysis project Ga0157378, IMG submission 115309) | Miscanthus rhizosphere microbial communities from Kellogg Biological Station, Michigan, USA - M6-5 metaG | ecosystem: Host-associated > Plants > Roots > Rhizosphere > Soil | place: USA: Michigan...
GACGCGAAGCCTGAACCGGTCCCATCCCGGACGACGGAAGCCGCCCGCGGGTGGAACATCGTAGGCAACGATTCCTTCTGCGAGGATGAAGGTCCATTGTCCGTTTCGATACGGGCCCGTCTTCCATCGGAAGCCGCCATCAGGACTGAAGTCGATTCGCACCTGCATGGGACGTGTCTGAATCGACCCGCAGATCCGATCGATTCTCTTGCGATCGATCGGCCGGACAGCCCACAGTCCGGGGTCATACTCGTAGATCGTCGCATTCGTCGGCGCGGAACAAAGGGGATAGTCGTCGTAAAGGGCGTGCGCGGTATGTCCGACGAGCTTGTCAATCTCCAGCGCGGTCGTAGGCAGCATCGCCGGATTGCGTACGAAATCGCGAGGATCGGCTGTCGCAAGTACGCGAGCTTCGTCGCTCATTCGGAGGTAGTAGCGGAATGCCGGCGGCCACTCGATCCGGAAAGCGAGAAATCCCAGCAGGACGACCGAGACCGCAGCGGCGTTTCCCCATCTGCCGATCGCGGCAGGCAGAAATGCAATCGACGAGATCAACAGCAGCCACAGTGCAAATCCCCAGCGTCTCTCGAGTTGCGCAGCAACGGGAATGAGGGGGAGTAGAACCGCGGCTGCAGCCAGCAGAACCAGAAGACGCGCTCTGGGCAGTCGATAGAGAACGATCGCGCAGCAGGCGAGGACGACGATCAGAAAGAGCATCGGCACCGCGCCTTCTGATCCGGCAAGAAGCATGAGAAGCCGGTACGGAAGGGCGAGAAGAGTCTGCACTCGTCCTGCCGCCGAGATGAAGCCGTACTGGGAAACGTCACGACCGACGACAGCCAGACGCATCACGGCATAGGCAATCGCACTGACTGCGTGCGGCCACAAAAGACGCACGCGTTTGCGAAATGTCTGTTCGGGAATCGCGATGAGCAACAGCGGCAAAGGCGCAAAGATCTCTTTCGACAGAGCCGCCAGCAAATAGAAGGCGGCACTCAACACGCTCATCGAAATGGCTGCGCGGCGGTTCGCGATCACGAAGAGTGCGATGGCGGCGCAGAGAAACGTTCCACCTTCGATGTAGTGCCTGCACATCAGGAGTGGTCCGGTCGCGATGATTGGCGTGCCGGCCAGCATCGCGACAACAGCACACGCCGAGGAGAGCGGGCGGCACCAGAGCCGCAGCAGCACATACAGCGCAAGCGCGAAAACAATCAGCGAGATCAGCTGATGCGCGTATAAAAAGCGCGCATCCGATCCGACGAGCCGTGAATCGACTCCCAGCGAAACAATGAGCCACGGCGTGAACAACGGAACGCCGGGACTGAAATCAGGAGTCGACAGAAGATGCCACAGCGTGGAATCGCGGATCATCCGCTGCTGAAATGGATCATCGAACATCCACCACAGCTTCAGCATCTTCTTGTACTGAATCAGAGTCAGTCCGATGACGACGAGCACAGCGACGCCATCGCGCAGGCGCGCGAAATCATTTCGAGATGGCGAAGAAACAGACACGCGGCGCTGATGTTACCGGCAGTTACCTCACCGCCAGCTTCGACGAGCGAAGAACCTTGCGCAGAAACTCCGCCGTCGGTGCGCTCGATACTTCCGCGACCTCTTCCGGCGTCCCCGTCGCGATCACCCTGCCACCGCCATCACCACCCTCGGGGCCGAGATCGATCACATGATCCGCGGTCTTGATGACGTCGAGATTGTGCTCGATCACCACGACCGTGTTTCCACGCTCGACGAGGCCGTGCATCAGATGCAGCAGCTTCGCGACATCATCGAAGTGTAGACCGGTCGTCGGCTCGTCGAGGATGTACATCGTCCGTCCTGTCGCGCGTTTCGCGAGCTCCTTCGCGAGCTTCACGCGCTGCGCTTCACCCCCGGATAGCGTCGTCGATGACTGTCCGAGCTTGATGTAACCGAGGCCGACTTCGTCCAGCGTGCGGAGGATATTGAAGATCTTCGGAACATTGCGGAACGTCTCGATGCCCTGCTCGACGGTCATGTCGAGGATCTCCGCGATCGAGGCGCCTTTGTATTTCACCTCGAGTGTCTCGCGGTTGTAGCGCTTGCCCGCGCAGACATCGCAAGTGACGTAGATGTCAGGCAGGAAATGCATTTCGATCTTGATCTGCCCGTCGCCCTTGCACGCTTCGCAGCGGCCGCCTTTCACGTTGAAGGAGAAGCGCCCCGGCCCATAGCCGCGCATGCGCGCCTCAGGCGTTGCCGCCATCAGGTTGCGGATCTCGGTGAAGAGCTGCGTGTAGGTTGCGGGATTCGAGCGCGGCGTGCGGCCGATCGGCGACTGGTCGATGTCGATGACCTTGTCGAGGTGCTCGAGGCCATCGATGCCCTCATGCTCGCCGGGCGTATCGATCGCATCGTAGAAATGCTGCGACAACGCCTTATAGAGAATGTCGTTCACGAGCGTCGATTTGCCCGAGCCGCTCACGCCCGTGACTGCGATGAACAGGCCGAGCGGGAACTCGACATCGATGTTCTTCAGATTGTTCTGCCGTGCGCCGCGGATGACGAGCGAGTTCTCGCCGGCCGCGCGCCGCTCCGCAGGAACCTCGATGCGCGATTCGCCGCGCAGATACTTCGCGGTCAATGACGACGGGAACGTCTTCACCTGCTCAAGCGTCCCTTCGGCCACGACCTGTCCACCATGCACGCCCGCGCGCGGACCGAGATCGATGATGTGATCTGCGGTCTCGATGGTCTCTTCGTCATGCTCGACGACGATCACCGTGTTGCCGAGCTCGCGCAGCTCGAGGAGCGATTCGATGAGCTTGCGGTTGTCGCGCTGATGCAGTCCGATCGACGGCTCGTCCAACACGTAGAGCACGCCCATCAGCTTCGAGCCGATCTGTGTCGCGAGGCGAATGCGCTGCGCCTCCCCTCCGGAGAGCGTCGCTCCGCCGCGATCGAGCATGAGATATCCAACGCCGACCGCATTGAGGAAGTGCAGACGATCGCGCACTTCCTTCAGGATCTTTCCTGCGATCTGCTCTTCACGCGCACTGAGATTGATGTCGCGGAAGAACGTTTCCGCTTCGGTCAGCTGCTGCTTCACGACGTGATCGATCGGCTTGCCTGCGACGGTGACGCTCAGCGCTTCGGGCTTCAGCCGGCGGCCGTTGCACTCCGGGCATTTCGCCGGCGTCATGAAGCGCTCGATCTCTTCGCGGATGTCGTCGTTGTCCGACTCGTGATAGCGGCGCTGCAGCATCGGGACGAGGCCTTCGTAATTCCCGTTGTAGTGATACGAGCTGTCGGAGCCCTGGAACTCGAAGCGAATCTTGTCTTCCGAACCGTAGAGGATGCAGTTGCGCGCTTTCTGCGGCAGCTTCGACCAGGGCGTGCCGATCGCGAACTTGTAGTGTTTCGCGAGCGTGTGGATCTGCTTGATGCGCCAGTTGTCGGCGCCTTCCTTCCAGATCGCGATCGCGCCCTCGTCGATCGATTTCGTCGGATCGGGAACGATCTTGCGCTCATCGATCTCGAGGAGAACGCCGAGGCCGGAGCAGCGGGCGCAGGCACCGAAAGGAGAGTTGAAGGAAAAGAGCCGCGGTGTGATCTCGCCAATCGAGATGCCGCAATCGGGACAGGCGTAGTTCTGCGAGAGCAGTTCTTCGCGCTTGTCTTCCTGATAGAGGATCTTCACCAGCCCCTTCGAAACGCGGGTCGCTGTTTCGAGTGAGTCAGCGAGACGCTGCGAGATTCCTTCCTTCACGACGATGCGGTCGATGCGCACATCGATGTCGTGCTTTTTCTGTTTGTCGAGCGTGGGTGGATCGGACAGCTCGACTTCCTTGCCGTCGACGATCGCGTGGGTGAAGCCTTCCTTCACCATCTGCAGCATCTGCTTGCGATACTCGCCCTTCTTGCCGCGGACGTACGGCGCGAGAATCGTGAACTTCGTCCCGTTCGGCAGCGCGAGCAGACGGTCCACCATCTGCTGAATCGTCTGCGGATGAATTTCCTGTCCACAGCTCGTGCAGTGCGGCACACCGATCGATGCGTAGAGAAGACGGAGATAGTCGTAGATCTCGGTGACGGTCCCGACCGTGGATCGGGGATTGCGCGAGGTCGTGCGCTGTTCGATGGAGATCGCGGGCGACAGGCCTTCGATCGAATCGACATCAGGCTTCTCCATCTGCTCGAGGAACTGGCGCGCATAGGCGCTGAGCGACTCGACGTAACGCCGCTGTCCCTCAGCGAAGATCGTGTCGAACGCAAGTGAAGACTTGCCGGATCCGGAGACGCCCGTGATCACGACGAACTTATTGCGGGGGATGACGACGTCGATGTTCTTGAGATTGTGTTCGCGCGCACCGCGGATAACGATGGAGTCCATGAAGCTGAATCTAACGCTGCAACGCCCCGCAGCCTTCCCATTCCACCCCCCGTAGAAGGGGTCAGGTCGAAAGTCGAAACTTTTCTCCACAGCTGGTAGAGCGGAGTCTGATCGCTTCTCGGACGCTCTACGTCTCGGAGAGAAAAGTTTCGACTTTCGACCTGACCCCTTCTACGAGAGGGAGAGTTGGAGCCAGGCTCGGTAGGGGCCGCGGACGTCCGCGGGGTCGATCACCACGAATTCAGGCACTTCGTAGGGATGGATGGCGAGAAGCTTTCGTTCGAGCTCCTCGAGCCTTTCGTCCGACGTCTTGATCAGCAGCAGTTTTTCGCCGTCAGCCTCGACCTTTCCCTCCCACCGATAGATCGATTCGACACCGGGAAGGATATTCACGCAGGCGGCAAGCCTTGCTTCGACCAGTTCACGCGCCAGCGAAGACGCATCGAAGTCCGCTGCGACGGTCGTAAGGACGATCAGCGGTTTCACTCGGCCTGCTTGTATTCGGCGATTCGTGATGCTGCATCGCGCGCGACTTCGTGCGCCGCCCGCTTGAACTGCGCGATCTCCATGACGGGCACGGACACCCAGCCCAGGAGTCCCGGCACGCCGATGCCGATCGACGTCGGCGCAACGCCTTTCTTCGAATGGTCGAGCTCGAAGCGGCGAACGAGCTCGAGCGATCGTCCATCGTACAGACGGATCTCCGCCGCGACGTGCGCAACGACGAGCGAGACGTCCACCGCAACGGCCCCGGCTCCGACACCAACGCCGCCATGCGAGTCCGCGGCCGCATCGCTCGCGGCGATCTCGACGTAGTAGTCCGCGGCCGAATCCATGTTGCGATTCAGATCGTCGTACGTCGCCTTCGCCTCGAATGCGTCGAAGCCCGACTTCTGCAATTCATCGCGCAGATACTTCCGGATCGCGGATGACATCCTGTCGTCCGCTCCCTCGTAACGCGCCGGAGTGAGCAGAATCCCGACGCGATTCCCTCGATGCGTCGTATCGAGCGCGAATGCGGCCGAAGCGGTGAGCAGTACGAGCAGCGAGAGCGTGAGGCGTTTCATGCTCTCAATCTAAGTACAATCCGCGAATTGTTCAAACGCTTCGCACTCGGCGCGCTTTTCCTCTTCATCGCCATCGTCGCATGGGAGTGGCTCACCTTTCCTGACGTCGCCCTCCTGGCAAAGAATCCGCCGAAGACCACCGCGTTCATGGAGCAGCGCCGCGAACAGCTCCGCGACGAGGGTAAAGATCCGGCGATTCAATACACGTGGGTGCCTTACGAACGCATCTCGCCGTATCTGCGGCGCGCAGTGCTGGTCGCCGAAGACGACTCCTTCTACGAGCATCACGGCGTCGACGTGAAAGGCATGCAGGAAGCGATCGAGAAGGACTGGGAAAAGAAGCGGATCACGCACGGCGGCTCGACGATCACACAGCAGCTCGCGAAGAATCTCTATCTCTCGCCCTCACGGAATCCGCTGCGCAAGATCAAGGAATTCTTCATCGCGCGCTCGCTGGAGAACCATCTGACGAAGAAGCGGATCCTCGAGCTCTATCTCAATGTGGTCGAGATGGGCGAGCGCGTGTACGGCGCGGAGGCAGCGGCACGCGCGTACTTTCATCGCCCCGCATCCGCACTGACGCCACAGCAGGCTGCGCTACTCGCAGGATGCCTGCCGAACCCGCGCATCATGAATCCTGCCGACCCTAACAAGAGGCTGCACTCGCGGCAGAAGATGATCCTCTCGCGGATGCGGCGCTGGGGTTATCTGTTCGAGAAGGAAGTGCTCACGGAGAAGAAGCCGGAGGCGCCGGCGCCAGTCGTGGATACTGCGCCGCTCGAACAGGCGCCAGAGAACGAAACGACAGGGACGAGCGGGACGAGTGAGACAACTGGAACGACTGGAACGACTGGAACCTCTGGGACCTCTGAGACGACTGGGACGACTGGGACCACTGAGACAACGGATACCGGTTCTACCTAGAGGTCCTAGAGGTCCGAGGTCCTAGAGGTTTCTACTTCCCAATCACCCGCGTGTGCCGCGCCTTGAACCCCTTGTTCTCCAGACCGAAGTGCTTCGCCAGATACTCGATGATCACCGGCTTCTCTTCCTCGGTCACACCCGCGCCCCAGCGCGTCATCTTCTCCACCGTCGCGGTCCACTGCTTCTGCGTCAGCCGCTGCTGCAGCAGAATGTCAGACGAGTGACACGCATAGCAGCGTGACTCGACGACCGCTTTCCCTTTTCCTTCCGGCAGCGTTCCGAACTTCGTGCCGATCAGCGGCAGTGTCGCGGCGATGAGAATCGCGAGCTTCATCCCTTCACCTCGACATCCACAGAATGCCAGCCATTGAAAACGTAGCCGCTCTGATTCCACACGGAGTCGCGCGGCTGCATGACACCTCGCTCATCCGTCGCACGCGCGAAAAGCCGCGCGTTCCCGGCAGCGCGCGGCGTCCAGCGATACGACCACCGCCGCCACGCCCAGGGACTGTGACGCGCATCGAGCTCCGCTTTCTGCCACGTCGTCCCGTCGTCATCGCTGATCTCGACCTTCGCGATGTCAGGCGCTCCTGAAAACGCGAAGCCGCTGATCGTCGATGCGACCCCGGCCTTCGCGTGCTTCGGCGCAGTCGTGATGTTCGATTTCACGGCGAGCTCCGTGAGCGGCTTCATCTCTTCCGGCTTGAAGGCGACTCCCGGCTCGCCAGGCTTCAACGGATAGCGATATGCCGTATCCATGTAAAAACCCTTTTGCGGCTCGGCCTGCGCGCTGAGGCGCACGATCCATTTCATCCAGTGATCGCCGGCCCAACCCGGAACGACGAGACGCAGCGGCGCTCCATGAATCACCGGCAGCGGCTTTCCATTCATCTCGTACGCGAGAATCGCATCGCTCATCGCCTTCTCCATTTCGATGGAGCGATGAAATGGCGGCACTTTCCCAGGCGGATCATCCGATCCGAACGCATGCAGATGCAGGGCGCTCGATTTCACTTTCGCGCGCTCCAGCAGGTCTTTCACGGCCACACCCTTCCAGTGACCATTTCCAACCGCTCCGTATCTCCACTGGACACCGGGCACGGTTGGCGTGTAGAGTGCGCGTCCATTTCCTGCGCATTGCAGGACGCATGTGACCTCGGTCACGCGCATTTTTCGCAAATCGTCGAGACTGAGCTTCAACGACTCCTCGACGTCACCATCAACGGTGAGACGCCACTGATTCGGGTTGGGTGTGCGCGGATTCCAGTGGCTCCGAACGAAAAACAATTCCACGGGAGTGATGTAGTCGGTCAGCAGTTCGAGCGGCGTTTCCGCATTCACGGCGTAGCCGTTCATCTGCAGCATGTACTGCTCTCGGGCCTTCGAATCCGCCAGTAGCGCGGTGGGGGTCAGCGACGCAGCAGCGGACAGCGCCAGGAAGCGCCGGCGATCGACGAAAGACATGGAACGAAAGTCTAACGCATTGAAGATGAACGATTTCGATTTGCAGCACATGAAACTGGTGCGGGATTTGCCCTCACGCGTCGTCGGTATGGACGCAATGGACTTCCGCATCATCTGCGACTGTCAGATTCACGCACGTCGCGAGCGCACGATCTGGCGCCGTTCGTTGCGCATGGCGCAACGCGCCGGTCATGCCGTCAAAGGCCGCGGCCTCGCTCTGATCGTCGGAGTACCCCTCGTCTTCGGAGCCGTCGGCATTCCGAGCGAAGCAATGGATACGCGTCTTCCCGCTCTGATGAAACTGCGCCGCGAAGCGCGGGAGGTGCGCGAGCTTCCGATCTTCAACACGCCGCGGATGCGCGCCGCACTCGCCACGCCGGCGTTGCCGCCTCAGCGCTTCACGTTCGAGATCACGAAGCAGCACTTCTTCGAGAGCGAAGTCCCCTACGGCGGGATCATCTATCGCGAATCACTGCGGAACAACCTCCCGCCGGAATTCGTGGCGGCCGTCGTCGAAGCTGAATCCGATTTCCGCCCGCGTCTGATTTCCGAGAAGAACGCGCAAGGGTTGATGCAGATCATCCCGAGCACAGGACGCCTCATGGGCGCCGATGATCTCTTCAATCCCGAGGAAAACATCACCGCCGGAACGAAATACCTCCGTTATCTTTTCGATCGGTTCGGAGATCAGAAGCGCGTGCTCGCCGCCTACAACGCAGGCGAAGGAAACGTGGAAAAGTTCGGCGGGATGCCGCCATTCGGCGAGACGCAGAACTATGTTCAGCGAGTCATGGCGCGCACCGCGGAGTACCGTTCCACCATCCGCGGCCGCTTCGTCGCGTCGTCGAAAATGACACTTGCTCAGTGACCATGAAGGACAGGCGCGCGCCTGTCCTTCACTCACTCTATAATCCCGCACCATGTCGTCCGCCGAACGCCGTGAGTTTCAGCGGCTCCGCCTCATTCCACCTGTTCCAGGCACACTCGGCACCTGCGCGATCTCGATTCTCGAGATCGGCGTGATCGGTGCCCGCGTGCACCACGCGGAGCCACTCGACGAGCACAACGTCGATCTCCGTTTCGCATTCGAAGGCAATGAGATCTGGCTTCGCTGCGAGATCGTCCGCACCTCGACCGGCGCTGACGCGAAATATCCCGACAGCGGTTTCGAGTCGGGCGTCCGCTTCATCGCCGCGATGGACGGATCAGGAGACACGCTCCGTGCGATGCTCGCCACACTCGTCACGAAAGAGATCGAAAGGCATCCACCTCAGGTCGCACAAAGCGATCGCGCGATCGACGGTGACAGAACCGTCCGAGGTACCCAGGCCCGCTACGTCTGCTATCGGCTCGAGAACGGCGTCTGGAGCCGTCGTCCCGTCTTCCTTCCGGAACAACCGCCCAGCGGCTTCACCGTCGCACGCGGCGTCGACCATGAAGAGATGGAACGCCTCTGCCGCGTCTTTCAGGTCTCCGACGAGGAAGGACATCGCCTCATCCGTCTCTTTGCCGAGTTGAGCGTCAGCGAAGAGATGGAGATTCCGCCGCGTCAGGAGTGAGCCACTGGAAGCGTGAAGTAGAACTGCGTTCCTTTTCCCTCTTCGCTCTCTACCCAGATCCGCCCACCATGTGATTCCACGATTCCCTTCACGATGGGAAGGCCGAGACCTGCGCCCATCCGCTCCGCGCGCTCCGACTGCCAGTATGGATTGAAGATGCGCCCGAGGTCTTCCTTCCGGATTCCCGGCCCGGAATCGGCGACTCTGAATCGCACTTCACGTTCCGCCGGCTCGGCGACGCACGCAATCAATCCGCCACTCGGCGTGAACTTCAGCGCGTTGCCGATGAGATTCGACAACACCTGAATCACGCGATGGCGATCGGCGAACACCGGCCGCGTTCCTTCCGCGGCCTCGCATTGCAACCGGATCTGTTGCGCGACCGCCTGCGCTTTGAACAGCTCGTACACCTCCTGCAGGATCGATGAGGCGTCGACAGGCTCGGGCTCGATCGGCAGACGCTTCCCTCCTTCGAGCCGCGTGATGTCGAGAAGATCCGCAATCAGACGGCTCATGCGGCGCGCCGACAACACGATCATGTCGATCTGTTCGCGGTCCTCATCACTCACATCCGATGTCTGCAGAAGCTGCGATGCGAGCGTCACCGTGTTGAGTGGGTTGCGGAGATCGTGCGACACGATGGCGAGCACCTGCTCACGCGCACGCACCGCCTGCTGCGCGTCGAGATAGAGATGCGCGTTGTCGATCGCAAACGATCCGTGCCGCGCGAGATCGATGCACAGCGACAAATCCTCATCCGCAAAACTCTTCCCCCGCGGCGCCGCCGCGGTGATCACGCCGAGCGTCTGACCGCGGCTCACGAGCGGGACGATCATCGTCGCCCGCTGATCGTCAACCGGCCACCGCAGATGCTGCATCAGCGACGCAGATGGCCCGACGAGACGCCCGCTGCGCTCACTCATCGCGCGCGAGACGATCTCCGGCAGTTCCGTAATTCGCTCGCCGATCACCGATGTCAGGGCGTTCTGCTCTTCCGGATTCCGATGCACGGCCGCCACGCGCCGCAGTCCCGCATTTCCTTCGACCATGTCGATCACGCAGAACTCCGCGAGATTGGGCACGATCAGTCGCGCGAGTGTCGCGACGGTCTCTTCGTAATCGAGCGAAGCAGTGAGCGTCTGACTCGCGCCGGCGAGAAACGCGGCGCGCCGTTCCTGCTGCTCCGCGAACGTTCGCGCGGCATCCGCATCCGCCGCCTCTCTCTCCGCCTCCCGCCTCCGCCTCATCGCCTCGGCCGCCAGCAATCGCATCTGCCGGCCGAGTCCTGCAACGAGCAACGCTGACGTCAGCGCGAGGAGCGTGAGAACGAATGTCAGCGAGATATTCGTCCGCTCCGCGGAGCGGATCCGGTTCAACCGCTCTTCGATCCCCGTTTGAATCAACAGCTCGACTTCCGAGGTCGAGCGGAGTGCGCGCTCGTAAGACGGATGCCGTTCGAACAAGCGGACGAGAAATACTCCCTCGGGCAATTGCCGATCGAGAAACTCGCCGGAGCGCACACCGTCGTGCCAGCGCTGTGTCTCGACCATCACGATATGCAGCGACCCGTTCGCTTCGTCGCCGAGGATGGGAGCGAGCTGGCGAAGGATGCGGGCGTTCGCATCCTGCTCCTTCAGGAGCTTTTCGTATTCGTCGCGATACTGCGGCTGACCCGTCACCTGAAACGCGATCACCTTGTCGAGCTCGGCCGAGAGATCCACCTGCATCTGATTCGCGGCGCGGCGGGCGGGCTCCGCCACGCGCTGAATCTCCGTACGGACGCGCTTCGTGTGATTCGAAACGATGATCGGCGTCGCGACCAGCGACATGAGCGACGCGATGATGAAGGCCACCGGCAGCACGGTCGTCCACGTGCTCTCCGGTCCTACCCTCCATACGCTTCGCCTTTCGGCGCCTGGTTGCTCCGGCATCCGATCCTCTTCGGCAACGGCAGCAATATGCCCGCCATGCGATACTTCGCGCTCGATGGTTACTCATGATCGGCGCGAGTTTCAACGTCTCCGACTTGCAAAGCCGATCATTGCCCAGCTTGACGATCAGAATGCACTGATTCTTGACATTGGCGTGGGCGGCGCCTACATCGAGCACTACGGCACGACCGAGCCTGGCCATCGATACCGGCTGCTTTTCCGCTGGAACGGCGAAGACGTCGAGTTCGTATCGGAGGTCATTCGCAGCAACGAAGTTCGCAGACCTGGAAATGACGTCGCATCGCACACTGCGCTTCGCTTCGTCGAATCGACGACCGATTCGGATCTGCGGCTTCAGGACATGATGGCGACATTTGTCGGCAAAGTCCTCGCGGCGCAGAAAGCGAATGCGAGCGGCGACATCAGCGACTCCGCTGGTCTTCGCATCCTCGCCCAGCTCGGCGAAGCGCGGCGCATCCGTACGCGCGGCTACGTCACCTATCACTTCAAGGAAGGCAAATGGTGGAAGGTGCACACGGCTTCGGCGCTGCAACCTCCCGACGGGTTCACTGTTGCCTCGTATGCGGACGAGGCCGAGATGGGGGAGCTGTGCAACACGTATGCGGCGTCGAACGACGAAGGGCGGAGGATGATCCGCCTGGTCGCGGAGCTCAGCGTCCTTTCGGCGCGAAAGCCGATGTGACGTCCAGCTGGACGAAACTCTCCAGCACGCGATCCGCGGCGGAAAGGTCCTGCCAGATTCTCGCGTCAGGGTTTCGAATTGCGACGCAATACGCACCGGCGCGTTTCGCCGCGACGACGCCGACGTGCGAGTCTTCGAAAACGGCGCACTCGCGCGGATCGACGCCGAGCTTCTTCGCCGTGAGGAGATACGCCTGCGGATCGGGTTTACCGATCTCCACTTCGCTGCCATCCACGATCAGCTGAAAGCAGTCACGCAGCCCGAAGCGGCGCAATAGAATTTCGATCGAAGAGCCGACGGCGGATGTCGTGATCGCCAGAGGAATCCTCATCGCATCGAAGGCGCGGATCGCCGGTTCCGCTCCTGGCATGAGGTGCAACTCGGACGTGCGGCAGACCTCATCGAACATCGGCCGGCGCATCGCCATCAGCTCCTCTTCACGCTTCGTCCAGCCGAAGAACTCGCGCATGTCGCGGATGTCGTCGATGATCCTGCGGCCCGACATCTCGCGGTAGCTCGCCGGCATCTGCGAGTATTCGCAGCCCATCGCGCGGCAGAGCGCGTCATGTGCAGCGGTGTGTTGGGCTTCGAGATTGATGATGGTTTCGTCGAAATCGAAGATTGCGGCGGAGATCTCTTTCATGAGTTCGAGGTGATAGCCTCACGGCCAATGCCTGATTTTCAGACTGCAGTGATTCGCGTCATGATCGCCGGAACCCTCATCCTCGGCATCGGCTTTACAGGACTCTGGTTCGTCTTTCGCGCCTTCGACAGCAAGAACAGCGAACGGAAGCCTGTGCTGCTGATCTGCGCGCTGCTGCTTTTCATCATGACCTGTTGCGTGCTGCTGTACATCGTGTCGCGATAACCCCGACAGCCGTTCGCCGACAGCCGACAGCCGCGGCATTGTTTTCACGGCTCCTCTCCGGCTGTCGGCTGTCGAAAATCAGATCACGCCTCGCTTCCGCATGGACGCGATGTCGCGTTTCGTCCATCCCAGCTCCCGCAACACTGCTTCGGTGTGCTGACCGAGCTCCGGAGGCGCAGCGCCGGCTGGCGCACGCATTCCATCGAACAACACCGGATAGCGAACGACATCGTACGCACCGATCGTCGGATGCTTTACGCGGCCGAGAAGCGGTTTGCCCGCCGGCGAACGCAGCGCCTCCTCCACTCCCTGCACCAGCGAGCACGGCACATTCGCTTTGCGCAGGCGCGTCAGCCAGTGCTTCGCAGACTTCGCACGAAAGATCTCATCCAGCAGCGGCACCAGTGTTCCACGATGTTTCACACGCGCGGTGTTCGTCGCGAAGCGCGGATCGCGTGCAAGTTCCGGGCGCCCGATCACCAGCTCGCAGATCTGCTCGAAATGTTTATCGGTACCGGCACCAATCGCGAGTTCGCGATCTTTCGCATGAAAGAGCTGATAGGGAACGATCGACGGATGTTCGTTGCCATGGCGCGTCGCTTCCTTCTTCGTGATCAGCGCGGCTTGCGCGACGTTCACCAGCGACGCGAGTGTCGATCCGAAGAGGGACACCTCGAGCCGCGCGCCGTTCCCTTGCCTTTCGCGCGCGACGAGCGCCGCATTGATCGCACCGAAGGCGTGATGTGCCGTCAGCACATCCGCCAGCGCGACACCGACCTTCGACGGCTCACCATCCGCTGCACCTGTGATCGACATCAATCCGCTGCCCGCCTGCGCCAGCAGGTCATACCCCGGCGTCATCGCCTCCGGGCTATCCGAATCGAAACCTCGAATCGAACAAACGATCGCCCGATCGTTCGCAGAAAAATCGATCGGAGCCTTGAGGAAGTTCTCCACGATGACATCGGCACGCTGAATCAACGCGTCCGCAATCGCGCGCCCCTCTTCCGATTTCAAATTGAGCGTGACCGATTCCTTCCCTCGATTGATCGAGAGAAAGTATGTGCTGATGCCTTCCACGAATGGCGGACCCGAGCGCCGTGTCTCGTCGCCGCGGCCCGGCTC
>Ga0157378_10003462_pt1 | contig 14010 bp, 13 predicted proteins | sample M65metaG_FD_115309 | JGI IMG/M metagenome (GOLD analysis project Ga0157378, IMG submission 115309) | Miscanthus rhizosphere microbial communities from Kellogg Biological Station, Michigan, USA - M6-5 metaG | ecosystem: Host-associated > Plants > Roots > Rhizosphere > Soil | place: USA: Michigan...
GGTTGGTCAGCGTCGCGGTCGACACGGAATTCAGTTGGGCACGCAACTCGTCGGTGAGCAGAACGGGGCGCGGCGGCTCCTCGGATGACATCGGCCTAGTCAAGCACGTCAGGTCAATTCGTGCGTGTCCCAGGTCGGCGCTTTGTCCCGCGCCTGCACGTACTGCTCGGCGAGGCGACGCAGCAGGTAGTTCTCGAAGCCTTCCTCGGGAAGCGCCGGCGCATAGAGGTGGCCCTGTTGACGGACGCAACCGAGGGCGATCAACGCATCCGCCTGGGCTGCCGTCTCGACACCGTCGGCGGTGACCTCGAGGCCGATCTCTCGCGTCAACGCGATGATCGAGCGGACGATGGCGCGGTCGTGCGGATGGGTCGTGATCGTGTCGATCGAGATCCGGTCGATGCGCACCTCGTCGAGCGGGAGGCGGCGCAGCATGCTCAGTGACGACACGCCCTGGGCGAAGTCGTCGAGGCAGACGCGACCACCACGGGCCCGGAACTCGGTGAGGTTGGCAGCCGCCGACGGCAGATCGACATTGACGAAGGACTCGCGCACATCGACGGTCAACAGGTGCGGGTCGATGCCCTTGACGAGTAGGTCGATCGGGTTGTCACGCCACGGACGCTCGGTCGAATGCGGCGCGAGGTTGACACGGAACCGGAACCCTTCCGGCAGGCCGAGCACGGCGAGGCGGCGGATCTGACGACGCGCACCTCCGAAGACGCGCTCGGTGACCCGATCGAGCAGACCGGCGTTCACCGCGAGGTCCATGAACTCGTTGGCCGCGACGACCGTCCCGTTGGGCTGCACCCACCGGGCCAGCAGTTCGGCGCCGACGATCATCCCCGTGCTGGCGTCGAGCTCGGGCTGGAAGAACGGCACGATGTCGCCGTCGTCGATGGCCCGGCGCAGCCGTAGTTCGAGGTCGATTCGATCGCTGTTCTCGCGTGCCAACTCGGTGTCGAAGTGGACAACCCGGCTGCGTCCGCTCGACTTCGCCCGATACAACGCGACGTTGGCGTTGGCCAACACCTCGCTGACATTGGCCCCGTGCGTCGGCGTGTGTGCGATTCCGATGCTGACCGAGCAGGGCAGCTCTCGTCCGGCGGCGTGGATCGCCTGGCCGAGCACACCCAGCAGTTGGTGGGCGACGGCCATCGTCGACTGGTCGCTGAAGCCCGGCAGAGCGACGACGAACTCGTCGCCGCCGATCCTGCCGGCAACTCCCTTGGACTTCACGCACCTGGCGATGCGATCGGACACGATCCGCAGGAAGTGGTCGCCGCCGCGGTGGCCCAGCGTGTCGTTGACCGCCTTGAAGCGGTCGAGGTCCAAGAACAACACACCGACCGGTTGGTCGGGGTCGTCGCTGATGAGACCTTCGAGCGTCTCGAACATCCCGCGTCGGTTGAGCAGCCCTGTGAGCGCGTCGTGCGTCGCTTGTGTAGTGAGCTGTTCGATCGTCGACGCCAGCTCGGTGTTGGTCTCGGTCAGTTGGATCTGGTCGCGCTCGATCTCGGCGAGCAGATCCTCACTCGTCTTCTGCAGTGCGATCGCGGTTCGCACCGTCTTGCTCAGCGTCGAATGGATCACCACGAGCGCCGTCGAATAGAACACCCACAGAACGGCGAGGCTGCGCAAGCGTGGGTCGGCCGAGGTCATCAGGGTGTACGACGACAAGGCGACCACGGGCAGCAAGAAGCTGGCGAACATGTCGCGGCGACCGGCGGTGAGCATCGCCGCGATCGCGCTCGCGGTCGTCGGGAACACGGCGAACAGCATCACCATTTCGACGGAGGCGGAACTGGCCACCCACGTCGTCATGCCGAACAGCACACCCATGGACATCAGTCCGATGCGCAACAGCATGACGATCGATCGCGGGGTCGTCGAGGGCACGCGACCGGGCGAGGTGCGGACGTGATGGCGGTAACCCGCGACACCGGCGGTGATCAGCGCCGTGGCCAATGCGGCCGCAGCCATCCACCACCTCAACCTGAAGATGTTGTTCTGGTCCTTCGTCATCGTGCTGACCAGCACGGTGAACGGCAGCAGCCAGAACGGCGCGATGGCCATGTTGTCGACGACAGGCGTCAACGCACGTTCCTGCATGCATTCGCTCTCGTCCCTCGTCGGCGATCCCGCCTGCGCCACTGGTTCTCCTCGACCGTCGACCGTGTCCTTCGTTGTTATCGGCCGGTCAGGGCTCCGACCTGAGGTCAATGTCGGCCAGACTCGTGGAGTGCGCGGAAGATTCGCTCCGTCCCCGACCGGCCCATTGCACCTGGGGAATCTGCGTACTGCGCTGGTGGCATGGTTGATGGCCAGGCGTGCCGAGGGCGACTTCATCGTGCGGATGGAGGATCTCGACCGGGTGACGTCCTCCCGAGAACACGAGGTCGACCAGTTGGCGTCGCTGCGCGCCATCGGCATCGATTGGGACGGTGTCGTCGTTCGCCAATCGGAACGGTTCGACCTGTATCGCGCCGCGATCGAACGACTCCGCGCCGGAGGACACGTCTACGAGTGCTTCTGCACACGCCGGGAGATACGCGATGCCGCGCAGGCACCACACGGTTCGGATCCGGACGGTCGTTATCCGGGTACGTGTCGAGAGCTCACGTCGACGCAACGCAACGTCCATCTCGACGCCGGGCGGAGGGCGGCGCTGCGACTGCGTACCGATGGTCGCGAGGTCTCGTTCGACGACCGGTTCAGCGGAACCCACACTGTCCGCCTCGACGATGTCGTCGTGCAGCGCAACGACGGAGTGCCCGCCTACAACCTCGCGGTGGTCGTGGACGATGCGGTGCAGGGCGTCACCCAGGTCGTGCGCGGCGACGATCTGATCGCGGCCACTCCGCGGCAGATCGAGCTGCAGCGACTGCTCGACCTTCCGGTGCCCGAGTACGCGCACGTGCCCCTGGTGCTCGGACCGGACGGCAACCGTCTGGCCAAGCGGCACGGAGCCGTGACACTCGACGACCTGGCGAGGCGCGGTCGTTCGCCGAGCGATGTCTGCGCCAGATTGGCGTCCAGCCTCGGCATCGACACGGGCGGGCGCCCGACGTCGGCCGGCGAGCTGCTCGACGTGTTCGATCCCGACTGCATGCCCACGACTGCATGGCAGTTGACCGTGGACGAACTCTGACACGATCTCGGAGATGTTCGACGATCTGCAGCAACTGCTCGGCTACCGCGGTTTCTCCGACGGACGCACAGGGATCGCCGAGGTCGGGTCCGATCTGTACGTCGTGCCGTGCTGGACACCGCAGTTCTGCGAGCTCGTGGTGCGTGCCGCCGAGGCCGTCGGCGTGTTCGAGCCGCAGCCCGACGACCCGGTGCCCGGCCACGAGGTGTCCCTCGCGGTCATCAGCCCGCGCCTGTTCGAGGCCGTGCAGGAGGACTTCGGCGTGCGGATCTGGCCGCAGCTGCAGACGGTGTGGCCGTACGTCGACTACTACGGGTTGCGCGACGCATTCGTGATCCGGTACGCCCCGTGCGAGCAGGAGGCGCTGCGAATCCACCACGATGTCGCCCAGGTCTCCGGGTCGATCAAGCTCAACGAGGGCTACGCGGGCGCGGATCTGGTGTTCCCCCGACAGGACTTCGACAACTCGGCGCTCGCCGTCGGCGACATGCTGGTGTGGCCCTCGCTTGTCACCCATCCGCATGAAACGTCGCAGCTCGTGGACGGAATCAAGTACGCGCTGACGGTCTGGTTCGATTTGCCGTCTTTCTGAGAGGACGATCGGTTAAAATCGCCGTGCGATGAATCGGCGAGCCGCATCCCAATCGTTGCTGCTCGCCCTTCCCGTTTTGGCGCTCGCGGTGTCGTCGTGCTCGCAGAACGGCTCGTCCGCGTCGGCGCAGACCATTCCGCCGCCGATCACGTTGTCGGGTCTTCCGGCGACCGCGGACGCATCGACCACGACGGCCACCACCTTGGCCGTGACGACCACCGAAGCGCCGACCACCACCCTGCCGCCGACGACGACCGAAGCACCGACGACGACCGAGGCTCCCACCACCACGCTCGCTCCGACCACCACCGTCGAAGCGTTGCCGTCGAACGTCGAGATCGTCGGAGTGTCTGAGCAGCCGATCGAAGCAGTCGGCGGGCACAGTGGCGCAGCGACTGCGGTGGTGCAGACCCGGTTGTTGCAGCTCGGTTTCTGGAACGGTGGTCCCGACGGCAAGTACGGGTTCACGACGAAGCAGGCCGTCATGGCGTTCCAGAAGTACCTCGGCCTTCCGCCCGATGGACTGGTCAACCAGGTGACCGCCGACTACATGACCAACTTCGTCGAGAAGGCACACGCCCAGGCCGACACGGGAACACTGGTCGAGGTCGACAAGGCCAAGCAGTTGCTGTTCATCGTCGTCGACGGCAAGACGCAGTGGACGTTCAACACGTCGACGGGCAGTGGCATCCCCTACGAGGCGGTCAACAAGAACGACCCGACCAAGATCGAGACCGGCGACGCAGTCACGCCGGAGGGTTTGTTCAAGACCACCCGCGAACGACCCGAAGGTTGGTGGGACGGCGACCTCGGCCAGATCTATCGACCGAAGTACTTCGTCGGCGGCATTGCTGTGCACGGCATGACCAGCGTGCCCAACCACCCGGCATCACACGGCTGCGTGCGCCTCAGCACTGCGGCCATGGACTTCATCTGGGACCAGAACCTCATGCCCCTCCACACCGTCGTGTGGGTGCATAGTTAGTCAGCGGTCAGCCGACCAGTTCGCGGAGGCGGCGGTCGAGGTCGAGGGTCGAGCCGGGGAGCTCGCCTTCCCACACCTGGGGATCGGCCGATCGGGTGATCGGCGCGTCGCCCAACGCCTGTCGCAACGCCTCGCAGCGTTGCCGGGTCGACTCCGACTTCGTTGCCAGCACCAGCACACGGCTGCGATGTCGGATCACCGTCTCGCCCTGATGGAACACCTCGCCGACCACGCCGGCCGTCGTGATCATCACGGCGTCGCGCTCGAACGGGGCCAGGTCGTCGGTGTTCGCATCGACGACGACGAAGCAATACGCGTCCGCGGGAACGATGCCGAAGGCCCGGCAGTGTTGGTAGACCTCACGCAGGCGGAGTCGCAACACGGTCGGGGTACCGAGGCCCGTCACCGCGTCCAGCGCAGCGCCGGAGTGCACGCCGCGCACGTAGCGCTCTGCCCATCCTTCGGCGAAGGCGGCGAGCGATTCGAATGAACGCAACTCGGCGCGATGTGACTTCTTGGTCAGCGTCGACAGCGCATCGAGCCACGCGTTCAACTGCTCGAGCGGCCAGCCGAGGTCGCCGAGCGAGTTCCCCAGTCGGCGCAGTGCGCCGCGCAGGCCTCGCCGGTGGACATACAGCGCCTCGACGACGCCGGTCGCGGCATCGACGATGCTGAGATCGAGTTGCTGGCCGGCATCCACCCGGATGAAGGAGAGCCACTCATCGAGGATCGCCTGCCAACCGGCACCAGATCCCACGCCCCGTCCCCGAGTTCTACCCATGACCCGTTATCGGCGCGGCCTCGATGGAACTTGAGTGCTTCGAGCTTCGTCAGGAGTCGGCTCGGCGGATCCTCAGCTTCCGATCATCGGCAGTGAAGCAACGGCCCGTCTCGAGATCGAACCGCCAGCCGTGCAACGTGCACACCAGTTCACCGTCGTCGATCTCGCCGAACACGCTGAGATCGGCCTGACGATGCGGGCACAGGCGCTCCATGATGTAGTCGCCGATCCGGATCTCCTCGCCGGCGAGATCACTGCGCAGCGGGTCCAGTCGACGGCGGGCCTCGGCCTCGGCGCGGCGCATGCGCTCGGGCGACAGCGACTTGAAGAAGTTGTAGAGGTATTCGTTGAACGCACCGCGGCGCCACGCCCGGAAGCGCAACGACAGGAACAGCGCATTGCTCCAGTCGACCGCCCGGGCGGCGACGACTGTTTCGACCAACTCACGTTGGATGTCGAACCGGAAGGCGTAGTCCTCGTCGGCGAATTCGCGCACCTCGCCGTTCGGGAAGTCGATGAGGACATGGAGATCACCGGCGCGCAGCAGGCAGCGATCGCCGACGCCCGATCGCAACGCCGGGCACATCGCCAGCAACGGCTCCCACCAATCCTTCAAGGTCTCGAGCAGGTCGTCGCTCGCCGGCTTCCAGTGGCGATGCATGTCGGTGAGCCACGGCATCCAGTCCGCCTGATAGGCGCGCAGGTAATCCGCCTTGTGGTCGAAGATCGCGGCGACGTCGGCATCGGGAATCGGTTGGGTGACGGTGATCGAGCCGTCGCTCACGTCGATGGCCGTCCCGGGAATCGCCAGCACGCCGTGACGACCCGCCGCCGCGAGACGCTGCATGAAGCTGCGCTGGTCCGGGAAGATGCTCAGCTCGTCGCCGTCGATCACGTTGAGGCGGAACAACTCGGGGTCCAAGAACGCGGGCGGGCCGGCACTGCCCACGACTGCGCGGGCATCGACGGCTTCGACGTATCGCATCGCTCTGGCGAACTGGCTCGCCACCTTGGCGTCGACGAGCTCGCGCATCCGTTCCGGCGGCTCCTCGTACACCATCGGATACCAGATGGCTCCGCTGTACTGCAGCCAGTGGAGGTCGACGGGCCCGTGGGCGCGCAACGCGTCGAGGTCGTCGGTGCGGCAGTCGTTCTGGTTGACGAGCCGTGCGGTGCCGTCGCTGACCACCAACGCCGAGTCGCCGCCGGGGCCGTCGGTGATGCTCGTCTCGATGTGGATCGCGATCCGCAGGTCTGGCCCGAGTGCCGTCTCCGCGCCGTCGATCGTGCGGATGATCTTGTCGAACCCGAGGTCACGAATGCGACGTTCCAACTCTTTGGTCGGATAGCCGGGGACGAGCACCGTGGCTTGTCGATCGACATGATCGGCGAGCCATGTCTCGTCGAGATGGTCGGCGTGAAGGTGCGAGATGTAGAGGTAGGTCGGGTGCTCGATGCGTTGCATCAACTCGTCGCTGAGCTGATCGTTGCGCGGGAAAACGAACCACGATCCGAAGAACGCCGGGGCGAACCACGGATCACACAGGATTGACCCGTCGACGGTGTCGATCAGGATGCCGGCGTGGCCGACCGAGGTGGCGCGCAAGCCTTTAGGCGACCGGCGGGTCGGTGAACTGCTGACCGGAACGCGAGACGTGCTCGGTCCAGGTCGTGCCGTCCCAGTAGCGCAGCTCGAAACGGCCGGCGGGGTCGGCGTACCAGCCGGCGGGCACCGCCGGGGCCGGAGCGGGATCGGGTGTCGCCGCGGCCGCAGGTGTCGCGGCTGCTGCCGCTGCGGGCGTCGCCGCGGCCGCCGCGGGAACGGTCACGGCAGGCTGAGTTTCGGGTGTGGACGCCGAGCCGGGCCCTGTGCCGGCGAGTGTTGGAGCTGTCGCTGCGGCCGCGGTCGCGGCTGCGGCTTCCGGGGCGATGGCCCATCCGGCCGGCTCGGCGACGGGCTCTTCGGCCTTCTCCTCGGCCTTGGTCTCCGACGCTGCGCCGTCCTTCGCGGGCAGCACGAGCGCGCCCATCTCGTCGGCCGGCTTGTCGTCCTTGTCGGCTTCGGACGTCGCCGGCTTGTCCGCATCGGCACCGGCCTTGTCGCGGCTGAGGAACGCGGTGACGTCACCGCCGGTTGGCACGATGGCCACCACCGACCAGCCGTCCGCCGCCTTGGCGGTGAGCTTCGTGGCGAGAGCCGAAGGATCGTATGAGGAGGCGCTGATCGATTCGAATTCCTGCATGGACCGAGAGCGTAGTGGTCGCGACGACGATTGCTGTTACGTCAGGTGAGAGGTTGACGAGACTTTCCGGAATTGTTCGTCAGCCGGGTAGCACGAGGTTGTGCACGTCGGTGTCGGCAGGTGAACCGTCGTAGATCAGCCCGCCGTCGCGCAGTGCAAGGAGGCGGCTGACCTGCTTCACGAACGACAGCTCGTGGGTGGCGATCACCAGTGTCGCGCCGCGCTGTGATGCCTCCTCGAACAGCATCAGCAGTGCCTGCTTGCCGGGTTCGTCGAGGCCGACGAACGGCTCGTCGACGAGCAGTAGTTGGAACGGACGGACGAATGCCAACGAGATCGCGGCCTTCTGCCGCAGACCTCGGCTGAACGTTGTCGGGATGTCGTCGCGCCGCTGCTCCAATCCGACGCGTTCGAGCAACGTTTCGGCGCGGCTCTCCCACTCGGCAACGCCGTGCAACCGGGCGACGAACTCGAGGTGTTCCCACAGCGAGAGATCCTCGTAGAACGTCGGTGTGTCGCTGAGCCACGACAACAACCGTCGAGCCTCCTGTGAACCGGCAGCGTGGCGACCGATCTTCACGCTGCCATCGGTCGGGTCGAGCAGACCCGCGGCCATCTTCATGAGCGTCGTCTTGCCACTGCCGTTGTGGCCGACGAGCGCGACCTTGGCGCCGGATTCGACGTTCAGGGTCAATGGCTCGAGCGCCGGTCGATCGCCGTACGTCTTGGTGAGTTGGCGTGTGCCCAGTTCGGTCACAGAGTGCTCCGCTGCTGTTTGGTGTAGGACTGACCATCGGACATGAACTGGCGGAACTTGCGCTTCCACTCATCTCGGCGGCGCACCCAGTAGCCCACAGCGGCAGCGAGCAACACCGCGCCGATCGCGCCGCGGATCGCGGCACCTGTTGCCGACGAACCGGCCCGCTCGGCTTGCCGCACGAGCAGAATCGTGGCCGCGGCCAGCGCACTGACGAAGATCGGCAAACCGATGCGAAGCGCGCTCGTGACCCCGGCCATTTCGGGCGGGACGAAGGCTTGCGCGCCGGTCTTGGTCGGGTCCGGGGCGTCGCGCACGATGCTGACGACGCCGCCTGCCGCGCCGGCGAGCACTGTCGGGAGAGCGAGGATCGCGGTCGGCGTGATCGCCCGCGTCGTGCCGAGCGTCGCGACGGCGCTGATGCCCGCAATGACCGCGAACGGGAGCAACGCGACCGCCGGGGCGACGAGGTGGCGCACGAGCAGTTCACCGCGCTCGATCGGCAGGCTGTCGGTTCGATCGGGTTGGTCGACCTCCTGCGACAGCGGTTCCATCACCTCCAAACCGAGTAGGAACAACATGAACGCCGTGCCGATGAGCGCCGGTGTCGTCCCGCGAATGACCATGGCTTGGAAGACGCCGGCCATCGCCGCGAACGCGGTCATGCGGACCAGTCGCGACGTAGGGAACCGGGCGACGCTGGCAACGCCGCGACGCGGGATCGGGTGGGTGACCCACCTCGGCACGCGCAGCCATGGCCGGCCGCGTGTGTGCTCCTGGTTCAACTGCCGACGCAACAGGATCACCGTGCGGAGGTCTTGCATGGTGACAGCAAATCGCAACTGGGCGACCAGGCTGCTGCGCCGAGCCAATGCGTCGAGTGAAGTCCGCTGCAACAGAGCGACGCCGGCAATCAAGACGATCACTGCCACGAGGGGAGCGAGGAGATCGATGGGGTGTTGACGCCAACCCCACATTGCCAGGCTTCCTGCAAGGTTCGCCGGGCCCGGGATGTGCCACGCCAGCGCGGCGCACTGCCACACGACGCCGGCCAGCCCGACAGTGGTGGCGATCCACAGCGGCAACCGGATCGCGTGGGCGACGAGCGCGGTGCCGGCCCACAACAGCGCGGTGGTGATGCCGAACGCCGCGCCGCTGGCCGCCCAGGCGACGGGTGTGCCGGGCATGCGCCGGCCGACGAGTTGCCCGATGATCGCGCCCGACACGGCAGCGAGCGCCGCGGCGCTGCGCGCTCGTTGGCTGACCGGTCGCAACAACGCTCGCACCCGGTCGACCGGCGACAGCATCACGTAAGTGACGTCGGCGGCCTCGAGCGCCAACGGCCCTCCCTGCGCGCCACTGCGCAGCGCGGCCATGAAGGCCAGCGCGGTGACGATGCCGATCAGCGCCGGCCCGTTTGTGGCGACGTTGGCGAGCGTGTCGGCGCCGACCGTTTCGTCCTTGATCGAGCTGCTGATCCACAGCACCGTTCCCCCGCCGAACAGGGCGACGAGGTAGACGCGATACGCGGCGTCGAACCATTCGATATCGCCGAGCCGGTGGCGCTTGCGGCGCTTGCGCAACTCATAGAGGACGTCGAGCCCGGCGTCACTCACCGGTCGCAGCCTCGCGGTCGGGATCGGCCGACCAACCCGACCAGCTGGCCACGTACAACCGCGGCGTGCCGAGGCCGGCGTGTTCCATCGCCAGCACGTTCATGCACGCGCTGACCCCCGATCCGCAGTAGGCCACGACCTCGTGCACGTCGTCGACGCCGAGCTGTCGGTAGTGGTCGCGGAGCTCCGCCGGCTCGCGCGGTTCGTCGTTGTCGTCGAGCACCGCCGACCACGGCCCGCTGACCGCACCGGGGATGTGGCCGGGTCGCTTGTCGATCTGCAAACCGCCGCCGAGGAATCGTTCGTGTGAACGAGCGTCGATGGCGACGCCACCGGCGGCGATGATCTTCTCCACCTCACCGGCATCGGCAAGTCGGGCCTGCGGCCATTCGACGGCCGTGAAGGTTGCCGGTGACGGCACGCGACCCGGCCCGGTCTCGATCGGACCCGTCCAGTGGTTCAGGCCACCGGCCAGCACCGCTGCCTCGGAGCCAACCATTCGCAGCATCACTGCAAGTCGACCGGCGGTGAGGCCACCGGTGTCGTCGTAGGCGATGACGGGGGTGTCGTTGGCGATCCCGAGGGACCCCATCGCCGCGGCGAATGCGTCGGGATCCGGGAAGGGGTGCCGTCCGTCGGTGTCGAGATGTTCGATCGCGGCGAGTTGGCGATCGAGGTCGACCCACACCGCCCCGGGGATGTGCCCGTCTTCGAAGGCGGCGTGTCCGTCGCGCCCGTCGAGGTACCACCGCACGTCTGCCAGCACCGCCTCGGGATGGGCCTCGAGGAAATCGATGTCGACGAACGGAGGGATCACTGGATGTCCCGTTCGGCCAGCGATGCGGCCTCGGCCAGCACGTCGCGCAGCGGACGCCCCGTTGCAGCCGCAACTTTTGCGGCATCGTCGTGTTCGACCTTCACGCGGCCGAGCGCGACCTTGGCGCGAACGGTGTGGCCGTCGACGACGACCGTGCGTTCACTGCGTTGCTGCGGCCATCGACGCAGATCGGTGCCGCGCAGGCCGAGGGAACCGGTCTCGCGCAGCAGGATCGCTCCCATCATCGGCGCGACTGCGGGTTCGCACAGCACGTGGACGGTGTGCGCCGGGCGCCCCTTCTTCATCACGATCGGTGACGCCCAGGCGTCGTGGGCGCCGGCCTCGATCAATGCCGCGATGGTGTGGGCGATGACCTCACCCGTCGCGTCGTCGACGTTCGTCTCCAAGAGCTGCACGCGCTGACCCGGCTCGGGCACGAGACTCAGTGGCTCGGCGTCGCCGATCACGACCTGTACGACGTTGGGTCGGCCGGCGATGTCGGCGCTGCCGGCGCCGTAGCCGACCGACGAGACGTTGACCGCGGGCAACGGGCCGAACTCGTCGGCCAGCGCGCACATCAACGCGACGCCGGTCGGTGTGGCCAACTCCTTGCGATCGTCGACACCTCGGCTGGGCGCGTTGCGACGGGCCAGTAACTCCGTGACGGCGGGCGCGGGGTTGGGGAGCAGACCGTGGGCGGCGAGCACCGTGCCTTCACCGACGGTGATCGAACTGCACACGATGCGATCGACACCGAGGCTCTCCAACGCCGCGCACGTGCCCACCACGTCGACGATGGCGTCGATCGAGCCGACCTCGTGGAACTCGACGTCGTCGGCGGGCATCCCGTGCATGGCGCCTTCCACGTCGGCCAACATGCGGAACGTGCGCTGGGCGCGATCGCGAACCTGCTCGGGAAGATCGGCGGCATCGATGAGCTCACGGATCGATCGATAGGTGCGATGGTCGTGGTGATGGTCGTGATCATCACCGTCGTGACCGTCGTGGATCACGACCAGTGCCTGGGTGGCGGCGATGCCGCATCGCGAAACCTTCTCGAACGTCAGCGCATAGCCGTCGAGTTCGAGCCGGCCGACGAGATCAGCGATCGTCATCGGATCGGCCCCGGCATCAACCAGGGCGGCCATGGTCATGTCGCCGGCGGTTCCGGCAAAGCAGTGGAACCACGCCGTTCGGGTCACTGCATCATTCTGGCGATCGCGCACGCTGCTCCAAACCCGTTGTCGATTCCCACCACTGTGATCCCGCTGGCGCACGATGCATGCATCGCCAACAGCGCGGTCACGCCTTCGAGGCCGGCCCCGTATCCGACGCTGGTGGGTACGGCGACGACGGGTCCACTCGTGAGGCCGCCGATGACGCTAGCGAGCGCGCCTTCCATTCCGGCAACGACGACGACCGCGTCTGCCGAGGTGACACGGTCGATGTGGGCCAGCAGTCGATGGAGCCCGGCGACACCGATGTCGGCGAGCCGGTCGGGCTCGAATCCGTAGGCCCGCAGCGTCAGGACGCATTCATCGACGACTTCGACATCGCTCGTGCCGGCGCTCGCGACCAGCACTCGGGCCGTTCGGTGCGCGTCGGGTCGGCGCCACAGGATCGCGCCTGTCGCCCGTTCACCCGGGCCATGCGCGGCGATGACGGCTTCGATTTGTGCGGCGTCGGCGCGGGTCAACAGAACCGGCCCCGACCCGTTGGTCAACAGTTCGCCGACGATGTCGATGCACTGCTGCACGCTCTTGCCGCGGCCGTAGATCGCTTCGGGCATTCCCTGACGGAGAACCCGGTGGTGATCGACCAGTGCGTCGCCGACTTCGGCGAAGGGCAGGCGGCGCAATCGATCGACCGCCGCATCCGGTGTGATCACTCCGTTGCGGACGTCGTCGATGAGTTGGCGCAGGGTCCGTTCATCCACGGAACCATTGTGGCGGTGATCAGGCTCCAGTTTCGAGTGCGTCGAGAAATGCCTCGCCCGGAATCCGCAGCAACTCGCCGGGCGACGCACAGCGGACGGTCGCAGTGCGCGGTACGTCGTAGAGCACACCGAGCTCACCGAACGAGTCGCCGGCGTGCAGCGTCCGGATGAAGTCGGGTGTGTGGCCGAAGTGACTGATCAACACCTCGAACGTGCCGTCGACGATGTAGAACACGTCCTCGGCCTGCTGCCCCTGCCGCGTCACGGCTTCGCCCATCTCGACGTGTTCGCGGCTGGTCGCCTCGGCGAGCCGTTGCAGCCGCGCCGGAGTCGTGAAGCGCAGCGTCGGGATGGTGCCGAGCATGGAGGCGACCGACGAAGACGGATGGTCGACTTCGGGCACGGCATCGTGCGTCGCGGACATCAACGACACGCGCGGTTTACCGAAGACCGACCGCATCTGTGCGTACCAGGACCGAGCCACGGTGGCGCTACCTGTCACCGACTCGGTGTGATCGTTCGTCATCGCCATGCCCATACAAGGAGCACGCGGTGATGTGGCTTGATACGCGCATCGTCAGCGCGCCTCGAGCAGCAAGGATTGTTCCGAGCGACCGATCCGGCCACCGGTGTCGAACAAGGCCGTGTCCGACATGCCGACCCCGTGCGACCCGTGATGCGAGCGGCTGGCCATCCCCACCCATTCGCCATTCAAGGGTTGGAACATGTGGATGGTGAGGTCGGCGTTGATGAACAGGTAGGTCTCGAACGGCAGGACATGGGAGATGCCGTTGGCGAAATCGGCGACGCCGACGACCCGTTGCAACGGCGTCAGCGGTAGGTCGGGCAGCAGGGGCACGCTCATCCGGATCCAGTCGAAAACCTCACCGCCGAGCGGGTTCGTGAGCGTGATGTAGCGATGCTCGACCGCGTCGCTGTGGAAGGCGACGTAGTCGATGGTGTCGGTGATGTCGTGGTGCGCTCCCTGCTCGGGCCCGGGAGGCGCGCCCTCACGTTGCAGCATCGGCGCGATCGTCGGGTCGTCGACGGGCAGGGCGATGTCGGCCTGGCGGACTCGCAACGCCCGCGCCCGGGCCAGCACCGTCCCGGTCGCGGCGAGCGTGAGCGTGAC
>Ga0157378_10003466_pt1 | contig 13997 bp, 5 predicted proteins | sample M65metaG_FD_115309 | JGI IMG/M metagenome (GOLD analysis project Ga0157378, IMG submission 115309) | Miscanthus rhizosphere microbial communities from Kellogg Biological Station, Michigan, USA - M6-5 metaG | ecosystem: Host-associated > Plants > Roots > Rhizosphere > Soil | place: USA: Michigan...
CGCGGTTGCATCTTGAATAATTGCTCCATCTTTTATCCATTGATTGCCCGTGGTAGCAGAAGATGTCAGCTGTACCATTTCCCCCAGACAAAAAGCCGTTTGCCCACCTGCAGTTACTTCAGGTTTCGCAATCGTTTTTACTGTAACGGTCACTGAATCCGATGCTGAACATCCGGCTGCATTAATTACAGTTACTGTATATTTTGTAGTCGTTGATGGCGTTGCCACCGGGTTTGCGATAGTGGGAGAATTCAAGGAGGTGGACGGCGACCAGGTATAGGTGTTCCCATCATCTGCCACCTTGCCAAGCAAAATGCCTGTGTTACCGGCGCACATACTTGTGTCGGTACCCGCTTCGGCAACGGGCACCGGGTTAATTGATAGGGTATAAACCACGCTTGTATCAGTCCCACCGATGCAACGATATTGATAACCATTCCAGGCAGCCGGTACCTTGATTAGCTGAAGCGTATCTTTTCCGACACCTTGCAGATTTGCATTATTGCTGATGTTTACAAAGCCTCCGCCCGCGTTTTGCTGCCATTGAAAAACGGGACCGGCAACACCTGAAGCAATGCTGGCATCGGTGTTCGGGCAAATGCGCACGACGGATGCAGCGCCAACTTTATTTTTTAAAATAAGCAGGTTATAAATAAAATTGTCAACAGCAGAAAATACTGCGATATCGGCTTTACCATCCCCATTAATATCGCAACTGGTGCTCACCTGGGTATTATCACCAACTTCATAATTTACGGGTTGCGCCAATAATATTGTTCCTGCTGAACTAATATTTCTATAAAGTAAAATCGAGTGGGCGTCTGAAAAAATATCAGTTTTTGATTTTTTTTGTACGGCCAGATCGACTTTTCCATCACCATCCAAATCGTTTAACCAAACCGTCCATGGCCTGTTTATAGAGGAAAGATCTGTCCTTGTGAAGTTGATGTTACCGGTAACACTTGTATTTTGAAGGATCGCTACACTGCCTCCATTTACATTCGCAACGACAAGATCAGTTTTTCCGTCGTTATCGATGTCACCTGCAGCCAATGATTGAGGCCAATCGCCCACCGCAAAGTCATTTTTCAATGCAAAGCTAATCGTTCCGGCGACACTCGTATTCCTGAACACGGAGACTTCGTTCTGACCGTTTACAGTGGCAATCAAATCAGGTAATCTATCCCCGTCTATGTCCTCCGCCATAACAGCGGTTGCATATCCGTCAATCAGGTAATCGATGCGCAAAGCAAATTTTGCCTGGGCAGTCGTGCTGATATTGCGGAAGACGGAAACTGTGTGGGGATCATAGCCCGCCACTACAATATCTGGTTTGCCATCCATATCAATGTCCTTGACAATAGGACCATAACCACTGGCAGCATAACCAGTGACAAAATCTGCACGCTCGCCAAAGGAAAACTTGCCGGGAATACTTGTATTCAAAAAGACAGAAACAAACGTTGAACTACCATGGGTAATTACGATGTCCTGTTTTCCATCACCATCGATATCGCCAAAACCAATTTTAGTAGGTGTAGTGCCTGTAGTAAGGGTATAATAATTATTGTCAAACGCAAATTTTTCTGTAGTGCTGATATTTCTCGCGACCCGTACCGAATTTTCACCTAAACTAAAAAAATCCAGTTTGCCATCTCCATCTGCATCGATAAAACTGCCGTTTCCACCGAGATTGCTAAACTTCGCCGTATCAGCAAATGAGGCTGCAGAAAGCCCCGGAACGGCTGTGCTGAAACTGCTGAGAAAAGATTTATCCGTATAAGCCGTGAGACCACTAACGGTTACGCTGATGGGTGAATAAGATGCTCCAGGCGGTACTATGACAGTTAAAGATGTCGCTGTAGCAGACTGCACACTGGCATTCACGCTCCCGAAAAAAACCTTATTGCTTGTTGCGATAGTACTAAAACCGGTTCCACGAATTGTAACGGTTGCACCCTGTGCTGCTGATAAAGGTGAAAAACTCGTTATAACGGGTGGCGCACCAAATACAAAACCAGTACGTGTAGCCGTGCCCACGCTATTGCTAACGGTAAGATTTCCGGTAGCGCCCGTGCTAACAATGGCAGTGATGCTGCTGGAAGAATTTATGGTAAAGGAAGCTGCCGCGACCCCACCGAAACTTACTTGTGTAACACCTGTAAGATTGGCGCCTGTAATAGTAACTGCAGTGCCAGCGTGTGCGATGGTGGGTGAAAACGATTCGATAAACGGCTCTGCTTTCACATTATTAAGAATCACCTGTGTTCCGACAATGATATCCGGCATACCGTCATTATTTAAATCACCTGACGTAATCCCAATATCTGCCTGGTAAGTTCCGGGTAAAAAACCAATATTGGGCGCAAATGATATATTGCCGGGGCTGCTCGTGTTCTTGAGAACACCCGTCTGAAAGTTTGATAAGGGCACAGCAATATCAATCCTGCCATCACCATCATAATCATTTAATTCAATCCCAGTTGGCAATGCAACCGCATCCTGCAGTAGCACCGTAGCGAAAGAAATGGATCCGTTGCTGGTGTTTCGGTAAACAGCAGCTTTCGAACCATACGGATCCGATGTGACGATATCCGGCTTCCCGTCATTGTCTATATCGCCCACACCTACATAAGCATGGTCATACGATGAATAGGTAACAGGGGCACCAAAAGAAATGGTTCCTTTTACACTGGTATTCTTAAAAAATCGATCCGCATCCAGGAGTTCTGGTTTGCCATCCCCATCCAAATCCCGGATAAGCAAATTTCGGGATGCCGATCCTGGGATATCAATCCGCGGCCCAAAAGCCAGTTTGCCCGGATTGCTGATGTTTCGATGAACAACCAGCTTGTTTTCCCACCAGGTGGAAAAAACAAGGTCGGGTTTTCCATCCCCATCAAGATCGGCAATGGCAATTTTTTGCTTCATCTGTGCGGTGGTAAACTTGAATGTTGTGTCAAATGAAATCACACCAGGCGTAGATACATTCCTGAAAATATAAGCGAGATAGCCATCATTATCCGTTACCGTAATATCTAATTTGCCGTCACCGTCAAGGTCCGCCAACGCAATACTTCCCGGATAAGGTATGTGATAAATTCTTCCAGTTGCAAAAGACAATACAGTTGAACCAGCTGTATTGCGGTAAACCGCAACACCCTGTTGGTCGACGTAAGAGCCGGTTGCTACAGCCGCAATATCAGGCTTCCCATCTCCATCCAAATCTCCGATGGCCGGATCGGTTAGGTATTGATTGGCGCCGGCTGACAAGGTCAGCCCTGTAATAAATGATTTATCAGTGATAGACCCGCCAGTTGAGAAAGTGGGAGTAAAAGATTGGCCCGAACCAGCTGTCAAATTGTGGGTCGTGACGGTTATCGGCGCGAAACTGGCGCCGGGTGGCACAGCAACAGTTATCGTATTGCCGCTGGAGCTTATAACCGTTGCGTTTACACCACCAAAATAAACAATGTTATCGGCGGCTACTGCACTAAAATTACTTCCATTGATGGTGATCGCAGTGCCAACAGGGCCGGACAACGGTGCAAACGAACTAATAACCGGTGCTGTGTAATAGGTAAACGTGCCCAGCGCGGCAGTACCACCGGGTGCAGAAACGGTTACATCACCAGTGCTACCCGTATTGACAACAGCAGAAATGCTCGTATTTGAATTTACTACAAAAGAAGAAGCCGCCGTGCCACCTATTTTTACACTTGTTACACCCGTTAAACCAGTGCCGGTTATTGTCATATAGCTACCAAATGTTCCGGCCGTTGGTGTAAAGGAAATGATATCGGGTATAACAACAAAACCAGCTAGCGTTGTGGTACCGCCGTTACCCGTAATAGAAAGACTGCCTGTTGCTCCCACACCAACTATTGCCGTAATAGTGGTGGGAGAGATCACAGTAAACGAGCCAGCGGGTACGCCTCCAAAGGTTACACTCGTAATATTATTAAAATTCTGACCGGTAATGGTAACGGTTGTTCCGGCTTTTGCCGTACCAGGCGTAAATGAGGAAATAATGGGCGGTGGAAGATAAGTGAAGCCGCTTAACGATCCTAGCCCCGTTGCAGTAACTACTTTAACGCTGCCAGTAGCGCCACTCCCAACGGTTGCCCGTATGGCAGTATCCGACAACACTGTAAAAGCAGCGGCCGCAACGCCGCCGAACGAAACAGCGGCAGTACCGGTAAAATGTTGTCCTTTCACAAGCACCACGGTGCCACTACCACCCGTCGATGGAGTAAACGAACTGATGACAACGGGTGGATTAAAATATTGGTACTGCTGAAGCGTATCTGAATAACTGTTGTTGGTAACAATCAGTTGCACACTATCTTTTAGACTTGATATATTATGGGTATAAGATGCGTTATAGTTATTGCTTATTGCTGCATTATTTACCAGCCACTGGTACTGATAGCCAGGTTTTGAATAGTTCAGCAGGTTGACAGTCCCGGTTGCCAGCAGACCCGTTGTATCAATTAGGAAATAAGCAGTCGGTATCGGTTCGCCACTGCCATTGCTGTTGATTTCCAAAAAGCCATGACCACCGCCCGCCCAAAACTGGGTGGGGTTCAATAATTGTAAATCATTGTGTGAATATCCAAGGTAGCTAAAGGCATTATCTCTTGGAACCTGTTGCCAGATCTTACCCGAATCGGTTGTTTTGTACACTTCAAACAAGCCATTGAGCGCAAATCCAGTGCTGTCATTTATGAATCGCATCTTTTTTACCGGAAAAAGCGTCGCCGAAACATTATTCTTTAAAGTCCAGGATAAACCACCGTTGGAGGTGTAATAAGTGAGCCCCGTACCATTGCTGTTGCCGGTGTTGATCCATCCTTTGTTTGCTGAAATGAAATAAGCATAGTTTAACAGCTGCCCGGCCGGCATATTCATAGTTTGCCAGCTCCCACCACCAGTGGTCGTTTTTAATACTTTGTTCAAACCAGACCCCGCACTGAGTGCCAACACATTACTATTGTCAACTGCTTCCAGGTAATTAAAATAACTACCAGGGTATGCACCATTGACAAACCAGGTCTGACCCCGATCAGTTGTTTTTAAAATGCGGTCCGCATCTACTGCAAATCCAACGCTGCCATTTTCAGGAAAGATCATATCGGTGACACCGGTCCGCAATTGGAACGGATCGTATTGCGAAAGAAACACGAGTTTAAAGCTATTACCCCCGTTGACAGAACGCAAAATGGCCGGAACAAGACCGTAGTGACCATATACCAGTAAAGTATCCTGGCTGAAAGCTTTCAGGCCGTTTATAACAAATCCGAAGGTTAAATTGACGCTGTAACTGTTGTAATCAACATTCGAAATGGTAATAGCTTTCTTTGTAAAAGTTCGTCCACTGTCGTTCGTATAAGCTGGAGCATCATTAAACGCTACAAAGCCGTTAGACGGAGAATAAAAACTTATTTTGACAATTTCGTTGTCGGCTTTGCTGTCAGTATACAGTTGACGCATTTGCGAATTGCCACTTAAATAGACGCCGGTAAAAATCAGCAGGTACAGAAGCTTTTGGTTCATTGGGGTATCTTGGGGTAGGCGCCAAAATAAGTGATTATTTTAATATTCAAAAAATATGTGGGTATTTGTCTTGTCGCAGCCCAATTTGGGAACAGGGTGTATAAATGTAAACTTTTTCAGTTCCCGATCCGTTTTTATGGAACACGCTGGCCCTGGCCTGTTGAACTGTTTCCTTTCCTGGGCATAGGATAGGTTTTTGCTTTTGCCAATAAATAAATGAAATTCGGAAACTACAATTATTAAGACGCAAAGGAACCGACACCGACGACTAAGCTGCAATAAACTGATTGGTCAAATCAAAAAAGGGTTAAACTCTTGGGCGAATAGCAATGGCATACTATTATATCTTCCAATGGTCTGAAAATCGTTATTGTCAGTTCATGTTTATGGCTACGGGGACTTTTTATAGCTTGCCCTTTCTTCCATATTGTCATCCCATAACTGCAGGACGATCCAGGAACGGGCATCTTCAATCGTCACCAGGTAAATTACTTCGGCAGGCGAGTCAATTTGTTGCACCAGAGAGATATGGTAATCGAAATAGTAACTTCTTACTTTACGGCGGATATCCGGCGACAGCTTGTTTTCATGAAAGGTCTTAATAGTATGCAGCCATGCACCCCTCTTATTATAGTCTGCCATAAAAGCGACGCTGTCTTTTACAAATTTGGCACGAAATCCATAATCCGTTGCATACCATAATTCATTGTTGTTATCGCCATAACTGTTGTATAAGTCACGCACCGCCTTGATGTTGATGTCACGGCCGGAGCCTGGTTTGGCAGAAGGCTGCCAGTTTTCATCATTTGCAACCAGAAAGCCTGCTTCTTTTAGGGACGGTTGTCCATATACGGTAGTTGCGGTAAGCAGGATAAGGAGGGCTGTTATTGCCTTTTTCATTGTAAATTGTTTGTACAAATCTACCGGCTGAAAAAGTGCAGGCTGCATGCGGATGAGCAATTGACGGATTAGCCTGGTAATTAACGTCAGAACATTTTCAGCAAGGATTCTTTGCGGCTGCGCGACACGGCAACCGCTGAGCCATCGGTCATGATAAGATGACCGCCCTCACCACGTATGTATTTTACCACCTGGTCCAGGTTTACCACGAATGAATGGTGTACCCGTACAAAATGCCTGAATGGTTGTAATTGTTCTTCTATTTCCTTTAAAGTTCTGCTCACAATAATTTTTTTACTTCCAGCGATGTTGAAATGGGTGTAGTTGTCATTTGCTTCGCAGTAAATCAGCTTTTCCACCGGCACAAATTCAAAACCTTCCGAGGTCGGTACCGCCAGCTTACTGAAAGCAGCCGTCTTACCATTTACCTGGTCGAGCAGGTAGCGTATTTGCGCTGTAGCAGGGCCTGTGTGCTGCTGACTAAATTTTAGGACCGCAGCCTGTAATTCTGCAGGATCCACTGGTTTTAGGAGGTAATCAAGCGCACTGAACCGGATGGCACGGATGGCATACTGGTCATAGCTGGTAGTGAAAATAACAGCAAACGGAATTTCATTTAGTTGCTCCAGCATGGTAAACCCGTTCATATTGGGCATTTCCACATCCAGGAAAACAAGGTCTGGCCCCTGCAGCCGGATCGCTTCCAGTCCCTGTTCGGCAGATTTGTACTGGCCTGCAAGCAGTACGCCCGGACAGTATTTTTTTAACAATAACGCGAGCGTATCGAGGCAATGGCCCTCATCATCTATTATAATAGCATTAATCATATTTCAGTGGTATTTTCAGTATTACTTCGGTACCGGCCGAGGAACCGTCTTTGTTTACCGGATCACATATTGTGATTGCCGAAGTATACCGGTTTTCTTTTTTCAGTATTTCCATTCGGCCGGCGGTTATTTTCATACCCATGGATTTGTGCTGGTTGGCTGATTTGCTTTTTAATTCTCCTGCACGAACACGTCCTATTCCGTCGTCCTTGATTACACAATAGAGCCAGTCAGGATCGTAATGCAAACTTATCTCCAGATGACCGGGTGTTTTCTTATGCATTAATCCATGCCATATGGCGTTTTCTGCATAAGGCTGAATAATCAAGGGAGGAACCTGCAGCGATGTTGTATCAGTACCCGGATTTATTTTTATTGAATAAGAAAAATGGTAATCGAAGCGCAATGCTTCCAGTTCAAGGTATAGCTCAAGGGTGTTCAGTTCACGTTCAAGTGATATCAATGGCTGCTCAGAGTTTTGCAGTATAAAACGTATAAGACGGGAGAATTTGGTAAGGTAACCTGAAGCCTGGTCGCTGTTATCCTGAAGGATAAAACGGTTGATGGCATTCAGCGCATTGAAAATAAAATGCGGGTTCATCTGGGAACGCAGGGCCTGCATCTCCAGTTCTGAGGATCTGCGTTGCAGTTCGGCCAGTTGCTGATCGATCCTTGCTTTCTCCGTTTGCCTGTGCAATTGCATCCTGAACCTTGTTCGTACTGTTGCATACAACATCCCCGCAATAACAAGGCCTGAAAAAACAATGAACCAGCCGTTAGTCCACCACGCCGGCACTATTTCAATGGTTAGAGTTTTTTCAGCCCATACATCCTCATTATTGCCCACCCGCACATGAAAAACATATTTACCCGGCGGTATATTATAATAGTAAGCAGTTCGTTCTGCACCGGCATTACGCCAGTCGCTGTCGTAGTTTTCCAGTTTATACAAATGAATGTTTTCCCCTGGATTACTGAAATGGATACCGGCAAAACCGATGGAAAATATATTCTGATCATGTTTAAGCCTAACCGCTGACCCGCTGTCAACTGCTATTAACAGCTTGCCTGAAACTTTGAACTCACGCATAATGATTTGCGGGGGCGGGCTTTGTAAGGCCGTACTGCGGGGATCAAAACTGTAGTAACCGGCTTCCGAACCGACGAGTATCTCGCCGGACTGTTTGCGAAAAATCGCGCCGGTGAGTATACTATTGTTTACACCATGGTTCATGCCATAAAGTTTCACCTGGCTGTTCAACGGATTGAGCTGGAAAATCCCTGAGCGGGAACTGATCCATACATAACCGCTATCGTCTTCTGCAATACCAATGATGGCGGCATTGCCAATGGGCGAGTTTTTTATTTTTAACAAAGAAAATGCATTGTGGCCATGTTGCTTTACCCAAACGCCACCCGGTGTGCCTGCCCAAAAATTATTTTTGCTGTCTTCATAGAGACAGGTAATGGTATGGCCTTTCAGCCACATGACAACCTGGCCATCCGCATTCGTATGCGAAAGGCCGTTATTGTTGCTATGGCCGGCCCAGAGCGTTTTTTTGCGATCTAGATACAACACATTAATATCACTGGCTGCACCTGCCACTTTTTCTTTTCTCCCGTTGTTCAGATCAAATTTATACAGGCCAGCGTTGGTTGCCAGCAGTAAATGCGCCTTGTCAGTCGGAATTGCATAGCGGATAAGTCCGGGACCGGTCGGCAAAACATGCAGATTTTTATTGTCTGCGTCAATCCGGAAGAGGCTGCCATTGCTTATGAGCATCTGTTTTCCCATGCTGTCCGGCAGAAACTGGCTGGGTCTAACCGGGACCACATTATTTGCGTGATCGTCTGCAATACCCATGTACGTGGGTTTGGCCCATGGCTTTAGGTAAACAACACCTTGATTGGTGGCGAGCCAGAGATGATCTTTGCTGATCTCTGCGAAACCAAACACACCAGCTTTGGCAGGATAAAAATGATAAGGTTTACTGGTAGGATCGATGCGGTAAAGATTGGCGGATTGTGTACTGAACCACAGCGCACCTTCCCGCGATGCATAAGCCTGCCATCCGCTGTTGTCTGCCATTCCCGCTCCATCACCATATTGGGTGGTTGTTCCGCTGACAGGATCGTATCGGACTATACCTGATTCCAGGGTACCAATCCAAAGCTGGCCCGAGGCATCCTCTCTGATAAAAGTAATATGATCAAATGGAGAAGCAGGCGCCGGCATAACCGGGTGCAACAAAAGTTTATTATTTATTTTGTCAACGCTGTAAAGTTTATTTGCTTCCGTACCTGCCCACAATACGGCTTTGCTATCTTCAAAAATGGATCGGGTCCGTTGGTTTTTCAGCAAATGGGTAAACGTTTTTGTTTTTGCATCCAATCGGTTGAGGCCGCCGGTTTCATTGTGATCCCACATAAAGCCGGTACCTGCCCAAACCGTTCCCTGCCTGTCGATGCAAAGGCTGCGTACAATATTATTGTCGAGCGATGCTGGGTTGTAAGGGCTATGACGGAAATGCCGCCAGGTGCTTTTTATTGGATCCAATACATCGATGCCGCCATTTGTTCCAATCCAGAGATTGCCGCTGGCATCCATGGTTAGCACGTTTACAGTATCACTGCTGAGCCCGTCCTCATCCCCGGCATGATAGCGGTAGTGAATAAATTGTTCTGTGCGAGGGTCAAACCGGTCCAGCCCCATGCCGTAAAAACCTATCCATAAAAAACCACCGGGATCTGCATAGATGGTTTCCGGATAGGAACCACCGAGCCCTCCGGGATCGGACGGGTCGTAGCGGTAACTGTGCATGCTATAGCCATCATAACGTGTAATGCAAGCTTTATCCTGGTCGCTGAACCACATATATCCATAGGCATCCTGCGTAATGCCGGTAATTTTTCCGAGTGAAATTTCACCGATGCCTTCTACCAGGTTGAACTTAATGGCGTTCTCCTGCGCTTTTGGAAACAAGGATAAAAGCAGTACTGCAAGGGTCATGCTGACTGTTAGCTGCCATTGACAAAACCGGTTCAGAAAACTCCTCATAACAAAACAGTATATGAGCGGAAATATAAAAATCCAGCACCATAAAAATACGGCCGGATGAGTGGCTTACCGGATTTTTGGGGTAATTGGTAAAACAGGACGGTTCATCGGGATTCATGCTGTCGCGTATCTTTGTCCGACAGCAGCATGGATTCGTCCTTCAGTGGAGGCAACCATCATTGCAAGCATCAGTTTATGGCCGTTCAACTAAATTACACAGGTTCAACAACAGAATGCTGCATCAGGTTCTGAACATCCTGCCACAGAAAATACACGCGTGACCGGATCTTAACGGGTTTTAGCTTACCATGCTTAATCCAATCGTAAATAGTTGGTTTGGTAATATTAAATAAGTTACATACTTCTGCGATTTTGAACAATGGTTTATAGGTCATGCCAGGCGTTTCAATATCCTTTAGCGAATTGAATTGTTTTTTATGATGAATAAGTTCCTCCCTGACAATTGCGCGAATCTCCTTCCAGAACTGGCCCGCGGAAATGGGCACCAGCACAGGCACATTTTGATAATTCTGACCTCGACAAATCCTTCATCATGTTTTATTGCGTCCACAAAGTATTAAACTGCACAGCAAAAAGTTTATTTGGCAGCTACCTTTGCTGCGTGCACGAGCCGGAATATATTATTTAAGTGAGCCCCGCCGAAGTGCGGTGGGCAGGTAATTGCGTTACAAGAGCGACGTGGTGAATCAATTGTGTGGTCGGTACAGTACGATTATGGAAACTGCGTCTATGAGTATCCACGAAAATTTCACAGCTTGGATGAATTAGCGAAGAAATTTGAGGCGAAGGACTAAGAGGTCTGCAGGTGATGATGCCGGGGTGAGGAATTATCTTGGCGACTTTTTTGATTAAAAAGCAGCAGGTGTATCTACCATTCCTTTGCTTTTTTAGAAACATCAATGTAAAGTGAATTGACAAGCTTATCTAAATTTGAAATAAAATATTGTTTTGACATGTCCCATTCCATCTGAGTTCTTGATCTCGCCTGGAACATTACTTTTACCGGAGCTTCGCCCTTAGTAAAAACCGCAAACTTCGTCGCGCCACCAAGGGTTACAGGTTCAACTTCGATATTACTTGCGCTGAACCTAAGCCTGCCATCTTTTATTTCAACCAACCAATCAAAATAATATTTATTATAAAGCGAACCAGCTACGCTATCTTTTTTGCCCGGCATTTTGTATTGCGACATGTAATTCGCCTTGCCAGTAATAATTCCAGATTCTTTGATCCTTTCATTAATAGCGTTTTTACTTTCTACAAATTGTTTAGAACACCAAATAAGAGTTTTATCATAAATCTGGTCTTTTGACAAACTATCAAAAAGTAGTATTCGAGAGTATCCCAGGGGTTCGTCTTGCGCAATTGTCACTAAGGGCAATAAGCAAATAAAAAGTATAAATGGTTTCATGTATTAGGCTGCAGAGTTGGTTTAAATAAAGGTGTTGAAAAATATTTTTACTATCTAATTGCCTTTGGTTTAATATTCCTTTTTTCCAATCGAAAGTTATATTTAAGTTGTTTTGCTTTAAAGGTGCTTAAGACTTTTTCAATACTTTTATTATATTGCTTTTTTATACTGTTGGAATTCATAACATCCTTGCCCGCACGAATCGCGTAAGTGATAAAATTTCTTTTCCCTTTAGATGAAAAACGACTCAACATCTTTTTCTTGAATACAACAGAAGATTTCGAATTTCTGCCATTGGCAGCTTTTAAACACTCCCTAATCTCACTACTCAGCCGTCGTTTGTATCTGGAGATACTTGACGCTCTTATATAGGCGTTTTCACCATTGAAATCAAATCCAAGATATTGAAGATTTGAATATTTTAAACATCCCTTTTCTTTATAACCTCTAAGTTTACCTGTAATGCCAGAAAAAAATACGATTTCAGTTTTGCTATTATTGATTTGAAGCTCATTTTCTTTTGTTATTGTTTGCAAATAATTAATGAAATCACTCACTTTATCAGCATCGCAAACAATAATTATGTCGTCGCAATATCGTCTATAGAATGCATTGTTTGTTTTAGAAAATTGATTAAGTGCAATATCGAAATTTATCATATATATGTTGGACAGAATAGCACTAATCGGTGAGCCTTGCGGTATACCGCAGCTTTCCCCAAACCTTTTACTGCCTGCCAATTCATTTACAAATGAATTTCTTTGAATGAGTTTGTTCATCCTTACCAAATTCCGGAACTCGTGCGCGGAACAATATCTATTTTTCAAATTCTTAATATCGAAAAGAATATCAAGTTTATGTTTTGAAACCGTGCTATAAGCAGTTAAAGATTTATAGATATTGAAATGAGTGGCGGGCAACCGCTCTGTTTTAAGAGTTTTAGCCCACATCTTTTTGAGAACTTCATGGTCTAAATTATCAAAAAATCCCTTAATGTCTATTGCGATGACAGCACATTCGGATTTATTTCTAATTTGTTTAAATGTTTCTAAGGCGTAATCGATATTACTTTTATTTCCATTTTTTAAATATGCCAATACACATTCTTTTATATCCCAGGTCTCAAGCTGCTTTTCATATTCGTCGTTGAGAATAGTAGCATACCAAGAATACACAAATGCGTCATAATGGGAAGCATAAGCAATTTGACGCTGCTTAACGTCTAATACCCTTTGAGTTGTTCCGTCTGGGTTCGTTATTTTTTTATATCGAGGTGTTTCGAGGACTGTATTTATAAATGGGTAAAATGCATGCCGTGATATTTGTTCATCATTCGACAATGCTCTGATCAGTTTGTCTTGTGTTTTGCCGAAATCGATAAATCTGTCAAAGTGTAGATAACGCCGTTTAGAAAGAGAAGCAACTTTTTCTTCTTTCTCAACCCATTTAGTTAAAAGAGCTGCTTCCATATATTAAGTTAGACTAATCTGCAAAGTCATAGGCAATGGTTACAGCGTGAAACCTCCATTTAAGGATATGCCTATGACGCACACAACCCGAGAATTTCGTCTCGAACTTCTAGCAGTGATAATTGCTCACTGCATAACGCCTTTAAACTTCAATTCAGCAGAAATGACTAAATTTGTAATCCAGTTGTCTCTGACCCACCTACAACACTGTGTAGAGGAGATAGAGTTAATGATGCCAATATTGGGAGCATTAATCTCTATCGGCAGCAGAGCCACTTTAAACAAATTACCGTAAGCGCAAGTAAATTTCTTACCTCAGTTACGCAAATTGAAGATAATCGTTAGGTTCAACTTCCATTAGCACCTTTTTTCCACTAAATGTTAATAAATAGCAGGCACCGTTTAATGGATATTGCGTAGTTCGTAGATTTCAAATGTAGATACCTTGCTCCCTGTACTACACGCTGAAATAACATTGTAACGTTTCAGAGTTCATTTAAGCTATGTGACCAGTGCGTTTGAGAAGCAGAAGGGTATAATAAACTTTACAATAATAGCATTCTTTCTTGCATTCCCCCACCAAATAAGCAAGGCGTAAAATATTGTAAAACAACATCTTACGCCTCACGCCGGCGGAGAGAGAGGGATTCGAACCCCCGGAAGCTTGCACTTCAACGGTTTTCAAGACCGCCGCATTCGACCGCTCTGCCATCTCTCCGCGGCAAATATATGTTGGCAGAATTGTTTGACAAAAA
>Ga0157378_10003467_pt1 | contig 13995 bp, 11 predicted proteins | sample M65metaG_FD_115309 | JGI IMG/M metagenome (GOLD analysis project Ga0157378, IMG submission 115309) | Miscanthus rhizosphere microbial communities from Kellogg Biological Station, Michigan, USA - M6-5 metaG | ecosystem: Host-associated > Plants > Roots > Rhizosphere > Soil | place: USA: Michigan...
CCGCCGGGGGCTCTCGATCAGTTTTAGCAATGTTGGGGACGTGCTTATAAAAACTGGTCGATACGGAGAAGCCCTGAAACAATATCGCCAGGCGGTATCCATCGACGAAGGTTTGGCCGCAGCAGATCCGCAAGATGATTGGGCGCGCAAATATCTCGTCTACAACTATCTCCGGCTCGGGGACGCACAGCTTAAGAGCAAAGACGCTGCCGCCGCCCAACTAACCTATGAAAAATGTTTGATGCTGGCAGAATCCCGGGTCGCGGCCGATGCGACGAATGCGGGGGCGCAAGCCGATTTGGCGGATTCCCTCGCCCGGCTCGGTGCATTGAATCTTTCGGAGGGATCCAACTTGGACTTGCCGATCAAAACAAGAAAAAGCCATCTGAATTCGGCGCGTGCTTGGTATCAAAAGAGCCTCAACCTCTGGTTGGACATGCGAAAACATGGCATCCTGAGCGGGGTGCTGTCGCAATCGCCGGACCAGGTTGCTGCAGAGCTGGCAAAGTGCGAAAACGCCTTGCGAACGCTTAGGAACACAACCGCGGCCGCATCCAAAAAACCTTGGGTCTTCTGCCTATTTCGACAAACACCGCCTGCCGAAGGACGGGAGAACTCTTTACGAATAAGGCCCCACTCCTGTTAGGCAGCCAGGGCATCGGCAGATTAGATAAAAACCGGCGAGCGAGTATAGAAATGCTTTTCCTTCGGGAGATCGGGCCGGCTACGCCATCCCAAAGGTGCGATCCCCGTCGATTGTCCGTGCGGGCCCTTCTGGGTGGGTCACAGTGTCATAAATGCAGACGCGTAGGAAACTCGCATTCACTCGCGGGCCCCGATAGCTCAATTTTTCTGTGCGAGAACAATCGTCTAAACGATTTACCAAAAATTCATTGAGTTATATGAATCATCGCGGAATTAAGAATCATCTCTGCTTGGAAGGGACCAGACTGTGGTTCTCGATTCTTGCGGTCGCTTGCTTCCACCCGGAGCGGCTCCCTACTGCCTGATCAACTCAGGTTCTGGGTTGCGAACTAATTACAATGTTTGAGGAGGAGAAGATGCCTACAATCACGACTAAAGATGGAACGCAGATTTACTACAAAGACTGGGGCTCGGGGCAGCCCGTGGTATTTAGTCATGGGTGGCCGCTCAGCGCCGATGCCTGGGAGGATCAGATGATCTTCCTGGCCGCGCGGGGATTCCGATGCATCGCTCATGACCGGCGGGGGCATGGCCGCTCCGGCCAACCTTGGAAGGGCAATGAGATGGACACGTATGCAGATGACTTAGCTGAATTAGTGGAAGGGCTCGATTTGAAAGATGCTATTCATGTGGGTCACTCGACGGGCGGAGGCGAAGTGGCTCGCTACATAGGACGCCACGGCACCAAACGCGTCTCTCAGGCTGTGCTGATTGGAGCCGTGCCGCCGGTGATGCTGAAGAGCGCCTCCAACCCGGGTGGCTTGCCGATAGACGCTTTTGACCAGATTCGCAGCGCGGTCCTCACCGATCGCGCCCAGTACTTCAAAGATCTGAGCGCGCCTTTCTATGGCGCCAACAGGCCGGGATCGAACGTCTCGCAAGGATTGCGAGATTCCTTTTGGCTGCAAGGGATGCTTGCCGGACAAAAAGCAGCTTATGACTGCATTAAGGCTTTTTCGGAGACTGACTTTACCGAGGATCTGAAAAAGTTCGACGTTCCGACCCTGATTATTCATGGCGACGACGACCAGATCGTTCCCATTGGGGCGTCGGCTATGCTCTCATCAAAGATCGTTAAGGGAGCGACGCTAAAAGTCTATCCGGGTGCGCCGCACGGTATGTGCTCTACGTTGAAGGATAAGGTGAACGCCGAACTGCTTCAATTCTTCCAAAAAAGAGATCAAGCGGCTGCTTAATTGAAAGTGAAATTCTTTCGGAAGAAACGGAGGAGGATAAAGGAGTATCTGGTATACAAGTGCCGCTAGAGCGCTTTAGCGTAACCTCCTCCAAATCTTCTGAAAGTATCGTGTGATATCTGGAGTCGCAATTCGGTCATCCGGATATGAGTGCGTTCCTGAAAACTGTGGTGGAAGCCAAAGACTTGCACGAAATCGAAGACTTCGTAAATCGCGCAGTTGGACCTTCGGGTCTGATGCTATTTACCCGTTTCAACATCGGCGACATCATCCGTAAAGAACGTGGCCCAAGTTCACCACACATTCTCCGGCTGGTCGGGAATCCATTGATCGTTAAGCAAATGGTAGTCGAGGTTTGCTGAATTCAGCCGCCTGAGAAACACTAGCGGTTCCGCTACATTCTGCGTTTACCTTTCAGGAGTTTCTATGAAATGCGGTTGGAGGTCATGTTTTAGCGGGATGCTCGCAGCATTGGCCTTAGCTTCTTCGCTAGCTGGAACAGCCAGCGCTCAAGCCAATACGAACATCGCCTCACGCATGAGCGAGGTGAACGGATTAAAACTGCATTACCTGACGGCGGGTCATGGACCTACCGTGATTCTGTTGCATGGCTACACGCAAACATCTCGCATGTGGAAGCCGATCATCCCGTTACTCGCTGCGAAATTTACCGTGATCGCGCCCGATCTCCCCGGGATTGGTGATTCGGGCATCCCGACCAATGGGTTGGATATGAAGAATGCGGCTATTACCATACATAGCCTGGCTAAATACCTTGGTGTCCCCAAGGCCAGGGTCGTCGGCCATGACATTGGATTGATGGTTGCGTACGCTACGCGGCGCAGTTTCCTTCGGAGACCGAAAAGCTGGTGGTGATGGACGCTTTTCTTCCGGGTGTTGCCGGATGGGAAGATGTCTATAACAATCCGGGCATCTGGCATTTTCGTTTTAACGGGCCGACGCCGGAAGCGCTGGTGCGTGGACGTGAACGAACTTACTTCGAGCACTACTGGAACGACTTCGCGGCCGACAAGATCCATTCGATTTCAGAAGCCGATCGCGTGGCGTATGCGGCCGCCTATGCCCGCCCGGGCCGAATGCGCTCCGGCTGGGCGTATTTTGTTTCTTTTCAGCAGGCGGCGAAGGATTTCTCCCAACTATCCAAAACCAAGCTGTCCATGCCGGTGCTGGCAATCGGTGGCGAGAAGGCAAATGGAACATTGTTGGGACAACAGATGAAGATCGTGGCTAGCAACGCGACCATGATTGTGCTGAAAGACACAGGGCATTGGATTCTCGAGGAGAATCCAAAAGAGACGACCGACGCGCTTATGAAGTTTTTATAGCAGCAAACCGCGTCTTGGCGGCTCCGGGAATTTGCCGGAGCAACACCACCCTTAGAACTACCGTCAAAGCAAGCTATGAGCGAAGAACCTAAGCCCAATTTGAAAAATGGATTTGCGATTGCGGATCTGCGCGATGGCGCCATGGCCGCCGGTAAGGTTGACGATGAAGAGGTACTTCTGGTACGGCGCGGCGATGAGATTTTCGCCGTGGGGGCGCAGTGTACTCACTATCATGGGCCGCTCGCCGACGGCCTAATCGTGGACGACACCGTGCGCTGCCCCTGGCATCACGCATGTTTCAGCTTGCGAACCGGGGAAGCTTTACGCGCGCCTGCCCTCGACCCGATTTCACGCTGGCGCGTAGTGAGAATAGGCGACAAGGTTTTTGTCCGCGAGAAGTTGCCGGATGCCCGTCAGCCCAAAAGGCCACGTAATCGCCCGAGTTCCGTAGTCATCATTGGAGGTGGAGCCGCGGGTTTGGCGGCAGCAGACATGTTGCGCCGCGAGGGTTACGACGGTCCGCTAACCATGATCAGCGAGGATGACTCGCCTCCCAGCGACCGACCCAATCTGTCGAAGGATTTCCTGGCGGGAACAGCTCAAGAAGATTGGATTCCACTACGTCCTCCGGACTACTACACCGAAAGACGAATTGACCTGGTGCTTGGCTCCCGGGTCGAACTGCTGGACGTTCAAGCAAAAACTGTTCAGCTGAAAAATGGCAAGAAGTATGAATATGGTGCTTGTTTACTCGCGACCGGCGCAGAACCCATTCGGTTGTCAATCGAAGGCACGACGGATTCCGTCCACTACCTCCGCACCTTCGATGACAGCCGTGCAATCATTGCCAAAGCTGTCTCTGCCCAGCATGCAGTCGTGGTGGGAGCGAGTTTTATCGGCCTTGAAGTCGCCGCCTCTATGCGAACACGAGGAATCGGGGTAGATGTCGTTGCTCCCGAACAACAACCACTGGAAAAGGTACTGGGGCCAGAAATGGGGCGTTTCGTTCGGAAAGTTCATGAGGACCACAGGGTTAGGTTTCATCTGGGCGAGACAGTCAGCCGCATCGACGGACGACGGGTCATGACCAGCGGCGGGACTGTCATCGACGCCGATGTTGTCGTAATCGGTGCGGGAGTGCGCCCAGTACTCGACCTGGCAGAGCGCGCCGGTCTGACAATTGATAGAGGAGTAGCAGTGAATGAGTATCTGGAAATCAGTTCGCCCGGGGTCTTCGGCGCAGGTGACATTGCCCGTTGGCCGGATCCGCACTCCGGAGACCGCATTAGAGTGGAGCATTGGGTGGTTGCCGAACGCCAAGGCCAGGTGGCGGCCAAGAATATCCTGGGCGACCGCGAGAAATTCGATGCCGTGCCATTCTTCTGGAGCCAACACTACGACGTGGTCATCAACTACGTAGGCCATGCCGAGCGCTGGGATTCCATCGACATCGACGGCAATCTAGACGCCCGAGATTGCGCTCTCTCCTACAAGCAGGGCGGGCGAACCCTTGCCGTAGCGACAGTCTCGCGAGATCTGCAAAGCCTGCAAGCTGAGGCAGCCATTGAGTCCAGTACGCTAAAGTAAATCGTGTTCGCCAAGCGGAGGTTTTCGTGTCTATTCGCCCCGTGAAACGCCTCATCAAGTCGAAGCCCACCCTGGAGGGCGCGGGCGTGCACCTTCGACGCGCCTTCGGTTTTGGAAACACCAGTGAATTCGATCCATTTCTTCTTTTGGACGATTTCCGCAACGATGTCCCCGAGGACTATTTAAACGGATTTCCATGGCACCCTCATCGTGGGATCGAAACCATCACCTATGTCTTAGCCGGGACCGTGGAACACGGCGACAGTATGGGCAACCGGGGCGCCATCGCGGAGGGAGACCTGCAATGGATGACGGCCGGAAGTGGAATTATTCATCAGGAGATGCCCAAGGGGGATCTCGCCGGTCGCATGCATGGTTTTCAACTGTGGGCAAATCTTCCGGCAGCTCTCAAAATGACTCCTCCGCGCTACCAGGAAGTAAAGGCGCTGGATATCCCGCAGATCACTGACGATGACGGCACTCATGTTCGCGTCGTTTGCGGAACCTTCTGGGGCAAGAAGGGGCCAGTAGATGGAATCGCCGCTGATCCCATTTATCTGGACGTTTCGGTTTCGCCGGGAAGGCGAAAGACTCTTCCCATGGAAACCACTCGGCACGCGTTTGCGTACGTGTTTGCCGGCTCAGGAAAATTCTGCAATGCCTCAGGTCCTCTGGCTGTTCCAACCGAATCCGTGAAATGGGCCGATACCGCGCCTCCTACCGAAGCCGACAACCGGTCGCTCGTCCTCTTCGATAGCGGAGACGAAGTGACTGTGCAGGCGGGCGACGATGGCGTCCGATTTCTGCTGGTCTCAGGAAAGCCGTTGCAGGAGCCGGTTGCCTGGTACGGTCCGATTGTCATGAATACACAGGAGCAACTGCGGCAGGCGTTTGCAGAACTCGAACAGGGAAAGTTTCTCAAGTAATATTGCCCAGTCTGAAATTAAAGTCCTGGTTAAATCCAAATTGAACGGAAAGAGCATATGAATTATCTCTTTGTCCTGGCCATTGGAATAGGAATTGTTGCTGGGCTACGCGCCATGACCGCTCCTGCGGCTGTGAGTTGGGCGGCCCACCTGGGATGGCTCAACTTGCATGGCACGCCTCTGGCCTTCATGGGTTCCGCCATCGCGGTGGGGATATTCACCGTCGGGGCGATTGGTGAGCTTATCAACGATCAGCTTCCCAAAACGCCGCCTCGCACGGTACCGCCGCAATTCATCGCGCGAGTTGTCATGGGTGGGCTGTGCGGTGCTTGTCTCTACCTGTCGGCGGGTGCGCCTGCGCTGATTGGCGCGCTGTTAGGCGCTATTGGCGCGGTGATGGGCACGCTTGGTGGATTCCAGGCTCGCAAAGGGCTTGTCAAAGCCCTGGCGGTCAAAGACATATTGGTGGCTATTCCGGAGGACTTAATCGCCATCGGCTTGGCATATTTGATTGTCCGCAGATAAATTGCGCGCCTTGGAGACTCCGGCACGATGATGACTGGCAATGTCCAGGCAGTCGAACTTGTTTTTTTGCTGCTGCTCCTTTTTGTCGTAGTTTTTGGGGCTCTGGCACGCAAGCTGCAACTGCCATATCCGATCGTCTTGGTCGTTGCTGGATTGCTGTTGAGCCTGGTTCCCGGCATCCCGCGAATTACGCTAAATCCCGATGTAGTCTTCTTTGTCATCCTTCCTCCGCTGCTATACGCCGCCGCATGGGTCACTTCCTGGCGCGAATTTTCATTCAACCTCGTGAGCATCTTGTTGCTGGCTTTTGGTCTTGTGGCATTCACCGTATGGGGAGTGGCCAAAGGTGCTCCGTGGCTGTTTGCAGGATTTGACTGGAAGGCAGGCCTGGTATTGGGCGCTTTGGTCGCGCCCACCGACGCAATCGCGGCTAGCTCTCTTGGTCAGCGCATCGGATTGCCCAAGAGAATCATGGATGTTCTGGAAGGCGAGAGCCTGGTTAACGACGCCAGCGGTCTCCTGGCGTTGGAATTTGGACTGGCAATCCTCGTGCGCCGGGAGACACCTACAGTTGCCGCCGCTAGCATGCGGCTCGTGTTCTTGATTATCGCCGGCCTCGCAATCGGTTTGGCGACTGCATGGCTTGTGGAATGGATCGAGCGCCGCGTGGATGACGGCCCGATCGAGATCGCGATCAGCATTCTCGTGCCTTATGCCGCGTATTTCACAGCGGATCGTGTGCACGCCTCAGGAGTGCTGGCGGTTGTGGCCTGCGGTCTTCACCTGTCACGCAAAAGTTCAGGATTCTTTTCTCCCGGAGTCCGCTTGCAGGCGTGGGCAGTTTGGGATTCGCTGACCTTCATTTTGAATGGCCTGGTCTTCGTTTTGATTGGCCTGCAACTTCCGAACGTCCTGGCGGGAATTCACAACTACAACTTGTTAACACTGGTTCTTTACGGTGCTCTTTTCAGCGCGCTGTTGATTGCGCTACGGATGTTGTGGGTCTTTCCTGGCGCGAGAATGGCTTATTGGATTCGCATCCATCTGCTTCACCAAAAAGTAAAATGTCCAACGCCGAGAGGGCTGCTGGTCCTGGGATGGACGGGCATGCGCGGCGTAATAGCTCTGGCTGCCGCTATGGCGTTGCCGCAAACCCTCGCGGACGGCGGCACGTTTCCACAACGCAACCTGATTATCTTTCTCGCATTTAGCGCGATCCTCGTCACTCTCGTCTTGCAGGGAACGACGCTTCCATGGGTGGTCCGCTTGTTGGGTGTTGCCGAGGCCAATGGCCCGAATTTGGAGGAAGAAGCGGCACGCCGCCAGATGCTGGAGGCCGCACTGGGGTACTTAGCGGAGTCGCGGGAAAAAGACGAAGCTGAATTCGCTACGATGTACGAGGATCTCCGGGGGCACTATCAACAGCGCTTGGCGGTGCTGGCGCGCGATGAAGAGACGGACGACGCTATGACCAAGAAGACTCATCGGCGGCTCTCGCGCATTGCCCGCGATATGCTTCGAGTCGAGCGGGAAACTGCGGTACGCCTTCGCGATCAAGGCGGGATCAACGACGAAGTCTTACGGGAATTGGAGCACGAGCTCGACTTGCGTGAAGCCGGACCAAGCCACATAGCTTCATGAAGTTACCGCCAACGGAAGCCACACTTGAAACCGCGTATCGCCGGGCTTTGACGTTACCTGAATATTTCCCCGGTGCCGCTTCACAATCCGCTGCGCGGTATCGAGGCCGAGACCAGTGCCTTGACCGACCCCTTTGGTGGTGAAGAACGGCTCGAAGATGTGGGCTCTGGTCTCTACTGGAATGCCCGGGCCGTTATCACGAATCTCAACACAGACCCCGTTGCCGTCACGATAGGTGCTTACCTTGAGCTCCCCTTTTCCTTCCATGGCGTCGATTGCATTGTCGATTAGATTGGTCCATACCTGATTAAGCTCGCTGCCGAATGAATTCACCAGCAGAGGTACGCGCTGGTAGTCGCGCTGCACGGTCACTCCGCGTTTGAGTTTGTGGTTCAGGATGGTGAGCGTATTTTCCAGCCCCTTCACGATGTCCACGTTCTGAATCGGCGACTGGTCCATGAAGGTGTATTCCTTGATTGCGCGGACCAAATCAGAAATGCGGGTGGTGCTGCTCTCCAGTTCGTTCAATAGATTTGCAATCTCGACCGACGCAGCGATGCGAACCAAGGCAGCCTTGGCGGTACCGGCATCGAGAGTTGTAAATAAGGATTCCAGTACCGCAGGTTGCACATTTCGGTGAGCAAGGTCTGATGCTAGTTGCCACAAATCGCTGAGGCCATGTTCTCGCAGCAGGGAATCGATTTCGTCTTCTAGATTGCTAATGGTAATGGCGTCCGGTGGCGGTTCGTTCTGCTGGGTAAAGAATGCTTCCAATTTCTCGATCTCGGCTTTTTGCGCTGAAGTTAAATCACGTCTTCCCAGATCGTGACTCGCGTCCTTGATATGTTTCAGAGTCGTACGAAGCTGACTCGTGGCGCGCTGTGCCGCTGATGCCGGATTGTTCAGTTCGTGGGCCAGGCCGGCGGAAAGCTTGCCCAGCGCGGCAAGCCGGTCCCGCTGCTGTTCAATGCGGGTGGTCTCACGGATTCGATCGGACATCACTCCGACCAGGCGCTTGGTCAGCTCCGGCATCTTTTGAATGAGGTCCTGGAACTTGGAAGCCGGAAAACTCAGTGCGTGACTCTTGGAGACGGCATGGCCGGTCACAGTCGCTTTCTTCATGCGCGAGAAGGGAAGGACACCGGTAACGTCTCCAGGGCTGAGCGAGATGACGAAGGTCTCGCCATTGAAGACCCCGCGCGCCTCCAGTTGCCCTTCGAGGATCACGAACATGGCATCGGCGGCATCGCTCTGCCGAACGTAGACGTCCCCCGATTCAAGATTGAGCTCCCGAGACTGGCTGATGAACCACGACACCTGGTCTTCCGGGAGATCGTTGAAGATGGGTACGCGAAGTAGTTCTTCTACGGTGACCATTTATACTTTGCTCAAATACTGATGGATGAATTGCACTGCCACTGAGCCTTCACCGACTCCGGAGGCCACACGTTTTACTGAACCGTGGCGCACATCGCCGACCGCGAACAGACCGGGGATATTGGTCTCCAATAAGAACGGATCGCGTTCGAGCGTCCAGCCCTTTGGATGTTTTCCGTCGCGCACTAGGTCTGGACCGGTCAGGATGAAGCCGCGTTCGTCCCGTTCCACGACATTAGCCAGCCAATCCGTCCGGGGAAGCGCGCCGATAAAAATGTACATGGCATTTGCTGGAACGCGCTCCACCTTGTTGGTATCCGAGCAAAGCACCGAGACCTCTTCTAGATGGAGGTCGCCGTGTACTTCGGCCACGCTGGCATGGCTCCAGACTTCGATGTTCGGTGTCTCTTTAATCTGATCGATCAGATACTGTGACATGGTTGCTGCAAGCGAATTGCCACGTACCAGAATGACTACGCGGGCGGCGTATTTCGAGAAATTCATTGCTGCCTGCCCCGCCGAGTTTGCACCCCCCACGATGTAGACGGTCTCTCCTGTGCAGGAAATGGCTTCGGTGGCACCGCCACCGTAATAGACGCCAGCTCCCCGCAGCTTTTCAATTCCGGGAGCCTCGAGCTTTCGCCACTGCACGCCGGTTGCGATCATCATGGCGTGGCAGGAAAGCTCGTTACCATCCGCCAACTTCATGATGCGGTAGGGGCCTTCGACGCGCATGCTCACCGCTTCCTGAGGCGCGAGAATTTCCACCCCAAAACGTTGTGCTTGCACCACCGCTCGCCGCGCCAGGTCTCCCCCGCTGAGCCCGGTTGGAAATCCCAGGTAGTTCTCAATGCGTGAACTCATGCCCGCCTGGCCACCCGGCGCTTCGCGTTCGATCATTACCGTGTGCAAGCCTTCGGACGCGCCGTAAACCGCCGCCGCCAGACCGGCCGGCCCGCCACCCACGATTGCCAGGTCATAGAAATCTGTTTGCGCCCGCGTTTTCAATCCAACTTTTTGCGCGACGTCTCCAGGCACACCGTCGAGAAGCTTGCTGCCGTCAGGGAACAGGACTACCGGAAGGTTGGTTCCCTCCGGCCCTAACGCCTCCATCAGGCGCTTGGTCTCAGCATCATTCGCAGTGATCTCTACGTCGATCCATTGGTAGGGGACGTGGTTACGGGCAAGAAAGTCCCTCAACTCGTACGATCGCGGCGACCAGCGCGTGCCCAACACACGAATGCCTTCGAACGCAGGCCGGTAGGAAGCCTGCCAATCGTCAAGCATATCGTCCATTTGAGGATAGAGATGTTCGGTAGGCGGGTCCCAAGGCTTGAGGAAGAAATAGTTGATGCTGGCTTCATTAATGGCGCTGATTGCCGCATTCGTATCCGCGTAGGCCGTAAGCAAAGCGCGTTTGGCCTCCGGATAAATCTGCATGCCTTCGCGCAGAAATTCGACTCCATCCATATCCGGCATGCGCTGGTCAGCTAAAAGAAGCGCCACGCTGTCATTGCGAACTTTGAGCTGGCGCAGCAGATCGAGCGCCCCCTGTGGAGAATCACTGCCCATGACTCGATATTCCGCTCCGTACTTCGAACGCAGATCGCGCTCGATGGCCCGCAGAACATCGGCATCGTCATCAACGCTTAGGAGGATCGGTTTAGCCATGCTTCAGAACCTGCTTGAATTAGGAATGAACCTATTAGATACCGGAACTGGGTGTTGGGTCGCGAAATCAATTTGCAGAAAGAGCTGAAATTCTCATGCCGCCGATTCAAAGAATCATCAACTTAAGACGCCACTTCTGGACTCTCGTCCTGTAAACTAGTGGCGCAAAAATATCTCTAAAGAATCGTTTTAATACTCTGCCTATGAAACGAACCCTCCGTACGCTGATAATCGTAATTTGTTTGGCTGCGAGCTTGCGCGCGCAGATGGGCAACATGTCGACGGTGACCTATACCAAAGACGTTGTGCCAATCTTGCAGAAGCACTGCCAAAGCTGCCATCGACCGGGCGAAGCGGGGCCCTTTTCCATGCTTACTTATGAGGATCTTCGTCCCTGGACGGGTGCGATCCGGCTGGCGGTACAGCACAAGATCATGCCGCCTTGGTACGCCGATCCACAGTTTGGGCATTTCTCGAACAATCGCGCCCTCAGCGATCAGGAAATCAAAACCATTGTCTCGTGGGTGATAGCCGGATCTCCCAAAGGCGATCCGAAAGACATGCCGCCACCGCTTCAGTTTACCGAGGGCTGGGGTATTTCGCAGCCCGATGTCGTGCTCCAGCTTCCCAAGCCGTTTCCGGTCCCGGAATCTGGCATGGTGGAATACCAGTATGTGATCGTGCCTACAGGCTTTACCAAAGACACCTGGGTTCAGGCGGCGGAGGTGCGTCCCACCGAGCGTGCGGTGGTGCATCACATCATCGCCTACGTGCGCGAGCCAGGTTCGAACTACTTTAAAGATCAGAAGCCCGGCCAGTTCTTTGAAGCGCCTCCGGCGAAGGTGAACGAAAAGGTCGACACTAGCGCGCTACCCAGTGATTTCCTGGTTGGATATGCGCCCGGTCAACCAGCAGAAATTCTGCAGCCGGGGCAGGGAAAACTCATCAAGGCCGGTTCTGACATAGTGTTCGAGGTCCACTACACGCCCAACGGCAAACCGGTGATGGACCGGACGAAGCTGGGATTGGTATTGGCCAAGGACGTTCCCAAGAATCGCGTGCAGACGCTTTCCGCGAGCAACGGTACGTTCAAGATTCCACCTGGTGACCCGAACTATCAGGTCGACGCTTCCTTCGAAGTTGCGAAAGAGGTGACGCTTGCCTCGATTCATCCCCACATGCACACACGGGGCAAGGACTTTGAGTATCGATTGGTATTTCCCAGCGGTGAAACCAAAACCATTCTGAGGGTTCCAGCCTACAACTGGCACTGGCAGCTTTGGTACAACCTGGAAGTGCCCATAGTTCTCCCCAAGGGAACTAGGATCGAGTGCACCGCCCATTTCGACAATTCGCCGCACAATCCGGAGAACCCGGACCCAACCAAGACGGTGATCTGGGGACAGCAAAGCTGGGACGAGATGATGGTGGGATTTTTTAACCTGGTGTATGACGCCCGAATGTCCCCCAAAGAAATAATCCCGGAAAAGAAAGACGCCGGCAACCTCGCCGGCAAATAAGAATGAATCATTGTTTTCGGCTTGCCTTTATAGTTTCCAGTCTTTTCGTGGCGGCCGTCTCCATGGGGCAGTCTGTTTCTCACAAGAAACAGCTCCTGGTGCTTGGCGAGGAGCATGGCTATCGCCATGGGGCAGTGTCCCACGCCATGGCAACCATCGAAAGGTTGGGCAGAGAGACGGGACTGTGGGATACCACCATTCGCACCGACACCGAAGTCCTTACCAAGAAGAAGCTGGAATACAACGCGAAAAACCTGAACGATTTCAATGCCGTACTCTTTTTTACCGGCGGCGACCTGGAGATGGATTCGCAACAAAAAGCAGATTTTCTTTCGTTCATTCACGACGATGGCAAGGGTTTTATCGGCATTCACAGCGCGACTATCACGTTTGCGGAATGGCCGGAATATGGCGAGATGATCGGTGGCTACTTCGATGAGCATCCCTGGGGAACATTTGACGCGCCGGTTATCGTCGAGGACCCGAACTTTCCCGGGATGCAACAATGGCCACGCGCATTCGTTCTGCGCGATGAAATCTATCAGATGAAAGACTACTCCAGAGACAAAGTGCGAGTGCTGATGAGCCTCGACGCCGGCAAATTGGACCTGAAGAACAAGAACGTCCACCGTACTGATGGGGACTTTGCGGTTGCCTGGGCCAAGACATATGGGAAAGGCCGCGTCTATTACACCACCCTCGGGCATGTGGAAGAAAACTGGGACAAGCAGGAGTTTCAAAAAATGGTGATTGAAGCCATCAAATGGTCCATGAGGTTGTCCGATGCTGATGTGACCTCACGGCCGCTGCCTAGAGACTAGCCATCGTGACTACCCGAAGATCATTTGCGAAGCTGACCGCTGTTGGTATAGCAATGGCCGCTCTGCCGTCAATGGCGTGTACGGTCAAACTCAACATCGGTATCGGTGCTTATAGCTATCACAATCTCTCGATGGAAGAGATGATCGTCCAATTGAATGCTCTAGGCATTCGCGATATTGAAATGTCGCGTGGCGAACTGATGCTGATGAATCACCCTGATGAGGGCATGTTCCGCTCCGCCAAAGCCAAGTTAGACCAGGCCGGAATTCGCTGCGTTTCCTACTACCCAGCCACCATTAAAGAAGGAAGCGAGCTCGAGCGGGCGATTCGTTTTGGCCAAATTCTCGGAGTGAAGAATATTACCGGTGACGCTAGCGGAAGCATGCTCCAACAAATTGACCAAAGACTGACCCAGGAAGGTCTGACTTTCGGAATCCACAACCATTATTTCCCGCATGAAAAATTCGCTTACGAAACTCCCGAAGAGGTCATGAATGCTTTGGCCCCGCTTTCGCAAACCATGGGTGCAACCGGCGATGTCGGACATTTCGCGTCATGCGGACACGATCCAGTCGATGCCCTGCGCAAGCTGGCGCCGCGATTGAAACTGGTGCACCTAAAAGATATCCAGGCGGTCGATGGAGAAATCAACGTTCTGCTGGGCAAAGGGATTTCCAAG
>Ga0157378_10003468_pt1 | contig 13993 bp, 6 predicted proteins | sample M65metaG_FD_115309 | JGI IMG/M metagenome (GOLD analysis project Ga0157378, IMG submission 115309) | Miscanthus rhizosphere microbial communities from Kellogg Biological Station, Michigan, USA - M6-5 metaG | ecosystem: Host-associated > Plants > Roots > Rhizosphere > Soil | place: USA: Michigan...
ACAGAAGGCGTAAACACCAAGTGGTGCGAGCTTTTCCTGCAGTTCGACTCCGATGCCCGTGCTGCCGCCGATCACGACGACGGTTTGCCCGGAAAGTTCCGGTTGACGCTCCATGCGACCGGTTTTGGTTGCCGTACTCATGATCCCTCTAAAGAATCCGTGATCGAGTGCAGTCCCGCCGGTGCGCATGCCAATCGTTAAGCGGCGTTGCGGACACTTTCTACGTTAAGCGCGGCATCGGCCGCTGCGTCGTCAGGAGTCTTCCCGTTCTCTCGCGCGGCGATATAGGCGGCATACCATTGCGACCAGTGATGCTTCGGAGCGGTGGGTTCGTACTGCCCATGGCGCGCCTCTGTCTCTCGCAGAAGCTCTGTCAGCGTCGCGACGTCCAGGCTGAGGCCGCGTCCGGGAAGACGGGTAGTGACCTCCTGCATCAGCCAGCCGTTACCGTCCGGATCACGGAACGAGGCGAAGGAGCGGTAGCTGCCGTGCTGGGGATCCGGCCCCATGACCCGCACCCGCCCAAATATGTAAGGCTCGTCGCTGCCGGAGTACTCGGTGCCGCCGTGGAACACCTCGCTGACCTCGATGCCGCGAGCGAGAAGCTCAACGCGGGCTGCGTCGATGTCGGAGACGATCAAGTACAGGCCCTGGGCGGAACCAGGCGCCGCCGCGGTGATGTTCTTGCCGAAGATGATCGAGCCTCCAGAACCAGGTGGGGTGAACTGGAGGATACGAATGTCATCACCATGGGCAAAATCGGCATCAAGCCGCCACCCGAGCCTTCCATAGAATTCCTTGGCGCGGTCGGGATCCGATACGGGGATGACGACCAGTTCGAACTTCATGTCGATTTTCGCTGTGCTGGCGGCGCTGCCGTCGTTACTGCGGACTTCCTGTTTCAGACTTGCCATGTCATTTCTCCTTTGCGCGTAGCCTTCACTACTCTACTTGTAACTCAATAATGGGTTGTGCTCAAACCCTTGTTCAGGAAAAGCAATTTCTGACTTTGACGATGAAAGGGGTTCATTCTCTATCATGGGCAGTGCCTTTCAAAGCGGTGTCTGCTGAGTGACGAACCAGGCAGTTGCGCTCAAAATCCGAAAATTGCGACAGAACCTTTACTTGGGGGACAAGACTGTCCACCCACCTCATTGCGGCTAGCTGGCCATAGCGTACAAGAACTCCACGTAGGATCGCACGCCGCCGTCCATGCCTTGCACCTTGGGATTGGTGGACTCGATCAGGAAATATTCGTTGGGCGCGTGCGCGCCGTCGCCGTGTCCCAGGCCGAAGCCGCCCGCGGGCAAGCGCAATGGATCGCCGGTGAAGACGTAGCCTGGCCACGAACCCGCGCTGCGCGGCATCACGATGGGATCGATGCCTGCGGCTTTGTAAATGCCTAGTTGTTTCTGAATGAAGGGCGCCTCGATTGACGTGCTATTGGGGTCATATCCCCCGGTCATGTTTACTTCGATATCGGGATATCCCTGTTTGATCAGATGAGCCTTCAATGCGGCCAGCGCGTCTTTGGCGGTCATGTCGGGGACCAGGCGCAGATCCAGTTTGGCGACGGCGCGATGCGGCAGGATTGTCTTCCCGCCAGGGCCGGTGTATCCGCCGACCAGGCCTTCGATATTCACCGTGGGCCGCGACATCAGCAGTTCGAGCGACTCCTGCCAGCTCACGTCATGAACCCAGTGCTGCACGCCCATGGCTTTCTTGGCGCTGTCTTCGTTAAGACGTTTGGCGGCGACCTCGATCATTTTCTTCTCGGCGGCGGACATCGGCCGTGCCTTGTCGGCGAAGCCGGCAATCGCGGGATCATTGCCGTCCGCCGAAACCAGCGTGTTCAACGCGTGCACCAATCGCCATGCCGGACTATCGACACGGGCCTTTTCGCTGGAGTGGAGATCGGCGGCGGGGCCGCGTCCCCAATGCTCGCCGCTCGAAACCAACTCTAGCTCGACTACGCCTTTGGCCCCGAGTTGCATGGTGATGGAACCATCAAGGTCCTGGGAGGCATCGGTGATCAACATGCCTTGCGAATTTTTCAAAGCCGCGAGAACCTCGGGGCGGTGGACGACCTGGGGGAAGTGCGGGGAAGCGATTTCTTCTTCGCCTTCTGCTATCAAGACCAGATTGATAGGAAGCTTGCGGCCGCTGCCTTGAATGGCATGGAGGGCCGCCAGGAATGTAGCCTGCGGTCCTTTTTGATTTACCGCGCCGCGCCCCACTATGACTTTGCCGACACCGGGCTTGTCGACCAACGCGGCGTCGAAGGGCGGGGAAGACCACTCCGCTGGAATCACCTGCTTCACGTCGTACATGAAATAGACGCCGAGCGTACGTGGCGCGCCCGCGTCAAGGGCGGCAAAGATACCAGGTTGTCCGTCGGTTGGGATTTTGGTGGCTGTTTGAAAGCCGGCGTCACGCAGCATCTGCATGGTGAGTTCGCAACCTTCATTCATGCCGCGATTTTCGGCGGCGATCGAGGGCTGGCGTATCCAGGTTTGTAGACGCTTCACCGCCTCGTCATGACGTTTCTCGATTTCATTGTGCACCGGTCGCAGGTCAGCCTCAGCGCCAAGCAAGAGGCGCGAAGTGGAAAGAGCGGTGGCGGTTGCAGCGGTACCCAGCAAGAAATGTCGGCGATTCATGGCCTAGAGGGTAGCTTGAAATTGAGCGAGATGTCCATCGCAGAGGGAGACGGGCGGTCTTAGCGTCGCGCCTTAGGCGTAGGAATGAGCATCTGTCGGGCACTCGAGAAATCACTTCGTCCATAAGGATCTCTGGAATCGATTAGCCGCTGAGGACACGAAGCAACTCAAAGCAAATCCGTGCCGGGAGCCGGGCTCGGGTCCTGCATTGACGCCCCATTTCTCACCCACTAAGATTGGGCCTTCCTAAATATGGTCGGCCAAACTGTCTCTCACTACCGCATCGTCGACAAACTCGGGGGCGGTGGGATGGGCGTGGTCTACAAGGCCGAAGATCTCAAGCTGGGGCGGTTCGTGGCGTTGAAGTTTCTGCCCGACGACGTGGCTAAAGATCCTCAAGCGCTCGGGCGCTTCCAGCGGGAGGCGAAAGCCGCATCGGCTCTGAATCATCCCAACATCTGTACCATTTATGAGATTGACGAGCAGACCGGCCAGGCGTTTATCGCCATGGAATACCTCGACGGCGTGACCCTGAAGCACCGCATCGCGGGTCGCCCCATAGAGTTGGAAGTTCTTCTCGGTGTGGCGATTGAGATCGCCGACGCGCTTGACGCGGCCCACGTCGAAGGCATCATCCATCGCGACATCAAGCCCGCAAATATTTTCGTTACCAAACGCGGTCACGCCAAGATCCTCGACTTTGGATTGGCCAAGCTCACGACTGAAAGCAAGCAGCCTGACCCCAACATATCCATGCCAACGGCGGTGAGTGAGGCCCACCTCACCAGCCCCGGCACAGCTTTGGGCACGGTCGCTTACATGTCGCCGGAGCAGGCTCGCGGCAAAGAACTCGATCCGCGTACTGACCTGTTTTCTTTCGGTGCGGTTCTCTACGAAATGTCTACCGGCACGGTTCCGTTTCGCGGAGACACTTCGGCAGTAATCTTTGAATCGATTCTGTCACGCAGCCCGGTTTCGCCTGTACGGCTGAATCCTGATCTGCCGGCGGAGCTCGAGCGCATTATTAATCGCGCGTTGGAAAAGGATCGCAATCTTCGCTACCAGCATGCGTCGGAGATGCGGGCAGAGCTGCAGCGGCTGAAAAGAGATACAGAGTCAAGCCGCTCGGCGGTGCTCCCCGCGGATAAAGATGAAAATTTCGTTCCCGTGCCGCCCGGAGAACGAAAGAGCGGATCCAAAACTCAGCCTGCACATGATGCAAAATCGAGCGATGCCAGGCCAACCGGCAGACCCGGCAAAATCTGGATAGCAGCCGCCGCATCATTGGCGGTTGCCGCCGTTGCCGTAGTGATTTTTCTGTACAGCCACAGATCTCAGGCACTCACCGAGAAGGACACCATTCTGCTCGCCGATTTCGTCAATACCACCGGCGATCCTGTATTTGATGGCACGCTGAAACAGGCGCTGGCCGTGCAGCTGGAGCAGTCGCCTTATTTGAATGTCTTGCCTGAATCACGGATACAGGAAGCCCTGCATCTCATGGGGCGTTCGCCGGATGAGCGCATTACCAACGACGTGGCGAAGGAGATATGCCTGCGCCAGGGAACGAAGGCGATGTTAGCGGGGTCCATCGCTCCGTTGGGCAGTCATTATGTGATTGATCTGGATGCCATCAACGCCCAGACCGGCGACTCACTGGCCCGCGATCAGGTGGAGGCGGAAAGTAAAGAAAAGGTACTGAAATCGCTTGACCAGGCAGCATCGAACTTGCGGCGGAAATTAGGCGAGTCGATCAATTCAGTGCGGCAATTCGCGACTCCGCTGGAACAGGCGACTACCTCGTCGCTGGAAGCTTTAAAAGCTTACTCGCTTGGCCAGGCCGAGCATCACAAGTTGAACGATGAGCAAGCAGTTCCACACTTAAAGCGCGCCATCGAATTGGATCCGAATTTTGCCATGGCTTACGCTACCCTCGGGGTGGTGTCTGGAAATCTGTCGCGCCTCTCAGACCAGACGGAAAATCTTACCAAGGCTTTCGAGCTGAAAGACCGAACCAGCGAACGCGAAAAGCTGTACATCTCATCCCACTACTACAGCGAAGTACAGCGGGATTCTCTGCAAGCCATCGACATCTACGAACATTGGAAAGAGATTTATCCTCGCGATACCGTTCCCTGGGATAATCTCGCCTTAATTTATCCTTCTCTCGGCCAGTTCGAGAAGGCAATGAGCAATGCCACGCAGGCGTTGAAGATTGATCCGAAGGACTTCTTCGCCTTTCAGAATTTGACGGATTCATACATACGCCTGAATCGATACGACGAGGCCAAGGCGGTTTTTGACAAGGGAATGGCCCAGGGTTCGATCGCGAAAGAAGGGCAATTCGGAAATTACATGATGGCTTTCGCCCGTGGGGACGACGCCGGCATGCAGTCGGCATTGAAATCTTCTGTCGGCACTCCTTTCGAGGCGATCATGATGATGCTTATGGGATTGGGGGAGTGCGCCAATGGAAAGGTGATCAACGCGCGGTTAACTTTTACCACGGCGCTGAACGCAGCCCGGCTGCAACAGCAGAAGGAGCTTGCGGGCAACGTGCGCTTGATGCGGGCCTGGTGCGACGGTCAAATGGGATTCGAGAATGAGGCTAGACGCGGCGTAGCGGAAGCTCTCGCGCTTTCCGCTGATAGAGATACACGCGTGGCAGCGGCTGCCACGCTCGCCACAATCGGAGACCTGGCTCCATCACAGAAGTTGGCGGACGAGCTAATCCGGCAATATCCGAAAGATCTAATCCTCAATCAGGAATGGGTTCCGCTGATTCGGGCGCTTCAAGCACTGCACCGCAACCAACCCGCGGAGGCGGTTCGTCTTTTGGAGATCGCCGTGCCCTATGAGCTTGGATCCCCGCCTAATGGCGTCGATGGATGGCCGGCGTTCATTCGCGGGGAAGCCTACCTCCGCCAGCGCGATGGCGTCAAAGCAGCTGCTGAATTTCAGAAACTTCTTGCTCACCGCAGCATTGATCCGTTGAATATGATATTTCCGCTTTCTCGGTTGCAATTGGCCAGAGCTTACGTCACACAAGGGGACACCCCCAAGGCGCGTACCGCATACCAGGATTTCTTTGGCGTATGGAAAAATGCGGACCCCGATCTGCCTATTCTGAAGCAAGGCAAAGCAGAGTACGCCAAACTGCAATAACGGCAGCTCCATTCATGAGGTAGGGTCCTTTTTCGATCCCACGGGTGGATGCTTGACATCCTTCCTCAGGTTGAAAGCGGTGTTCACCAGTCCTACGTGGGAGAATGCCTGAGGAAAGTTCCCTAGCAGACGCTTCTTGACGGGGTCGTATTCTTCCGACAGCAATCCGACGTCGTTGCGAATCGATAGCAGCCTCTCGAACAAGCGCTCGCCGTCTTTTCGGCGGCCCTGCAAAATGTAGTTATCTGCCAGCCAGAAAGAGCAGGCCAGGAACTCGCCCTCGCCGTGCGGCAAGCCGTCGACGGCAGGATCAATTGTGTACCTTCCAACGAAATCATTTTGGATGAGGTTTTCCTCGATGGCTTTCACAGTGCCAAGCATGCGGGGATCGTCGGCCGGCAGGAAGCCCACCAGCGGCATCATGAGCAAACTGGCGTCGAGATGTTGTGAACCGTAAAATTGCACAAAAGAATTGAGCCCGGAATCGAACCCTGACTGACAGACCTGGTCATGTATCTCATTTCTCAGGGTCCGCCAGCGGGTGGCGTCGGCGCGAACCCACCCTTTATCCACCGCACGCACCGCGCGGTCCAAAGCTACCCAGGCCATCACTTTGGAGTGAACGAAGTGGCGGCGTGGACCCCGCATCTCCCAAATGCCCTCATCGGGTTTGTTCCATGCTCCTTCAAGAAATTCGAGCAGCGCCAGGGCTACGCCCTCACTCCCGTCTCTTGGTTCCAACCCCGCCTGCCGGCATTGGAACAATGTATTGATAAGCTCTCCAAAAATATCCAACTGAAATTGCTGGTAGGCTGCATTGCCGGTCCGCACCGGCGCCGATTCCTGGTATCCGGGAAGCCAGTCAAGTTCGAGTTCTGTGAGCCTGCGCTCTCCGTGCAATCCATAAACGATGCTTAGATCCGAAGGGCTGCCCGCGACCGTTCGCAATAACCATTCCCTCCAGTCGCGTGCTTCGTCCAGATAGCCGGCACTCACCATCGAGTAAAGCGTGAGGGTAGCGTCCCGTACCCAGCAAAACCGGTAATCCCAGTTGCGTACTCCTCCAAGCTTCTCGGGTAGAGAAGTTGTCGGGGCCGCGACAATTCCACCCGTGGGCAAGAACGTCAAGGCCTTGAGCACGATCAAAGAGCGCACGACCGCATCGCGCCATTTGCCCTGGTAGGAACAACGAGACGACCACTGCTCCCACCATTGTTGTGTTTCTTGAATGGCGCGAGCGGGATCAACTGGCTTGGAAGCCTTTTGATGCGAAGGGCACCATGCAAGGTCGAACGAAATCTGTTGACCCTGGTTGATGGTGAAGTCTCCTACCGTCGTGAAACCCTCACCGTGCAAAGGTACTTCAGTGCACAACGTCAATTTGTCTGGCCCTGCAATGGCAGTGATCCCACGCTCGCTCTTCCGCACCCATGGGACTACCGAGCCATAGTCAAAGCGCATTACAAGGTCCATCCTCATCCGAACTTGTCCGCGCTTACCCACTATCATGCGCACGACCTGTGGTACGTCGTCCCGCGGGGTCATGCAATCGACTAGTACTACCGATCCATTTTCGGTCTCGAATTCCGTTTCAAGAATCAAAGTGTCGCCGCGGTATGTGCGGTGGATATTTCGAATTGATTCGGCGGGAGCAATCGACCAGTGCCCATGTTCGGCGGTTCCCAGCAATGCGGCGAAGCATGCCCCGGAGTCAAAGTGTGGAAAGCAAAGCCAATCAATTGAACCTTGTTTCGATATCAGAGCAGCGGTATGGCAATCCCCGATAATTGCGTAGTCCTCGATGGGTAACGACAGGCAGGCCTCCAGGAGCGTCCGGTATAAAGATGCCGGAACATCCCTCGTTGATCGCCCGCCTGACAAATGCTAATCTTTTTTCCATAGTCTTCGTGAGCGGTACCAGCGGCAGTACCGGCTCGGAGCAGGGGACCCAAGATGCACACGGAATCCAAAGTCCATGCGCCAAGCATCGCCTATCGTTGTTCGGGTCCGAATTGCGGACAGCTTAAGAACGCCCAGGACCGTTGGTGGATGATGTGGACTTCCTTTGGGGAATACAATCGGCCCGTCCTTTATCTTTGTGCATGGGACGAAGAAATCGCCCAACAGGAGAGCACACTTCATGTGTGCGGCGAATTGTGCGCCCAAAAGTTGCAATCGCAATTTATGGGGAATGTAAGAGATTCCAGCAAGCCCACAGCGTGAATATCAAGGCCATCTGTTCATCTCCCCCCGCCTCGCCCCTATTTCAATAGGGAAATAAGTTATAGATTGTCCTTGACACCCTAACTTGCCGCCAAATAAAGTTTGCAGCGGCAATCTCAAGAAATTTCTCCTAAATCTAAGGTGGCGCAATGAGGGCACTCCTCACCGTAGCGGTCAAAACTCTGGCCTTTCTTCTTTCTTTCTCTCTAGTTACCTGCGCCTGGGCGCAGGATTCAGCGCTTGAGCAAGGATTCAAACAACCTCCCGCTTCGGCCAAACCACGAGTTTGGTGGCACTGGATGAATGGCAACATAACTAAGGAGGGCATCAAGCTCGACTTGGAATGGATGCACCGGGTCGGTATCGGCGGTTTTCAGAATTTTGATGCTGCGTTGAATACTCCGAAGCTGGTCGATCAGCGCTTGGTCTACATGACCCCTGAGTGGAAGGACGCTTTTAAGTATGCCACCGAGCTAGCCGACCAATTGGGGCTGGAAGAGGCCATCGCAGGTTCTCCCGGATGGAGCGAGTCGGGTGGCCCGTGGGTAAGACCGCAGCAGGCGATGAAAAAGTTTGTGTGGAGCGAGACTGGGGTGAAAGGCGGTCAGCCTTTCAGCGGGACACTGCCCAAGCCTCCTTCGGTGAGTGGACCCTACCAGGACATTCCAATTTTCGATTTCATCGCCATGATGACCGGGCAGACGCCTAAGCCCACGCCCGAGTACTACGCAGACGCGGCTGTGATTGCATATCGCGTTCCTGACGGTGAGGTGGCCGATCTCCATCCGAAAGTGACCTCGAGCGGTGGCGCCATCGATGCGGCCGTCCTAAATGACGGGCAATACGCGAAGACCACAGCATTACCCAAGGCCGCCAATGCTGGCGACAAGGCGTGGATACAGTTTGAATTTACCGAGCCGCAATCCATTCGCTCCGTAACATTCGCTTTGGGCGGGCCGGTGAATCCATTCGCCGACATCATGGGGGGCGCGGCTCCTCCACCGGAGCTTGAGGCCGGCGATGATGGCCAGTCGTTTCATAAGATCGCGTCCATTCCAAACGATGGCGCACAAGTCCACACGGTTTCGTTCCCGGAGACGAAGGCACGCTTCTTTCGATTGAATATGGCTACGCCGGCGCCAGCGGGCCCTCCTGCCATGTCATTCGATGCCGACTTCGGAGACTTCTCGGCGCCACCATCGAAGGAATATGCGATTGCGGAAATTTCCCTCCATCCCGGGGCGCGGGTGAATCGTGTGGAGGAGAAGGCTGCGTTTACACCGATTACAGAAACCTACAGTGCACCGACTCCGGAGTTTCCGACGAGCGATGTGATCGCCAAGTCCGAGGTCATCGACCTCACCTCCAAGATGAAGCAGGACGGATCCCTCGATTGGACTCCGCCGGCGGGCAATTGGGTGGTGATGCGCCTGGGTTATTCGCTGTTGGGGATCACCAACCATCCGGCATCGCCTGAAGGTACAGGATTCGAAGTCGATAAGTTGAACGCCGCCGACGTGACCGAGTACATGAACACATATCTCGACAACTACAAGAATACTGTCGGAGATCTGATGGGGAAGCGGGGCCTGGGATTTGTGATCAGCGATAGCTGGGAAGCGGGCGCGCAGAATTGGACCGACGATATAGTGACGGAATTCACCAAACGGCGAGGATATGATCCGCGGCCCTGGTTGCCGGTGTTGGCGGGGCGTGTGGTGGAGAGTTCCGAGTCGAGCGACCGCTTCCTTTGGGATTTCCGGCTAACGCTTTCGGATTTGCTCGCGGAAAACCACTACGATCTGATTACAAAGCTAGTGCATGACCGGGGCATGGGGCACTACGGTGAGTCGCATGAAGAAGGACGCGCGTTCATCGGCGATGGTATGCAAGTCAAGCGCAGCAACGATATTCCCATGTCGGCCACCTGGACCCAGAGGCCCGGCGTGAACAATGTGCAATACGGCTATGACGCGGATGTTCGTGAGTCGGCGTCCGTGGCGCATCTCTATGGACAGAACTTGGTCGCCGCGGAATCTTTAACCGCCTCCCAGGGAGCCTGGGCCTGGTCTCCGGCAACCCTGAAGCCGACCGCCGATCAGGAAATGTCGGATGGGCTTAACCGTTTCGTAATTCATACCTCGGTTCATCAGCCACTTTTGGATCGTAAGCCTGGACTGTCGCTCGGTCCCTTCGGACAGTGGTTCACCCGCAATGAAACATGGGCGGAACAGGCGCAGCCGTGGGTAAGCTATCTAACGCGTAGTTGCTACCTGCTGCAACAGGGGCGCTTCGCTGCCGACATCGTTTACTTCTACGGTGAAGATTCCAACCTTACTGCATTATTTCTGAAAAAAGCTCCGGAGATTCCTGCCGGGTACAACTTCGACTACATCAACGCCGATGCCTTGATTCATCTGCTCAACGTCAAGGATGGACAACTGGTAACTCCAAGTGGCATGAACTATCGCGTGCTGGCGCTTGATCCGTTCAGTCAGCACATGTCATTGCCGGTGCTGCGCAAGATTCGTGATCTAGTCAAAGCGGGAGCCACGGTGGCGGGCCCGAAGCCGATCAGCACTCCGAGTCTGAGCGACGATCCCAAGGAGTTTCAAACCATTGTGGAGGAGCTTTGGGGGGCGGGAGGAAAAGTTCACGGGAGTGAGAAGTTAGGCGATGTGCTGGCAGGGATGCAGGTGTCTCCCGATTTCGAATACAGCAAGCCGCAGGAAGACACCAAGCTGCAGTTCGTCCATCGCAAGACGGCTGACGCTGATTTGTATTTTGTGGACAATCGCAACGACCGCGACGAGGCTTTAGATGCGACTTTCCGCATTCAGGGTAAGGCGGCGGAGCTTTGGCATTCCGATACCGGCAAGATTGAGCCTGCTTCTTATAGCATTGCGAACGGGCGGACTACCGTACCTTTGAAGTTGGAGCCATGGGGGACGGTGTTTGTAGTGTTCCGCAAAGCAGCCAAGTCGAATTCGTTCAAGGCACCTGCGATCAGCGAGCAATCCATCGCGACAGTGGAGGGCTCGTGGGATGTGGCATTCCAGGCCGACCTTGGTGCTCCTCCGAAGATCACCATGGAGAAGCTGATTTCATATCCCGATAGTTCCGATGTTGGCGTGAAATATTTTGGCGGAACCGCCATGTATACGAAAACACTGCAGGCAAGCGGCGATTGGTTCAAGTCGGGCTCCCATGTTTGGCTCGATTTGGGCGATGTGAAGAATCTTGCCGAGATTGCGATCAATGGCAAACCTTTAGGCATCGTGTGGAAGAGACCTTATCGGGTGGATGCTACCGGCGTACTGAAGGCGGGTGCGAATACGCTTGAGATCAAGGTCATCAACGGGTGGGCAAACCGGATTATTGGCGACCACCAGCCGGGGGTTACCAAGACTTATGCGTTTACCTCGCCGAAGTTTTACAAAGCGAATTCGCCGCTGATGCCCTCGGGCTTGCTGGGGCCGGTGCAGATCGTGCGGAGTAGCGCAGCGAAATAGAGCGAAAACAAAACGGATTCCTCCCGGTCGTCGGAATGACAAGAAGTCCGGTGATTTGCAAACTTCAGAAAGTTTGTCAGTCCGACCAACCGGGAGTCCGCTTTTCTGTCGGTGACTCGGCTTACGCGTAGGTGGTAACTGATCCCACATTGCGTTCACGGCGCTCCGCCGTGATGCGCTCCAGGTAGCCACTTTCCCGGAACGCTTGCATGGGATCTTTGGGCAAGCCATGACTGGCACGCCATTGCTGAATCGCGGGTCTGACATCGACCCAGAACGCACCCCGCAAAGTCTCTTCGGCTTCTACAAGCGAGCATTCATCCTGCAGCTTTGCTAGGTGTGCATGGTCGACCAACGCAGCCTTAGCATAAAGCTCCTGCGCTGTGCAGACGGTCTGAATCATTGCTTCCATCTTGCCTTTGAGGTTGTGGCTTTGATCGACCATGAAAGCGATCTCGGAGCGCTGGCCCTTCTCCCACTCAAAGGTGTGAATCTCGTGGAAGATGCGGAAGATCTGGTATGGATCAATCGATCCCAGGGTCAGATCATCGTCGGCATAACGGCGGTCATTGAAGTGGAAGCCGCCCATCATGTCATGGTGTAGAAGCCACGCGACAATCTGCTCGATGTTTTGCGCCTGGTAGTGATGGCCAGTATCGACGAGGACAACTGCCTGGGGGCCGGCATGGCGCGCCAGCAAGAATGCCATACCCCAATCGGCGAGGTCGGTGTGATAGAAGGCGGGTTCGAACGGCTTATATTCGATGAGTAGTCTTTGTTTCGGATTCAGATGAGAATGAACTTCCTTCAAGCCTTCTTCGAACCACGCAATGCGCTTGCGCATGCTCTGCGTACCCGGATAGTTCGAGCCGTCGGCAAACCACGGAGAGATGTCGCGACACTTCAACGAGTCGGCGATGGCAACGCAATCGATCATGTGATCGGTAGCGCGCTTGCGGATGGCAGGGTCAGGATTTCCCAGGGAACCGAACTTGTATTCCTGATCCTGAAAGACATTGGGATTGATTGAGCCAGGTTGCACTCCGTATTTCAACGCTAATTTCTGGATGTCCGAAACCTGGCCCACACCCTTCGGCATATCCCACTGAATGTGCAGGGCTATGGTCGGGCAGGAGCCGGTGAGAGCATGTACTTGCCCGGCGTCGCTGAACTTTTCCTCCACCGTGTTCGCAGCGGCGGCCTGCACAAACTTGCCGAAGCGGGTGCCAGTATTGGCGAACCCCCAGGAAGGCAGTTCGATGTTGAAGGAATCGAGCGCACGGTAAATGAGTGCTTCCAGCTTGTCAGTCATCCTGATGGCCTTTCTGATTCTCTGCTCTCAGTTCTTACAATCGATGAATTGGGCCGTTTCTCGGGTGCAATCAATTTGTCAGCCAGCAAACTGGCAAAACCCGCAACCGCCGCGGCATTTGCGCCGACGGCATCTGTGTAGGCCCCAGACAGTGACGCGAGTTGAACTGCGAAGTTGCCAATGGTGGCGCACTCGGTGGGCCCGGTTGTGACTTCCAGGCCGGTTGCTCTGCCAGTCAGGCGATTCAGCAACTTGTTGCGGCTTCCACCCCCTACGATGAGCAATCGTTTAAATTTCTTGCCGGTGGTTTGTTCCAGGTCACGTAGAACTTCAGCATATCGCTCGGCGAGACTGTGGAAGATCAAATTTGCCACAGTCGGTGCGGCATCGGGATGATCGGAAACCGCGGGATTTCCGGTCCGGGCCAGCTGTGCATTGATGCGTGAAACCATGTTACCGGGCTGCATCAAATCCGGGTCATCGACCTGTAGCAGATGCTCGGGGTCCGGGAGTGTAACGCAGGCTTCCAATAGATGATCCAGGTTCCAGGATGCTCCCTGTCCTTCCCAATACTCCAGGCACTGGCGGATCATCCACATGCCGTTAACGTTCTTCAGAAAATACGTCTTGCCGCCGACCCCGCCCTCGTTGCTGAAATTGCTCGCACGTGCCCGGGCCGAGGTCTGGGGCGCGTCAAGGACACAACCGACCAGTGACCACGTACCTGAGCTGATAAATGCCCAGTCGTCGCCATGAGCGGGAATTCCGGCAACCGCCGAAGCGGTGTCATGGCAAGCGGGGACGATGAGCGTGGTATCGCGAAAGGCTGGAAGTTCGGCGAGCGAACCGCTGACTTTGCCGATGCCGGTTCCACTCTTTACGAGTCGGGGAGCGGAAGTAAGCGTTAACTCAACCGCTGAAAAAATTTCCTGACACCACTGCTGGTCGTTCACTCCGAGAAGTTCCGTGTGGGTTGCATTGGTGTATTCGGAGACTCGCTTGCCACCCAAATAGTGAAGAACGTATTCCGGAAGATTTACCCACGGCAGATCTTGATCGATGCCCGAAGCGGTGTCGGCCCGCAACTGGTAAAGCGTGTTCAAGGTGATGCTCTGCGCGCC
>Ga0157378_10003470_pt1 | contig 13991 bp, 14 predicted proteins | sample M65metaG_FD_115309 | JGI IMG/M metagenome (GOLD analysis project Ga0157378, IMG submission 115309) | Miscanthus rhizosphere microbial communities from Kellogg Biological Station, Michigan, USA - M6-5 metaG | ecosystem: Host-associated > Plants > Roots > Rhizosphere > Soil | place: USA: Michigan...
ACACTTTAAGCCGGGTACATTGGTTAATTTTACAAATTAGTATGCATTTGCGCTTTAAAATATTTTGGCTTGCAGCGGGTTTATTTATCCTGCATGGCGTCGCATACGCACAGCAAACTACTCCCGTACGTGGAATTATTTTCAGAAGAGGCTCAACCGAAAGAGTGTCCCAGGCGCTTATCACCGACATCAATAATAAGAACATCATGATGAGCGACGACCTGGGTATGTTCAGCATCAATACAGCTATCGGCGATACACTGCATATAGCCAAAAAAGGGTATATGGATGTCATACTACCCATAACAGGTAAAGAAGACCTCTCGCTATACCTGCAGCCCGTTGTTGAACTGAACCAGGTAACTGTTAAAGGCGAAACCAAAAAGCAGGAACTGAATGATGTGATGAAGCAATACCACAGCCAGGGTGTATTTTATAATGGAAAGTCGTTGCCGGTACTGGCATTTCTCAATTCGCCGCTCACGGGGTTCTATAATTTATTCGGGAAAAAACCGGCGCAGGCCAGGCATTTTGCCGCGTATGCAAAAACTGAACTGGAGAATAACGAGGTTGATAAGCGGTATACCAAAGAACTGGTAAGCCGGATAACTAAACTGCCTGATGACGAGGTGGTAAAATTCATGCAGATATACACCCCTTCCTACCAGGATATAAAGGAGTGGAATGATTACCAGCTGATAACCTATATCAGGAAAAACTTTACTTACTACCAGAAACATAAACGACAGGAGCAACAGCAATTGCAAAAGTTGAATTGAACGTCTGAACCAGGATTTATAGGATTAACAGATTTTAGGATTCCTTTTTCGTTCAGACTAAATAGACAGCACCTCGCAAGCTTTCTCGGCAGCCATTTTCTCGGCGTTTTTTTTGTTGAATTCCTTGCCGGCACCCATGATCTCGCCGTCAATAATGGCCTGGACGGTAAATAGCTTATTGCTTTCGCCTTCCTGGTTGCCTATCAGTTCAAAGGTGATATCCTTGCCATGACGCTGGCACCATTCTATCAGTTTGCTTTTGAAATTGGTTTCCGTTTGTTCGAGCTTATGGATATCAATATGCGATTTGATAATATGGTTGATGAGGAAATTCCTGGTAAAATCATACCCCTTATCCAGGTAAACAGCGCCGATCAGCGCCTCAAAAGCATCGCCCAGCAATGAACTTTGCCTGGTCGAATTGACCATGCGGTTATCATATTGTATCAACTGTTCAAAGCCAAGCTTACGGGCCAGCTGGTTCAGGTTCATACGGTTCACGATCTTTGAACGCAACTCGGTCAAAAACCCTTCATCCTCATAAGGGTATTGCTTAAAAAGCACCTCGGCCACTACGCTGCCCAATACGGCATCCCCCAGGAACTCGAGCCGCTCGTTGCTGTTTTTGACGCCCCTTTTTATGTTTTGCGCTACAGATTTATGACGAAACGCCAACCGGTATAAAGACAAATTGCCCGGCACAAAGCCAAGCAAATTCTTTAATGATTTTACGTATTTTCTATTGGGCGATAAGTAGAGCTTATAGAACCGTCTGATTGGCATTCAACGCGATTAATCTTCGTACTTCTTAAATATCACTGAAGCGTTATGGCCGCCAAAGCCGAATCCGTTGCTTTGGGCTACCTTAACAATTCTTTTTTGAGCAGTGTTGAATGTGAAGTTAATTTTAGGATCAAAAGCCGGATCATCCGTAAAATGATTGATAGTCGGCGGAATAATATTGTTTTTGATGGCCAAAATAGCAGCAATAGCTTCAACCGCTCCTGCCGCACCCAGCAAGTGCCCGGTCATAGATTTTGTCGAACTGATGTTTATCCGGTAAACATCTTCGCCAAATGTGTCCTGTATAGCTTTAACTTCCTGCGGGTCGCCAATAGGGGTTGACGTTCCGTGAACGTTCACATAGTCAATATCTGCTGGTGTAAGACCTGCATCTTCCAATGCAGCTCTCATTACCAATGCAGCTCCAAGCCCATCAGGGTGCGGGGCTGTCATGTGATAAGCATCAGCGCTCATGCCGCCGCCTATCATTTCGGCATATATCTTTGCACCACGCGCTTTGGCGTGCTCCAATTCTTCCAGTATAATAGTTCCGGCGCCTTCCCCTGCAACAAAGCCGTCGCGGTCCAGGTCAAACGGGCGCGATGCCGTAGCCGGATCATCGTTTCGGGTTGATAAAGCGTGCATGGCATTGAAACCGCCTATACCCGCTTCGTTAATAATAGCCTCAGAACCACCGCTGATAAACATGTTGGCTTTGCCAAGACGGATATAATTGAAGGAATCGATAAGCGAATTATTGGACGATGCGCAGGCAGAAACAGTTGTGAAGTTTGGCCCCCGTAAACCATATTTAATAGAAATATGACCCGGTGCTATGTCTGCGATCATCTTGGGGATGAAGAACGGATTGAACCGGGGTGTTCCGTCGCCCTTTGCAAAGGCAACTACTTCATCCAGGAATGTTTTTAAGCCGCCGATGCCCGATCCCCATATCACACCGATACGGTTCACGTCGAGCTTATCAAAGTCAAGCCCGGCATCTTTCACAGCTTCTTCGGTTGAGAATAAAGCGTATTGAACGAACGGATCGAGTTTCCGGGCATCTTTACGGCCCAAAAACCCGTCAGCGTCAAAATTCTTTACTTCACAAGCAAACTTGGTTTTGAACTTTTCGGTATCAAAACTTTTAATTAAGGCAGCGCCACTCACTCCATTGATCAGGCCTTCCCAATATTCTGGAATGCTGTTGCCAATTGGAGTAAGTGCCCCAAGCCCGGTTACTACAACTCTTTTAAACTCCATTTAGTAAAGTTGGGGAGAGCTTATTTAACGTTTTTTTCGAGGTAAGCGATAGCCTGACCTACAGTACCTATAGTTTCAGCCTGATCGTCAGGAATAGCCACGTTAAATTCTTTCTCAAACTCCATGATGAGTTCTACGGTGTCTAACGAGTCAGCACCAAGATCATTGGTGAAGCTAGCCTCAGGTGTAACTTCACTTTCGTCAACACCTAATTTTTCTACGATAATAGCTTTTACTCTTGAAGCGATATCAGACATACTTTTGATGGTTTAATGATTAATAAAAATTCTGTGCAAAGAAAAATAAATTCTATCAAATATCAAATCTAAAAACTTTTGTAATACAACTAACAATATTTTATTGCTTGGTTTTGGATTTGTATTTTTGACGGCGTAAAATTAGTGATTTTGAACAGGAAAACGTTAAAGTTTGAGATCGATCTGGATTTCGTGCTGATTGCCATCACAACGTCACTAAGAGATTACCGTATTTGCCATCACATAAATAAGCGCTTAAACTTCGGATTTACAAAAAGTCCCGACCTGGAAGTAGATATTATACAGGGCGCGGGGCCGGTATTTTTTTCGCTGTACCAGTATCATTGGGAAGCAAGCGAAACCGATTTTTATTTTATCGCCAATAAGGGGTCTGACGGTTACCTGGTGCCCGAAATGCGAAAGGTTGATTACTTCATCATGATAAAAAATTACATAGCTGATGACGAACTTGACAAAATGATTACAGACCTGAACAGGATACAGGAAATAGTGGCGGCCGTAAAGATTGATCCAAAAAAGATTAAATCACGGGAAAATCTGTTATTTTAGCGCCGAATTTTAGAAGTGTATCCAGAACACTAAATTTTTATTTTTTTTAAACAGAGCCCAATTTAACCTGATATATATGAAATTATCTTACAACCGTACCAAAATTGTTGCAACAATGGGGCCGGCATCAACCAACAAGGACATTTTATTGTCCATGATAAGGGCTGGTTTAAATGTGTGCCGTCTCAATTTTTCGCACGGGAGACCAGAGGATCATCAGAAAACGATAGATACCATTCGTGAAATTAACGAACAATATAAAGTAAACGTAGGCATCCTGGCCGACCTCCAGGGACCAAAGATCCGCATCGGACTGGTGAAAGACGGCGGCATACACCTGGTGAATGGTACGCATATCAACATCACTACGCATGAATGCATTGGGGACGACAACCGTATATATATTACTTATGATACCTTCCCGCAGGATGTACAGGCCAACGAGATCATATTGCTTGATGACGGCAAGATACAGATGCGCGTGATTGAGACCAATAAAAAGGATACTGTAGTTTGCGAAGTAGTGCATGGCGGTATTTTGACATCGCGTAAAGGTGTTAACCTGCCTAATACCAAGGTATCCATACCCAGTTTGACCGAGGAAGACCTGATCAACCTTGACTTTGCGCTGAAAAACGATGTGGAATGGATAGGCCTTTCCTTCGTCCGCACGGCTGAAGATATTGTGGAACTGAAACGTATCATCGCCCGTAGCGGTAAATCAGCCAGGGTAATTGCCAAGGTTGAAAAACCCGAGGCTATTGATAATATTGATGGTATTATTGCCGCGACTGACGGCGTGATGGTTGCCCGTGGCGACCTGGGCGTTGAAATGCCGCTGGAAGAAGTGCCCCTGCTGCAAAAAATGATCGTGCGTAAGTGCCGCGCGGCCTCAAAGCCGGTTATTGTTGCTACGCAGATGCTCGAATCGATGATCACCACCCCACGCCCTACCCGCGCCGAAGTGAACGACGTAGCGAATTCGGTACTGGACGGAGCCGATGCGGTGATGCTGAGCGGTGAGACCTCGGTAGGCGAATTCCCGGTTATTGTTATTGAAACGATGGCCAAGATCGTTAAGAATGTTGAAGAACTGGGTTATCCCTTTAATACTACGCTGGAACCTATCGATACCATACCTGCCAATTACCTTAGCGACGCGCTTTGCGGTTCGGCGGTTTACCTGGCAGAGCATACCAACGCAGTTGGCATCATCTCCATGACCGTATCAGGCTACACCGCCTTTGAAATATCAAGCCACAGGCCGAAAGCCGCTACCTATATATTCACATCCAATAAAAACCTGCTGAAGGCATTAAGCCTGGTATGGGGTGTGCGTGCTTTCTATTATGACAAACTGGAAAGTACCGATCAAAGTATCTTTGATGTAAATGAGATATTAAAGTCTGAAAACCTGATAGAAGTTGGCGATGTGGTAATTAATACGGCATCAGTGCCTATTACTAAACAGGGGAAGACGAATATGCTGAAGGTTTCTGTAGTGGAATAAGAGGTTGTATTAGTTACAGGAGTCGTATTGGTTACATCCTGATAAAATATAATGATCCCGGTTTTGGCCGGGATTTTTTATTTGGAATCCTTAAAACACCGGCAACTTATCAATCTGCTGTATCCTGATCTGCCTGTAAAATAATTCGGCCCCTTCGGATTGCAGCTGTATCTTGCCTTTGGTAAGCGGCAATTCCTGACCGTTTTCTAGCTGGCGGTTGTGATATAGTATCATCATCAGTTTACCGTTTACCACGTGCATGCTGGTATCGCCATGGCAATACAAATCGAGCGTGTTCCACTGGCCCGATGGGTTCTCGGCATCACCCTGTTTAATACAATGCCTTCCCTGCGCACTTTGCTGGCTGAATGGGAGCATGGTTCCCTGCGGGCTATAAATATATTCCGTTTCCGATTTCTTAAGAGCGGGTATATCCGCTATGCCGCCCGCACAGCCCCAGTAGTCACCGGTATTGCCTTCCTCTATCTGGAATTCCTGCGAACGCATCCACGCGCCATAATCAGCGCCATATTTACCTACCGAATGATACAGCAGGCCGCTGTCCTTCTTCTTACCCTTCTTTTGCCCCCAGGTGAGCGCCCCCCATTTAAACTGCAGTTGCAGGTGATAATTCTCATATTCCTTTTGGGTAGATATACCACCCCACCCGTCCCCCGAAATGCGGATCACATTTTCACCGTTTTCCTGCGCGATGCTGAAAATATGTTTGGGGTCTTTATTCAATCCCACAGGTTCGCCGGTAATGGGCTTGCCCTTATCATCCATCTCGGGGCCCAGGTAGGTGTCCCATCCCGTAAGGTCTTTCCCGTTGAACAATTGCTTCCAGTGATCTTTTTTGGAGCTGACCGTAAAGCTGAAGGCAAGCGCAACCAGCAACAGGGCGATTATAAGTTTGACAGGTTTCATAACTGGTAGTTTGATAGAACTAAGATAGCGGTTATCTTAAATGTTTTTATCACTATCCTTTATTCATATAGGTATCCGGAATGTTTATTCCGCAATATGTATCAATAGTGCCCCCTTTTGTGTAAATCGGCCCGGGTGAGGCGCCATACCTTTGCCTTATAAAATCATAAAACGATGAAAAAGACAATATTTATTACAGGCGCTTCACGCGGGTTTGGCAAGATTTGGGCCGAAGCATTTTTGAAACAAGGCTACAGGGTAGCTGCTACAGCACGGGATATCAATTCGCTTAACAGCCTTGTCGCCACCTATGGCGAAGCAATACTTCCTCTTCAGTTAGATGTTAATGACCGGGCCGCCGGCTTTGTCGCTGTTAAAAAAGCTGCGGATCATTTCGGTAGTATCGACGTATTAATCAATAACGCGGGCTACGGCCTTTTTGGCACCATCGAAGAAACCAGCGAAGATCAGGCACGGGCCCAGATAGAAACAAACGTGTTCGGCCTCTTATGGATTACCCAGGCTGTACTGCCGGTGATGCGCAAACAGGGTCACGGACATATCATACAGGTGTCAAGCGTGCTTGGTATTGCTACATTACCTATGCTGGGTATTTACAACGCTTCAAAATTCGCCGTAGAAGGCCTGACCGAGACATTGGCCGCCGAAGTAAAAGATTTCGGCATCAGGCTCACTTTAGTTGAACCAAATGGGTTTGCCACTGATTGGGGCGGAGCGTCGGCTTTGCAAACACAGCCTATGGAAGAATATACGCCTGTAAGAGCCGCTTTCCAGGCCGGTATCACAGACGACGCTTTTGGCGTACCGGAAGCCACGGTTGATGCCATCCTGAAACTGGTTGACAGCGCCAATCCGCCATCAAGGTTGTTCCTGGGGAAAGTTGCGCTTCCATGGGTAAAGCAGGTTTATACCGACAGGCTGGCAACCTGGGAAGAATGGCAGGATGTTGCCGCTGCCGCACATGGCAAATAACATGGTTAATCTTTGAAATTTATTATTGAAATGGCATGACTGAATCTACGCTGGCCTGGCGTAGATTTACCTTTATTTCCGATTATGAAACACTATAAAAGTTTAAGCGAAATGAACCGTGACAATGGGTTCGCGCCACCCGAAAGCCCCTTGCTGGGTTTGGCAAAATGTAACAACACCTGCACGCTGGGTGACAGGGCATTTACAACGGATTTTTATATGATCGGTTTTAAAAAGATGCGGTCGGGCGAGTTCATTTACGGACGGACGCGGTACGACCATGATGCCGGTTGCATGTCGTTCGTAAAGCCGCGGCAGGTGATAGAGTTTAAAAACCTGGAGTTTGAAGAAGATGGTTTTCTTATTTTTTTTCATGAGGATTTTTTAAACGGTCATCCATTGTATTCTGGCATCAAAAAATATAATTTTTTTGATTACGATGTGAACGAGGCGCTTCATCTGTCGCCCGGCGAGGAAAAAACCATTTGGGAACTGTACCACAAGATAGAAGCCGAATACTATAACAACCAGGACGAATACAGCCGCGAAATTGAACTTGGACATATCGACTCGATCCTCAAATATTCGCAGCGATTTTACAAACGGCAATTTATCAACCGGCACGAATTGACGGGTACCACCGTATCAAGGTTCAATCACGTACTATCAGATTATTCCGAAAAGAACCTGTTGCAGGAAAAGGGATTGCCCTCTGTAAAATATATGGCAGGCGAACTTAACCTGTCGCCACATTATTTAAGCGACCTGCTGAAACAGGAAACCGGGAAAACTGCCATCGAACTTATCCATATATTCCTGGTATCCGAAGCAAAAAACCTGCTTAAAGGGTCGGATAATAATATTGCCGAAACAGCATATGCCCTGGGTTTCGACAACCTGCCTTATTTTTCCCGCTTGTTTAAAAAAGAGGTAGGCCTTAGTCCAAACCAGTTTAAAAAGCAGATAATGAATTGATTGCAAATATCCTTTCGCCGCAAAGCAGATTGCCAATATACCTCATTTAAGGTACTAACTTATGCCCGCAACAAAGCGTAATAAGATCATAAGTTAAGCAATGTGATTAATATTCCCCGGTACAATGTTTGGAGCTACAGGAAGTGTGAAAGTAAACATTCCCGGGGAATTAATTTTGAAATGAAGAACCCCCTAATTAAACTAATATTCCCCGGTGCCGTGTTTGGAGATTTGAGAAGTGTGAGAAAAAACACGCCCGGGGAATTAATATTAATCCCCTGCAGGATCGTCAACCGATAGCAGGGAATTACCAGGATTGCCTTTATTAATTAAACTACAGATATACCCATTGTGAAACAGGAACCCCTTAGTCGTAAGCTAATGGGTTTTCTGTTTTAGACTCCGCAGGTTCATCAGTCTTATTATTACAATATTTAAGTGTTTATACACCGGGTTAAATATATTATGACACCTACCCCCGTATTTGCATATTAGTTAATATGCCTTATTTAAGGTACTAACCTATGCCTGGCGAAAAACGTAATAAGACTATAAATTGCGTTATATGTTTAATATTCCCCGGTACAATGTTTGGAGTTATAGGAAGTGTGAGAGCAAACATTCCCGGGGAATTAAATTTGAAATTAAGAACCCCCTAGTTAATCTAATATTCCCCGGTGCCGTGTTTGGAGATTTGAGAAGTGTGAGAAAAAACACGCCCGGGGAATTAATATTAATCCCCTGCAGGGTCGTTAACCGATAGCAGGGAATTACCAGGATTGCCTTTATTAATTAAACTACAGATATACCCATTGTGAGACAGAAACCCTTTAGTGATAAGCTAAGGGGTTTTCTGTTTTAATCCCGGCAGATATACCGGCCTTGTTATAATAACATTTTAATATGCTTATAATCTGTTAGTTAAAAATAATATAACACTTATTTCATTTTTGCGCGTTAGTTAATATAACTTATTTTAGGCATAACCATTAGTTAAGGTATTACGTAAAAGAAGGCGGAAGTGATGAAAAGATGGAGAATATTCCCCGGTGTTGTGTTTGGAGATATTGGAAGTGTGATAAGGAACATACCCGGGGAATTTCTTTTGCCATCCCCCTGCAAAGCTCAGCTAAAATAAGCCCGCTCTACCTCCTTGTTAAAAATCGGTTCCCGGTCGGGTGGTATATCCGCAACCAAAGAACAATCCTTTTAGTATTCAAATATTTATTGCTGTTGGTGTTATTGTTGCTTGTAATCAGCCGCGGCAAGGCTTCGCCCGTGAATTTACCGCCTGACGCGCCATCCTATCTTCGTCTTGAGCTAGGAAAAGACGCCGTTAATACAGAAAATATAATCGTCCACTTTCTCAAAAGCGCCTCGGCAAAATATGAATACAATTCGGACGCGCCGTACTTTAAAGGTTTTGGCCAGGTAAGCCTGAGCAGCTTTTCAAGCGACGGGATGCGGCTGGCCATCAACGTGCTGCCTTATCCTAAAAAGAGTGAACCCATTGGTTTAATGGTTGATGTAACAAGCAGCGGCGCCTACAAATTATATTTGAAAAATATCTCGAATGTGCCCCGGCTTTTCGACGTATGGCTGATGGACGCCTTCAAAAAGGATTCGCTCGATCTGCGTAATAATAAATCCTACAATTTCAATATTGATAAGACTGACTCGTCCACTTTTGGCTCCCGGCGTTTTACGCTGGTTATACGCCGGAATCCGTTGTATGCCTGTAAGCTTACAGACTTTCAGGCAAAAAAGATCAGCGATTCTGCCAAAACTGCCAGGCTTGTGCAGCTTAACTGGGAAACAGTAAATGAACAAAACTACACCTCGTTTACCATCGAAAGAAGCATTGATAACGGTAATTCTTTCGATGGCCTGGGTGATATACCGTCAAGCGGAGCCGGCGCCTACAGCCTGGTTGATAAAAACCCTTCGCCGAATGGGAATATATACCGGTTAAAGCTGCGTGACATCAGCGACAGCACGAGTTATTCAAACACAGTTTCAGTATCTTATACTGATGCAAGCGAAAAGCGATCGAAAAATAACTTAAGTGTATACCCCAATCCCGCGGGCACAACAATAAGCCTGCACGTCGCCGTTCCGGATACTGTGGCAAGCCTGTATACCATTACTATAACAAACTCGTCGGGATTACTGGTCAAACAGGTTATCTCGCCCGATGCCGCCTGGCAGGGCAGTGTAGCCGACCTGATGCCGGGAATTTATATGATCAGGGTAAGCAATAATAAAAGCAAGCTGTTGGTAGGCTCAGCCAAGTTTCTAAAAATGTAACAGGCTGTATGGCTATGTTCTCATTAAATGAGCGATCAGCTCGGACCTTGAATTGATCTTCAATTTTTTGTAGATATGTTTCAAATGCTGGTTGACAGTAAAGAATGCAATATTCATAGTCGCCGCTATCATCTTGTTCGACATACCGGTGATGATCAGCTCGCAAATATCCAGTTCCCTTTTTGTCAGGCCCAGGGTCTGTTCGGTATGATTATGCTGTCTTGTAAAATCCATCAGATGGTTCACGATCATAGGCGATAGGGGCGTGCCCCCCTCGAAGGTTTTGATGAGTGCATCCTGGATGAAATCCATGCTGCTTGATTTCAGCAGGAAACCCCTGGCGCCGTTGTTGATGGCTGTCTGCGCGCTTACCGGGTCGGACAATCCCGAAAGGATAACGATATGGGCATAAGGAAACAGCTGTTTTATTTTGTGAATGAATTGCAGGCTGTTACCTGAAGGTAACATCAGGTCGAGCAAAATAATATCCGGCTTGAAAGAATTTTGACCCTGGAACAGGCTTTTCCAGTCAGGTACAGAAAATACTACTTCAAAATCCGGGCTTCGAATGAAAAACTTTTCATAAATATCCCTTAAGTATGGACTGTCTTCAATTATACCGAGCTTAATAACCATATATTAAACACTAAACCTCTCAAAAATTAACGCTGTCATTGGTGGATAAGGCCTAAATTACACAAAACAATTTTATCCTGAAACCGTGAAAACACCCATTTTTCAGTTTTAATAACATGCAAACCCTGGAATTGATTGAGGGCCAAATACAAAGCTTTTTTTTAGGTTTGCCTTAATGGAACACCCATTGGATAACCCGGCCTGGAATGCTTTGATATCCGGCAACAGCAACCTTGCTTTTGGTAGCGAACAAGCCCGTTACTTTGACGGGGAGGTCTCGCCGTTTGCTGCACTCAGCGAAAATACCGAAGATAATTTCAAGCTGCTTTATAGCTTGCTTCCGCGGAGCGTTATGCTGTTTGTTACCCCGGTGGAAATGGCTTTTTCTGATCAATGGACTGTTTCGCAATATATCAGGGGTTTGCAAATGGTTCATGATGGTTCTGAAATACCTGATGAATCAAAACACGGGCTGATCCCGTTAACCTATGAGCATGTCTCTCAAATGCTGGAGCTTACCAAGCTAACCAACCCCGGCCCCTTCGCATCCCGGACGATCGATTTCGGGCACTATCATGGTGTTTTTGAAGGCGATAAATTGGTAGCTATGACGGGCCAGCGCATGCATCCTTTTGGGTATGCCGAAGTAAGTGCGGTTTGTACTCACCCTAGCCATACCGGCAAGGGCTATGCCAGGGCTTTAATGCTTCAGCAAATGCAGCGCATAAAAGCTGCATCAGAAACGCCCTTCCTGCATGTACGGCATGATAATGAACGGGCCATTAAAGTTTACGAAAGCCTGGGCTTTGCTACCCGCAGGCAGGTTCACTTTTATGTGCTGAAGAAAGTTTAATTAAGGTTCTGCTTTTAATGCGCTGTGCTGTCAGAAAACAAGGCATCAGAGCATTCCCACCCCCGGTATGGGGAAAAATAACGTCATTTATCTCACTCAGATACCACAAAATCAGCTGTTTATAGCGTTGGCATTATAATTGTCTTCTCATACCTGAGTAAAAAAAATGAGGACAGGGATATTATAATCCATGAGCATGAATTAACCATTACTTCTTCGAAACCACCTTAACCATGAAACCGTCACACCTGCTATTTATAGCGATATTCCTTTTTTCAGCTTGCCAGAAGGAGAAAAAAGTTTCGCCAAAGACCATACCCACTACCACTACAACAACACCTGCATCAACTCCGGTAGTTGTAGCCGTTAATACTGATACCATTCCTGATAATGCAGGTTTCAAACTGCAATTGGCTAAAGACAGTATCAATACTGATGAAACGATGCTCCTGTTTAACAAAACAGCAAGCCTGGATTGTAACCTGATGGAGGACGGCCCCTATTTCGCGGGCAATGGCCAGGTGAGCCTTGCAAGCATTTCGAATGATGGCAGAGACCTCGCTATAAGCCACTTACCTTATACTGCCGGCATGTCCATCCCTTTGGATATGCATACCAAAACCGATGGCGCATTTCTGTTAAAAATAAGTTATATGAAGAATGTCCCGGCAAATACCCAGGTTTGGCTTAAGGATGCATACCTGAAAGCCAGTGTTAACGTTCGCGCAATCAACTACAATATCCCCGTGACCAAAGCTGATACCAATTCATTTGGCAGCAGACGGTTTAAACTGGTCATCAAAGCTAAAGCACAGCAGCACCAGTAAATCTTAATTAAAAACCTCAAATTAAATTCGTTATCGAAATAACTATCGGGCATGCTTTGCCCCAAATAACACACACCTAAGTTGTAAATCCGGGACATAAATCCCCGTTTGCTAAGAAGTGATTAGTTTAGAAGCCCTTTCATAAATGATTGTAAATCAATAAGTTGTTGTTTTTTGGCATTAATATTGCCTGTAACCTCATACAACAACCTTGTAATGAAAACATCAATTTTATCACTCCTATCACTTTTTCTCCTGGCTTCATGTCAAAAGGAGGCTACGGTTGCACCAGCTACGGTACCTGCAACAACGTCAACCAGGCCGGCAACCTCTACAACTTCAACGTCCTCATCGGCGACAACTACGACGACAACACCTGTAACCGTTGCCGCTAACCCGGATACTATTCCAGATATGGCCGCTTTTAAGCTGAAAATGGCGATGGACAGCACAAATTCTGATGAGACAATGTTCCTGTTCAATAAAACATCACAATTGAACTATGACGCCAACGTTGACGGCGCTTATTTCGCCGGGTACGGGCTGATAAACTTGTCAGGCATTTCAAAGGATGGGCAGAACGTGTCTGTTTATAATTTACCCTATACATCGGGCATGGCCATTGGTTTAAACGCTGACGCCAAAGCTGATGGTAAATACTTATTCAAAATAAGTTATGCGCGGAAAATTCCAGCGAACGTGCAGATATGGATTAAAGATACCTTCCTGAAGGACAGTGTTAACGTTCGCAAGGGCAATTACAGCTTCAGCATAAGTAAAGCCGACACAAATACGTTTGGTAGCAAAAGATTTAAGCTGATCATCAAATCCAAAAGCTAATTGCCGGTAAGTTTTTACTTCCCTCCGCCGCTATTAGCCGTAAAGCTTTTATCATCGGCAGAAGGGCCGTAAATGGATGGCACAGCAATATCATTCAGCCGCATATAAACCGTTAGCTGCCCCCGGTGATGAACCATGTGATTAATGGTCGATTCCACCTGCTCCTTTTTCGTCGAAGAGAATAGCACCTGCCCGTTTGCTTTCAAATAAAATAACTCTGCAAGCTCCCCGTCTTTAACCGCCATCAGGGCTTCTTTGGCCCCTTTTACATTTTCGGTAAGATGATCCACCAGGTCTTGTGTTGTTTGGGCTTTGATATGCTGAAAAGTGGCAAAATCTATCTCCGATTTTGTGATGATGTGTGTTATCCAAAGCGGTATCTCGGCAACCAGCAGGGCCAGGTACCCCAGTTCCATTGATTTTTCGTGAGGCTTCCAGCCGAACAGTTCAGGCGGGATACGTTCAAGACAT
>Ga0157378_10003471_pt1 | contig 13990 bp, 12 predicted proteins | sample M65metaG_FD_115309 | JGI IMG/M metagenome (GOLD analysis project Ga0157378, IMG submission 115309) | Miscanthus rhizosphere microbial communities from Kellogg Biological Station, Michigan, USA - M6-5 metaG | ecosystem: Host-associated > Plants > Roots > Rhizosphere > Soil | place: USA: Michigan...
CAGCGCCACCCGCGCCGCGCTCGGCCTCCATCTCGAGGGCGAGACGCTCGACGCCACCTGGCTCACCGCCGATGTCAAAATTCGCTGGCATCACCGCGCGGACGAGGCCATCGCCTACCTCGCGACCGATGGATTCGCCTTCATCATGCCGATGAACGACGACCGCTGGCGCGTGATCGTGAACGTCGAAAAGATGACGCCCGCGGAGGCCGAGAAAATCACCATCGCGGACATTCAGGCGCTCGTGCTGGAGCGCTTCGACGTGCGCGCCGAGCTCTACGACTGCGTGTGGATCAGTCCGTTTTCGATCAATACGCGCATGACCCCGACGATGCGCGTCGGCCGGGTGTTCCTTGCCGGTGACGCCTCTCACGTCCACAGCCCCGTCGGCGGCCAGGGCATGAATACCGGCATTCAGGATGCGCTCAATCTCGCCTGGAAACTCGCGCTCGTCCTGCAAGGGCGCGCTCGCGAGGAATTGCTGGAGACCTATAACGTCGAGCGCCACGGGAACGCGAAGCGCCTCCTCGCGAAGATCGGCCCCGCCACCCGCATGATGAATCTCCGGCAGCCGGCCGCCATCGAGATTCGCAATCTCGCCATCCGTCTCGTCAACCAGCTCGGCGCCGGCCACATCATCGCCCGCAATATGAGTATGCTCGAGGTCGGCTATCCCGAAAGTCCGCTCGCCGCCGAGCGTGGCCACGGCTGGCACGGTGGGCCGCGCGCCGGGGAACGCGCGCCCGACGCGGAGGGCATCGTGCTCGACGGCCAGCCGGCCCGGCGATTGTTCGAGATCTGGAGCGGCGACCCGCGCCATCAGCTCCTCGTCTTTTCCTCGGAGCCGCTCGCTTTCACGGCGCCGGATTTTCTGCGCGTCATCCAACTCGCCGCCGCCACCGATTCCGAGGGCGTCGCCCGCGAGGCGTATGCCGTGCCCGGCGAGGCGCTCTGCCTCGTGCGGCCGGATGGTTACATTGCCTATCGCGCGAGTTCCACCGAACTCGGCCCGCTCTGCACCTACCTCGCGCGCTGGTATGGGGCGTCCGCCTGAGGCTCGGCCGAGGCGCTGATTTTCCGCGGGACGGGGATTACTTTTCCTCGTCGAACCAGCGCTTCTTCAGCTCGTCGGTGACGCCGTTTTCGTTGAGCAACAGGAGCGCCTGATTGATTCGTTCGCGCAGGGGGCTGTCCTGCTGCAGCGCAAAGCCGTAGTTGTTGCGCTCGAACAGGCCGTCCACGAGCGCGAAGTCCGCGCCGCTGGACTTCGCGACGTAGTATTTGAGGATCGGCGCGTCATAGACCACCGCCTTCACCTTGCCGCTTTTCAGCGCATCCAGGCAGGCGGGCACGTCGGCATACGGTTGCACCTTCACCTTTTCGCCACCGGGAATGCCGAGTTTCTGCAACCACGTCTCCGCGGTGCTGCCGCCCACCGTGGCGACCGCGCGGCCGGGAAGGTCGTCGGGACCCTTGATGTCGCTGTTGAGGGAGTTGACCGTGAAGGCCGCGCTCAGCAAGGCGGTGAGCAGCGATACGGCGATCACGCTCGCGAGCATCCAGATCGTCGCGACGATGCGGCCGCCGAGGCCGACGGGGCCTTTGTTGTCCGCGCCGCCGACCAGGAAAATGCTCAACGTCCACCAGAACGACTCGCCCATGCCCGCGAGATACGATCGCGGCCACATCTCCTCGTTCACCGGGTGCTCATACATCCACACGAGATGCGAGATGACGAACATCACCGCGATGGCGACGACGACGCCAAGCAGCAGCTTCCAATTGAAGACGTTCCCGAGCACGGACCAGACGACGTCCGCGAAGCCGCCACCCTTGTTCGCCACGACGATCGCCAGGCCGGATTCGTAGAACGGCTGCGAGAAATCGATCACCTTTTCCCGCTCGGCCGTGATGCTGAGCGCGCCCACGCCGACTTCGGCGGTCTTGTTCTGCACGGCCTCGACCATTTTCTTCGCGCTCTCGGCCGTCGTGAGCGTGTAATCGAGCTTCAACTCCCGGGCGACGTTGTCCCAGAGCTCCATCGCAAAGCCGACGCGCCGCCCGTCCTTCTCGAAGGAAAACGGCTCGATGTTGCGCGTGACGACCCGGACCGTTTCCGCGGACGCATGGCTGAACAATGAAACGGCGAACAGGGCGAGCAGCAACGGGAGACGCATAGGGAGTGGCGGCATATATGGGCTGCGGCGGGAGGCAGTCAAGCCTGCTCGCGGACGGGCCGTCCGGAGCCGGAATTTCCGCCCTTCGCATGAATTTGCGCGATTGACCCTCGACAGCCCCGAGCGAAAACCGGTATCGAAATTACGCTCGACGCGAATGGACATCATCGGCTTCCTCCAGCAACCCATCCCGTTCCTCGTCTGGACGTCCATCGTCAAGACGCTCTTCGTCCTGTTCGGCGCGATTCTGCCGCTCGTTTCGCTCTCCGTTTTTGCCGAACGCAAGGTCAGCGCCTTTATTCAGGACCGTCTCGGGCCGAATCGCGTGGGCGCGCCCGCCACGCTCGTCGGATTCAAGAAGGATTACAGCCTCTGGGGCCTCGGCCAGATGGTGGCGGATCCGATCAAGCTCCTTCTCAAGGAAAATTTCATCCCGAACTCGGTCAACAAGTTCTACTACTACATTGCGCCGAAGCTCACGATGATCCCGCCGCTCCTCGTGCTGGCGGTCATTCCCTTCGGCAGCTCGTTCCTCGTCGGCCCGGACGGCAAGCCCGTGCCGATGGTCATCGCAAACATCGACATCGGGGTGCTTTACGTCTTCGCCGTTTCCTCGCTCGGCGTCTATGGCATCGTGCTCGCCGGCTGGGCGTCGAACTCGAAATACCCCTTCCTCGGCGGCATCCGCTCCAGTTCGCAGATGATCTCCTACGAGCTCGCGCTCGGCCTCTCCGTCGTGCCCGTCTTCCTTATCTGCGGCACGCTCAACCTCTCGCAGATCATCGATTGGCAGATCGTCAACGGCTGGCTCATCTGCCCGGTTCCCTTCGTTGGTGGCCTCCATCTCGAAGCGTGGCGCTTCGCGCTGATCCCGCTGATGGTGATCTCATTCATCGTCTTCCTCGTCTCAATGTTCGCGGAGACGAACCGCACGCCGTTCGACCTTCCCGAGGCCGAGCAGGAACTCGTCGCCGGCTACCACACGGAATATTCCTCGATGGGCTTCGCGCTCTTCTTCCTCGGCGAATACGCCGCGATGATCGCCGGCTCCGGCGTGATCGTGACGCTCTTCTTCGGCGGCTGGAGCCTGCCCTTCATCCCCGACGGCAGCTCGCATTGGCTCTTCGGCCTCGAGAGTCACGTCTGGACCTGGCTGCCCGGCGCTTTCTGGGGATTCGTCAACATCAACGTCTTCTTCGCGAAGGTCTCGCTCTTCATCTTCTTCTTCATCTGGGTGCGCTGGACCGTGCCGCGTTTCCGCTACGACCAGCTCATGAAGCTCGGCTGGATCTATTTCTTCGAAATCGCCCTCGCGAACATCTTTCTCACGGCCCTGGTGCTCGTTTACCTGAAAAAATAACATGGCCCTCGTCCTCCAACGTCCGAAGCTCAGTCTCGCGGAGAAGTTCTATCTCCCGGCCGTCATCGGCGGCCTCATGCTCACGATCAAACATTTCTTCAAATCGGTTGGCGGCAAGACCGAGACGATGCAATACCCCGAGCAAAAATGGGACGACAAGCTGCCCGAATGGTATCGTGGTGCGCCCACGCTCGTCACCGACGAATGGGGCCGCGAGCGCTGCGTCTCCTGCCAGCTCTGCGAGTTCATCTGCCCGCCGCGCGCGATCACCATCACGCCCGAGGAAATTCCGAACGCCGATCCGTGGGCGAAGGTCGAGAAGCGCCCGAAGGAATTCGAGATCGACATGATCCGCTGCATTTACTGCGGCCTCTGCGAGGAAGTCTGCCCCGAGCAGGCGATCTTTCTACGCAAGGACTACGCGATCACCGGCTACAGCCGCGCCGAAATGAAGCACGACAAAGCCAAGCTCTACGAGCTCGGCGGCGTCATGCCGGGCGTCATCAACAAGTGGAACGAAAAAAAGTAGTCGCCTCCCGCGCCCGCTGATAAAACGCCCGCCAATCCCCTCCGAACCCAACCCACCAAGCCGAAGCACCGCACCGTGTCCCTGTTCCTTTTCTGGGTATTTGCCGCATTGATGCTCGCCTTCGGCGTCGGGGTCGTGCTGGCGCGCAATCCGGTCTCGTCGGCCATGTGCCTCGTGATGTCCTTCCTCGGCCTCGCGTGCCTGTTCTTTCTGCTCGACGCCTTCTTTATCGGCATCATCCAGGTGCTCGTCTATGCCGGCGCGGTGATGGTGCTCTTCCTCTTCATCATCATGCTGCTCGACCTCAAGACCGAGCGCGCCCGCAAGTTCAATGTCCCCGCCGTCACGGGCGGAGTAGCCGTCCTGGTGGGTTTTATTGCGATTCTCTTCAAAGTCCTTGGCTCGAACGCGGAATTCTTCGGCCAGATCAAGCCGGCGCTCACCGGCCCGGCGACGAACGACGTGAAATCCGTCGGCATCACGCTCTTTACGCAGTTCAATCTGCCCTTCCAGATCATCGGCGTCCTCCTGCTCGTCGCCACGATCGGCGTCGTCGTCCTCAGCAAGAAGGAGCTGAAATGAGGAATTCGCTAAGGAAAGCAGGAAAGCAGGAAGGGCCGTTGAAAGGCCGCTCGCTCTCCATTTTTCCTGCCTTCCTGCTTTCCTTAGAGATTTCGAGTTAACCATGGAACCGACTCTCGCCCATTACCTCGCGGTCAGCGGCCTGCTCTTCGCCCTCGGGCTGGGCGGCGTGCTCCTGCGCCGGAACATCATCGTCATCTTCATGTGCCTCGAGCTCATGCTCAGCGCGGCGAATCTCTCGCTCGTGGGCTTCTCCCGCTTCCGCCTCGTGGACGGCCTGCCGAACTACAACGCCCAGGTGCTCGTGTTTTTCATCATTACCGTCGCCGCGGCCGAAGTCGCCGTCGGCCTCGCGATCATCGTTGCGCTCTACCGTGCGCGGCAGACAACGCACGTCGAGGACCTCAACGCCCTGAAATTCTAGATGAATTCGCAAACGGCGCCCTGGATCATCCTCTTCCTGCCGCTCTTCATGGCGGCGGCCATTTTGTTCGTCGGCGGACGCTCGAAGTTCCTCAGTGCCGGTCTCGCCATCGCCGCCGCCGCGATTGGCTGCGTGCTGAGTTGGATGATCTTCCTTCAAGGCCACGACATCAAACTGAGCATCGACTGGATCAACTTCAGCCGCCTGCTTGGGCCGGACTACCAGTTTACGATTCCGATCGGTCTGCAAATCGACGCGCTCTGCCGCTCGATGCTGGTCATCGTCACGACCATCGCCACGCTCGTTTTCATCTACTCGGTCGGCTACATGGCGCACGAGGAAGGCTACAGCCGCTATTTCGCGGGCCTTGCGCTCTTCCTCTTCTCGATGCTCGGCATCGTGATGGCCGACAACTTCGTGATGATGTTCATCTTCTGGGAGCTCGTCGGCGTGAGCTCCTACATCCTCATCGGCCACTATTATAAGAAGGATTCCGCCGGCGACGCGGCGAAGCAGGCCTTCATCGTCAATCGCATCGGCGACTTCGGTTTCATGCTCGGCATCCTGCTCTTCTGGACGCTCACCGGCACGATGATGTTCGCGGACTTGCCGGACGCTGCAGCCAAAGCCTTCGCCCACGCGCCGGTCTGGCTCGCCATCGCCTGCGTGCTGGTCTTCTGCGGCACGGTTGGCAAATCCGCACAGTTTCCGCTCCACGTGTGGTTGCCGAACTCGATGGAAGGTCCCACGCCCGTTTCGTCGCTGCTCCACGCCGCCACGATGGTCGCCGCCGGCGTTTACCTGCTCGCCCGCGTTTTCCCGGTGCTCCACACCTCGCCCGGCGCGCTCGAAGTCATTGGCTGGATCGGGGCCATCACCTGCTTCGGCGCGGGATTGATGGGCCTGCAGCAGAACGACATCAAGCGCATCCTCGCCTACTCGACCGTCTCGCAGCTCGGCTACATGGTCGTCGGCATCTCGGTGGCAACGAGTTCCGGCGTCGCGATGTTCCACCTCTTCACGCACGCCTGGTTCAAGTGCCTGCTCTTCCTCTGCTCCGGCTCGGTGATCCTCGGGATGCACCACGAACAGGACATCTGGAAAATGGGCGGCCTCAAAAACAAGATGCCGTTCACCTTCATTTTCATGACACTTGGCGGCCTTGCGCTCATGGGTTGCCCGGGCTTCAGCGGCGGTTTCAGCAAGGACCTCATCATCGAGTTCGCATGGAAGAACCAGCCGCTCTTCTGGCTCACGTTCGGCGGCGTGCTCCTTACCGCCATCTACACGACGCGCATGCTTGTTGTCACCTTCCTGGGCGCCCCGCGCAGCGATGCTGCGAAGCACGCCCACGAATCGCCGGCGGTCATGATCATTCCGCTGCTCCTGCTCACCATTCCTGCGGTGATCGCGGGGTATTCGTTCATCGAAAAACCGTTCTTCGGCGAACTGCCCGAGGCGGATGCACCGCATTGGCTGCACTTTGCGATCCCGGGCGTTTTTGCTCTCGGTCTGATCGTTGCCTTCCTCATCTACCGCGGCGCTCCGAAAAAGGACCCCGTCCTGATTCCACTCTTCGCGAACCGCCTCTATATCGACGACATTTGGCAAACCGTCTTTGTGCGCTGGGTGCAGGACGGCACCGCGAAAGTTTCCGCCTTCACCGACAAATGGATCATCGACGGCGTCGGCGTCAATTTCAGCGCCAAGGTTACCTGGGCCGCCGGTTTCGCGCTGCGGTTCCTTCAGATCGGTAACCTCCAGGCCTACGCCTTCTTCTTCGGGGCCGGCGTGATCGCGCTGCTCTACATCCTGATTACCAAATGAGCCTGCCGAGCCCGCTCTTTTTCCTCACGCTGCTGCCGCTCATTGCCGCCCTGTTCATCATGATCGGCGCGCCGGCCCGCTTGATCGCGCGGTTCGCCTCGATCGGCATCCTTGCCGTGACCATCGATCTGGTCGCCACCTATCCCTTCAGCGCCGGCGGATTCCAATTCATCTCGCAAATGTCGGTTTCCGATGCGCTCGGCCTGTCGCTGAGCTTTGGCGCGGACGGCCTCAGCCTCGCGATGCTGTTCCTCGCGGCCATCGTGACGGTGAGCGCGGTGTGGGTGATCCCGCCGATCAAAACCCGCGAAAATCTCTTCTACGCCTGCGTGCTGCTCATTTCGGCGGGCGTCATCGGGGCGTTCTCCTCGACGGATGTGCTCTTCTTCTACGCCTTCCACGAGGTTGCGCTCATCCCGACCTTCCTGCTGATCGGTATCTGGGGCTCCGGCGATCGACAGGCCGCCGCCTGGAAGGCGACGATCTACCTTGGCTTGGGCAGCTTCGTCCTCCTGCTGGGAATCATCGGCCTTTATCTGGCGATGCCCCCGTCGCAACGCACGTTCGATCTGCAAACCATGCAGGCGCTCGCGGCGGACGGCAGCCTCAAGCCGGCGCATTGGGTGTATTGGACGCTCCTCCTCGGCTTCGGCACGCTCATCTCGCTGTTTCCGTTCCACTCCTGGGCTCCGCAGGCCTACGCCTCCGCGCCGACGCCCGCCTCGATGCTCCACGCCGGCGTCCTCAAAAAATTCGGCCTCTACGGCATTTTGCGGCTCATCGTTCCGATCTTCCCGCACTCGATCCTCGCCACGCGCATCCCGCTCGGCTTCGGCTGGTCGATTTCCTATCTCGATCTCTTCCTCGTGATGATCGTTGGCAACCTGCTCTACATCGGCCTCGTGACCATCGCGCAGAAGCGCCTCGATTGGACCCTCGGCTACTCGAGCGTGATGCACATGGGATACATCTTCCTCGGCATCGCCGCCTTCAATCAACTCAGCCTCAGCGGCGCCGCCGTCCTCATGGTCGCCCACGGCCTCTCCATCGCCGCGCTTTTTGCCCTCAGCGGCGCGCTGCGCGAACGCACCGGCACGCTCGATTACGCCGAACTCGGCGGCCTCGCGAAGCCCATGCCGCTCTTCGGCCTGCTCTTTGGCTTCGCCACGATGGCCTCCGTCGGTCTGCCCGGCTTCGCCAATTTCCCCGGTGAACTGATGGTTTTCTTCGGCTCGTTCGGCACCTCGACGGACATCTTGAAGCACGGCCTGAGTTCGATTCAAATCGTGACCATCATCGCGGTTTGGGGCGTGGTGATCTCCGCCGTTTACATGCTGCGCGCCTATCGCAACGTCTTCTTCGGCACGATGCCCGAGCGCTGGGCTCGCCTGCCCGACCTTGCGCCGATTCCGCGCTACGCGGTTATCCTGCTTATCCTCGTGCTGCTCGGCATCGGCTTCCACCCGCAGTTGCTCCTTTCCTACGTGACTCCCGCCATCCTGCTGCCGTGAACCCGATCTACCTCGAAGTCTTCGTCGTGACCCTCGGCATCGTCATGCTGATGGTCGAGGCGTTCGTCGCCTCCACCGACAAGCGCTACCTCGCCTACGCGGGGATCGTCGGCCTGGCCGTGGTGCTCGGCGCGAGCTTCTTCGTGAATCCCGGGGCAATTTCCGAGCACGCGCCCTACGCGGGCTTCTACACCGCGGACAACATGGCGATGCTCTTCAAGCGCTTCTCGCTCGTGGCGACGATTCTGGTGCTCGTCATGTCGATCGACTACGCGCCGATCGTTGAGCGCTTCATCCCCGGCGAAAGCAAAGGCGCGGGCCTCGGCGAATTCTTTGCGCTGCCCGTGCTGGCCTGCGCGGGCCTGATGTGGATGGTCTCGGCCATCGACTTCATCGCGATCTTCGTCTCGCTGGAGCTCGTCACGATCTCGTTCTACGTCCTCGTCGCCTATTTGCGTCGCAGCCACACTACGCTTGAGGCCGGCACGAAATACCTCATCCTCGGCGCGCTTTCCACCGGCTTCATCGTCTATGGCATCACGTGGATCTTCGGCGTGACCGGCCAGACAAACCTCGCCGCCATCGCCGCGACCCTGCCGCATCTGCCCGCCGCCAGCCACACCGCGTTGCTCTTTGGCTTCGGTCTCGTCTTCATTGCGCTCGCCTTCAAGATTGGCGCATTTCCGTTCCAGTTCTGGATTCCCGACGTCTATCAAGGCGCGGCCACGCCGATTGCCGCCTTCCTCTCCGTGGGCTCGAAAGCCGCTGGGTTCATCGTTGTCCTGCGCGTGTTGCAGCCTTTTCTGGGGTTCGCCCCCTTGACGGGAAAGATCGAATGGATCCTCCTGCTCACCGCCGGGGCGACCTTGATTTACGGCAATCTCTCCGCGCTCCCGCAGCGCAATCTCAAACGCCTGCTCGCCTACTCCAGCGTCGGCCACGCCGGATATTTGCTGATGGCCCTCGCGAGCCTCGACGTTCTCTTCGCCCAGGGCGCCATCGAATTCTACCTCGTTGCGTATTTGATGATGACGTTTCTCGCCTTCCTCGTGATGGCGGTTGTCTCGACCAGCGTGGGCGGCGACGACATCTCGCACTTCGCGGGCCTGGCCCGGCGTTCGCCCTGGCTCGCGGGCGCGATGCTCATTGCCATGCTCTCGCTCGCGGGCATTCCGTTCACGGCCGGCTTCCTCGGCAAGCTCTTCATCTTCGCCGTCGCCATTCAGGCCGGGCATTGGTGGCTCGTCGGCCTCGGTGTCGTTACCGTCGCCTGCGGCTTCTACTATTACCTGCTCGTCGTGCGGGCAATGTATTGGCAGCCCGCTCCGGAAAATGCGCCGGAAATTTCCGTTTCGATCGCCGGCCGCATCAGCATGGCCGCGCTCGCGGTGCTTATCTTCGTGGTCGGCATCTATCCGCAGTCCGTCCTCGGCTGGCTGGATTAGGCCTCGGCGTTTCCTTTTCGGCGTCCGCGCCAGACCAGCACGACGGCCGCAACACCCAGCAGCGACAGGCTTCCCGGCTCGGGAACAATCGCAAACGTCGCCAGCACCGCAAGGTGGTCCGAGGCGTTGGCTGAGGTCGATGAAGTGAAGGTCGTGCCGAACTGGGCATTGAGCGCGGAGAGCTGGAGGCTCGTGTATTGCTTCGTATCGAATACCTGCCCGTTCACGTAATTCGCATTGCCCGCGAACATCACGTAGTCGAAGCGCGCGTTCGGCTTCGTCGAGGAGATCGTGTTCACGTTGCCCTTGATGCTGGTCGGTCGCGGATCGGTGAGGCCCGCAGCCCTGATCCTGGCGACAGGATTATAGGCCTCCGTGGTCCCATTGCTAAGAGTGATCGGATCGTCGAGTGAGTGCCCGCTCCAATTCGCCGAGGCGCTGCTTTCCACCGTTTCATTCCAGTCTCCCGTTGCCACGATGGCGTCGCCCGGGTGGGCTGCGATCCAGTTCGCGATGGTGATGCTGTCCGCATCGGCCTCCGTCATGCGACGCTGGGCATCCGAGTCCGTGCTCAAGGCCTTCAGATGTGTCGTGAAAATATCCAGGTTCGTGTTGCCGGGAATGTCGAGTGTCACGCGTGCCAGGCCGCGCAGGGCTCCGTTGCCGCCCCCCGCATCCGAGGAGGTTTGCGACGAGAGAATCGGATAGCGCGAGACAATGGCCGACGTGTCGAAGCCATCGTTTCGCGCGCTGAGATAAACGTAGAAATTGACGCCGACCGCAGGGTTCGCGCCGAAGATCGTGAGGTCGCTTTGGACGAAGGCCACGAGATCGTTATACGCCGTCGTCGCATTGTAACTGACGTTGTTGCCGCCCAGCTCCTGGAGCGTCCACACGTCGGGATTCAAAAAATTGATCTCCTGCGCGAGGTAGGGTTGCGACGTCGTGTTGGAATCGCTGCCGCCAATGTCGCGATGAATATTCGTTTGCAGGACGCTCACACTGACTTGTGCCAGCGCACCGGAGACGAAGGCCAGCCCCGCCAGCGTCCCAACTCCCATTCGGGTTGGAAGACGAAAGCGTGGGCTCTGGTTCATGGAGTGGCTGCCCCTTGAAGCATCTGGGGTGCCATCGGTCCGGACGTTCTCGTTGGAAAAATGCGCGGCGGTGTCGTGGCGATGGACATTGCGCACGCCATTTGCTTAATGCGCGGACATGAGCACGCCCCTCGATCCGAAACGCACCGTTGCCGAACTTGAGGAACTCCGCGCCTTCACCGCCGATGAAAACGGCGCCCAGCGCGTGGCTTTCACCGAGCTCTGGGCGAAGGTTCGCGAATGGCTCACCGCCAAGCTGGCCGAGCTGCCCGTGGAGGTTCACACCGACGCCGCCGGCAACCTCTGGGCGACGCTGCGCGGCGCATCGGAAAAGGAACTCCTCATTGGCGGCCACATGGATTCCGTCCCGAACGGCGGCTGGCTCGACGGCTGCTTGAACGTGCTCGCCGGCCTCGAGATTCTTCGCCGCATTGCCGCGCAATATGACGGACGCCCGCCGGTGACGGTGCGCCTCGTCGATTGGGCTGACGAGGAAGGCGCGCGCTTTGGCAAGAGCCTCTTTGGCTCTTCCGCCTGCTCGGGCAATCTTGACATGGAGGAGGCCCGCATCCTCGTGGACCGCGACGGCATCGCGTTGCCGGACGCCCTGCGCGCGCGCGGCATCGATTTCGAACGGGTGAAGGAAAGCGGCGTGGAATTGAAAAACGCCGCCGCTTATCTTGAGCTTCACATCGAGCAGGGGCCCGTCCTCCTCGATCTCGACCTGCCGCTTGGCGTCGTGCTCGGCACCTGCGGCGTCGAACGGCATGCGATCACTTTCCACGGTCAGGCGGCGCACTCTGGCAGCACGCCAATGAACCGCCGCAAGGACGCCTTCCTCGCCGCGGCGAAAATGGCGCCCGAAATTTACCGCATCACGGAGCGACACGGCGGCGTCTGCACCATCGGGTCCTGCAAGACCGAGCCCGGCATCGTGACCAGCGTTGTAGCCGAGTGCCGCATCACGCTCGACCAGCGCCACCTCGATCCCTCCGCGCTCGCCGCCATGCACGCCGAGGCCCTTGCCGCCAGCGAGCGCTTCGCCGCTGAGGGCGACGTGACCGTCACTTGGGAGCGCCTCTGGCACATCGAGCCGATCCCTTTCTCGCCCGAACTCATCGAGCTTTGCGACGCATCGATTCGGGAGACCTGCGGCGTCTCGCACCGGCTGCCTTCCGGCCCCTTGCACGACGCCGCCGAGGTCGCGCGCGCCGGCGTGCCGACTGTCATGATGTTCGTCCAAAGCCTCCACGGCATCAGCCACAACAAGATCGAGGACACGAAGGAAGAGCATCTCGAACTGGCCGTGGTCGCCTTCGACAAGCTCGCCGAAAAGGCGATTCGTGCGCTGGCGTGAGCCTTCGGCACGCATTTGGCCTCGAAATTGCTAAGGAGTAGCCTTTCATTAAAGCAACCCCACTAGACGTATGGCCACTCTTGCGACAACCGTTGACGGACTGAAACTGCCGAACCCCTTTGTGATCGGGTCCGGCCCTCCCGGGACGAACATGAACGTCATCAACCGCGCCTTCCGCGAAGGCTGGGGCGCGGTCATTGCGAAGACGATCAGCCTCGACGCGTCGAAGGTCATCAACGTCACGCCGCGCTACGGCAAGCTCAAGGCCGCCGACGGCCGGGAAGTCATTGGCTGGGAGAACATCGAACTCATCAGTGATCGTTCGATCGACATTTGGATCGAGGAGTTCAAGAAGATCAAGGACGCGCATCCCGAGGGCATCCTCATTGCGTCGATCATGGAGGAATACAACAAGGATTCCTGGATCGAACTCGTCCAGCGCTGCGAAGCCGCCGGCGTCGATTCCTTCGAGCTGAACTTCTCCTGCCCGCACGGCATGCCCGAGCGCAAAATGGGCGGCGCCATGGGCCAGGACCCCGAAATTCTCGGCCAGGTCTGCGAATGGGTAATGGGTGCGGCGACGAAGCCCGTCTGGGCGAAAATGACGCCGAACATCACGCATATCGAGGAGCCCACGCGCGCTGCTCTCGCTGCCGGCTGCCAGGGCGTGAGCGCGATCAACACGATCCGCAGCGTCATCGGCGTGAACCTCGAGACGCTTCGCCCCGAGCCGACGGTCGAAGGTTACTCGACCCCCGGCGGCTATTCGTCGAAGGCCGTGAAGCCCATCGCCCTGCGCATGTGCATGGAGATTTCCAAGCTCATCGAGTCGGAATTTCCGGGACGCACCCTCTCGGGTCTCGGCGGCGTGGAATCCGGCGAGGACGCCGCGCAATTCATCCTGCTCGGCTCCAACACGGTGCAGGTCTGCACCGGCGTGATGAAATTCGGCTACGAGTGCGTGAAGCCGATGTGCGACCAATTGCTCGCCTTTATGGAGAAGCACGGCTTCGAGACGCTCGACGATTTTCGCGGCGCGAGCCTGCCATATTTCACAACGCACACGGAACTCGTGCGCATGCAGAAGGAACGCAAGGCGGCCCAGGCTGAGGCCAAGAAAATGGTGAAGGCCGACGGCGAGTGGAACGGCGACGATTTCGTTGCGCAATCGGACGCGCTCGCGACCGGCGATCATGACATCCCGCATCGCCACGGAGACGTGGATCGAAGAAAATCATCGTGAATGGCTCCGTCTCGTCGCGTCGTCACGGGAAATACGCATGAATATCTGCAAGAGCTTTATCGGCGGCGAATGGATCACAGCCGACGCCGCCGAGGCGGCTCCCGTTTTTAACCCCGCCCTGGGCGAGATCATTGCCGAGGTGCCGCTGGCCGGCGCCGACCTCGTGGATCTGGCCGCGCGGGCGGCGAGCGGTGCCTTTCCGGTCTGGCGCGAGACCCCGGCCGTGGATCGTGCGGCAATCCTCTTTCGTTACAAGGCGCTGCTCGAGGCCGAGTTCGAGTCCATCGCGCTGACGATTTCGACCGAACACGGCAAGACGCTCGGTGAGGCGCGCGGCGACCTGCGGCGCGGCATTCAGATGGTCGAGTATGCGTGCGGCGCGCCGACGTTGCTGATGGGCGAATCACTGGAAAATATCGCGCGCGGCATCGACTGCGA
>Ga0157378_10003476_pt1 | contig 13982 bp, 15 predicted proteins | sample M65metaG_FD_115309 | JGI IMG/M metagenome (GOLD analysis project Ga0157378, IMG submission 115309) | Miscanthus rhizosphere microbial communities from Kellogg Biological Station, Michigan, USA - M6-5 metaG | ecosystem: Host-associated > Plants > Roots > Rhizosphere > Soil | place: USA: Michigan...
CAGCTGCGAAGGCAGCGCCTTCTCGCTCAGCGAGGAGGCCCACCGGTTCATGGTCGAAGGCCTGGCGAAGCCGCTCAGCGAGGCGCCCGCAGCGGAGCTGCAGGCGCTGCGCCAGGTCGAGCGCGCAGTTGGCGAGACTTTGGAGCATCACGCGCACGTGCAGCTTCGAGCAGCGGCTTAGACTCGGGGGCGTGCCCGTCACCACCGCCTTCGAGGACCGCGTCTCCGCCTGGGAGAAGGAGTTTCTCTCTCCGCAGGCGGCGCGGTCCTATCCGGCGCGGCGGCAACGGGAGGAGGCGGACAGCCCGCTGCGGACGCCGTTCCAGCGTGACCGCGATCGGATCGTCCACTCGAAGTCCTTCCGCCGGCTGAAGCACAAGACCCAGGTCTTCGTCGCCCCCGAGGGCGACCACTATCGCACCCGCCTCACCCACACGCTCGAGGCCTGCGGGATCGCCCGCACGGTGGCCCGGGCGCTGCGGCTGAACGAGGACCTGACCGAGGCGATCGGGCTCGGCCACGACCTCGGCCACCCGCCCTTCGGCCACGCCGGCGAGGAGACGCTCGACGCGGCGCTGCTGAGCGCCTGCGGCGGCGGCTTCCGCCACAACGAGCACTCGCTCCGGGTCGTCGACGTGCTCGAGCGCGAGGGCGAAGGCCTCAACCTCACCGAGCAGGTGCGCGACGGGATCCTCAACCACACCGGCTCCCGCAAGCCGGTCACGCTCGAGGGCCAGATCGTCAAGCTCGTCGACCGCGTTGCCTACATCAACCACGACATCGACGACGCCCTGCGGGCGGGGATCCTGCGGCCCGAGGACCTGCCGGCGGAGGAGATCGAGCTGCTCGGGCCGACCGGCTCGCAGCGGATCGACACCCTGGTTCGCGACATCGTCGACCACTCCGAGGGCGCGGAGGAGATCCGGCAGGGACGCGAGGTGGGGCAGGCGATGCTGCGCCTGCGCAAGTTCATGTTCGACCGCGTCTACCTGGGGCCGGAGGCGCGCAGCGAGCATGCCCGCGTCCAGCGGACCATGCACGGTCTCTTCGAGCACTACCTCGCCAACCCGGCCGAGATCCCCAGCTGGAATCCGGAGGCAAGCGACTGCCAGCGCGTCGCCGACTACATCGCCGGGATGACTGACCGCTTCTGCATCGCCAAGTTCACCGAGCTGACCGTGCCCGAAGAGGCCCGCTTCTGATGGCCCTGATCTCCAACGACAGCGTCGATCGGGTCAAGCAGGCGGCGGACATCGTCGAGGTGATCTCCGCCCACACCGACCTGCGTCGGCAGGGGGCGCGCTACGTCGGCCTCTGCCCGTTCCACGACGAGCGCACGCCCTCCTTCTCGGTCGAGCCGACCGAAAAGCTCTACCACTGCTTCGGCTGCGGGGTCGGCGGCGACGTGATCAAGTTTGTCGAGGAGAAGGACGGGCTCAACTTCGCCGAGGCGGTGGAGCTGCTGGCCGACCGCTACGGGGTCGAGCTCGAGCGCGAGCAGGAGGACCCTCGCGCCGAGGCCAAGCGCCAGCGCCGCCGCCGCCTCGAGCAGCTGCTGGAACGCAGCGCCGCCTTCTACGCCAACTACCTCTGGGAGTCCGAGGAGGCGGGCAAGGCGCGCGACTACCTGGCCCGCCGGGGGCTGGGGGAGGAGGTGCTGCGGAGCTTCGGCGTCGGCTACGCGCCGAGCGCCTGGGACAAACTGCTGGTGCGCGGGCAGCGGGCCGGGTTCAGCGTCGAGGAGCTGCGCGGGGTCGGACTCGTCCAGCGCGGGCGCAGCGGCGGCGACTACGACCGCTTCCGCGAGCGGATCATGTTCCCGATCCGCGACCGCCGCGGCCGAGTTTTGGGCTTCGGCGGTCGGGCGATGCGGGAGGACCAGGGGGCCAAGTACGTCAACACGGCCGAGACCGAGTTCTTCCACAAGAGCCAGATCCTCTACGGCGTCGACCAGGGCAAAGCGGCGATCGCCAAGGCGGGCCGCGCGGTAGTCGTCGAGGGCTACACCGACGTCCTCGCCCTGCACCAGGCCGGGATCGAGGAGGCGGTGGGGGTGATGGGGACCGCGATTACTGACGATCAGGTGGCGGCGCTCTCGGGCATGGTCGACGAGGTGGTGCTGGCCCTCGACGCCGACGCGGCCGGGCAGGAGGCGATGCTGCGGGCGCAGCGGGTCGCGGCGGGGAGGCGGATGCGGCTGCGGGTGGCGGCGATGCCGGCGGGCGAGGATCCGGCGGAGATGATGGCCGCGGCCGAGGGTGCCGAGCGCTTCCGCGCCCTCCTCGAGCAAGCCGAGGAGCTGACTGCATTCCAAGTTGGGCTGGTGCTCAGCCGCACCGATGTCGCCTCGCCGGTCGAGCGCGACCGCGCCCTGGCCGAGGTGGCGCCGGTGCTGGCGGGGATGGGGGAGACGGCGGGCCGGGAAGACCTCGTCCGCCGCGTCGCCGAGCGGCTCGACCTCGACCCGGCGATGGTGATGGGGAGGGTGGTCGCGGCGACCCCGGCCAGCGGTGGCCGCGACCAGCAGGCCTCCGCGCCAGCCCCGCAGCGGTCCGCACCCGCCGCTCCGCCGCCGGGTCGCCAGGGGGAGTTGACCTCGCGTGAGCGGCGCGAGCGGGCGCTGCTGGCGATGTGCATCGCGATCCCGAGCGAGGGCAGGGAGTACCTGGCGCGGTTGACCGATGCCCATCTCTCACCGACCGGGCTGCGCGCTGCCGCCTGGCTGCGCGAGCACCCCGAGGATCCAGCCTCGAACCTCCCCCACGACGACTCCGAGCTCGCCGGCCTGATTGCCGAACTGGTGATCATGTCCCGCGAGGAGCCGGCCTCCCACGAAGCGATGGAGCTGAACTTCCTCCTCCTGGAGCAGCGCCGCCTCGAGGGCGAGATCGCCGCCGCGGGCGAACGCGGCGACTACGAGCGCCGCGCCGCCCTCAGCCGCGAACGCGCCGCCCTTGTCCAGCGGATCGCCCACGCGGAGCGGCCGGCAGGCAGCATCTGAGACAACGCCATCCGCATTTTTCTGTCTGCGTCACTTGAGAAGATGCAGCCATGCAGAAGGAGTTCCTCGAAGAATGCTTGGCCCAAGGGATGTCCCTCGAAGCGATCGGCAAGCGGACCGGTAAACACGAATCGACGGTCAGTCACTGGCTGAAGAAGTACGGGTTGGAAGCGGCGAAGGCGGAGAAGCATGGTGCCAAGGGTCCGCCGTCGAAGGAGGAGATGAAAAGACTTCTTTGCCTCGGAATGTCGTTGCGCGAAATCGCGAAGGAGATGGATCGAAGCCTGGCAACGATTCGTCACTGGATGCGGAAGTACGAGTTCAAAGCGCCGCCGCACCGGCACCGTGGTCCGCAGGATGGGAGCCGTCAAACGACCTTGAGCTGCCGTCGACATGGACGGACTGAGTTCGTGCTCGAGGGACGTGGCTACTACCGGTGCAAGCGCTGTCGGGTTGAAGCAACGGTTCGACGGCGACACCGCCTGAAGCGCATCCTGGTCGAGGAGGCAGGAGGAAAGTGCATTCTCTGCGGCTACTCCAAGTGCGATCGGGCGCTTGAGTTCCGGCACCTAGACCCCGGGGCTAAGGAGTTCGAACTTGGATATCGCGGTTGCACTCGGTCACTTGCGAGTCTGCGAGCGGAGGCGAGCAAGTGCGTGCTCCTCTGCTCGAACTGCCATGCAGAGGTGGAGGCAGGAATCACGGCGGTGCCGCTAAATTCTGTACCGGACGCTATTCCGGGGTAGCTCATCTGGCATAGCACGGTCCGGGGTAGCTCAACCGGCAGAGCGAACGGCTGTTAACCGTTAGGTTGTGGGTTCGAGTCCCACCCCCGGAGCTTCTTAGGCGGCTGCGACCTTCTTCAGCGCCAATTTCTCGACCAGCTCCGCGCCCCGTGCAGCTCCGTCATTCTCTTGTCCCCATGCCGCTATCTCCTGCGACTTCGCCGTGAAGCTCGGCTCGTGCAGCAGCCGCCGCGCCGCCCACCTCAATGGTGCCGGGCGGCAGAGGCGCCACGGCAGCGAGAGGCCGGCGCCGGCCCAGGCGACGCGCATCGCGGTCTCGCTCATGTCGCCGATGATCGGGCAGACGAGGACGGGGGTGCCGGCGCCGAGGGCGCGGGCGACGGTGCCGTGGCCGCCGTGGGAGACGACGAGGGAGGCTGCAGGCATCAGCTGGCTGTAGCTGAGCCATTCGACCAGCCTGGCGTTGGCGGGGACCTCGATTGGTCGCTGCGGGGCGACTCGGTTGGTCGTCGCCACGACCCGCACCGGCTCGTCCGCGAGCGCGGCAAGGGCGGTCCGCACCAGGTGGTTGTTGGAGTCGTGAGCGGTGCTGGGAGCGACGAGGACGAGCGGATCTTCGCCCGGCGGCAGCTCGATCTCGGGGTGGGGCACCTCGAAGGTCATCGGGCCGGTGATCTCGACGCCTGGAGGCCAGGAGCGCGGGTACTCAAGCTGCGGGTAGGTCGCGACCAGGGCCAGGTCGGGGCTGATGCCTCCGTGGAAGCGGTCGATAAGCGGCAGGTCGAGCCGGCTGCGCTGGACATTGAGGTCGCGCCTGCCCTGCTCGAGGCCGATCCGCAGCGCCCGGTCGTGGCCGTAGCGCCAGATCCTCCGGCCCAGCCCCGTCCGCGGCGGCCGCAGCCCGATCGCGAAGAAGGGAAGGCCGGGCTCGACCACCGGGTAGATGTGAGGGATCAGCGTCGCCAGCGGGATCCCGGCGCGCTCGGCCGCCAGGGTGGGAGCAAGCGTGAGGATGTCGCTGACGACGACGTGCGGGCAGAAGTTCGTTAGCAGCGGCATCAGCGCCAGCGCCGCCTCGGCCGCGTGCTGCCCCTCCTCGGAATCAGGATCCGGCGGCGGGAACATCCGGTATTCCTCCGCCGCGGCGAACCCGAGCCCCGCGCCCTCGACCGCCTCGCGCCGCTCCTCCCAGGTCTCGATCACGACCTCGTGCCCGCGCGCGGCGAGCGCCTTCCCCAGCGCGATCGCCGGAAAGACGTGGCCGGCGTCCCCGAATGCGGCGACCAGTACCCGCAGGCGTTCGTTCACGCCCGAATCGACCTCAGGGGGTATCGAGACCCTCTCCCGGCCGCGTGAATACGACCTCGGGCACGTGGCAGTTGCGCGAGGTCCTCAGCAGGAACCGCACCGCCTCGCCGAGGTCCTCGGGCCGGATCATCTCCTCCGGCGGGATCTGGCCCTGGACGAACTCGGTCATCGGCGTCTCGACGAAGCCCGGGGCCAGCGCCGTGCACTGAATCCCGCCGCCGCCGGCCTCACGGTGGGTCGACTGGGTGAAGTTGATCACCGCCGCCTTCGTCGCCGCGTAGATCGAGAGCCAGGCCTGACCGCCCTTGCCGGCGATCGAGGCAGTGTTGACGATCAGCGCCTTGCCGTGCTCGGCCCCGGCCTCGCGCAGCATCGGCAAACCCTCGCGGGTGCCGAGGATCAGCGCTCGCAGGTTGACCGCGAGCTGCATGTCGAGGTGCTTGGTCTGGATCTGCTCCATCGGCGCCCCGATCCCAACGCCGGCGTTGTTGACCAGCACATCGAGGCGGCCGTACTTCTGCCTGTGGGCGGCGAAGATCGCGACGACGTGGTCCTCCTCGGCCATGTTGGCCGGGATCGGCTCGACCTCGAAGCCCTCGCCGCGCAGGCCTTCCGCGGCCTCTTCGAGCTTCTGCGGGCGACGGGCGGAGACGGTCAGCGCGTAGCCCTCTTCGCCGAGCGTACGTGCGATCGCCAGGCCGATCCCGCTCGATGCTCCGGTCACCAGTGCCGCTCGCTCCGCCATCTCCATCTCCTCTCGTCGAGAACCCCGGGCACCCTATCTCTCCATAACATGCCGCCGATGCGCGCCCCCCGCATGCTTCCAGCGCTGCTCTGCTTGCTCGCAAGCGGCGCCGCACTGGCGGCCTGCGGGAGCGATTCCGGGACCGACGGCTCGACCGCCGCCTCGGCGGACAGCGGCGAAAGCCGGCCGGCGCCGCCGAAGTCCGAGTTCCCCACGACCGGGAAGCGAACCCTGCGCCAGGTCCTGAAGGCGGCCGACGCGCCGCTCGAAGGATTGGTCCTCGACCCAGCCGCCGAAGTCTTCTACCGAGGCCCGAACCGCTACCCGTTCGGCGTCTTCGACCGCAACCAGGGGGAGGTGAGCGACGCCGAAGTCGCCCTCTACTTTGCCAAGGTGCCGGAACCGAAGCGAGGCGCGCAGTCGAAGTCGGGCAACCGCGGGCAGGAGGCGAAAGCCGAAAAGCAGGCTCTCGACCAGCCGGCAGCCGGCCCCTTCCCGGCCTCGATCGAAAGCTTGGCGACGAAACCCGCCTTTCGCGCCGAATCGACTTCGGGGGACGCCGACGCCGCCAGGGTTGTCTACTCAACCCAGCTGGTCTTTCCCCGGGAAGGCGGCTGGCGGCTGGCGGCAATTGTCAGGGACGAGGGCGAGCTGAGAGGCGGCCTGCTGCCGAGCGTAGAGGTGGGCGAGTTCCACCGCGTTCCGCGGGTGGGGCAAAAGGCCCCCACCATTCACACTCCAACCGCGCAGGACGTCGGCGGTGATCTGTCGAAGATCACGACTCGAGTCCCCCCGGACAGCCAGAACAAGGTGGATTACGCGGAAGCGCTAGGAAAGGAACCGATTGTCCTCTTGTTTGCGACCCCGCAGTTCTGCCAGAGTCGGGTCTGCGGCCCCGTCGTCGACGTGGCGGAGCAGGCGAAGCAGGAATACGGAGACGAGGCGACCTTCATCCACATGGAGATCTACAACGACAACGACCCCGCCCTCGGCGTGCGGCCTCAGGTGCGGGCCTTCCACCTGCCGAGCGAGCCGTACCTGTTCACGATCGACAGGCGGGGAGTCGTCAAAGACGCGGTTGAGGGAGCATTCGGGCTCAAGCTGATGCACAAAGCCGTCGACAAGGCGATCGCACCATGAACGAGAAAGCCGCCACTGAGGAGGAGCTTCTCCAGGCCTTCGCCGAAGAGGCGAAGCGCCGCTGCGACGTCATCTCCGCCGGCCTCGCCACCGGCTCAAACGACTTCGAGACGATGCGCGCCGAAGCGCACGCGCTGAAGGGAACCGCCAGCGTCGTCGGCCTCCGCCGCCTCGCCGAGCTGGCCGGCCTGATGGAGTCCGACCTCGCCGAAGCTAAGAAGACCGGCACGATCCGCGGCGGCCGCGACCACCAGATCGGCGACGCCGCCAAGGCCCTCGCCGAGGGCGCCGCCGCGGCATCCAGGGGCGAGGAAGAGCCACCAGACGTGGGCCGCTCCCTCGCTCAGCTCTTCAGCGCCTGAGCCCCCTCCTCGCGGTACGCTCGCCCTGCGGGGCAGTAGCTCAGCTGGTTAGAGCAGCGGACTCATAATCCGTCGGTCCCTGGTTCGAGTCCAGGCTGCCCCACTAGGGGTCCTTCCATGCCCTCCAAAGGACCAGGCTGGCGGCCGACACCGAGGCGACGAAGGTGATGATTTCGGTTGTGAGCGCCAGCTTCGAGCAGAACAGGCTGACACCTGCGGCGACAGCAGCGGTCAGCGCCAGCAGAGGGAGGAATAACCGGAACGCCTTGCGGACAAGCCACTCTCGGCGTTGCAGCCGACGACCTTGGATCTGGTTGCCGAAATCGGCAACCCCGAGATCGCGGTAGGTGCTGGGAGAGACCAATGAATGGGTGGTTCCTTCCGCTTGGACCTGGAGCGTGATCTTCGGCGGCACGCCGACCTCCTGTGTCTTCTCTGCGGAGAGGCTGTCTATGCAACGGATGACGAGGACCTTCCCTCCGATCTCCTCGGCTTTTTCTGTCGGGAGCGTGATCACCCCGTCGGCGAGCCCGGTTTCGCGGTCGAGAAGGGGCAGCGGTTTCCACTCAGGCTCGGCCACGTGACCGACTACCAGAAGAGCTCGTTCGCAAGCGAATAGACGTGCCCGAGGACGATCACGGGCGCTGGCAGCAGTAAACCGCCCCGGAGCAGGAGTGGGCTGGCCTCGGGATCTTCGGTCTCGCGAGCCATGTAAGCGATCGCCAACCCGATCGCGCCGATCTCGCCGATCTGCTCAAAGCGATCCCGTTCGACTTCGTCCGGGAGAAGCGGCGAGTCCAAAACGGCGGCGAGAACGAGAGCTTCGATCACGGCAGCCCTCAGGCGAACCTCCTCAATCGCCGCGGCGGGGCTGGCCTCTTTTTGGTCCAGTCCCAGCAGTCGCAGAGCGTTTGCCCTTTCGTCCCAGGCCTCGCGGTGCTGCGATCGGTGCAGCAGCGGCCGTCCCTCGCGAACCTGTCGGTGGATCCAGAGCACGGCCGCGCCGAGCCGCTCGCGGTCGAATCGCTCGCGCACCGGCGCCGAAGCTGCCGAGAGCCGCGGCGCTTCGGAGCGCAGGCGCCCGCCGCCGTCGTCGAGGGGCTCGGTCAGAGCGAGTCCGGCGCCGAGGGCGGCAATGCATTCGGCGCAGCGAAAGTGCTTCGGGCTCTTGTCACCGTGACGTCGGCAGGCGTGGACCGAACAGTCCCGGCAGGTGCCGAACCCCTCGCCGGGGGGTGGGCCACCGGCGATGACGTTGCTCGCGCCGACCGTGCAGAGGAAGCAGCTTTCCGACATGGGGGGAACCTAGTCATGGGCCCCCGCATCTTGCAAATCAGCCAAGCTGCCGGCTCGACAAGTATCGCGCCACCGCCTGCGCTCGGTTGGAAACACCGAGGGCCCGCAGAATTTTGCGGACGTGCCATTTGACGGTGCTCTCGGTCAGGTAGAGGCGGGAGGCGATCTCAGCGTTGCTGAGGCCCTCGGCGACAAGGGTGAGGATTTCAAGCTGGCGGGCGCTGAGCTTCTTCGTCAGGTCGGCGCCGCGGGCGCGGTCGGGGGAGGGGTGAATCGCGGCGGCGCGGCGGCCGAGGTCGCTGGCGGTCTGGTGGAGGGCCTCGGCGGCGGCGTGGAGCTCGGTCACGTCCTGGACGGTGCCGGTGAGGCGGAGGGGGTTGCCCTCGCTGTCGGCGGAGAGCTCGGCGCGGCTGCGGACGCGGCGGACGCGGCCGTCGGGCCTGATGATCCGGTACTCGAGGTCGACCCAGGCGCCGCTCTCGACGGCTTCCCGCATCTGCTGCTCGACGAGCTCGCGGTCATCTGGGTGGACGTACTGGGACCCGCCGTCGTAGTGGCCGTCGAACGCCTCGGGGGAGATGCCGTAGATCTCGTAGAGCCCTTCTGAGCAGGTCAGCCGCCGGCTGGGGATGTCCCACTCCCAGCTGCCCATGCGGGCGATCCGCTCCGCTTCGGCCAGCCGCGCCCGGTTGCGCTCGACCTCTTCTTCGATCCGCCGCTGCTCGGTGATGTCGGTGACGAGGACGAAGAAGCCGCGCACCTCGCTTTCGAAGAAGTCGGGAACGTAGGAGGCCTGGGTGTAGCGGATCTCCCCTGCCGGAGTGGGGATCTCCCGGTAGAAGAGCTGCGTCTCGCCGGCCAAAGCTGCTTCGATGAAAGGAAGGTCCTGCTCGTAGAGCTCCGCCCCCAGCAGCTCCCGTATGTGGGTGCCACGCATCTCCTCTGGAGAGACGCCGAAGAACTCGATGTAGGCGTCGTTGGCCATCCGGTTTCGCAGCTCGCTGTCCCAGTAGCCGACCAGCGCCGGCAGCGCGTTCAGCATTGCCTGGATGCCCTCGGCCGAGCCCGAGGGATCGCGATGCCAGTCCCGGATGGCAACCCTTTTCCCCATCGGCCCCAGCATGGACCATCCGCAGGGCGGGCTCAACCCTCCGGAAGGTGGGCGGCTCGAGGTCTATCTTCGAAGTCGTGCTCGGTCGCGGCGAAAACCAGGCGCCTCGCCCCTTGCGGCGCCGGTCAGCTGAGCGGACGAGCACCTCCCCCGCCGAGGCTCAGGGGCAGCGGCCGGCTGCTTCTACCTTGCCTGCAGCCGGCCGCGCCGCCTCGGAAGCGCTGGCTAGACAACGGTCAGTTGCAGGACGGCGCCGATCGCTCCGCAGCTGAGGACGACGTAGAGCACCGTCAATTTTCCGTGCCAGCGGTTGAGGGCGAGGAAGGCGCCGATCGCCAAGGCCGCCGTGTAGCCGTCGACGACGCTGGCGTCGAGTATTTCCACCGTCACCGCCCCGATCAGGCCGACGACGCCGGCAGCGACCCCGAGCAGGAACTTGTGCAGGCGGTCGTTTTCGGCGATCGCGACCAGCTGGCGATGGCAGAAGATCGGAAAGCAGAAGGCGGGGATGAAGATCGCGACGGTGATCGCCAGCGCCCCGACCAAGCCGCCGGCGAGATAGCCGACGAAGGTGGAAAAGATGATCAGCGGGGCGGGGAGGACGCCGCCGATCGCCAGACCGTCGACGAACTGGCTCTCGGTCAGCCACTGGTGGCCACCGACGGCGCTGTCGTGGAGGAGCGGGACGACGGTGTAGGCGCCGCCGAAGGTAAGCAGCCCGGCCTTCAGGCCCTCGAGGAAGATCTGCCCGGTCAGGGAGACGGTGATCGCGCCGGCGAGGATCCAGAGCAGCGCGATCGGCCCGACCGAGACGGAGCTCGCCCGGCCGAGCCAGTCGCGGCTGTTGCGCCAAAGCTCGTAGACGAGGCCGCCGCCGAGCAAGACGAGGACGAAGCTGGCGCCGGCGAAGAGCGTGAGGGCGAAGCCGGCGAGCGCGATCAGAGCCAGCGGGACGTCGCGGATGAAGGATTTCCCCAGCCGCACCAGGGCCCGCGCGACCAGCGCCGCGACCGCCGCGCTCAGCCCATAGAAGAGGGCGTCGAGGCTCTTGGCGATGTCGGCCTCGACGTAGAGGGCCGAGAGCCCGAGCATCAGCAGGAACCCCGGCAACATGAACCCGAGCCCGGCCAGGAGGGCGCCGAGCTTGCCGCCCCGCAGGCGGCCGAAGTAGACGCAGAGCTCGTGCGCCTCCGGCCCCGGCAGCACCTGGTAGACCGCGAGCAGGCGCTGGAACTGCAGCTCGGAGATCCACTCCTCCTCCTCGACGCACTCGCGCTTGATCATCGCGATCTGCGCCGCCGGCCCGCCCCAGGCGAGGCAGCCGAACTTGAGGAAGCGGCGGAAGATGGCAGTCCGGGGTTCCAAGCGGCCGTTTGTCTATCGCAACGAGGGGTAATCGCACAGTGAGCCCGATGTCGTGCCGTCTCGCCTAGGTTCGAGCCGATCTTGGGGAACAGCGACTGCGGAGTGGCGAGGTTGACGAACCTCGGACCTGACCGCCGGTCAACGTAATTCGAGATCCAACGACAGGAGGACGATGATGGCTGACGGAAGCGTTGGCGAAGCGCAGGAGAAGGCGCAGGAGGTCGCTGGCCAGGCGCAGGAGAAAGCGCGCGAGGCGGCCGGCAATGCGCAGGAGAGCATTCGCCAGCAGATCGACGACCGCTCCACCCGGGCGGGAGAGCGGGTCGCCGGCACGGCGCAAGACCTGCGCTCGGTGGGCGAGGAGCTGCGCAAACAGGGCAAGGACACGCCGGCGAAGCTCGCCGACAGGGTCGCCGAGCAGACCGAGAAGGTCGGCTCCTACCTGGAAGAGAACGGCCCCGACAGGATGCTCGAAGACGTCGAGGACTTTGGCCGGCAGCGCCCGTGGGCGGTGCTCGCCGGGGGCGCGGCGGTCGGCATCCTCGCCGCCAGGTTCCTGAAGGCGTCGAGCCGCAACCGCTACCAGCAGCGGAACGGCTCGAGCACGCGTACTCCGCAGGGCGCCGAAGCTGTCCCGGTCCGCCGCTCCGCGGTCGAGCCGGTCGTAAGCCCGCCGCCGGTCACTGCGCAGCCGGCTGTTCCCACCGCCGCGCCATGAGCACCATGAACGGCGAGAGCAACGAGCTGCGCTCGCACTCCACCGGGGAGCTGGTCAAAGAACTCTCCGAGCAGACGACGACGCTCGTCCGCAAGGAGCTGGAGCTGGCCAAAGCCGAGCTGGGCCAGAAAGGCAAGGTGGCGGGCGAAGGCGCCGGCATGTTCGGCGGTGCCGCTGTCGTCGGCCTGCTGGCGCTGGGGACGCTGACGACGATGATCCTCGCCCTGCTCGACAAGGCGATGGACCTCTGGGTCGCTGCCCTGATCGTGACCGTCGTCTACGGCGCGATCGCCGCCGTCCTGGCCCTCTCCGGAAGGGACCGGGTCAAGAAGGGGATGCCACCGGCCCCCGAACAAACCGTCGAAACCGTGAAGGAGGACGTGCAATGGGCCAAGAGCCAAGCCAAATCCGCCAGGAGATAGAGGAGACGCGGGCAGAAATGGGCGACACCGTCGACGCGCTCGCCTACAAGACCGACGTCAAAACCAGGGTCAAGGAGTCGATCTCGGACAAGCGGGAGCGGCTGATCGAGCAGGTCCAGGGGACGACGCACAAAGTCGGCGAAGCGACCCCGGACGGGGGCGAAGTCAAAGAAGGCGCCCGCCAGGCCGTCGGCATCGCCCAGGAAAACCCGCTCGGCCTCGCGATCGGCGGCCTCGCCGCCGGCTTCCTCGCCGGGATGCTGATCCCGTCGACCCGGATCGAGGACGAAAAGGTCGGGCCGGTCGCCGACCAGGTGAAGGAATCGGCGGTCGAAACCGGCCAGGAGGCGCTCTACCGCGGCCGCGAGGTTGCCAGCCAGGTCACCGAGCAGGCCGTTGAAGGCGCCAAAGAGGTCGGCCAGGAAGCTGTCCAGACCGCCAAAGAGGCCGGTCAGGAGCAGGCCGAGGGGCTCAAAGACAGCGCCGCGGAGAACGCGCAGGAAGTCAAAGAGCAGGCGCGCACCTGAGGAAAAGGGAGCGAGCCCCCGACCCTGGGGGCTCGCTCCGAGCCTTCTCACCGGCTAGGTTTGGGGCATGGCCAAGTGGAACGACGGCCGACGTTTCGAGGGGAAGGTTGCGCTGGTCACGGGGGCTGGGGGGGCTCTCGGTGGCGCCGTGGCGCGAGCGCTCGGGCGCGAGGGCGCGCGCGTCGCCCTCGGATACCGCTCCTCGGAGGATTCAGCCAGGACGGCGCTGGGGGAGATCGAAGCGGCGGGGGCCGGGGGCCACGTCGCCCAGCTCGAGGTAACCGACCGCGAGTCGGTCGATCGCTTCGTCGCCGAGGCCGCCGAGCGCTACGGCCGCGTCGACGTCGTCGTCAACACCGCCGGCCGCATCGACCCCGCCGACGCCGTCCGCTTCGCCGACTCCGAGGGCGAGGCATTCGCCGCCCTCCTCGACGTCGACTTGCTCGGCACCTTCCGCGTCTCCCAGGCCGCGGTTCCGCACCTGAAGCGGACCGGCAACGGCGCGATCGTCAACTTCTCCGGCTCCTACGGCAACGGGATCGACCAGGAGAACGTGGTCAACTCGGTCGCGGTCACCTACTGCGCGGCCAAGGGCGGCGTTCGCGCCTTCACCTCGGCCCTGGCGCGGGACCTGGCGCCGGAGATCCGCGTCAACGCGGTCGCCCCCGGGCCGATCGCGGCCAACTGGGAGGACGACTGGGAGATCCCGAAGGAGCACATCGACGAAGCGCTGGCGATGACGCCGCTGGGCCGGATGGGCAAGCCGGAGGAGATCGCCGAAACGGTCCTGTACCTCGCCTCCGACGGCGGCGGGTACACGACCGGGCAGGTGCTGGAGGTAAGCGGAGGCTGGATCCTCGACGGATGACCTTGGAGGAGGGCGAAGATGGCTGATCTCGACGTCGACCTGAGCGCGCTGCTCCCGTCCGACCTGCCGGACGGGCGGGAAGCGGTGGAGGAGGGGCGCGCCCTCGCCGCCGGCCTGGAACGCTCGCCCTCGCTCTTCTGCGAAGAGAAAGGGGTCGGCTCTGAGCGCGAGTGGCGCGAACGGGCGCGCCGCGAGGGCTTCTCCTGCACCTGCATGAACGTCGGCCTCGCGACCTGGGACGACACCCGCGAGGCGCTGGGGTTGATCTACGACGACGCGCTCTCCCGCGGCGTTCGCCCCCCGGACCGGTTCAACCTGATCGCCGAGCGGCGGATGGGCCTGCCGAAGGACAAACGGGCCGAGGCCCCGCAGG
>Ga0157378_10003477_pt1 | contig 13982 bp, 15 predicted proteins | sample M65metaG_FD_115309 | JGI IMG/M metagenome (GOLD analysis project Ga0157378, IMG submission 115309) | Miscanthus rhizosphere microbial communities from Kellogg Biological Station, Michigan, USA - M6-5 metaG | ecosystem: Host-associated > Plants > Roots > Rhizosphere > Soil | place: USA: Michigan...
AGCACGAGTCGACGTTCGGCAGCGAGGGCCGCATCACCGCCAAGATGAACTCGGTCGGCGATCCGGAGATGGTCGAAGCCTTGTATGCGGCCAGTAACGCCGGCGTGCAGATCGATCTGGTCGTGCGCGGGATCTGCTGCCTCCGCCCCGGCGTGCCGGGGATGAGCGAGAACATTCGGGTGCGGTCGATCCTCGGCCGTTTCCTCGAGCACTCGCGGATCATCCGCTTCGGCCACGGCGACGAGGGTGGCCCGCTGTATCTCATCGGCTCGGCGGACTGGATGCCGCGCAACCTCGATCGCCGCATCGAGGTGTTGGTGCCCGTCGAACACCCCAAGCACGAGGCCTGGCTCGAGCACGTCTTCACCACCTTGCTCGACGAGGAGGTCGTGCGTTGGGAGATGTCCGGCGACGGTTCATGGCAACGCCACGGTCCCGAGTTGTTCACCGAGGGCGACGCCCAGGAGCGCTTCTACCAGTGGGTGGCCGACCGTCAACGGCGCTGATTCGCCCTGCGTTCGTGCGCTGTTCACCTCGCGTTCACCTCGCCTCGGGTTTGCCGACACCTGCCGTCAGTACGTTGTTCATGGATGCCACTTTGTTCATTTCCAACTACCGTTTTGGCCGATGACGCCACGGTCCGCGCGGACCGGCACGAAATGAGTGGAGATCTCCGATGAACGACCTGCGCAAGGGATTCCACGACGACCTCGATTCGGCACGTGCAGAACTCGTGCGCCTCGCGGCATCGGTGACCGAGGCCATTCCGCGGGCCACCGCGGTGCTGCTCGACGGCGACCTCGAGGGTGCCGATTACATCATCCAGGGTGACGACGAGATCGACGCTCGCTCGCTCGATCTCGAGGAGCACTGCTACCGCATCCTCGCCCTGCAGGCGCCGGTCGCCAGCGACCTTCGACAGGTCGTGGCCCTGCTCAGGATGATCTCCGACGTCGAGCGGTCCGCCGACCTGGTGTGCAACATCTGCAAGGCCGCGCGCCGCATCTATGGCCACGAGCTGGACCCGAAGCTGCGCGGCATCATCTCGCGGATGGGCGAACAGGCCCAGCAGTTGTACACCGCGGCGATCGAATCGTTCGTCGAACACGACGCGGCCAAGGCCGCCGCGATCGACGACATGGACTCGTACCTCGACGGCTTGCAGAAGCAGTTCGTACAGGCCATCTTCGAGAGCCACGCCGCCGGCCGCATCGATCTGCAGGTAGCGGTGCAGCTGGCCGTCGTCGCCCGCTTCTACGAGCGCATCGGCGACCATGCCGTCAACGTCGGCGAGCGAGTGCGATTCGTCATCACCGGATGGCTGCCGGAGCACCATGGTGCGCAGCGCTTCCGCCTCCGCGTCGACGAGACCGGCGAGATCCCGAAGGTAGTGAGCGCTCCGCAGGGTGAAACCACGCCGTGATGACGTTTCGCCGTCGGCGGCTGCCAGCGGCAGCCGACCCGCAGACAACCGTCGACCAACAGCTGCTGCTCGCGCAGCTGCAGGCCGAGGTCTCGCATCTGCGCCGGGCCCTCGACGCCCTACCCATCGGTGTCGTCCTGGCGGATCCGACGGGGCAGACCCGGGTGGAGAACACCGCTGCGCACAGCTACTCGGGTCATGCCGCGGTGCTCGTGCAAGAAGCTGTGGAGCGCCACGTGCGTCGTGCCGTCCGCGGCCACGCCAGCGGCCAGACCGTCGAGTTCATCGGTCCTCCACGAACCGTGCTGGCCATCCAGGCCATCCCCCTCGAAGATGGTGGCGCGCTGGCGACGGTCGACGATGTCAGCGAGCGGGCCCGTCTCGAGGCCGTGCGCACCGATTTCGTCGCCAACATCAGCCACGAGTTGAAGACCCCGGTGGGTGCTCTCGCGGTGTTGGCCGAGGCGTTGGCAGACATCGACGATCCGACCGCGGCACGCGGCCTCGCCGAGAAGATGGTCGATGAAGCCCACCGCGCGGCGCGGACGATCGACGACCTGCTGGAGTTGTCGCGTACGGAGCTGGGCGGTGCCGCGGCCATGGACGTGGTGTCGATCGTCCAGGCGATCGACGACGCCCGCGCCCGCGCCAAAGCCGCTGCCGACCATCACAACGTGAAAGTCACCGTCGTCAACGGCCCCGATGAGCTCCATGCGATGGGCAGTCACCGACAACTCGTGTCCGCCATCGCCAACCTTCTCGACAATGCAGTGAAGTACAGCGACGCCGGCTCCGAGGTGGTGGTGGAATCGCGGTTGCGGGACGGCTGGATCGAGATCGTCGTCACCGACACCGGCGTCGGGATCCCGGCCCGCGACATCGACCGCATCTTCGAACGCTTCTATCGCGTCGACAGGGCACGAAGCCGCGACACCGGCGGAACCGGTCTCGGACTTTCGATCGTTCGGCACGTGGCCACCAACCATTCAGGCGAAGTGACCGTGCAGTCGCGCGAGGGCGAAGGCTCGACGTTCACCATTCGAGTTCCGGCGGTCGAGTCGTGACGACGCAACCGCTGGTGATGGTCGTCGAGGACGAGCCGAGCTTCGTCGAGGCGTTGACGATCGGCTTGAACCGCGAGGGTTTCCGCGTGGTCGCCGTGACCGATGGGTTCGAGGCGCTGCAGCGGTTCGACGACGTGTCGCCCGACATCGTGCTGCTCGATGTGATGCTTCCCAAGTTGAGCGGCATCGACGTGTGTCGGCAGCTGCGCAAGCGCAGTCAGGTACCGATCATCATGGTCACCGCCAAGGGCGCCGAGATCGACACGGTCGTCGGCCTCGAGGTCGGTGCCGACGACTACATCACCAAGCCGTATCGGATGCGCGAGGTCATCGCTCGAATGCGGGCGGTGCTGCGCCGCGCCCCCGGTGATGGCGCGTCGGCGTCGGACCTCTCGCCCGGATCGTTGGCGGTCGGCGACGTGGTGCTCGATCCGGACGAGCATCGCGTGACGATCGATGGTGAGGACGTGGCTCTGCCGTTGAAGGAGTTCGAGCTGCTGCACCTGCTGCTCGCCAACGCCGGGCGCGTGCTGCCCCGTGAGACGCTGATCGATCGGGTCTGGGGCAGCGACTACGTCGGCGACACCAAGACCCTCGACGTCCACATCAAGCGGCTGCGCTCGAAGGTCGAACCCGACCCGACCAGCCCGACGCGGATCATCACGTACCGCGGCCTCGGCTACAAGTTCGACCGCTCCAAGGACTCGTAACCGCGCCAAGATCTTGGCGGCGCGATGTCGAGAACCCGAAGCCGGCTCCGTCCTTGTGGTGAACGCGGTCGAACGGGCCGCCATCAAGCGAGGAGAACAAGATGAAGTATCTGTTGTTGAAGCACTATCGGGGCGCACCGGCGCCTGGGAACGACGTCCCCATGGATCAGTGGGCGCCGAACGAGGTCGACGATCACATCCAGTTCATGCGCGACTTCGCTGCCCGACTGGAGCAGACAGGCGAGTTCGTCGGTGCGGAAGGCGTGTCACCCGAAGGCGTGTGGGTCCGCTACGACGGCGAGGGTCGCCCGCCGGTGACCGATGGGCCGTTCGCCGAGACGAAGGACCTGATCGCCGGATGGATGCTGATCGACGTCGACAGCTACGAGCGAGCGATCGAGTTGGCCGGCGAGCTCTCCTCGGCACCCGGTGCGGGTGGTAAGCCGATCCACGAATGGCTGGAGCTGCGTCCCATCCTCGCCATGCCCCCTTCCGTCAACGAGTGACCGTGGACGGCGTCGCGCTTCGCGAGCTCGTCCCGAAGGCCTTGAGCGTCCTCGTCGGTCGCGGTGCGGACTTCGCGACCGCCGAGGACGCCGTGCAAGAAGCGCTGATCCGAGCGCTGTCGTCGTGGGAACGCGAGACGCCGTCGGATCCCCAGGGTTGGTTGATCACCGTCGCCTGGAGGGCATTCATCGACATGGCCCGGTCCGAGGCGGCGCGTCGGGATCGCGAGGTGCGGTTCGGGGCCGACCCGCCGACGGGAGTCACGGCCTCCGTCGACGACAGCCTTCGCGTGTACTTCCTCTGCGCCCATCCGGACCTGACCCCGTCGTCGGCGGTCGCCCTCACACTTCGGGCCGTCGGCGGTCTCACCACCCGCCAGATCGCGGACGCCTATCTCGTTCCGGAGAGCACCATGGCCCAGCGGATCAGCCGGGCGAAGCGGACAGTCGCCGACGCCGGTCTCGAACGTCCGGGCGAGGTGCGCACGGTGATGCGTGTGCTGTACCTCGTGTTCAACGAGGGTTACTCCGGCGACATCGACCTCGCCGCCGAGGCCATTCTTCTCACCCGACAGCTGGCCACGCTCACCAGCGATCCCGAGATCGACGGCCTGCTCGCCTTGATGTTGTTGCACCACGGGCGGCGAGCCAGCAGGACCCGACCGGACGGTGCGATCGTGCCGCTCGCCGAGCAGGACCGAACTCAGTGGGCCACCGATCTCAGCGCCGAGGGCGTCGCCATCCTGCAGGGCGCGCTCGCTCGCGACGAACTCGGTGAATACCAGGCACAGGCGGCGATCGCCGCCCTTCATGCCGACGCTCAGCGCTTCGAGGACACCGACTGGGTGCAGATCCTGCAGTGGTACGACGAACTGCTGCGGTTCGCCGACACGCCGATCGTTCGGCTCAACCGGGCCGTCGCCATTGGTGAGGCGGACGGCGCCCCCGCCGGCTTGGCGGCGCTCGCCACGATCGACCCGGGGATTGTGCGATACGACGCGGTCGCCGCGTATCTCCACGAGCGCAACGGTGAGCTCGAACTCGCGGCCCGCCTCTATGCATCCGCTGCTCGCAAGGCCCCGAATGCCGCCGAGCGCGACCACCAAACCCGCCAGGCGGCGCGGTTGAACCAAGTCCTGCGTGACAAGCTCGTAGGGCGAGACGACAGTTTGGAGTGAGCCATGCCGGTGCTGGGAATAGGCGGATTCTTCTTTCGGGCGAATGATCCGGATGGGCTCTCGGCCTGGTACCGCGAACATCTCGGTGTCGGCGCGGGCTGCGTCGCGACCGAGGGCGCCGCGCCGGACGAGCATTCATGGCAGACCGAAGGCGGCCCTGTCGTGTTCGCGCCCTTCGAGGCGTCGACCGACTACTTCGCTGCCGACAAGCAGTTCATGCTCAACCTGCGCGTGCGTGATCTTGATGCAATGCTCCGTCACCTCGAAGCAGCCGGCGTCGACATCACGACCAAGCCCGAATGGGACGACCCTTCGGTCGGCCGGTTCGCCCGGATCCACGATCCCGAGGGCAACGCCATCGAGCTCTGGGAACCGCCGGCTGAGTGACCTTGAGGGCCGACCGGTTCCTGACGAACAACTCAACGGACTTCGCCAAGTCGATCACCGAGATCGACGTGACATATCCCGACGACCTCGCCGATCCCTGATCTGCCGAAGCTCGCTGCGGGCAAACGCTCGCGCCGGGCTGTGCCGCGTACCATGCCTCCGTGTCCACTGGCCGGCGCCCACCCCCACCGAAGCCGCCGCCTGTTCCGTACGTCTCGCCGTTCAAACGACTGGCCAGGACACATGCGTTGATGACCGCCGGCGACGTGGCGATGGTCGTCTCACTGGCCGGGTCGTTGTTCTTCTCGATCAGCCCGGACGCGGCACGCAGCAAGGTCCTCCTGTACCTACTCGTCAGCTTCGCTCCGTTCGCACTCGTCGCACCGTTCATCGGGCCGTTCATCGATCGGGCGTCGGGCGGGCGCCGGTTGATCATGCAGCTCACTGCACTCGGACGGGCCTTGATCTTCTTCACGATGATCTTCCATCTCGACGACCTGTTGCTGTTCCCGCTGTCGTTCGGCGCGCTCGTGTTGCAGAAGACGTACAGCGTCTCGCGATCAGCACTGATCCCGACGGTCGTCAACAACAAGACCGAGCTCGTCGAGGCCAACTCGAAGCTCGGCTTGATCTCCGGCGCAGTCGGGGCGATCGCCGCCTTCCCGGCCGGCGGGCTGGCAGCCATCTCGCCGAAGTTGTCGTTGATGTTCGGGATCGCCATCTTCTGCTTCGCGGTGGTCGTCGCCGGGCAACTTCCCAAGGAGTCCGTGCCGGCGGCAGCGAAGCCGGCAGAACGCATGGAGTTGCGAAATGCGTCGCTGCGATCGGCGGCGCTGGCCATGAGCTCGATTCGCGCCGTGCTGGGCTTCCTGTTCTTCGAACTGCTCTTCTGGCTGCGCGAGGCGCATTACGCCAACCTGTGGATCGGTGTGGTGATCGCTGCGTCGTCGGCCGGGCTGATGGTCGGCAACGGTTTGGCGTCGCCGTTACGAAGCCGCCTTCGCGAGGAGATGATGTTGACGACCGCTGTGGTGTTGATTGCGGTCGCCGGCTTCGCTGCTGCATTGTTCGGTGGAGTCGGCGCCGCGGTCATCCTCGCCGCGGTGGTCAACATGTCGTCCGGCATCGGACGGATGGCGTTCGACTCGATCGTGCAACGCGACGCTCCCGACGCCGACCAGGGCCGGGCGTTCGCCAAGTTCGAGACCCGCTTCCAGCTGTCCTGGGCGATCGCCGGCGTCATCCCTGTGCTCTTCACGCTTCCCGGCCGTGTTGCCTTCTTGATCGTCGGTCTCACGGGTGGTGCCGCGGTCGCGATGTACGTACGAGCCGCACGAGCGCGTAGCGCTGGACGATCGAAAGCGGTGGTGCCTAGTCGCCGGGTAGCTCGAGGCGGGCGACCCACAAACCCGGCGCGTCGATCTCGGCCGGGGTCGGCAAGGCCTGCGGGCGGGCGAGAAGAGCACTGAGACGGGCCTCGCCCACGCGGTCGACGACACCGGCGATGAAGTTCTTGCCGCGCTGGACCTGTTGGTGGGTCAGGTGCAATCCGAGCAGTCGTTCGATGTACACGTCGTCGGCGTTGTGATCGACGCGACGCCGGCGCACCGCTTCGGCAATCCGCAGCGCATCGCCACCGATCACCCGCACCGACACGCCGTCGACCATGTAGTCGACGTAGCCGACCACCGCGGCAGCCGCGGCATCGAGCGAGGGTTGCAACTCGCGCTGTTCGGGCGATTGCACGGCACCGAGGAGAACCGCAGGGTCACCGAGCAGTTGCTGCATCGCCTGCATCGGATCGCCCTCGTCGGTGTCGAACGTGGACAACTTCTCGGCGATGGCCTCGGGGTCGGGACGGAACGCACCGACGTGCTTGCGAACCAGTGCGGCGAACGACTCGCGCAGACTGGAGATCGAGAACAACGCGTAGCCGGTCAGTTCCTGGGCGAGCACCCACATCCGCATTTCGTCGGAGCTGATGCTCCACTCGTCGGCGAAGCGGTCGATGTTGCCCGGCAGCACGGTGATGCTCGTGTCCTGGCGGGGGATGGGCAGGTCGTACTGTCCGAACACCTGCGTGGCCATCCGGCCGACCATCGAGCCGACGGCCATCCCCATCATCGACGGCGCCATCATCTTGCTGAGCCCGGCCATCATCGCCATCATCGGGTCGCCTTCAAATGCACTCTCGTCGTCATCGGCGGCAATGGCAGGTTTGCCGAGCGACGTTGCGAGTTCGGTGAACAAGGGCCGGTAGGCCTCGAGCGTGCGCTGGGCCCACTCGCCCGAAGTGACCGGCAGGATCTGCGGGGTCAGCCCGTCGAAGCCGGTGAGATCGCGCACGTGCATCTCGGCGATTCGGGACAACTCTCCGAACTTGATGCGGACGGTCGGATCGATGTTGCTCTCCGACGTTCCACCTGTGGCGGCCATGGCGGCGAATTGCCGAGCGGCGTCCCAGTTCAGCGGACCCTGACCGGCCAGCGCCCGAGCGAGGTCGCCGAACATCGGGAGGTTCTCGAACGGGTTGTCGTCGCCGGATCCGTCGGCCATGAGGTGAGCCTACGGCCTCGTCGGCGCTAGCGTCCGTCGACATGACGGTCGTGGCCACCACAACGTCCGTGTGGGTCAGCGACGGCTCCGACGCTCTCGGGCAACGGGTGATGGAACGGCTCAACGCCAGCCCGTCGCTGAGCAAGGGGCTGCCCGGCGACAGCGACGTCGTCATCTGGTTGGCGTCGGCCGATGTCGATGCGCGAGCGCGGCGACGCCAGAGCGCGACCGAAGGCGTCAGCGCCGCGCTGGCCGAGGCAGAACACGCCCGGCACGTCGTGCTCGTCTCGTCGGCGATGGTCTACGGGGCCTGGGCGAACAATCCCGTGCCGATCACCGAGGAGGCGGTGTTGCGACCCGACGTCGAGTTCGTTTATGCGCGCCAGCTCGGCTCTGTCGAGCAGCTCGTCGACGAGTGGCGGCTGGCGGCTCCGCATCGCACCGTCACTGTGCTGCGACCGGTCGTCGGGATGGCCGCCAACAGCACGGTCGGCCTGGCCGCGGCCCTTGCCGCGGGCATGGGACAACGCTTCGGCGAGGACGACCCGCCGGCGCAGTTCTTGCATCTCGACGACCTTGCCTCGGCAGTGGTGTTGGCCGCCGAGCAGCGTCTCGACGGCGTCTACAACGTCGCACCGGATGGATGGGTCGCCGGTGAAAGAGTGCGCGCTCTCGCCGGCGCCGTGCCCCGGCTGAAGCTGCCCGAGCGCGTCACCGAGGTCATCGGAAACCTCCGATGGCGGTTCCAGCGCGGCCCGATCCCTCCCGGCCTCCGCAGCTACACGCGCTGGCCGTGGCTCGTCGCCAACGACCGATTGAAGGCGGAGGGCTGGACGCCGACGGTCACCAACGAACAGGCCTACGTCGAAGGCACCGAGGACAAGTGGTGGACGATGGTCAGCCCGAAACGCCGCCAGGAGATCGCCCTCGGAACACTGGGTGCGTTCCTGTTGGCGGTCGGTCTCATCACGTGGCGCGCCGTTCGCAAGGCGCAACGTCGGCGCGCGGCGCGCGGCGCGCTGAGCAGTTAGCGGTTGCGGCCGCTGATGAGCGACACGATGGTGTGAGCGCCGACGAGGTTGCGGAAGGCCTTCACGCTGTATCCGACGAGGGTCGACGCGGCCAGGGCGCGAACGGTGGCGGTGCGGTTGAGGCCGAACAGCGGACCCATCTCGCCGACGTAGTCGCCGGAGTGCAGAACACCGAGCACGAGTGGACCTTCGGGCGTTTCTCGAACCGCTTCGAGCTCTCCCGACTCGATCAGGTAGATGAGATCGCTCGGATCACCCTGGTGGAACAACGTCGCCCCTGCGTCGAGGGTGATCACTCGCGAGATCTCGTCGGTCGAGGCCACCTGCGGGCGCATCTCGATGATCTGGTCGGCGAGCGCCAGCATCCGCTCGTCGTGCGTCGCCACCAACACGGCGCGCCCGGCGTCCGTCAGGCCGCGGATCAGCCGCAGGATTCCCTCGACCTGGATGTAGTCGAGATGGGCCGTCGGCTCGTCGGCGAGGATCAGCATCGGGTCGAGTGCGAGCGCGCGGGCGATCGCCACACGCTGTTGCTGGCCTCCACTGAGCTTGTTCGGGCGGTGCGACATCCGGTCGCCCAGCCCGACATCGTGCAACAACGCGACCGCACGTTGGCGAGCGTCGTGCGAGGAGATGCCCGCCGAGCGCATCGGCACGGTGACGTTCTCGAGCGCGGTGAGGCTCGGCACGAGGTTGAAGGCCTGGAACACGACGCCCACGCCGCGCTGGCGGTACTGGGTCAGTGCCTGCCCGGTCAGCGTGGTGACCTCGCTGTCGCCGTGAACGATGGTGCCGGCCGTCGGCTTGAGGATCCCGCCGAGACAGGACAGGAGCGTCGTCTTGCCGCAGCCCGACGGGCCCAACAACAGCGCCAACGAACCGGCCTGGACGGTGAAGCTGAGATTGTCGAGCGGCCGCACGGTGTAGTCACCCTTGGTGAACTCGACGGTCAAGTCTTTGACGACGAGGTCCTTCACTTCGGCGTCGGCATGGTGGTCCATCGTCACCCTCCGAACGCCAATGCCGGATCGACGCGTGCCGTGCGCCGAAGCGCGATCGAACAAGCCAACAGCCCGACGACGACGGTGATGACGGGCAACATGAGATACGCGCTCGCCGGAATCTCGATCCGCAACGGGAACAGTGGTGCCAGCACGGTGGCGAGTATCGCGGCCAACACCGCGGCGGCCAGCGACAGCATCACGGCCTGCAAGGCCAAGCCTGCACCGATGGCCGCGGTCGACGTGCCGGTCGCCTTGAACACCGCGAAGTCGCGTGTTCGCTCCAACGCCTGCAGGTACAACACCGACCCGATCACGATCGCGGCGACCAGCCACAAGAGGAGCCGGACGAAGCCGATCGACGACCGCGCAGCCGTGAGCGGCCTCACCACGTCGCTCTTCACGTCTGCGTTCGTGAGCACCTTCAGCTCGCGTGGCACGAACGTCGGGATGTGATCGAACAGCAAGGTCGTCGCCAGCGGTTGGCCGAGCACCGCGATCGCCTGAGCGTCCTCCAACGACACGAACACGAGCGGGATTCCTGCGAACAGGCTCTGCCCCGACGTCTCACCGACAACGTGGAAGTTCTTTCCGCCGATGTTGATCGTGTCACCGACGTCGGCACCAGGAAGGCTGCCATCCACCACCACTTGGCCCGGCGAGGCGAGATCGGCGCCACGCGACGAGTCGGGCGAACCGAGCTTGCCCGGCTCGACGCCCATCATGATGACGTCGCGAATCTTCGAGCCGTCCTTGATCGTTTCGCGCAACACCATCACGGGTGAGCCGCCGCTGTCCGAAGCGGACGACGCGGAGATCAGGCTCGACGAGCTGAACGGACCCGACGCGTCGGACGCGACCGCCCATCGTTCGGCACCGATCGACTCCAACGTTCGGTTGGTCTCGATCGAGAACGACGCCGTCAGCCCGGTCATGATCAGACCCATCGCGAACACGAGCGAGACGCCGACCATCGCGATGACGAACCGCTTCCACCGCCATTGGAGGTCACGTAGTGCAGCCTTCAACATGACACGTTCAACCCACCATCCCCCGAGCGATCCGCAATATCTACTACATCGCCATTCAGTTACATCGACGGTGCGCTGCCGAGGGTGACGACGAGATCGTTCGTCGTCTGGTCGGCGTGGGTGACGCTCAAGGTGACGTTCTGGTCGGGCTGATGGGCGGCGATCGCCACCTTCAATTCGTCGACGCTGTGGATGGCCACCCCGTCGATCGCTGTGACCACATCTCCGACCGCGACGCCGACCACTGCCGCCGGACCGTCGGGATCGACCTTGTCGATGGTCGGAGCACCCTGATCGCCAGCGGTGACGTGGACGCCCAACCACGCTGCGCCTGGCGCCGGCTTGGACGGCGCCAACATTGCGGCGACGTTGGCGACGCTGACGATCTCGACGCCCGATGAACCGCGGCTGCACATGCCGACGAGCTGGCCGTCGGCGTTGACGATCGGTGCACCCTCCGGCGTCGACTGCGACCAGCCGTCGAGCGTGAGATGACCATCGGCGGTCACCATGACCTTGGCGGGCGTCGGCGTGGGTCCCAGCACCGTGACGGAATCGCCGGCCGCTGCCGCCGGACCGATGCCGTACGAGGTGGTGACGGCGGCCGCGTCGGCGGACAGGACAGCCAGTCCGCGCTCACGGTCGACCATCAACACGGTGGCGTCGTGCGGGTTGCCGTCGCCGTCGGTCAACGTAATGGACGTGCGTCCGCTCACCGCCCGAGCAGTGGTGATGACCAACGAGTCGCCGACGCCGACAGCGACCGGCGGTACGTCGAGGACCTCGGTCGCCGTGGCATCGCTCGTCGGAGCGGGCGTGTCGGCGACGGTGGTGGCCGTGCTGTCCGGTGCGGCGGTGGTGGGAACAACCACGGCGCGAAGGGTCGTGGTCGGCAGATGGGTCTCCACCGACGTCGCCACGAAGGTGTCGGGCCGTGCCGTGACGACGGTGGCGGGAAGCTCGTTCGACCGGCTGGTGACGACCGTCGGCGCGGCGACTCCGCCACGACCGGCGGATGGCAACATGGCCCACAAGACAGCGAGGGAAAGCAGGCCACCGATGGCACCTGTGGTCAACAGAAGGCCACGGCCGATGGTGATGGGCGGTTCCGTGTGGACCCAGACTCCGTGACCTACCTCGGATGGATGCCGCCACGTTCGCTCGTGCGCGGGAAGGGGTGCCGGCGGATACGCGTCGTCTCCGGACGCGTCATCATCGGGCAACTCACTCCGCTCCACGAGCTGGAGAGGTTACCGAGGTTGAGCATGGCGCGGGCATCGCCCCGCTGTCGCCAGGTGGCCTTCACCTACCGGCGGGCTACCATCTCTCGTCGTGCAACCTCCGGCTAGCGGCAACTCGTGGCTCGCACTGACCAGCGACCCGTTGCCGATCGCCGCCGCCTACGAGTGGGCAGTGCTGCCCGAGTGCGGTGCCGTCGTGCTGTTCAGCGGAACTGTCCGCGATCACGCGCATGACCAGCATGGCGTGCTGCGCGACCACGTCGAGACCCTGACGTACGAGGCGTACGACGAGCAGGTCGTGCCACGATTCGAGGCCATCGAGGCCGAGCTCCGCCGGCGCTGGCCGGAGACCGGTCGAGTCGCGGTGATGCATCGCGTCGGCTCGCTCGGGCTCGGCGAGAGCTCGGTGGTCGCGGTCGTCAGCGCTCCTCATCGGGCCGAGGCGTTCGAAGCTGCCCGGTTCGCCATCGACGAGCTGAAGGCCGGCGCGCCGATCTGGAAACACGAAGTGTGGCAGGACGGCGCCGACTGGGGTCTTGCCTCGGGTCAGTGGACCCAGTCGTGACGGTCACCATCGCCATCGTTGCGGTTGCCTTGATCATCGCCATCGTGGTGATCGCCTACGTCCGCCGTCCGCGCCAGGATGCCGGTGTGACCAGCTTCCGTCGGCACATCGACGCTCTGTCGCCAGAGTCGCGTCGAGCGGTGATGGACCGTGTGCGTCCCTCGTACGAACCGGACGCCGATGTCGACTCGCAGGAGACCACGGACTAGCCCATGGCCCGCGACCTCGCAATCGACCTCGGCACGGCCAACACCCTGGTGTACATGAAGGGCCGCGGCATCGTGCTCAACGAGCCGTCCGTGATCGCCCTCAACCGGCAGACCGGTGAAGTGTTGGCGACGGGTCGCGAGGCATGGCAGATGATCGGGCGCACGCCCGGGTACATCGTCGCCGTTCGACCGCTGCGCGGTGGTGCGATCACCGACTTCGAGATCACCGAACGGATGATTCGGCTGCTGCTGCAACGCGTCGGCGTCAGCCGCTTCACGCGACCGAAGGTCGTCATCTGCGTGCCGTCGGCCATCACCGAAGTCGAGCGTCGAGCGGTCACCGACGCGGCACGTCGCGCCGGCGCGGCCGACGCCCAACTCATCGAGCAGCCGATGGCGGCGGCGATCGGTGCCGATCTGCCGATCGACGAACCGGTCGGCAACATGGTCATCGTCATCGGCGGCGGCACCAGCGAGACCGCGGTGATCAGCCTCGGTGGCATCGTCGCGTTGGAAGCGGTGCGCGTCGGCAGCTTCGACATCGACGCCGCGATCCAGGCCTACGTCCGTCGCGAGCACGGCATCGCGATCGGCGAGCGCACCGCAGAAGAGGTCAAGGTCGCGATCGGCTCCGCCGACCCGGCCGACGACGAGAACCAGGCCGAAGTGCGCGGACGAGACCTCATGAGCGGCTTGCCGAAGACCGTCGTCCTCACACCGGAAGAGATCCGGCTGGCGATCGACGACGTCATCAGCAGCATCACCTCGTCGGTGGTTCGCTGCCTGTCGAAGGCACCGCCCGAACTGGCTCAGGACTTCCTCGTCCGCGGCATGTACCTCGTCGGCGGCGGTGGTCTGCTGCGTGGCTTGGCGCAGCGCATCGAGCGCGAGACCCAGGTGCCGGTGAAGATGTCGACCATGCCGCTCGAAGCGGTCGTGATGGGAGCCGGGCACTGCATCGAGCACTACGACGCGCTGAAGAACATGTTCATGGGAGCGCGCCGCTAAGTGCGCATCCGAGCCGATATCACCGACGACATCGACGAGGGTCTGCACGCAATACGTCGTCAGTCAAAGGTC
>Ga0157378_10003478_pt1 | contig 13980 bp, 11 predicted proteins | sample M65metaG_FD_115309 | JGI IMG/M metagenome (GOLD analysis project Ga0157378, IMG submission 115309) | Miscanthus rhizosphere microbial communities from Kellogg Biological Station, Michigan, USA - M6-5 metaG | ecosystem: Host-associated > Plants > Roots > Rhizosphere > Soil | place: USA: Michigan...
AGTGATTCCGCCTTGATTCGGCTCCAGGCATGTTGGGAGTGGAAGGCGGGTGGAAGAAGAAGCCCGAGTAGACCTAAACACACAGGCATCGTGAAACGCCAGTGAAAACCCATGACAGTCCTCGTCAACTTAAACTGGTGATCTTCGGCGACGTACACTTACCACTGATTGCACAATTATCCCGCCTACCAATTCCGCGATCGAACCTGTAAACATCATCACAAGTGCCGCCATAGCAGGCATACCACAGGTCAATTCTCCTCTGGCTTGCGCTTCCTTGAACCCAGCGAAGAAGAACAAAGGTGACAAAAAGAAAAACACCAGTGACGGAGTTAACGCTGCGACTGTGATTGCGATCCAGTTTGGTAGACGTCTCAATCTAAAGTAGAGCAACACACCCAACACCTGGGGAAAGACCAGGAGACTAATAAAAGAAAGAAGGCGTCCTAACATTAGTATCGATTCCATATCGCCTCCATCACAACTAACTTCAAGTAACGGGAGTCTACTACCTCGGGGAAGTTTTGCGACGTGGAACGACACGCTGACGTCTTGTTGAGTCCCACACCACTAATACTTCGCACCCGACCGTCGCTCACCCAAAATTCGATAGTCCCTCTTCTCAATCGCTGCAGCTGGAATGCTTCTATCAACATACATCGAAATCCGCTTGAAGTGATCTATAGCCAACGCAAGGTGAAACACGACTCCACAAGCCAGCACCAGCATCGCAAACTTTTGCCATTTAGGTTTTGCCAGGTACTTAGCCCAGCAATAAAAACTATAGATCATCGCTATCGGCAACATGAGGTAGAACGTGTGCGACGCAGGCGCTTTGAGCGAGAACATGAAACTCGTACAGAGCAGAACGATAGACGCGAGGGTCAGCCACTTTATGGCCGGCCAATCCTGCGTGTCATTCTTAAGAAACCAAATGACAATCATCGCTAACGGTTGAAGAATTCCAACCACCAACAGCAGCAGCAACACAGGCGTCAACCAGAGATGTTCTCGAACAAACAACCAACGCGTTGCCGAGTTGTCGCCAATGAATCTCGCCAACTCAAAACTCGCAAATGAAAGAAATCTCGGGACAACTCCCTCGACCGGGTTGAGTATCTTCAGCAGGTTGTTGCCGTTCAAAGTAGCTGTCGATCCAGTTCCACCGAAGCCCTCGCTGAGCCCGTACTTAAGAAACGTTGGCAACAACAGGCTGCCAGTCGTCGCGCTGCCAAGTAAGAACCAGCCAAATGATCTAGCGACATTCTTTCTTCGAAGTTGAAAAAACATAGAAGCAGCAACGTAAGGAAGCATCACTGTCCAGGACATGTGGAGTTGCATGACCCAGAAAAGTGAAAAGCCCATCATGAAGTTCGTCAGCCAGGAAGGGATCAGCTGTTTTGTTGTGTAAGGAACCGATTCGAGGAAGCCGACAAAAAAGATGATCGCGCCCGGCAAAACGTATGAAGGGTTAACGATATGAGTTGAAAAGTTGAGCGTCCATGGAGCGGTCATCAGCCAGGTCCATACAAACCATTTTGGCAGTTCCGGCAACCGCTTTGTGCAATACCAAGCGAGCAGGCAAAGACTTGCGAAGGACAACAGGTTTAGCAGCACGAAGGGCGCTTCGGGTATTCGCAGAATGAAAAGCGGAACACTGATGAGTAAGCCCTGCAACGCACCCGGAATTTGAATCTGATTGGTTACGTCTGGACCGAAGTAAGGCCATGAGTGAGTGGCAAAACTTTTGAGGCCGATTAGATAGACTTGCCTCTCGTCTTCAAACCAGAACTCAGAAGTTAGACCAAAGCCCAGACGAAAGAGGAACAGCACGAGTAAGGCGAGGGCGAAAGTCTTTCGAGTTGGTGCAATCAACTGTAGATGGTTGTCGAACGATGTCTGCTGCAGGCCGCCCTTTCCGATGCGCTGGCCGACTCAATTAGGACGCTTAGGTTGAATCTTAACCGAGCAAGACTGAGCATTTGTGTGCGACTGATGTCCGACGCTCAGTTCAATCGTAGCCGTAACAGTTTTGCCCTCGAGGCCAGCTGTATCCACAATAATTGACGACGTCCATTGGCCAGAGACTATTCTTCCCTCAGTTATCTCCCACTGAAAGCCTGGCTCTTTTTCAGTGGTGCTGACCGAAAACGTAATACGCTCGCCAGCCTGTGGACTATCCTGCGGACAATTTAGATTGAATGAAGGGCAGCACAGTTCAATAAAAACGGTCGCAAAGCTGCGCGGGTCATCGTAATAGCTCGAGCACCTCTTCCGATCACCGCGCGTGGCGATATAAACAATTTGATCAATTTCACCTCTATAGCTTCGAATCACCAATCCAGATATGTCATCAATATAACCAACAAAGCCCATCCCTCGTGGCGTTGAGGGATCGAATTTCTTAAATCTCTTTTTATCGATCTGGAAGTTCCTGAGACTAATCGGTTTCTTATAAGTCACATCCACAGCAAGAACCACTTCTGCGAGCATCCTCACCGAGCACTCGGCGAGGCCCTCCTGCAATTGTCCACTAAATACTATCAGGACTTCCTCATTGCCCAGGGTGAAAGAGCATCGTCCAGTTGTTCTGGCGCATTCATTAAACCGCCGCTCGACGTCCTTCCTTGTGGACTGCAGGGGAACAATTCCTCGCCACTCCTTCGCTTCTATTGAAACGGCTGAGGAAATCAATGCTATGAACAGTATGAATAGACTTGAAACTAACTTAGGTATCATCGTCCACCAAGACAACATCGAACTATCTACTTCGACGTCAGATACGCATTCAAACTCTCAGCGCTCGCATACTCGCCCCTGAATGTGTAGACGTCGTCGAGTCGCCACCCATGTTCTTCATAAACAAATACAAAGTAGCTGAGTCGTGTATCGCCCGGATAGTTAGTTCCCTTGCCCCATGAATACCAGACGTCAATCACCGCGCGGTTGCCATAACGACGCGAGCCGACGATGGTGAACGTGGTTGGGAAATCCCACGTGCCAACAAACGTGCCGTTACCTGGAAAGTCTGGATCGTTTGGTTGGTCTTTGAAGCTCGCGACCTTTTGCTTCAGCGCCGCTCGCAGATTCTTCGACAGCCATTTGATTTGCGCGTGCTCGTCTCTGACGATGCTGGGTTCCGACTGTTGCACGTAGCTGAAAAACTGGCGAAAGACAGTTAGACATTCAGCCGGAGCAGCCGAAACAACAATGGGCTTCTGAGTTGTCTCCTTTATCCTGGCTGCTTTTTGCGTTGCTATGACTTTTGCTTCAGCAACATCGAAGAAGAAATGTTCAGGTGCCACAGCGACGTGCAAATCGCCGGGTGGAACTTTGGGTTCGGGGAAGTACTGCAACGTTCCAGTGACGCTTACCTCGTTCTCAGAAAACTTGTTTAGCAAATTCATCTTCGCGATGTCAGCAGATCGATTTGCGTGGATGTAGATTCCCCAACCTTTGAATGAAACCAGCCAACCGAGTTTCGCCGATTCGAGAGTTCCTTCAACAGTGATCTTCTTGCCAACTTGCGGCATGAATTCCTGTTTGAAATCACTGAAGGAAGACTTGGACTCCTGGGCGGATATCACAAAAGTGGGTAATAGCAGCGCCAGTGCGGCAATCGTGAGACTAGTTTTCTTGATCATGGAAAGTCAGTACCACAGCGCGGTAGCGTGTGGCTCGACTGTCATAGAAGCACACATGATTGGCAACGTTGAGCCACACGCTACCGCGTAGTGGTACTGACCTCATTACACTGCCAACTCAAAACGCGAGGTGTAATGTCCGATATGCTTTAGCTTGTCGTCGTGATTAGTTTCGGACTTCTAAATCTTAGATAGGATCATTGCAAATCACGACGCCAAGACAGACGCTTATCGGACATCCGATCACGCGTTCATCTTCTTGATGATCGCATCGGCAAACTCAGCCGTCTTTGCTGTACCACCAATGTCCCGCGTGCGGACCTTTCCTTCGGTGAAAACTGCAAACATTGAGTTCTCAATGTTGTCGGCCGCCGCGCGTTCACCCAGATGTCGCAACATGAGAATGCCTGACTGCAAGAGTGCAGTTGGATTCGCGATCCCTTGTCCTGCAATGTCAGGAGCCGATCCGTGAACAGCTTCAAACACCGCACCCTTCTCTCCGATGTTTGCACCCGGCACTAAGCCAAGTCCGCCAACCAATCCGGCACAAAGATCCGAGACGATGTCGCCGTAGAGATTTTCCAACAACATGACGTCAAACTGCTCAGGACGCATCACGAGCTGCATACAGGCGTTGTCGACGATCTTGTCGTCGGCTGTTATATCCGGATAATCCTTACTGACATTTCGGAAGCACTCGAGAAACAAACCATCAGACAACTTCATGATGTTCGCTTTGTGAATCGCAGTCACTTTCTTTCGCGACTCAAGGGTCGAATACTCAAAGGCGAAACGCGCAATGCGAGTCGAGGCCTTCTCGGTAATGATCTTCAAACTCTCTACGACACCGGGCACGACGACATGCTCGAGACCTGCATACAAGCTTTCCGTGTTCTCCCGAACCACAACCAGATCCAATTCTGGATAACGACAGGGAACGTTTGGCAAGGCACGAACAGGTCGCAAGTTGGCGTAGAGATCGAGCGTTTTGCGTAGACCAACGTTTACCGAAGTGAAACCTTTGCCGACCGGAGTGGTGATGGGCCCTTTGAGCGCAACCTTGTTGCGCAAGATCGAATCGAGCAGCGCCTGGGGCAACGTCTCACCGAATTTTTCCAGAGCCTGCGCGCCTGCGTAATGCGTTTCCCATTGAACATCTACGCCGGAAGCTTCGATGATTCGAACAACATTTGAAGCGACTTCGGGGCCGATGCCGTCGCCTGGAATCAGTGTGATAGGATGCATAAAAAGTGGACTTTGGCCTTTGGTCTTTGTCTTTGAGCTCGGGGCTAAATGGATGGCAACAAGAATAAGCCTTTGGCCCGCGAGTGACAAACTAGTCAGGAAGCTTGGGTCTAGTTCAACCCACACGCATGCGCCTCCACGACACATTAAGGAACCTCAAAAACTCCGCAGACATCGTCATCATCGGCGGCGGCGTTATTGGCCTAACAATCGCCCGCTCACTCGCGCTGCGCGGCGTGCGTGATGTTTGTCTAATCGAGCGCAACAACCTTGGGACGGAAAGTTCGTTCGCCGCGGCGGGGATGCTCGCGCCGCAAGCTGAAGCCAACTCGCGTGACGATTTCTTTGAGCTACTCTGTCAAAGCCGCGATTTGTATGCGAGCTTCGCTGAATCATTAAAAGACGAAACCGGTGTCGATATCGAACTCGACACAACCGGCACTCTCTACCTGGCTTTCAGCGAACACGATCAACGGGAGATTGATGAACGCTTCGAGTGGCAAACACGCGCGGGCTTGCCGGTTGAAAAGCTCACGCGTGAAGAGGCCAAGCTGCTTGAACCTCGTATTTCTCCTAACGTCTCCGGCGCGCTTCGTTTTCCAAACGACATTCAAGTCGAGAACCGTCGCCTGCTGAGCGCGCTCGCTAATAGTGTTTCCCAGCTCGAGGTTCAGATAAGTAATGGAGTTCACGTCGAAAAAGTGCGAACCGAAAACAATCGGGTTGTTGGAGTAGAGACTTCCGCCGGTTTCATCGGCTGTTCGACGGTTGTGGTCGCAGCCGGAGCGTGGACGAGTTTCGTTGATTCAAAGATCCAAGTCGAACCGGTTCGCGGACAGATGGTGTGTTTGTCGGCGAAGCCTCAACTAACCCGACACGTGATCTACAGCCCTCGTGGATACGTTGTGCCGAGACAAGACGGTCGACTTCTCGCCGGTTCAACGAGTGAGGCGGTAGGCTTCGCAAAGGAAGTAACAGTTGGCGGCGTCACAACAATCCTAAGGAATGCTATCGAGATTTCGCCGTCGATTGCTGCCCTGCCAATAGCGGACACTTGGGCTGGATTGCGGCCTCGGAGTGCGGACGGTTTGCCAGTGCTCGGGCCTTGTGGTGAAATTGACGGGCTGGTTTTTGCAACCGGACACTATCGAAACGGAATCTTACTCGCGCCGGTTACGGGAGAACTGATTGCCAGCGCCATAGTTCAAGGATTTGTCCCACGTGAGCTTGCTCCCTTTAGTCCTGATCGTTTCGCAGCCCGAATGTCCGATATGCTTTAGCTTGTCGTGATCACAGCCAAGGACGCTCTAGAGGAAAGCAGCGACAAGCTAGAGCATATCGGACACTAGAGTCGCACTTAATTAACGATGACTCTGTTTCAAACAAAGCTGATTCTTTTAGTCGCGCTGATTCTGGTCGGCTCGGTCTGCGTGTTCGCTCAAGCGCCGGAAGCGAAGACCGACGAACGAACTGCGCAGGCTGTGTTTGAAGATGCTAATGGTTATCTCGGTCGTCGTTATCAAGAGTTCAATAAACAGAACTTGCCTTACGATCCAAAAATCGAAGCGCAGGTAAAAAAAGAGCAGCTCGACCTCGCGATTAAGAATGCTCGGATACTCGAGAATCGTCACGTACAGGGCGACGATGCCTACTACCTCGGGCTTCTTTATCACCTCGCGGGCGAAGGCGATGCGGCGCTTGCGACAATGCAACGCTTCATCCGAGAAAATCCCGACGGTCAGAAACCTCAAGCAGCACGCCTCGTCGTAGTCTTGTACTCGGTCAAAAAAGACAGGGTCGCTGACGCGATCGCGGCAATTGACGACTACTCAAAACGCCAGCCGCAGAATCCAGATGACCAATTCAGAATGGAGTTCCTGATCACCGACGCATTCCTGCGAGCGAAAAACTTTTCAGCAATGGCCACGCACGCGGAGAAAATGCTGGCTGCTGCCAAGACGTTTTCAAGCTCACATAAAGAGGAAGTATCGAAACGCGACGACATGTTGCTTAAGTCGACTCTTCTGCTAGCAGACGCCTACGACAAAAGTAATCGAAAGGAATCGGCTATCTCGACGTGGGAAGATCTTCGCCGCGTGTCGATGGCATTGCCTTCGGGAAGCTTGTACAAGCAGGCGACTTTCCGTTTGGCCAGCTTGTCTCCAGCGTCTGATTTGAAAAAACTGTCAGAGGATCTTGCAAAGGCTACTTTCGCAGCATTACCCGACATTGTCGGTACACAGTGGATCGATCAGGAACCAAAGAAGCTCTCTGAATTACGTGGTCAGGTGGTGTTGCTGGACTTCTGGGCTCCATGGTGCGGTCCGTGTCGCTTTACTTTTCCCAAGCTGACGCTCTGGCACCAGGCTTACAAAGACAAGGGTTTGGTAATTCTAGGATTGACGAAGTATTTTGGACACGACGACGAGCGGGCATTGACTCCGGGTGAAGAGCTTCTGTACCTGCGCAATTTCAAGAAGCAAAATAGACTGCCATATGGTTTTGTCGTTGCTGACAATGACGCAAACAATTTGAATTATGGAGTCTTTTCGATTCCGATGTCGTTTTTGATCGATCGTCGTGGCGTGGTGCGCTTCATTTCAGCCGGCGCGAATCCGGATGAAATTGCAGAGTTGGGTAAGATGATTAAGAAGTTGATAGAAGAACCGGCGGAAGCAAAGACTGAAAGTGGGCACTGAATGTCCGATATGCGTCTGTCTTGTCGTTTACAGAGCTTCGGACGTCCTTGTGGGAGTCATCGACAAGCTAAAGCTTATCGGACAATCGGACATCTGAAATAACCTTATGGACTTCGTTCGCATTCTTATCGCATTCATCGCAGGCATCGCCTCGTTCCTGTCTCCATGTGTGTTACCACTGGTTCCCGGGTACATCTCGCTGATCTCTGGTGTCAGTGTTGATGGCTTGAAAGAAGGAACCAGCAGTCGACGTGCGGTAATCATTAATTCACTCGCTTTCAACGCCGGACTCTCGACGATCTTTTTGATCCTCGGCACAACTGCCGGACTCGTTGGCGCGGCAATAACGAGTAATCCGTGGGTACGCATTATTGGTGGCCTGGTCATCATCGCATTCGGTCTCCAGCTGATTGGGCTCCTCAAGATCTCGACTCTATATAAAGACACCAGGTTTTTCTCGTCAGACAAACCCCGTGGAATACTTGGATCGAGGATGTTGGGAATGGATTTCGCTGCGGGTTGGACGCCATGCATCGGACCAATTCTCGGCGGTATCATTGGATTGGCTGCAACAAGCGGCGGTTGGCGCAGTGGTTTGATCCTGTCGGCGTTTTATTCAGCCGGTCTCGCAGTTCCGTTCCTTTTAACCGGACTCGGCATCAACAAGTTTCTCGGCTTCTACAAAAACTTCCGCAAGCACTTACACAAAGTCGAGGTCTTCTCCGGCATCGTTTTGATTCTGGTTGGATTGTTGGTGATGAGTGGGAAGTCGACCGTGTTAGCGAGCTCAGCGCTAACTCGGGTCGTGCCAAGCGCGGAAACATTAGTGGTGAAATTGCAAGATTGGTGGTATGGCGGCAAGGCTCCTGCACCCCTTGCCAACCCGAGCATTGCCACTACCTTTCCATCAGCGCCTGACGTTGAATTTCAAACTCTCGACGGAAAGCCATTTCGCTTAAAAGAATTCCAAGGTCAGGTTGTCGTACTCAACTTTTGGGCAACGTACTGCCTGCCGTGTCGCGACGAAATTCCCGACTTGAACTCTTTGCAGCATGAACTCGACACACGTGGTCTGAAGATTGTCGGTGCTTCGCTGGACGATGACGCCGATGGCATCAACGCCTATCAGAAATCCGTGGTCAAGTTTGACTACAAAGTTTTGATTGGCAGCAGCGCCATAAAACAGCAATATGAACAGACGGTTTTGCCAACGACGTTCTTGATTGATCGCCAGGGCCGAATTCGCGACAAGATAATAGGCGCCCGGGCAAAAGCAGATTGGGAAGCAGCCATCAAACCCCTTCTTGATGAAGCACCAGCAACGGCTAGTGCAGGAAATTGAAATAGTGTCCGATATGCTTTAGCTTGTCGTTTACACAGCTTCGGACGTCCTTGTGGGAGTCATCGACAAGACAGCCGCATATCGGACACTCGAGTCGGAGTTAATCGCCATGAACAAACTCGTAATCCTTGTCTTCGCCTTGCTGCTTTCTCCAATGGTCGCACGCGCTCAAGGCGGCCACGAGTATTCTCCACTCGTAGAGAAAACGGTTAACTACAAAAACTGGGCGTTGCCAAATCTAAAGACTGACAAGCCTGACGACTTGCGCGCGCTGGTGGCCGGCAAGAAGCTCGTCATGATCGTTTACTTCGCACCGTGGTGTGGAAACTGGCGCAACGAAGCTCCTATAGCCGCGAAGCTTTATGAGAAGTACAAAGACCAGGGATTCCAGGTGATCGGCGTGAGTGAATACGGTTCGCGTGACGACGTCAAAGCTTACTTCGGTGAAGCTGGCGCGCCCTATCCGGTTGTTACCGAATCAGAATCCAGGGACGACAAACAAAAGACAGCCCACTACGGCTATCGTCAACTCACAGGCGATGGTCGCAACTGGGGTTCGCCATGGAACATTTTCCTTGAGCCATCAAAGTTGACCGCGACTGGTGACGTATTGACCGAGAAGGCCTGGGTTGTGAATGGCGAATTGGTTGAAGACGAAGTGGACAAGTTCATCGCGTCGAAGGTCTCTTTGAAGACGGCAAGTGTGATTGAGCCTTGTAAGAACTAGTGTCCGATAAGCTTCAGCTTGTCGCTGTCCTACCGAAGAAACAAGCCACAGATGAACGCGGATTAGCGCAGATCAGACAAAACAGCCGTTGAGGTCTTCTCTTCTTCTATTTCCTGATCTGTGTCTATCCGTGTTCATCTGTGGCTGATCTTTCCCGACAAGCTGAAGCTTATCGGACACCGCGCTTTGCGCCTTTTCACATCGGTTGCTAAGATGGCGCGCTCTTTTTGGGAACCGATATGAAACTTCGCCTTCTTTACCATGGCCACTGCTTTGACGGCGTGGCCTCCGCCGCAACTTTCACCCGCTTTTACAAAGAATGCATTCACCCCGATGCCGAGGTTAACTACGCCGGTTTGCTTCATCGCCCGGGCAATCTGTTTGATACAGGCCTGTTTGATTCGGATGAAAATGCAATTGTCGACTTCAAATACGCGGCTTCCGAGAAGTTGACATGGTGGTTCGATCACCACGAGTCGGCGTTTCTTACTCCGGAAGACGAAGCGCACTTCCGAGCAGATCAGTCAGGGAAGAAGTTTCTTGATGCGACAAGAAAGTCCTGCACCGAGTTCATTGCGGATGTTGCTCACGAACAGTTTGGCTTCGATGTCACACCTATCGAGTCGCTCGTGCACTGGGCCCACATCATTGACGGTGCTTTGTACACGTCGCCAGCTCAATGTGTGGAGTTGAAGGATCCAGCACTACAACTAATGCAGGTCATCGAATCGACCCCTGACGATTCGTTTATCGATCAAATTATTCGCGAGTTGACGGTGAAGTCGCTTGAAGAAGTAGCGACGAGCGAAGAAGTTCAGCGACGGTTCAAGCCGATCCTGCAACAGCATCTTGAGACGCTTGACGTGGTGAGACGAAAAGCTTCGTATGCCAATCACGTCGTCCAGTTTGATCTCGTCGACGAAGGTTACGAAGGATTCAATAAGTTCATTCCTTACTACTTGCACCCCGAAACAACTTACTCCGTCGCACTCACACGCGGAGCTCAACGCACAAAGATCTCTGTCGGCTCCAATCCCTGGGCCCCCACACCGCGCACCCACAACATCGCCAAGATCTGTGAACGATACGGAGGTGGCGGACACGCAGTGGTCGGAGCAGTCTCGTTCAAACCGGAAGAAGTTGAAGTAGCGAGAGCTGCAATAAAAGAGATCGTGGCCGAGCTCTCATCTTAATCCGAGTATTGGTGAGTATCCACAGATTTCGACGCGGCAGAGCCACGAATCAAAGCGACACGATCCACTAACCCACACGAAACAACACTAAATCAACTTTGGTGGGATTTGGGTTTCGTGATAATTCGTGTGATTTCGTGGATCATCGTATTCCGTCCAAACTTTGCTCAAATAACAAGGAGTTGCACCCTTTGCTTCACAGATGGTCTGTGTCATCTATAGATAAACCTACCGAGCCATCAACCCCTCAATCTCCTCCGCAACTTTCGGAACCTTATTCGTCAGCACCCTCGGCCCATTCTCCGTACACAGCACGTCATCTTCGATCCGCACGCCAATACCGAGATACTGCGATGGAATGTCTTTCGTATCAGGCGAAATGTAGATTCCCGGTTCGACCGTCATCACAACACCAGCCTCAAGTGCGCGTGATTCTTTGCCGTAGTAGTAACGACCAACATCGTGCACGTCGATCCCGAGCATGTGACCTAGCCCGTGCATGTAGAACCTTTCATACTTCTTCTCTTTGATGAGTTCTTCAGGTTTCCCTGCCAACAGCCCCAACTCAACCATGCCTTCGGTCAACACTTCAATCGAGTGTTGCTTCAACTGATCGTGGGTCGTACCGGGGCGGACCATTTCCACACAAGCCATCTGGGCCTTTAGTACCAGGTCATAAATCTCGCGCTGTGGTTTGGTGAAGCGACCGTTGATCGGAAAAGTCCGGGTGATGTCTGACGCATACCCTTTGTACTCGGCACCCGCATCCACGAGTAACAAATCTCCATCGTGAAGCTGACCGTCGTTGTTGATGTAGTGAAGAACGGTTGCGTTGGCGCCCGCTCCAACGATCGAAGTGTAGGCGGGACCAGCAGCCCCTCGTTGACGGAAGACTTTCTCGATCAAGGCTTCGACTTCATACTCCTGCATCCCGGGACGTGAAGCTTTCATCGCTTCGCAGTGTGCTTCGGCAGCGATGTCAGCCGCAACTTGCATCAGTTCGATTTCGTCCGCACTCTTTAACACACGCATCTCGTGGATGATGGTTGCGGGATCGACAATCGTTTGCGGTGGATGAATGGGTTTGCGATTCACCGCACGCATACGCGCTATCTGATTGATGATCGTTTCGTCCAAATCACGGTTAACACCAAGCCGGTAATAAAGCTTCTCTGCGCCGTCGAGAATGTCCTGGAGTCTTTCGTCAAACTCAGCAATCGGGAACGACTCGTTAGCGCCGAATTCACTCTTTGCTCCATCGATACCAGCCCGGCGGCCATCCCAGATTTCGCGTTCAGGATCGCGCGGACGAACAAACAATGTGTAGTGCGGATCTTGACCGGGTCTCACAATCGCAATCGATTCGGGCTCCTCGAATCCAGTCACGTAGTAAAAATCCGAGTCCTGTCGAAAACGATAGTGAGTATCGTTGGAACGGGTTGCCTCGCGCGCGCTGGGGATGATTGCAACCGAGTTGGACTCCATACGGCGCATGAATTCCTCGAGCTGTGGTCTGATCATGAAAGTCGTCCTTAGTGTTTAAGTGAAAATACGGAGGGACGAATTGTAACCGAGGCTTTCGAAAGGAAAGAAATGGTGACGAGGCGCTTTTGTATTTCTCTGTCCTCTGCGTCTCTGTGAACTCTGCGTTAACTCTTGACCGACCCCTATAAAACGCAGAGGGCACAGAGACGCAGAGGGCGCAGAGAAACCGAACCTTTCTTGTAAATCTTGGAAATTCTGTCTACCTTCATCAACATGCGACCGCACAGCATTCCAACAGGGTGCGACGAAATCATCTGCCACGACCCGGCAACTGGTGGGGAAACTGGCCGTGTGCCAATTACCACTGCGACTGACGTTCGCGATGCGGTCAATCGAGCACGCGCCGCCCAAGCCGGTTGGGCCAGGCTTTCATATCCTGAACGCGCACAGTTCATCCTCCGCGCTCGCGAAATCGTTCTGTCTCACATTGACGACATTGCTACTTTGATTGCCCGGGAAACTGGGAAACCGGCCCCTGAAGCCATGTCAATGGAGGTTGTTCCCACTCTCGATCTGATGCACTACTTCGCCAAAAGCACGGCGAAGCTTCTACAACCAACCCGTATCAATATTGGGCAGTATGGTTTGATGGGACGTTCTTCCCGCATTGTTTACAAACCCATCGGCGTGGTCGGAATCATTTCTCCCTGGAACTTCCCATGGGCCACTCCACTCGACGAAGTAGTCATGGCATTGATGGCCGGCAATGGCGTGGTCGTGAAACCAAGTGAACTGACTCCATTAAGCGGGTTGAAGATCGCTGAGATATTCAAACAAGCCGGACTGCCGGACGGACTACTTGCGATCGTCAACGGCGATGGGAAAACGGGAGCGGCTCTTGTGGAAGCCGGTGTCGACAAGATCATGTTCACAGGCAGCGTCGCTACCGGCAAACGAGTAGCGGAAGCTGCGGCTAAACAGTTGACCCCGGTCGTCCTCGAACTCGGCGGGAAAGATCCGATGATCGTTCTCGACGATGCCAACATTTCTAACGCCGCTCGTGCTGCAATATGGGGTGGCTTTTGTAATTCCGGACAAGCGTGCGCGTCAATTGAACGTCTATACGTCCACGAATCGATCGCTACGAAGTTCACTGAGGAGGTCGTAAAAGAAACCGCCACGCTGAAACAAGGGCCATCCAGCCAGGACGAGATCGACGTTGGTGCAATGACAAACGAAAGACAGCTGGAGATCGTTGAAGACCATATCAAGGATGCTGTCGATCACGGTGCAAAGATTCTCATCGGTGGCAAACGTGTTGACGGCACCCGGGGCTGGTTTCATCAACCAACAGTAATCAGCAACGTGAATCATTCGATGAAGTTGATGCGCGACGAAACGTTTGGTCCCGTATTACCGATCATGACATTCAAAACGGATGAAGAAGCAGTTCAACTCGCTAACGACAGTGTCTTCGGTCTTACCGCCAGCATCTTCACCACGGATATCGCACGCGGTCGTCGACTCGCCGAACGGATCGACGCAGGCACGGTGATGGTTAACGAAGTTGTCTACACACACGCGCTCGCACAGACTCCCTGGGGTGGTGTGAAGCAGAGTGGTTACGGGCGAACACATGGACGAC
>Ga0157378_10003482_pt1 | contig 13973 bp, 11 predicted proteins | sample M65metaG_FD_115309 | JGI IMG/M metagenome (GOLD analysis project Ga0157378, IMG submission 115309) | Miscanthus rhizosphere microbial communities from Kellogg Biological Station, Michigan, USA - M6-5 metaG | ecosystem: Host-associated > Plants > Roots > Rhizosphere > Soil | place: USA: Michigan...
AAACTTTGTAAGGGATTTATCGGCACGAACAATTTCGATACCAATTCGCGTCTATGTATGGCGTCCGCAGTCGCGGGTTACAATACTTCGCTCGGCAGCGATGGCCCGCCGTGCTCATATTCTGATATCGACGCCGCCAACTGCCTACTTCTGATCGGCACGAACACAGCGGATTGCCATCCGGTCCTCTACAAGCGGATCAAACAACGGAAACAGAACGCCCCGGATAATGTTCATATCATCTGCGTCGACCCGCGGCGTACTGAAACAGCAGACTTTGCCGACCTTCATCTGCCGATTCGGCCGGGCACCGACATCGCCCTGCTCAACGCAATGCTTTACGTGTTGCTTGATGAAAATTTGATCGATCGCGAATTCATCGCCCAGCACACCAACGGATTTTCCGCGCTGCTTCGTTGTATCAAAGACTATTCACCCGCGCGCGCCCGAGAAATCTGTGCAGTCTCTGAAGACTCGATCGTTGAAGCAGCATTGATATTCGGCAAGGCCAGGCGTGCGCTGTCGCTGTGGAGCATGGGCGTGAACCAGAGCAGCGCCGGCGTGTCGAAAAACAACGCAATTATCAATTTGCATTTGGCCACCGGTCAGATCGGTAAACCAGGATGCGGACCTTTTTCTCTGACCGGACAGCCAAATGCGATGGGCGGGAGGGAAGTGGGGGGACTGGCGCACTTGCTTCCGGGCTATCGCTCGGTCCGTGAAGCGAAGGATCGCGGAGAGATCGAGCGCGCCTGGGGCGTGCCCTTTGGCAGTATCTCGTCAAATCCCGGCCTGCCAGCGCTCGAACAGTTCGAAGCGCTGGCCGCGGGCAAGCTCAAAGCGATTTGGATCATGTGCACCAACCCGGCGGCATCGGCGCCGGACATCGACGCAATTCAAAAGGCTTTACGCCAGGCCGAACTGGTGATTGTCCAAGACGCCTACTATCCGACCGAAACCGGCCGCCTCGCTCACGTTTTGTTGCCCGCCGCGCAGTGGAGCGAGAAGGAAGGCGTGATGACGAACTCTGAGCGACGCGTGACTTATATGCCGCAGCTCACGCAAACGCCAGGCGAAGCGCTACCGGATTGGCAAATCATCGCGCGATTCGCGCAGTCGATGGGATTCGGCGCCGCGTTCGACTACACCTCGGCGAAAGAAATCTTTGCCGAATACGCCGCGCTGACGAAGCACAGAGGTTGCGACTGCTCGGGGATGAGCTATGCAAAGTTGAAAAGATCATCGTTGCAGTGGCCTTATCCGAAACAACACGCGAGCAACTGCGCACATCCCTATAGCGATCATAAATTTCGCACGGTCGATGGACGAGCGAATCTCTTGCCGGTGGAGCACGCCGAGCCCGTGGAGTTACCCGATAGCGATTATCCGTTGACGCTAACCACGGGCCGGTCGAAATATCACTGGCACACCATGACGCGCACGGCAAAAAACCCGGCGCTGAAAAAGAGCGCGCCGGACCCCGTCATCGACGTTAATCGCGCCGATGCACGCCACCACGGCATTCGCGATGCCGACTTTGTCGAGATTACGTCGCGCCGCGGTAAGGTGGTGGTGCAGTGCCGGGTAACAGAAGAAATCAGGCGCGGCACCTGTTTCCTGCCGTTTCATTGGGGTCGCGAGTACGGTTTTTTCAAAGCCGCGAACAATCTTACGATAAGCGCACGAGATCCGTTGTCCCGACAGCCTGAGCTAAAGGCTTGCGCCGTGCGTCTGCGCAAGATCGACGACTTTCCACTCGACGACAATTAGCTAGCCGGTGATATTCTTTAGGAGATGCCTAATTTTGTGGCAAATGCCGCATTATTTCTAAGCATCTGTCGACAGGTTTGCCTCCCAACGCAAAAAAAACGATAATTTAATCAAAAGGTTAACTAGAGCCTGACCGTGGCATTTCCTTTGCTCGAAAATAGGCCCATCGTCGTAGTTAACACAGCTCGTATTCATTGTTATAAATGGTTGTTAAAAAATTGCAGTGCAATCGGAGGATCTTGATGAAAGTACGAGTGGTTTTGCTTTTACTAGGCTTGTTCATTCTCGCCGGCGTACGCGTGACACTGGCGGAGGAAGAGGAAAAGCCGCTGGGCCCAGGGTGGCTCAGCTTGGATAGCACTGTGGGTGTGGTCGACAACGCGATCGCGAACGGCAAATCGAACATCTCTAAATCGCTGTTCGGGATAAACTTTGGCGGTTATTTAGACACGGCTTATCAGTGGAGTTCCAACTGGCCCAGCAGCCCGTCTAATATAAGCGGCCATTATTTCGATAAAGACCAGAATAAAATCGACTTCAACGATTTTCATTTTTTCATCGACAAGCCGGAAAAAGACTGGGGCGTTGGGTTCCATGTTTCCGGTGATTTCGGCAGGACCGGCGAGCTGCTGCGCGAGGCCACTTTCTGGCACAAAAATCTGGAGAAGGCGCCATCCGCCGAACTGCGCGAAGCTTACTTGACGACAACGATTCCTGTGGGCGAGGGCATCGGCTTCAAAGGCGGTATTTTCGTTACGCCGCTCGGAACCGAAATTCTGCCTAATCCGGGGGCGTTCAACGATAATATTTCGCGCTCGTTCTTGTTCAATTACGCGATTCCTCTGCGCCATTTGGGTGGTATGTTCAGCTATTCAGTCCTCAAGACGGTAAGCCTTTCCGCGGGTCTTGTTACCGGCTGGGATCAAATGGGTGATCTGAACAGTTCGCCGTCGTTTCTCGGCGGCGTGACGGTTACGCCCAATGATAAATTTACTTTTGTCAGTAACCTGATTGCCGGCGACGAGCCGACATTCACTGGGCCTAATCCGCGCAGAAGTACATTCCGTTGGGTGCTGTCGAACGTCTGGACAATCAAGCCTCTAGATCCAATGGGTATCTCGCTCGAATATACTTTCGGCCGGCAGAACGACGGATCTCTGGGAGGAACGCGCGATGCTACTTGGCAGGGAGTCGCGGGTATCGTGTCCTGGGCATGGACCGACCGTTTCACGACTGCGCTCCGCAGTGAATTTTTCAGCGACCGTGACGGAGCGCGCCTGGGCGGCTCGCCTTCCGGTCATGCCGATGTAAAAGTCGGTGAATTTACACTGACCGGTGCTTACAAGTTTACCAAGATGTTGTTGGGTCGGATCGAGTTACGTCAGGATTTTGCCAACAATTCATTCTACAGAAGAGGCTCGATCAGCGCTGACAAGAATCAAACTTATTTGGCGGCGCAGGCGACGTATAGCTTTTAGTCTCTAAACAATCTGACGCTTGCTAAAAGCCGTTCGTGCGGATCCAAGCACGAACGGCTTTTTGTTTTTTCGTTGTTACCACAGAGTATTTGAGCCGTGTGCTTCGTGTGATACCGGGGCGAGAACCTGGTAGGGATCGCCATATTGCGCAGCGACTTCCAATACCTCGGGGTGGTGCAACAGCGCGCGGTCGAGCATGCCGAATCTATCCACGACCAAACGATCATCGATATAGAGCCGAGAGTTAAAGACAGAACCATCCATGTGCCTGAATTTCGGATGCTTACGCGGCGTTCCCAAGCCGGCCCAGGGCATTTTGCTGATCAACTCCCAATGCATCGGATCGGCGACGCCGTGTTCTGCAGAAGCTTTGGGATGATAGCCGAACATGATTTCGATCAAACGATTCGACTCGGGCACTTCTTTAAACAAACGTTTGCACTCCTCACCCACTTCGCCACCGCCGTCCACTTCAGTGATAATGTTGTCTTTGACGCGCCAGCGCATCGGCTGCGCCAGTTGACCCGCGACACCCTGTACGCAGCTCAGGTAAACCTCTCCGTTGGAGTTGCCGTCGCCGTTGAATACGCCGCAGCGCCCCCAGGGGAAGTGACAGCGGCCCGGAGGATCGCCGGCACGGAACTGCATGCCGTATAGACGATTGCCATCGTAGGTGGCAGTTAGATTTGTTCCCAGTTCGTCTTCGATGCGCACAGTTTTTCCGGCGGCCACGACGGCGCGCACTTTTTCCGCAAGCTTCCACAAAACCTTGTTGGGAAATTTCGCATAATCGCGCGCGAGCAAGCCGGCATTGCCTTCGAAGTAAATGTGATAGGGCTTCATGCGCGCTTCGCGCAATTGCGTGCCGCTCTCCTCGCGCTTGCGCCCGAGCGCGCGATGGTCTGGAGTGAAGGTGATGAACACCGGCCACACCCAGATCGCGACGTCGGAGGCATGAATCGCGTCCAATACGGCTTGGGGCACTTTGCCGTAGCGCGCAATCGGGTCGGTTACGAGTGTCATCGGCTCGGCGCCGAAAAAGCGCAGGCCCGCCGTAAGCGCTTCCAGTGTCGTTTTATCGCTGCGTGTATCCGCCAGTAGCAACACTTGGTCGCCGGTTCGCAAATCCGAGGCTTCGATCATGTTGCGCACGCCGAGCATCATGTCGGCAACTTCGTAAGTGGTGTTCATAGCATCTCCTCTTCGTATCAGGAAAACGTCGAATTATTTTTCGCCCCTACGAATTATCATGGCGCCGGCCTCCAATTGGAGGTCTTAAGGTCGCGATAAATTTTTCTCACGATGCTGTAATCGAAAAATTTTCCGTAGTCGGCGGGCGCTGCGATGCCGATCAGTTCGGCGCGCATGGCGACGTCTTCTTTGAGCACCTCATCGCCGACCGAACCCTCAGGCGTCAAAACCGGTACCGTCGAGTCATAATCGAACTCGTTGAACTCACGTTTGCGCTGCGTGTATTTGCCGATGATCGGGATTGTCTGATCGCGATAACGCCGGGCATACTCGCGGCCTTTTACTACGGCGCGGAGAAAACGTTCAACGAGCTGCGCTTGCCGCGCCAGCAAGCGGCTCGAAACCGCCAGTCCGACGTAGGCAAAGCGAATCTCTTTTTCTGTATCGCCGAGCATGTGTCCGCGTGGTTGTTTTAGCTGGGCGAAATCCCCCGCGCCGAGAGGCACGGCATCGATAGCGCCGGCCTGGAGCGCGGCCAGGCGCTGGGCACCGAAACCGACGGCGACGTATACGACAGAATTTGGATCTATCCCGTGTTTGCGCAAAAGCAACCGAGTCGAGAGCTCCTGCGTGTCGCCGCGGCTGGTTACGCCGACGCGCTTGCCGATCAAATCGCGCAAAGTTTTTATCTCCGGCTGGCCGGACCAGAGTTGATAACCGGGCCGATCGATGTTCGTATAAACGACTTTGATCTCCGCGCCGCGCAGCATCGCGGTAAGCGCAGATCCCGCAGAAGTGCTGAAGTGCAAATCGCCGGCGATCAGCGCCTGAGTGGCGATGCCGCCACCAATCCGAAGCATTTCCGGATTGATACCTTCTTCGCGGTGATAGCCTTTCTCCAGCGCGACGAATTCATCCATGTAGCTGCCGGTGACGGCGGCGACGGAGAAGCGGACTTTGTCCTCACCGTGAGTTGCGCTCGCCGATAAAAGCGCCAAGACCGTAAGCAAAATTTTTGCTGGTAACATTCGGATTATTCACCACGAAGAACACGAAGGGCACGAAGTTCGGAGAAGGGGTTCGTTTATTACTTCTTCTCCTTCCTTCGTGCCCTTTTCGTGGTGAGATGTCTATTGATTCTGGAACCGCTTGATCACACCCATATGCATGGGGCGCTGTGCAAAGATGCCGATTTGAAAGCGGTTGTCGAAGGGGTCGTAGCCGTACGCTGTATTGGTGTCCGGCTCGTGCCAGGGAATTAAATTTGGATCGGGACCCCAGTAGGTCTCTTTGCGATTGAAGCGCTTGAGCATCTCCGGGTAGCTCTCTGCAGTCGCGCGCAGATCGATATGCGGACCCTTGTAGCACTGCGTGCTGCGATCGGCGACCTTAGTCACTTTCCGCAAGATCACCAGTTGCCCTGATTTCGGCACCGTCAAAGTCAGCTGATCGTCTCCAGGAACTTGCGCGCCGTCGGTGAGGCCGAACGTGTCGGCGTACCACGAGCGGGCGACCGCAAGATCCGTTACCTCGACACGCACGTGGCTGATGCGGCGCAGTGGCACCGGTCCGCCCTGCGGCGGTTGCGCTGAAGGTTCTTTGAGGACGCAAATCTCCACGGTGTTGCCGTCAGGGTCGAGCACAAAGAGCGACTCTCTGATCGGCGATGACGATGGATAGTCGGTGAACCGCTGCGGGTTGAGATTTTGTTTCTCGGCTTCCTGCGCCACTGCCGAGAGGTTATCGGCGGCGACTTCGAAGCCCCACACAATGCCTTCCATGGGGCGCGCTGGTTTGGGTGAGATGCGAAAATCCTGCAGGGCGATGCCGAAACCGCGGTGATTGGCCACCGTCATGAAGAGGATCATGGGCACTTCGCGATTTAGTCCCCGCGAGTTCAGGTTTGTCAGATGGCCGAGTTGGCCGCCCATGAAGTTGGACCAAAAACGAAAAGACCGACCTATGTCATTGGATGGGATGACGCCATGATCGATCCGTTCTAAAACGACTGGAGAGGTTGTTGTCATTTCATTACTCCTTAGTCGGCTCTATATCGCAGCTACGCTAAAACTTCAAAGTTGCAGCGTACCGGGCGAGCTTGACATGCTCCGTGTGCAAGCCTAATTTCGCGAATACGATTCAGCGCGAAAAACCTTTTCTCGGAGGACTATGCCATGGGTAAGAAAATTCGCGAGTTCATGACACATAGGGAACCGTCGGAACACATTTGGATGGAACGCGACGAAAGCGCGGTCATTGGCACCGCGCGCATGGGGCAAAGAACGGTGCCGAAGATTCGGCCATTTGATTTGCTGCGCAACTCGCCGCTATCCGGAAACCGAGCACGCGCTATGGTGTTCGAAGGCGAGAGCCTGCGCATCGCGACAGAATTCATCGATGGGCGCGAGACACAGCTCACCCGCGCGGCCGATCATGATGTCGTTTATCTGCAGTTTTGCGGTCGCTCCAAGATCGAAAGCGAGGGCGGCGTCATCGAGCTCGAGCCCGGTGAAATCGCGCTAATACCCTCGGCGATCTCTCATCGGACTACCGGTTCGGACCAGTGTCTGCGCGTGCGTGTCGCGACCCAGGAAGCGGTGAGCGAAAGTGTCGATCCGGCGAAGCCGACTATGCAGAGAAATTTTACCGTGCGGCCTTCAGAACCGATTGCCTCGATCAACGGTGCGAATAACGGCGCCGATGGCCCGGTGCTCGAGCATATCAGCTTCTGGGACCCACAGTCGGATTTGTGGGTCGAGCGCGATATCAACGCGCTGATCGGATGCAAACGCGAGGGCGGGCGCGAGGTAAGAAAGTTGAGCGCGTTTAATTATTTCACTGGCATGACAGGCCAGGGCGGCGTGCGCGCGCCGGTACTCTACAACGCGAAAGAGTTTCGCGTCGACGTTTACAATCTGGAGCAGGAGCAGAACGGCTTTCATCGCGGCTGTGATGAAGACGAGATCTGGTTTCAATTCCGCGGTCATTCGCTCAACCACACCGAGTGGGGCGCGATGGAGCTCGATCCCGGGCAGATGTCTTACATCCCGCGCGGTGTCGCGCACCGGATCACCGGCAGCCCGGGATTCCTGCGCATGGTGCTTTACAGCCGCAAGCTCGTGCACCCCAAAGCGTTCAATAACGTGTCGGAGCGCGAAACGCGTTTCGACGTGCAGTGAGAAGAACGCAAGAGGCATCTGCAATAGGCAACGGTCCGTCGCGATGACCGGATTTGTGCTTGGAACCGCAATGACGTTTGTGAGGCGTTTCATTCTTTCACACCTGCGGCCGGTTATATTTTTTGGGTTACTGTTCTTCCCGACGCAGGGCTTTGCGCAAACTGGCAAGGTCGAAGATTTGCGCGTGTCGTTTGCCAGCTTTGGCGTTATCTACTATCCGCACTTGATCGCCAAGGAATTAGGCTTCTATCGCGATGAAGGGCTCAACATCGAGATCATCGCGATGCCGGGCGGACTGGCGACGCGCGCGCTCGTCGCAGGAGATCTTCATTTCAGCACTTCATCGGGGGCGTCGCTCACTGCGAGCCTGCGCGATATCAAGTTAAAAGTCGTCTACGTCAATCTCGACCGGCCGCTGTATAAACTCTTGAGCTGGCGTGACGACATACGCAAAGTAAGCGATCTCAAGGGCAAAGCCATTGGTGTCGCTTCGCGCGGCGACACGATGGAGGGCGCGGCGAATTTGCTTTTGCGCAAGTACGGCATGGATCCGACTCGCGACGTCATTTGGGTTGCGCTCGGGACCGAAGGGCGCGCAGTGTCGCTGGCGAGCAAATCGGTGGATTCGGCGGTTTTGGGATTCGCCGACTCGCTCCGCCTACTGACCCGCGGATTTCCGGTCCACGAGGTCGTGAACATCGGTCAAGAAATCAAAATGCTCTACACGGGCCTCGCAGCAACAGAGGAAATGACGTTGAAGCGGCCGGATGTCGTGCGGCGCTTCATTCGCGCCACCGTCAAGGGACGCGAGTTCCTCAAGCGCAACAAGACCCAATCTCTCGCGCTCGGAAAAAAATACGACAAGTCGCCGGACGATGTTCGCAACGCCGATTACAACGCGACGTTGGAAATGATGACGGCCGATGGCACGGAAGATCCCGAAACGCAGAAATCCGACATCGAGATAGCCAAGCGCATGTTGGGGATTCAGAAGGAAGTATCTCCCGAGCAGATCTTCGACTTTCGCTTTACCCGCGAAGTTTACAAAGAGCTGCGAGATCTTGGATGGGACAAAGCGCTTCGTATCAACAAGTAAGGAGTTAGTAGTAAGGAGTAAGGAGTCTTCGGTCCGAGTCCCTTCACTCCTTACTCTTCACTCCTGACTAGTTTGCTATGGAAATCGGCTTATTACTGCACACGCGGCAATTGATTCGTGCCGAGGATGCGGCGCAGAGTTTCGAGCATCTTTGGGATGACGCGGCTCAGGCGGAAGAGTGGGGATTCGATCACATCTGGCTCGGCGACAGCGTTACAGTCTTAGATAAGGCGCGCGGTGATTGTTTAACAGCGACCGCGGCTTTGGCGGCCAAGACGAAGAAAATTCGTTTGGGGATGGTGCCAATGCTGCCGGCGCTGCGTAATCCGGTTTTGCTCGCTCACGCGCTTGCAACTATCGATGTGATCTCGAACGGCCGGTTGATACTGGGTGTCAGTGTCGGTCCGACGCGTGATTATATTCAACGACAATTTGCCTCCTGCGGCGTGCCGCCGCAGGAGAAAGCTGGACGGTTGGGCGAGAGCATTGAAGTAATGCGACGGCTGTGGAGCCAGCCGACGATGGATTACGAGGGGCGCTACTTCAAGCTACACGATGTGGGAATCTTGCCGCATCCGGTGCAGAAGCCCGGTATTCCGATCTGGGTTGTCGCCGATCGCAACGAGAACGGCTTCAAACGCGTCGCGCGCCTCGGCGACGGTTGGGTCACGCTGCTGCATAGCGTTGAGCAATTCGCTGCCGCACACCGGAAGATCGACGATTACTCAAGACAGTATGGGCGTAGCGCGATCAAGCAAACGGCTTTGTATGCTACGTTCAATCTTCAGAATGACCGCGCTCGTGCGCAGGAAGAGGGTTGGCGCTGGATGGAAAAATTCTTCGAGCAGCCGCGCCCCCGGCTCGAGCATCACTTCACAATTTTTGGCACGCCAAACGATTGCATCGAATTGCTCAGGAAATATGCCGGCGCAGGACTAACGCACGTGATCGCGCGTATCGCATCCGATAGTGTGCCCGAACAAGCGCACGTGCTGCTGAACGAAGTCAAACCGAAGCTGTGAGTATGATGAGAGTTCGCTTTGTGTAGGAGCGGACCTGCGTGTCCGCCCTCTTCAGCGTGTAGGGAACAGTCGCGACCGTTCCCTACAGGAAAGCCAAAGCCGATGGATCGCCAAACTTTGTTGCGCGCGCTTGTGGGCTTACTCCTGGCGTTGTTATTGCCGGTCGCAGGCGCACTCGCGCAAACGACCCCACGTCCCGTACGCCCATTGCGCATCGCCTATCTCAGCACCTCGGCAACCATGGCTCCCGTTTGGATGGCCAAAGAAACGGGCGCTATGAACAAAGAAGGGTTGGAGCACGAAGTTCTGACCATGCAATCAACCAGCGGCATACCAGCGCTGATGGCGAACGAGATCGATGTCTTAGAGGTATCGGCGGCGCCGGTGATCACTGCTTCGCTGCGCGGTATCGACGTCGTCTTTGTCGCCGGATTGTTGAATACGATGATCTGGGATTTTTACGCCCGGCCGGAAATCAAGAGCGTCGAGCAGTTGAAGGGAAAGATCGTCGGCACCGATCGTCCGGCGACGCCGGTTTACTACGGCACAGTCGTCGCGCTCAAAAAAATGGGATTGACGCCTAAAGACGTTATGCTGCGGCCGCTCGGCAGCAGCCCGCAGATTGTCGCGGCGTTTTATGCCGGCCAGATCGCCGGCGGCGTCGGCTCACCGCCCGCAAGCTTCAAAATGGAGCGCGACGGTTTTCATTCGCTGGTGAGCTTAATCGGCGAACCGTATCAGAACGTCGGGCTGGTTGTGCGCAGAAGCCGCTTCGACGAGTTGAGTCCTCGGCTAGTGCAACTGCTGCGCTCGGTGCGCACCGGCATCGACCGCTTTTACGCCGACAAGCCGTTCGCCATAAAAGTTTTCGGCAAATACACCAAGGAAACCGAAACTGATGTGCTCGATCGGAGTTACGAGTTTTTCAAGAAGGCGGGTTTCCGCCGTGAGCTGGTCACGTCAGAACCGGGATTGCACGGTATGTTGGAGTTCTTGTCTGAATCGATTCCCGAGGCAAAGACCGCGAAGCCATCACAATTTTTCGATGATCGCTTCGTGCGCCAAGTGAATGCGGGAAAGTAGCGTTTAAGAATTAGAGTCTAGCGTCCGAAGTTGCACCACCCGGACGCTAGACCCTGAAACGCTTCTGTTAGTTAACGGTGATTGCAATCTGGCGCGGTTTGGCTTCCTCTGCCTTCGGCACATGAATTTCCAATATGCCGTCGCGATACGAAGCGTTAATCGCGTCCTGCTTCACCTTCTCCGGCAGGTAGAAAGAGCGCGTGAATTTGCCGCTAATCCGTTCGGTTCTGTGATACTCCACGCCTTCGGCGGCCTTTTCGAACTTTCGCTCGCCGGTAAGTATCAGCGTGCCATCCTTAACTTCCAGGTTAAAATCTTCCTTTTTCATGCCCGGAAGCTCCGCGCGGATCAAATACGAATCCTTGCTTTCCAGGACGTCCACCGCCGGCAGCCAGTTTTTCTTCACGCCGTTGCCGTTGGTCCACTCGCTGTCGAATAGATTGTTGAGGTGCGCGTGGATCCTGTTCAAGCCTGCAAAAGGTTCCCAAGTAACCAGTTCCATATTGTTTCCTCCCTCTGAAAAACGATTGATGCCTTGAAATTAAGAACGATTTTCCGACTGTCAACCGCCTTGACAAATCCCGAGACCGTACTTAACTTTTCGAGATTAACTACGGTTTTTTTCACTCCGAAAACTCATGAAAATTCGACCGGGCGCTAAACGGACGACAGGATTTTGGAGCTATTTTTGGGCAACCGTTGCGCTCTCGTCCCTGGTAGTTCTATTCGCCAGGGAATCCTGGCTGGGGGGCGCTACGCTCACCGACCCCAAGGCTGCACCTCGGGCTGTCACGCCACGCGGCGATTTGGCGACCGAAGAGAAGTCGACGATTTCGTTGTTCCGGCAAGCTTCGCCGGCGGTAGTAAACGTCACCAATATAGGTTTGGAGCGGGATCTGTTTACGTTGAATTTGTATCAGATACCGCAGGGCACGGGTTCGGGTTTTATCTGGGATACAACCGGCAACGTCATCACTAACTTTCACGTGATCCAAAATGCCGACGCAGCCCAAGTCACCTTGGCGGATCAGTCGAACTGGAGAGCGCGCGTCGTCGGTGTTGCACCTGACAAAGACTTGGCTGTTTTGCGCATCGACGCGCCTGCCAATCGTCTCCATCCGATTCCCATCGGTGTTTCCAAGGATTTGCAGGTGGGCCAGAAAGTCTTTGCGATCGGCAATCCATTCGGCTTGGATCAGACCTTAACGACCGGCGTTATCAGCGCGCTCAATCGCGAGATTGAGTCGGTTACGCGCCGCCCAATTCAGGGTGTCATTCAATCGGACGCAGCGATCAATCCGGGAAATTCCGGAGGTCCGCTGCTCGACAGCGCCGGACGGTTGATCGGCGTGAACACCGCGATATACAGCCCGTCGGGAGCATCCGCGGGGATCGGCTTTGCGATCCCTGTCGATACAGTTAATCGTATCGTGCCGGAGTTGATTAAGAGTGGAAAACTCATTCGGCCCGGCCTAGGTGTGCAGACCGCCGATGAACAACTTGCCGACCGTTTAGGTGTGACTGGTGTACTGGTCGTTGACGTCGTCCGGGGTAGCGGCGCGGCCAAAGCAGGCCTTCGGCCGACCAAACGCGACGGCGCCGGGCGTATCTTATTGGGCGATGTCATTACCGCGGTCGACGGTAGAAGAGTCGAATCGCCTAACGACTTATTTCTCGCGCTGGAGAAGTATCGCGTCGGCGATTCGGTCAATTTGACGCTGCTGCGCGAGGGTAAGACCGTGCAGACAAAAGTTGCGTTGGAGGCGATGCAGTAACGATTAGTTCCGGGCGTCGAGTCCCGTGTTCAAAGTTGTCGGTCGCTTTCGTTCTTCACTCTGATCCTCGACTCTCAAGTCTTCTGAAGTAACTCGCGCGCGGCGGCTTGATTGTCGTCGCGTTCGTAGGCTGCGATTATCTCCTGGACCAGATGATGGCGCGCCACGTCTTTCTCTGTGAAAGCGATAAAGCGGATGCCGTGGACGTTTTTTAGTATGCGTGACGCTTCTTTCAATCCCGACGGTTTTCCAGCGGGTAAATCGATCTGCGTTGCGTCTCCGGTGATTACTGCCTTAGAGCCGTAGCCTAGCCGGGTCAAGAACATCTTCATTTGTTCGGGCGTGGTATTCTGTGCCTCATCGAGTATCACAAAAGAATCGTTCAACGTGCGGCCGCGCATAAACGCGAGCGGCGCGACTTCGATGGTGCCACGCTCGACCATTTTCCGGGCGCGGTCGAAATCGACCATGTCGTGCAGCGCATCGTACAAAGGGCGCACGTACGGGTTGACCTTTTCCGCGAGATCACCCGGCAAGAAGCATAATTTCTCGCCGGCTTCGCCCGCCGGGCGAGTCAAGATAATTCGCACGTCGTTATTTTTCATCAACTCGGCCACCGTCATCGCCATTGCGAGGTAGGTTTTCCCTGTGCCCGCAGGGCCGATGCCGAAGACGATGTCATAGCGGCGGATCGCGTCGATGTAGGCTTTCTGCGCGATGCTCTTGGGCGTGATTGTGCGCTTGTGCGCCGAAATGTAGATAGTGTCGAGAAAAATATCCTGCAGGCGAGCGCGGCTGTCGGCGCTTAGAATGCGAATCGCGTAATCGACGTCGCTCGCATAAACGGGATAGCCTTTCTCGAGCAAGCTGTAAAGTTGACGCAGAATCTGACTCGTAAGCTCGACTTGCAGCGGATCGCCTTCGATTTCCATACTCGAGCCGCGCACGCGAACCTTCACGCCGAGTGTGTGCTGGAGAATTTTGACGTGCTGATCGTGCTGGCCCAAAAGATCCCTGAACAGATGGGGATCGTGAAAATCCAATTGGTTGACGCCGATCTCCGTGACCGGAGTTTCGAAGTTTCTTTTCTCGTCTTTCACTCGCTTCCTCCTATGAGCTGGACGACGATTTCACGGCTACGAGGGCGATTGTCAAAATCGATTAAGATAACCTGCTGCCACGTGCCGAGCAGCAGTTCTCCGTTCTGAAAGGGCACTGACAGAGACGGGCCGAAGAGCGACGCGCGCAGGTGCGAAAAGCCATTGTCGTCGCCCCAGCGGTCATCGTGATGATACTTGCGATTTGAAGGGATCAGTTTTTCGACGAATTCCTTGAAATCCTGGATCAAGCCAGGTTCATGCTCGATGGTCGTCAGGGCG
>Ga0157378_10003483_pt1 | contig 13972 bp, 7 predicted proteins | sample M65metaG_FD_115309 | JGI IMG/M metagenome (GOLD analysis project Ga0157378, IMG submission 115309) | Miscanthus rhizosphere microbial communities from Kellogg Biological Station, Michigan, USA - M6-5 metaG | ecosystem: Host-associated > Plants > Roots > Rhizosphere > Soil | place: USA: Michigan...
AGGCGGATTGAGAAGATTGCTGATTGCTGATTGCTGATTGCTAATTGCTGATTGCTAATTGCTGATTGCTAATTGCTAATTGCTCATGGCATCGGCCAACTCTGCCTCTCATTTTCATTTTCAACGCAACTTTTATTTTCAGGTCAGGAAGGGGACCCTGTCCCCGCTCTTCCTTCTCATCCTCCTCTGTCTTAAACTGAACCTACAATTTACTCAACCTACAAAGGAGCACCTCACATGGCTCGCAAGTGGTCAAACCTCAACATTCCCGGAGCTCTACATTACGTCACTGGAAACTTTCTAAATCGTCAGCCGGTATTCAAAGATTCCAAATGCTGTAGAGCTTTCCTTGACGAACTTCGAGATCTCAATCAGAAGTGGCCGAGCAAGCTAATCACATATGTGCTTATGCCTGATCACTTTCATCTCATAGTCAATCCACGTGACGGCCAGATTCGAGAATACACAGGTCATTTGAAGGCTACGACAGCCAAGGCGATTATCAAATCGAATACTCGCTTCGCATTTCCCAAACTCGAGATAGGCCACCAAGTCTGGCAAGAGAGTTTCAAGAGTGTGGGCCTGTGGAGTACCTGGATGATCTGGCAAAAGATCAACTACATTCACAACAATCCTGTGAAAGCAAAACTGGTGAAATCAGCAAAAGATTATTTCTGGTCTGGCTTCCGTTCTTTCTATGAATTGGGAAAAGAGCCTCTAGCAGTAGATCATGATTGGTGGTGGCCAGAGGATGCTGAAAAACTGTCCAAGGCAATGAAGAACATGGGCTGGTATGGATATCACAAAAGAAGAGATGAGAAAGACTAAAAAGAAGAGCGGGGACAGGGTCCCCTTCCCGACCTGAAAATTGGATTGAGATGATTAAGAAAATGAGAGGCAGAGTAGTGAGATGCCTCAAATCGGCAATCAGCAATCAGCAATCAGCAATGACCTCACTTCTCCGCAATCTCCTCCCTCTCCTCCGCCACTCCCAAACGCATTGCATCAAAAGCCGGCAGCCTGCAGATCGCGGGCATTGATTTCTCCGGGCGCACGGAAAACCAAATGATCTGATTTAGTATCCAGGGGTTCGCCATATCCGCGTGTGTCAGATCCTGTTGCTCTGTTTGTCGCATCCAGTAGGCAGTTGTTGCGTCGCGAGCCGGAGCATTTACTAGATTGTTTAAAGCGACATCCGGCAAGATTGCTTTGTAAGGTCGCAGATCAGCTTCACTTCGAAAAATATTAACCGGCGTTGCCGTCGCATCGAGTTGATTCATGGGAGCTATGCCCAACAACATCTCGAGCGTTCGGATAACACTAACCGTGCTGTGAAACTCATGGATTAAAGCTCCGGGTCGATTGTAAGCGCTGATGATGAGCGCAACAGACCGATGCGCATCCACGTGATCGGGTCCGTCCTGCGCGTCATCCTCAACCATGATGATCGCCGTGTCTTTCCAGTAAGCACTATTTGAAACTGCCTCCACCATTAGTCCAACCGCATAGTCGTTGTCCGCCACGTAAAACTGCGGCGTTGGTTTTCGCGACGACAAGCCATCGGTGTGATCGTTTGGCAGTCTGACGATTGAAAGGTTTGGCAAGCGATCGTCTTTGCCTGCAGCACGGTCAGCGGACATCGATTGAAATTCATCGAGCCACGTTCCGATCCTCGAATAACCGCGGAACCGTGGATCAGAATGTGACTTGGTGATTAAGGCTGAAGCTGTACTTCCCGTTTCCTTTGCTGCTCGATACGAATCCATCGTCATCGAATCGGGAGTGTCCAAATCGAAGTTCCGGTAAGTTTCACTGAAACGCCCCTCCAAAGATTTCTTTGTGGCAAACGCCGAGACATTTGGTGTCAAGTCTGGATAGGTCTTTGAACGATTGTCTTTGATAGCTTTCACATCGGCTGCTGACAGTGTCGCCGCAAACTCACCATAGTTACGGTATGTCAGACCGGCTCGTGCAGCAGCATCCCAGAGATACAGTGTCTGCGGCTCACCAACGTCGCGTGAACCATGGAGATACGGAATGAACCGGCGCATGTAGTCGGCGATTTCTTCTGCGGTAACATCCGTGCCGAAAAGCGATGGTGAACTTCGTAGAGGCTCGTAGTTTGGAAGACGATTGAATCCTTCAAAGTCGTAAGTGCGTCCCCGACTGCTGTAGTTCCAACGAAATGCCTTGTCCAGGTAGTCGGTTGAAAACGCAGCAGTCGACCAGTTGTGACCGTCGGGGCTGGCTTCAGAGTTCACGAAAAATCGATCCAATAATCCGAAGCGAAGGGCCAACGCTCGATGGTTTGGACTTATATTCTGTCTTGTTTTGTTTGGACGAGCGGCTGCGTTTCCTGCTCCGAAAATCGCAAGTGAAGGATCCCCATCGGCTTTCGAGCCGTCACCAGACTTTTCCAGATCACCAAACACCTGATCGTATGTGCGGTTCTCTTTTATTAAATAGATGACGTGTTTGATCGGCGAATGTCCTGCAAACAAACTTGTCTGCGGCTGGCCAAGTAACCCGCTATTCCGCATCACCTGTTGCGTGTAACGAGCAAGCGCGGGGTCATTCGGCGTTGCAATGGCGCTAATGTTTCCGACGACCAAAGAAACACTGTACTGGCCACCCTGCCGACTTCCGCGTCCGGTCCCAGCCGGAAAACGATCGTTGGGCGCATTAGGTACGCGGCCGGAATTGTTGACAACAACTGAGGAGCTTTCCAGACCAGTACCCTTTCCGTTCCCCACAAAGATCGTGCTGCCGACAATCGCAACTGCTGATGGATACTGACCGGTTGGAATGAATCCACGGACCTTGCTTCGTTCCTTTTCACCGTCCTTGTCTTTCCAACCCTCCTCGTCATTCATCGAAGTCTCGGCCCTGTTTTGCGCAAGTTCTACGACAGCAAGAGAGTTGCTGTGAGAGTTTGCGACATACATTAATGATCCACTTACTGCTAAACCTTCGGGAGAGTTCCCCATCGGAACATTCTCCGAAAGACGCACATTTACACGCTCGATCTCTTTGTCTGTCGTCGTGTTAATGATCGACACTGAATCGTCATCGGAGTTAACGACAAACAGCTTCGCCTGGTCGGCGCTCAACAACATCTTCGTTGGATGACTTCCGACACGGACGTAAGACACTTTATCTGCCTCGCCCGGATGGACGATGGCCACCGATGAATCATTCCAACAGGAGACGTAAGCCTTTATCACAGCATCATCCGATCTGGACGACGATCTTTCACGCGACTTCAAGACCACTCCATATGGATAGATCTGATGGTCACGATTGTCCGCATGTCGGAGGTCCACGCGAATGAGTCTTCGTTCACCACGAACATCCTTCACAATGCCTAGACTGTCTGCAAGATTGTTAGCGACAAATAGAGTTCTGCCGTCACGACTGATCGCAAGACCAGTTGGATAGACTGGAGCTCGATTGCTGTTGTAGCGCGGCGAATTTGCTACTTCCGTAAAACCCGTAATGTCTATAAAAGGCGCGTCAACCGTTGTCGCCGGTCCAGGCGAGACCGGTGTGATTGGATTCGCAAGCCCGGGCGAAAACTTAAAAATCCAGACCTTGTTTTCAAACCCACCGGAAACATAGAGCGAGTACGAACCATCAGGTTCAGCTTGCGGCGAAAATGCGACTCCAACGTTCACACTCTGTGGCGACGGAAAGTAAACGTTCTGAATGACCGCTGCGCCACGAGGAGAATTCAGATCGATCACACTCAACGACTGCTGACCCTTGTTACCACCAGTGGTGAACTGGATGCCATATCCGCTGTTTACTGAAATCAAATATCGGCCTTCATGATTGGGACCGAGACCGTCCGGACTACGAACGAAGTCGACTGGTAGCGGCACAACCGCCACTTGCCGCGTAGTCAAATCTTGAATGAGTGTTCCTGCGGGAGTGATTGTCCGGCCCTCGCTTGCTGGTTCATCTGCTTTTGTTTTACGCGCCGACGATGAGACGTAAGCAAACGAGATTGCCAGGAGAGGAACGACTAAAAGTGCTGTAAACAGAGCGAACCTAATACTTTTAGATTTCATTGAGTGTGATCAGTCGCGATCGGTTCTTGAGACTTTGAAAGCAGGCCGCGAGTATACGAACAATCGGAAACATTTCAAATTTTAATGAGGAGGAATTAAATAAGGGTTACGGACGGGAAGGCGGTGGGCTTTGTGCTTTGAACTTTGTGCTTTGTACTTGGTGGTTTGTACTTGGTGCCTTGTTTTGGTCATTGCGAGGAATTACCGGAACAAAGCACCAAGTACTAAGTACAAAGCTCAAAGCGGTACTAGGCACCAAGTTCAATCCCCCTCCCGTACAACCGCATACTTTTCCGATGCTACTAAGTTGAGAAGCTTTCCCGCAGCAATCGGTCGGTGTATATATTGACGAGCACCAACCAATGAACCAACTTGTACGGTTTTTGTTCGGACATGAGCAGGCCGTCTTCACAAACGGACGGTTCGGGTTTGATGTGCGTCCAGGTTTTGTACTCCTGATCCTCATTGCCCTCCTTGTAGGCATCTTCATTTACTTCATCTATATAAGGCCTCGATGGAAACTGGATCGGGGTACCACGGCCGCGTTGGTAGCCCTGCGCGCGGCGCTACTCGCGCTCATGATCGTGCTTCTTTTGCGGCCCGTGGTCGTTGTGTCGTCTGTCATTCCACGAAGCAGTTACATCGCCGTCGTTGTTGATGATTCACTCAGCATGAAACTGCCGGACGTGCCGGGTGGCAGCACTCGGCTCGATACGATCAAGCAAGCTCTGTTAAATGAAAACTCCGGGAAGCCTTCATTCCTGAGTCGTCTTGAAGAAAAGTTCAAGACGAATCTCTACGGATTCGCGGGTGCATTGTCGGCTGTCAAAGACGGAAATGATTTGAACGGAAATGGACACAGTAGTGACCTTGCGGGAGCGCTTGATGAAACGATCAAGCGCTCATCTGGAATGCCACTGTCAGCTGTCGTAATTGCCAGCGACGGAGCATCAAATGTTCCTCGTGATCTCGCCGCAACGCTACGAGAACTACGAGCTCGCGACATTTCAGTTTTTACAGTTGGCGTAGGTAACACCACGCGACCGATGGACGCTGAGCTCACTCGAGTAAATATGCCGCGACGTGTTCTGGTCGGTTCACGTCTGAACATCGAGGCGTTCGTCGCCTTGACGGGCTATGGCGCGACCAGGGTTCTACTCGCCATACGTGAAGATGGTCGCGCTGTTAAGACAGAGGAGTTCAGCTTTCGTGGCAACGACACGCAAGCTGTCAACCTGGAGATCGTTCCTACGACACCGGGCATTCATCGATACACGGTTGAAATAACACCACTGGATGGCGAGCTGACAGTGGAAAACAACAAACAAGATGCGTTGGTTGAAGTCATACAAGGTCCAATGCGCATCCTGTACGTCGAAGGCGAACCACGATGGGAACTGGGAAAGATTCGCGAATCGCTGCTCCCGAATGAGAAGAACATCACGCTCGTTTGTCTGCAACGCACGGGTGAAAACAAGTTCTATCGCCAGGGAGTCGGGAACCAAACTGAATTAGTAAGCGGCTTTCCTAAAACTGAAGAAGAACTCTTTGCTTATGACGCATTGATTATCGGCAGTGTTGAGGCGGGCTTTTTTAGTGCAGACGAGTTACGGAACATCGAGGCATTCGTCGCGCGTCGTGGAGGTGGTCTCCTTGCACTCGGTGGCCGACTGGCGTTCGACGGAGGAAAGTACAAAGGAACAACATTGGAAGAGTTGTTACCAGTTTCGTTGACCGGCAATCCTATTGACGACGCAAACTCTTTCCTGCCGGTCTACAAGCCTCAATTGACAGCGGCTGGTCAGAATCATCCCATCACCAGGCTCAACGACGACCACGGCCAAAATCAAAAGTCGTGGAACGAGTTGCCGCCAATTTCTGTTTCCGAAGTACTGATGGGAGTGAAGCCCGGAGCATCGGTTTTGTTGGAGGCGAAAAAAGTTGACGGCTCTTCTTCTCAACTGGTTCCACTACTCATTCAGCAACGGTATGGACGAGGACAAACATTGGCATTGACCGCATCGGACACGTGGCGCTGGCGTATGCGCATGGATTCGAAGAGCACCGCACACGAGACGTTCTGGCGACAAATGCTCCGTTACCTCGTAAGCGGAACGCCTCTACAAACCGAAGTTACTTCAGAACAGGATGTTTATGCGTTAGACGACACAGTGCGCATTGTCGCTGACATTCGCGATAAGAAGTACAACGCAGTTACCGATGCACGCGCCACCGCAAGAGTCACCAAACCTTCGGGCGTAAATGTTGAAGTCCCGTTGAAATTTACGACACTTAACGGTGTTAACACATACGACGGTGAGTTCAAGGTTGATGAATTAGGCCAGCACAAGATTGAACTCGTGGGATCCAGCGGCACATTGGGACCATTGAACGCCAAGTCAGATCTCTTGGTCAGCGATCTTAACCGGGAGTTCTATGGAGCCGCGCAAAACAGTGATCTCTTGAAACGCGTGGCCACTGAAACCGGTGGCAAGTACTACACGCCAAGCGAGGCGCAAAAACTTCTGGATGATTTGACGTACCGGCAGAGTCCATATTCGGAACGCGTCACAAAAGATCTCTGGGACATGCCGATCAATTTCATGTTGATTGTTGGATTGTTGAGTGCGGAATGGTTCTTAAGGAAGCGCGAGGGATTGGCGTAAGGTTTAATTTCAGGTCAGGAAGGGGACCCTGTCCCCGCTGTGAGTTGAATGGTCCAGAGAGGCGGGGACAGGGTCCCCTTCCCAACCTGAAAATTGTTTGATGTATATCTAGTCAATTGAGTCATGACAGTCCAATTCATAAGTCTGGTGCTCTCCTTGACACTTGGATCCGTCGTGTGTGGGCAAACGACAGTCACCCCCAAACCCACACTCGCCCAAATCGACCCAAACAAGTTTGCTGTAATCATCAACGGCGCCAGTGGTGATGAAGAATACGCGAAGCAATTCGACCAGTGGACGTCTGATCTCCGCGACGCATTGACCAAACGATACGGATTCGACGCAACAAAACTAAAGGTGCTGGCGGAAAAGCCTTCAGGACCACCAGCGCTGCGGGCTACCGCAGAAGATGTTCGCCGGACTTTTGCTCTGCTGAAGTCAGAACTGCAACCTGGCAATGTTCTTTTTGTTTTCTTTATCGGACACGGATCCTGGGACGGCAAAGAGTCGAAGTTTAATCTAGTGGGACCCGATCTACCGGCGACGGAATATGCCGCGATGCTTTCGGCATTGCCGACTCGACGCGTGGTTGTAATTAATATGTCGAGTGCAAGCGGCGAGTTTTCCAAAAGCCTTTCCGCGAAGGGTCGGGTTGTCATCACTGCGACGAGGAACGGTCAGGAAACCAACGCCACACATTTCCCAGGTTTCTTTATCGACGCCTTGAACGCTACCGATGCGGACACGGACCAGGATGGTCACGTGTCGGTCCTGGAAGCTTTTGTATACGCCAACCATCTCACGGCGGAGTTCTACACGAGAGCCGGAAGGCTTGCGACTGAGCATGCGCTTCTGGAGGACAATGGCGATGGAGTTGGTCACGAACGGGTCGAAGGTGGGGAAGGCTTACTGGCACGCGCGACCTATCTCGACTCGTTGAGTTTAGAAGAGGCCTCGGAAAATGTAGCTGTTGCCAAACTGCTGCGCGAGCGAACTCGACTTGAAGGTGAAATAGAACAACTGATCGCTCGCAAGGGAGGTATGGCAGAGACAGAGTACGAAGGAATGCTTGAGAAGCTGTTTATCGAATTGGCGAAAGTGAACAGGTCGATCAAACAGGCAGGGACATGAGAACAGCGTTGCAGGTTAAGAAGAATAGACAGGTGAGGCGCGGCCTCGTCTGGGACCGCAGGCGTCCTCGCCTGCTCCTGACCACAGGTGTTACCAAGAGGCAATCAGCAGGCGGGGACGCCTGCGCTCCCAGCACTGACGGTCCCAGCACTGGCGCTCCCAGCATTGTCGCGATCAATTCCGCGCTGAAAGTAATCTGCGTAATCTGCGTAATCTGCGGATGTCTCTTCGCCCAAACCCAGGACGACGGCTTTACTGAACTAAAAAAAGGCAACTATGAAAATGCCATTCGTCTTTTTACCACTCGACTCAACGCCACTCCGAACGACGTCACAGCCGAAAAGAGTATTCTGAGCGCACTTATTGAAACCGGTCGTTACGTCGATGCAGAGAGTAGTGCCAAAAAGTTTCTTCTAAAAGTTCCTGAAGCTGGCGCCGTTCGTCATCAACTCGGTCTGGTATTCGCGCTTACCGGGCGTTACTCGGAAGCAATAACCGAGTTTGAGCGAGCAACCGCTCAACTTGAAAAAGCCAATGCACCTGGCAACGAACTCGAGAGCAGATTGTCTCTTGCTGAAGCGATGGACCTTACCGGACAGAACGAGCACGCAAAGCAAATCTACGAGTCGTTCGTTAAGTATTACTTCGACAAGGAGCCGCAGACGGCTTCTGAGTTAACTTCCATTGCGCGTGCCCTGGTTCATCTCGAGAAGTTCCAGGACGCCAACGATATGTACCGCGCAGCGATCGAAGCCGACTCCGAACATGTCGAAGCGCAACTGGGCGCGGGTGAACTCTTCACAGAGAAATACAACTACGGCGATGCGGCCCAGTTCTTCAACGATGCGCTGCAAGTGAATCCAAACAGCGCACGTGCGCACCTTGACGTTGCCCTAAACAAACGTTTGGAGGGCGGCGAAGAGTTGCAGTCTGCAATCGCTCGCGCCCTGGCAATCAATCCGAATTTTGTTGATGCACTGGCGCTGAAAGCTGCGCTGGCACTGGATGCGGGTGAGTTTGATTCAGCAACAGCTGACATTGACAAGGCGTTGAAAGTAAATCCTCGTTCTCCGGAAGTGCACGCGCTTCGCGCTTCCATGTTCTATCTCCAGGACCGTGACATCGAGGCAGAGGTTGCAGCTACTCTGGCCATCAGTCCGCATTACGGTGAACTGTTCAATACGTTGTCTCATTACGCAACCATCACTCGACGAACCGAACAGGCCGCACAGTTTGCGCGAAGAGCGATCGCAATTTCGCCGAGACTCTGGGATGCACATCTAAGTTTGGGAATGGCCCTGCTCAGACTGGGCCAGATGGAACAAGGTCGTACCGAGGTTGAAACAGCATTCAAAGGTGACGCCTTCAACGTGTGGGCAAAAAACACTCTTGATTTGCTCGACACAATGCAGGACTTTGCGGAAACAAAACGCGGACCTTTTGTAGTGAAAGCAGCTGCGCAAGAGAGCGGTGTGTTGTCCGGCTATGCTTTGGATCTTGTAGAGGAAGCTTCGAACAAACTAACTGCGAAATATCACTTCACACCCAAAGGCCCTATCACCATTGAGATCTTCAAGAACCACGAAGACTTCGCCGTTCGCACGTTGGGCCTTCCAGGTTTGGGTGCACTTGGTGTTTGCTTCGGTCAGGTGATAGCGCAAGACTCACCGTCAGCGCGCGGCGTGGGCGAGTTTAATTGGGGCAGCACGCTCTGGCACGAATTCACACACGTCATAACGCTCCAAATGACGGACTATCGAATTCCACGTTGGTTTTCCGAAGGCCTCTCAGTTTATGAAGAGCGGCGAGCGCGTCCCGGTTGGGGCGATGATTGGAACCCATTGTTTGTTCGCTCCTTCAACGACGGCAAATGGTTCAAAATCGCAAACCTCGACGCCGGCTTCCAACGGCCGAGCAATCCGCAAGATGTTCCCGTTGCCTACTTCGAAGCATCACAGGTTTGTGAGTTCATAGTCGATCGTTTCGGCTTTGATGCGATCCTTCATATGCTCACAATGTATCGAGACAAGGCACAGACAACAGATGTTCTTCGCCAGGTTCTTAAACTCAGCGAAAGTGATTTCGATCGCGAGTTTGCTGCGTACATCCAGAAAAAGGCCAGGCCTTTGAACGACGCGTTGAAGACAGAGGCAAACGCTGCAGCGTCGATGTCAAAAGATGAAGTCATAAAACTGCTGGAGACGCAGGATTCGTTCGCGCTTCGCTTGCGCGCTGGCGATTTACTTGCAGCCGATGGCGATAGTGAGGGTGCAATCACACAGTATCGACGCGCTATCGAGTTGTTTCCCTATTTCACCGGTCAGGGTAATGCGTATGATTCGTTGGAAAAAATCCTGGAGAAGAAAAACGACATTGGCGGCGCGGCTGATGTAATTGAGTCCCAGTTGAAGGTTGACGAAAACAACGTAGAAGCTATGAAGACTCTAGCAAGACTGCGCCTGGCCCAGGGCGACAAAGTCCGCGGTCTGGAAGCGCTGCGCGCGAGTTTCTACGTTGCGCCTTTTGACTACGCGTTGCACACGCGAGCAGGCGAACTTAGTGTGGAAGCGAAAGACTATGCGAAGGCATTGTCGGAGTTTCAAGCGGCACTTGCGCTGGAGCCACCGAACATCGCTGAAGCGAATTTTAACGTAGCGAGTGCTTACTATGCGTTGGGCCGACAACCGGAAGCAAAAAAGTCTGTGCTGCGCGCATTGGAAGCTGCGCCACGTTATGAGAAAGCTCAGGAGCTGTTATTGAAGATCGTTGGTCAGTGAGACGATTGTTGATTGCTGATTGCTGATTGCTGATTTCTGATTGTCTTTTCTTGCCCATTACAATACACCAGATCAAATCAGCAATCAGAAATAAGACTTAAGCTAGGCGAGACAAAGGAACCATATGGCCGTTGAGCAACTAACCATCAACGACGAGCAACTGCTCGATAAACTCGGCTCTGCACGTGAACTTCTGCTGCGAGAAATCCGAAAGGCAATCATCGGCCAGGACGACGTGGTGGAGCAGGTGCTGCTGTCGTTGTTTGTTGGCGGCCACTCCATAATCACGGGCGTTCCTGGCCTGGCAAAGACTTTACTGGTGCGCACCATTTCAAGCGTCCTCGACCTGTCGTTCAAACGGATTCAGTTCACTCCTGACCTGATGCCGGCAGATATAACGGGCACCGAGATCATTGAGGAGGATAGGGCCACAGGCCGTCGTGCGATGCAGTTTATTCGTGGTCCAATCTTCGCCAACATCGTCCTTGCTGACGAAATCAATCGCACTCCACCCAAAACTCAAGCCGCGCTGCTTGAGGCAATGCAGGAAGGTCGAGTGACAGTTCAAGGTGTTAGTTACGATTTGCCCAGGCCATTTCACGTGCTTGCAACTCAAAATCCTATCGAGATGGAGGGCACATATCCTTTACCGGAAGCGCAACTCGATCGATTCATGTTCAACGTGAAGATCGGCTATCTGCCTGAAGAGCAGGAAGTGGCCGTCGTCAAGCAAACGACTTCTCCACAGGATTTCAGTTTCAAGCAGGTGATGAATGCCGACGAGATCATTGCTTTCCAGCGTCTCGTCAAGCAGGTCCCAGCTTCCGACACGGTCTCTAGATATGCAGTGAGACTCGTAAACGCCAGCCGGCCCGGAACGCCCGCGGCCCCTGACTTCATTAATAAGTGGGTTACGTGGGGCGGTTCTTTGCGTGCTTCACAGTTCTTGATCTTTGGCGGTAAGGCACGCGCAATCTTACGCGGACGGTACAACGTTTCTTGCGAAGACGTGCGTGCAGTCGCACCAGCCGTGTTGCGCCATCGTGTGCTGTTGAACTTCCAGGCTGAAGCAGAGAAGGTTGATTCGGATCAGGTGATTCGACAGTTGATTGAGACTGTGCCCGAGCCGAAGAGCGGACTGTGAGTGGTGTTCGATATGCTTTAGCTTGTCGGTCCAAGGTCGAAATGCAAACAAACTCTAAAGAAATACCGACAAGCTAAAGCATATCGGACATTATCGAAAATGATCTGGCCAAAACGTAATAAGCAAACTCAATCACCCGCCAGCGTGGTTAACGCACCAGCGGCAGCCTACACACCCGCGCGTTTTCTCGATCCTGAACTACTCGCTCGCATTGGCTCTCTCGAACTACTTGCTCGCGCAGTCGTGGAGGGTTTCATGTCGGGGCTGCATCGTTCACCGTTCACAGGATTCTCAACCGAGTTTACTGAGTACCGACAGTACAACCAGGGTGATGATTTGCGTTACCTCGACTGGAGACTACTAGGCCGCACTGATCGTTATTTCATCAAGAAGTATCGTGCAGACACTAACACTCAATGTCATCTACTTATCGATACGAGTGCATCGATGAGTTACGCGAGCAGCAGCAGCGTCACCAAACTCCAATACGCACAGTTTCTGTCGGCATCGATCGCTTATCTTTTGAACAGACAGCAGGACGCTGTTGGGCTGGTAGCATTTGATCAGAAAGTCCACACGCACGTGCCCGCCAGAAACCGCACTGGTCACATGCGAACAATCTTCGGTCATCTGTCGAGACTTGAGGCAGGCGGTGAGACAAAACTAACGACATCATTACACCAGCTTGCGGAAATTCTTACCCGACGTGGGATCGTCGTCATAATTTCTGACTTCTACGACGAGCCTGACCGTCTCAAAGAAGCGTTTCAGCATCTGCGATTCAAAGGCCACGACCTCGTCGCGTTTCATGTGCTCGACCAAAATGAGTTGGATTTTAGTTTCGACGAACCAGTGCTTCTACTAGAGGATGCGGAAACGCTGGAACAGATGCCCGTGTTGCCGGACGTTGTCATGAACGGTTACCGCGAACGCATGCGACGGCACGTAGCTGAGATGCAGGAGTGCTCGGCGGCAAATCATGTCGATTACGAAATGCTGACTACTAAACAACCGTTAGACTATGCGCTGTTTTCGTTCTTGTCGCGACGAAGCAGTAGGTGAGACTTGGAAATCATTATTAACCGTGACAAATTTCAGATCAGGCGGGATAAATTGTCAGGTCAGGAAGGGGACCCTGTCCCCGCTTAATTATTATGTCTCTGCCCTAGTGTTGATGAACCGGCGGGGACAGGGTCCCCTTCCCAACCTGACAATTTCTAAGCGATGTCTTTCTTGACGCCACTATTCCTTCTCGGGGCTGCGGCACTCGCGGCACCGATCCTCGTGCATCTCGTCAGACGCACACGTGCGCGCCGCGTGCAATTCCCTGCTCTCGTCTTTGTTCGTCAGATTCCACAACGAACCATTCGCCGTCGAACCATACAGAATTTCTGGTTGTTGCTCATTCGCGCTCTTGCTGTTCTCCTTATCGTCATCGCCTTTGCACGACCGTTTTTTAGTGGACGAAGCGCTGCAAAAAATCTGACCGGCACAGGCGCCACCGTCATTCTCATCGACGATTCTTTGAGCATGCGACGCGATCAGTTATTCGCGGAAGCGCAGCGCCGGGCTGAAGCAGCCATCGACGAAGCTTCGAACAATGAACAAATTGCGTTGCTAAGCTTCGACAAGCGCTATACGGTCATCAACCGCTTCGCTGCGGACAAGACTCGCTTGCGTTTCGGCGTCAGGAGTCTTAACGCCGGTTGGGATGGAACCGATTATGAACAAGCATTGCGAGGCGCGGAGTCGTTGTTGTCTGAACTGAAAACCGCCGGACAGAAAAAGATCGTGATGATCTCGGACTTTCAAGCAACGGGTTGGGACCAGGCAAACGCGACTTTCAAACTTGCCAACGACACACAACTCACAACGCTTGATGTTGGCGGCAGTAGTCCTGCAGCGAATGTCGCTGTAACAGACGTCGAAGCACGTGGAACGGTTTTTGGACAGAAGTATTCAGACAGCCTGGCCGTTCACATCACCAACTTCAGCGACTCGCCAAGGGATCGCTTACAAGTTGACTTTCAAATCAACGACCAAACTGTTGAGAAGCGAGAGATTAGTCTCAACAGTCGTGATTCAAAGGTCGTCGAGTTCACGGGGTTTAACCTGAACGACGGTGCAAACCGGTGCACCATCGAAATCAACGCAGCTGACTTTCCTGCCGACAACCATTTTTAT
>Ga0157378_10003484_pt1 | contig 13971 bp, 11 predicted proteins | sample M65metaG_FD_115309 | JGI IMG/M metagenome (GOLD analysis project Ga0157378, IMG submission 115309) | Miscanthus rhizosphere microbial communities from Kellogg Biological Station, Michigan, USA - M6-5 metaG | ecosystem: Host-associated > Plants > Roots > Rhizosphere > Soil | place: USA: Michigan...
CCGGCGGACGCGCTCGACCGCTTTGCATCCGCTTCCACCACGTCAGCAGCATCGCCGCGTCGCGCGGCGCGCTCAGCGGGCGGCCGGCGTCGCGAAGTCGCTGGTTGTTACGGGCGAACCGCCGCTCGCCCAGCACCGGGCGCGCGAGTCGCAGGGCCGCGCGTGCCTTCTTCAGCCGCTTGCGCGCATCGTGCACGGCCGCATCGCGCGGTGGCCAGCGCGGGTCCAGCGCCTTGGCGACCTGCTTCAGCTGACGTCGAACGACGCCGAGCAAACGTTCGGGTGCGAGCCGCTGGTCGAGATCGATCATGCGCTCAGCGTGAGCGATGCTTGCCGTGGGACCGCGCGGACTCGTCCACCAGCTTGGAGGCGGTGGCGGGGCCGCGCCGCGCGAGTGGAACGAACGAGCGGCCCTCGGCCTGGTTGTAGGACACGAAGAAGCGCTCGAGATCATCCAACACGTGCTTGGGCAAGTCCGAGATCGATCGCTCGGGCGGATGGATCCGCTCGGTCTCGGCGGTCCCGATCAGCCGGTCGTTGCGGATCGTCTTGCCGGCCTCGGTCTGCTTGGCCTCGATCACGCCGAGCAACCGCGCCGTGACGTGACAGCCGGCGAACGTCGCCTCGGCGCCGATCAGGATGAGGTCGAGCGGATCGCCGTCCTCGGCGAGCGTTCCCGGCACGAAGCCGAAGTCGTACGGGAACGCCGCGCCGAGGGGGAGCAGCTTGTCGAGCTGGAACAGCCGCGTATCCTCGTCGTATCGAAATTTCGAGCGACTGCCGGCCGGAGTCTCGATGATGACGTTGATGAGACCGGTCTTCTTGTCGCGCGGCTTGAGCCGGTCGATGTGCGGGCTCATGAGCGGTTCCCCTGAGAGTTGCCCGCCGACGCATGGCGCAGGCTTCGCGTGTGCGGCACCACGATCCACAGCGTCGCGAATGCGCCGAGCAATCCCGCGGCGATCGCCGCCGCGCCGGAGGCAGAATGAAGGATCGCGCGCGCGATGAGGTAGGCATCGAGCGACGTCGCGATCCCGAGCGGCAGCAGGCTCCAGAGCAGCAGCCGCGACGCGAACGCCACGAACTTCCACGACAGCGTGCTTGCGCCCGCGCGACAGTGCGTGGCCGCGGGGGTCATCAGCAGCGCGGCCGCGAGCGCGACGAGCACGATTGCCACGAGGTGCGTGCGCTGCTCGGCGGCCGTCAGCTTCTCGGCGAAGCCGGTGTTGAACACCGCGATGAGCTGAAACCCGAACAGCGCCTGGATGCCGGGTAGGACGGTGCGGCATTCGTCGAGTACGAACTGCGCCGCCTTGTCGAGCTCGAGTTGGAGCGTCGCATCGTCCCGAGCCGAAGCGTCACCACCCCGGACCTGGGCCACACCGGCCTCCGCTGTTGTCCGGCGCGCCGCGCTCGCCGGGATGCTTCCACGGACCGAGAGGCTGCAAGATTTGCATGGTGTCGCGCCGAATCAGCTCCGGAGCTCGACCGCAGCCACACGTCCAACGGTGTGGAGTACCGTGACTTGCCGCGCGCGCTTCGCTGGTCGCGCGAAGTTCGCAGCACATCGGCACGCGCGGCACGGAGGCGTGTGAGCAAACAACGAGCCGTGGGCAGTCGAACGCTGTCGGATCGGACGACAGATCCACGACGCTCGAATGCTTTTGCTGGACGCCGCACGCGGACGGGCTATGCTGGAACGACAGTTCAGGCAAGGTGTTCGCGCGGTGAGCGTGGCTTGAGCTGAACCGGCCCACACTTTGCCAGAGTGCGGTCACGAAGCAGCCCGAGGGTCGAGCCCTGTCGGCCGCCCGCGTCGCTCCTCAGCCTCCTGCCTGCCGCCCGGCCGCTTCTTCACGGATGTATTCCAGCGCCACGGACGCGGCTCGCTCGAACCAGGAGGCAGCCCATGTCGCGCCGTGGACACCGCGCCATGCGGTACCGACCGTACGTGTGCTATGGCAATCGCACCGGTCATTCGTCTCACCGAACGCTGAAGGGCCTCGCGCTGCTCGCGCTGCTCGCGATCGCGACCCCGCTCGCCGTGTTCTCCGGCAACGACGCCGCATCCTCGCGCGGCTCGAATTCCATCGCACATCCAATCGACGCGCCGCAGCCGCTCACCGCAGCGTCGCGCCCGGCGGCGGTGACCGCTGCGCCGCGGATCGAGGAGGCGGACGCCGCCACGATCACCGAGGTCAGCCGCGATGAAGTCGCGTCCAACGCCACCGAGCCGGCTCCGGCGGAGCATGGCACCGCGCACGCGACGACGATGAGTCCGAGCGCCGCGCATGTCGCCCGAACGTCGACCGCAACGCCGCGCGCGCGAATCACGCATCGCGCGCCGGCGCGCATGGCCGTGAAGCGTCACGCCGTGATCGAGGAGCGTGCGGCGGCGCCGACCAAGTGGGAGGTGCGCGTCGACGACAACGCGCGGCCGGGCGATGGTCGGCCGGCTGCGTCGTGGCGGAAGGGCCCGATCCCGGGTGTCGAGACGGCCGCGGTGAGGCGCGGGGTCGGTTAGTGGCGCTTTGGAGGGGTCAACGTGGACGCCTTCGAGCTCACCTGAGGTCGACGATCTGTGCCGGAGGGACGGTGTCGCCCGTGGGCGTGCCGTTGTACGCCCCCGCACCCAAAGGGAGTGCAGGCGACCCCGTGAGCAGGTGCGGATCGAACGCCAGGCCGGGTGAGCCGTTCACGAACTTCGGATCGGCGTAGATCGACGACGCGTCGCTGGGCCATGACGGGACGCTGCCGCAGCCCCAGTACAGGTTCTTGCTGACGGTGTACGCGCCGCTCACGATCATCGTCGGATCGAAGATGACGCAGCCGTTGCCCCACGAGTAGGCGATGTTGTTCGTGAACGTCATGTCGCCCGCCTTCCAGATCGTCCGACCGTACGAATCCTTCCAGCCGGCTGCGGGGGCGCCCACGATCGTGCAGTTCGAGACGCGGCTCTGATGGATGTCGAGAGCGAGTATCGCGAACCCATTGGTCGCGAACACGCAGTTCGTGATCGACCAGCCTCTCATGCCGCCCTGCCAGTTCAAGTGCACGTCGTTGGCGGTCGCGGCCGATGCGTTGATGAGACAGGAGTCCATCGTGCAGTTCCACGCGCCGACGCACTGAGGCAGATACGTTTCGTTACCGCAGTCCGCGCTCGAGCTGAACAGCAAGTTGCTCTCGTTACCGCTGCTCGAGCCCGTCACGAGGATCGTGTCGCAGTCGAACCGGTTGCCAAAGCAGCCGATGTCGACGCTCGCGTCGGAGCGCCAGCGCCACATGTTCGGCGCGCCGCGGTTCAGATGGATGATCGTCTTGTTGCCGCGGCTGATCCGGTTGCGGTCGTCGAAGTGCCACTCGCCGCCGAATTCCATCGGCAGGCCGGCCTCGACGGTGATCAACCTGCGATTGAACATCTCGACCGTCGAGTCCGCGTTCCACACCAGCCAGTTGTGATCGCCTTCGGTTTCGTTCTGGCCGACGTAGCGGAAGTCGCAGTTGTAGATCTCGACGCCGTCGCTCGAGCCGAGCGTGCCCTTGTTCAAGTTGAACTTGCTGCCCTTGAACACGTCGCGCGAGTAGATATCGTAATCGCCGCCCTGGTGATCGAAATCGCCGTCGACCGTCACGTCGATGAGTGAGTCGCGATCGCCGGCCTCCGAGCAGCCGAGATTGCCGGCGAACCGCACGCCCTTGATCGTGACGTACGACTTCGTCAGCGAGCCCGACGGCAGCACGATGCTCGCGCGGGAGAGCGTGTCCCGCATCGGGTCGGCGCTCGTCGTGGTCCCGATGTACGTCACGCGCAGGCCGCCGGTCGGCGCTGCGGAAGGACTCGGGAAGTCAGCGTAGGTGCCCGGCAGTATGCGGACGACGTCGCCGGGAACGACGAGAGCGTTCGCCTTGGCGATCGTCCGCAGCGGGCTCGTCTGGCTGGTGCCGGCGTTCGAGTCGCTGCCGTTCGAGCTGACCCAGAGCGTCTTGGCTTGAGCAGGTAGGGCGAAGAGTAGCGCGGCCAGGACGACGGGCAGGCGAGAACGAGCCATGGAGCATCCCCTCTCCAGTTGCTGGCGAACGACGAACGAAGCTGCGGTGATGCTAGGCGTTCCGCACCGTGTGCCGATGCATCCTGCAATATCGGCGGATTTCGCTCCCCTCTCCAGGAGCTTCACCCACGGATCGAGCACGGTAAGGGGGACCCTCACCATGCCCGATGGACGCGGGTGCATGTGCAACAGAGCTGTCAATTGCCGCGCGAATGGCGAGGAATTTCATCGCCGCGCAAGCGGTCGCTGTCGCGGTGGCGGCGCGATGCACGCCGCGGAGCGGATCGCCAGATCACAGCGTGGTGCGGAGATACACGTTCCATGCCCAGTAGTACGCGAATGCGCGTCGGGACACGCTTTCATGACACGGTCGTCGTCGGTCGCGCCCTAGGCTCATGAACGCCCCGCCATCGTTGCGGGGCGAGGTGGTGGTCCATTCTCGAACTGATCCATGCAGCCGACATTCGACCGTCGCGATCGCACACGCGCCGCGGCGCGGTCATCGCGATCGCGATGCTCGCCGTGGCGCTAGCCACGCCTTCGAACGCGGGGGTACTCACCGGACCGATCACGAGTCCGGTGAATGGGCACGTTTATTACCTGCTGGAGTGCGATACGTGGACGGTGTCCGAAGCTGAGGCCGTGACGCTCGGCGGCCATCTCGCCACGGTGCGCAATGCCGCCGAGCACGACTGGTTATGCGCGCGATTCTCGAAATTCGGCGGCACGCCACGCGTGCTGTGGATCGGACTGAGCGATGACGGACACGAAGGCGTGTTCGCCTGGACCAGCGGCGAGCCCGTGATATTCGATCGGTGGGAGCGCGGACAACCCGACGACGCGCGCGGCGTCGAGCACTACGTCGGGATCTGGCCGCCCGGCCCGCGAGCATCAGGGCAATGGAACGACTGGCCCGACGATCGCAGCACGGGATCCGGCATCGGCGTCCCGTTCCACGCGACGATGCACGGCGTGGTGGAGATCGTGGCGGCGCCGAGCGCCTGCAACGCTGGAGATCAGTAGAGGCGCGCGACTGATCGGAGTAAAATGGGCGCCACGCGGCGCCGCCCTCGATTCGTGACCCGAGACGCGCCATTGAGGAGTGCTCGCCATGCAGCGTCCTCGTCGTTCTGCTCTCCTCGGGTCGATCTCGACCTTGTTCTTACTCATCGCGACGGTCGCTTGCGCGTTCGCCGATCGCGCCCCGATCGCCCGGCGCTCGCTGCCGTGGCCGCTGCAGCGCGACGTCGCTGGCCGTACCGCGCAGCTCCCGAAGCGTGCGGCGTCCAGCTCGACGAGCACGCTCGAGATTCCTGTCGCAGGATGCGGGGCGTGGACGCAGCTCGCGGCCGACGCGGAGCCGCTCAACCGGTCCAACCACCAGATGATCTACGATTCCGTGCGCGATCGTCTCGTCGTATTCGGTGGCTATGCATCATCGTCATCGAATCAGTATGCCAACGACCTTTGGGTGCTCGGTCTCACGAGTCCCTCCTCGTGGACGATGCTGCCGGCCTCGGGGCCCAGGCCCGATCCGCGCACGGGACCTTCCGCGGTGCTCGACGCGGCCCACGACCGGCTCATCGTGTTCGGCGGCTCCAGCACGGCGGGCCCGCTCCTCAACGACGTATGGGCGTATGACTTCTCGACGAACACCTGGACTCAGCTCGCTCCGAGCGGTGGGCCACCCGCGCCGGTGTTCGGTCAGTCCGCGATCTACGATCCTGTGCGCCAGCGCATGGTGGTGTTTGGCGGCTACACCGGTACCGACTATTCCAGCGAGGTATGGGCGCTCTCGCTGAATGGTCCTCCGGCGTGGACGCTGCTCGCAGCAGCGGGAACGGGGCCGGCCGCGCGAGAATTGCACACGGCCATCTACGATGGTCCGCGCGATCGCATGGTGATGTTCGGCGGCTACGACGGCTCGGGAACGCTCGGTGACGTGTGGGCGCTCGCGCTCGGCACGGGAGCATGGACCGCACTCGCACCGTCGGGAACGCCGCCCGTTCCGCGCGCGTTGCATGGCGCCATTGTCGATCCGCCACGCGACCGGATGCTGGTGTTCGGTGGATGGGATGGCGTCGTGGGAGACCTGAACGACCTCTGGTCGCTGTCGCTCTCGGGCTCGATCAAGTGGACGAAACTGTCACCAACGGGATCGCAGCCGCCGCCGGCCAACGGTCTCATCGCCGTCAACGACTCGGCGCGACAACGCCTCATCTCGTTTGGCGGGGTGGGCGCTGCGAGCGACGAGCTGTGGGCCGTGAATCTCTCGGGATCGCCCGCCTGGACGCAGCTGCTTCCCGTGGGAGCGACCCCGCTTCAACGGCAGCGCCACTCGGCCGTCTTCGACGGGCCGCGTCACCGCATGGTGGTGTTCGGCGGCATGGACAGCGGGCAATCGCCGCTCCACGACGTGTGGGCGTTTGCACTGAACAGCGGCGCAGGATGGACTCGACTCACGCCGACGGGAACGGGGCCGATCCGGGCGCGCCAGTCAGCGGCGCTGGACTCGGTGCGCAACCGCCTGATCGTGTTCGCCGGCGTCGACCCGTTCTACAACCACCCGAACGACGTATGGAGCCTGTCGCTCGCCGTCACTCCGGCGTGGACGAAATTGAGTCCGTCGGGCACGAAGCCCGACGGCCGCATCGACGCCTCCGCAATCTACGACCCGGGTCGAGACCGCATGGTGTTCTATGGCGGGCTCGACTCGACGGGCAACTACCCGCTCGATGAGGTGTGGGCGCTGTCGCTGTCGGGGAGCGGCTCGTGGTCTCAGCTCAATGCGGTCGGCGATTCGCCTGGCGGTGGCAGCGGCTACGTTGCCACCTACGATCGGGCGCACGATCGCATGCTGGTCGTCTCGGGCAACGGCGGAACGACACATGCCTGGCAGCTCACGTTCACCGGGACGCCCACCTGGAGCTCGCTGGTCGTGCCGGAGGAAGCCAGCACGTTCGCGACCGGGCCGCAGTGCGTGATCGATCCGGTGCGAAATCGCTTGCTCTACTTCGGCTACGGGTACGACGTGACCGCGCTGCCGCTGTCGGGTGCGCCGTCGTGGTCGTACATCGGCGCCAGCCCGTACCTCGATCAGAACGACTTCGCGACCGTCGTCTACGACAAGGACAATGACCGCTTCGTTCGCTTCGGCGGCCAGCCCTATTCGGCCAATGTCCCGACCGCGGATGTGCAGGCGTTGTCGTTCCCGGGCACCGTGTTCCCGATCAAGCTCGCCACGTCGCCCATACCGGCCGGCTTCGTGAACCAGGACCCCAACGGTAACTGCTTCGATCAGGGCACCTCGATCACCTTGACGGTGAGCCCAATCGACGGCTTCACGTTCACGGGCTGGAGCGGCGATGCGAGCGGTGCAGCGAATCCGCTGGTCGTCACGATGAACGCCGCAAAGAACATCACGGCCCACTTCGCGCAGCCGCCTCCGAGCTGTGCCGGTTGGCGCCGACTCCTGCTCGAGACGGGCGAGCTACGCATGTATCTCCCGGCGATCGTCGACGATCCCATCGGGCACCGCTTACTGGCGCTGGGCCTCCGCGCCTTCGACGTCGGCTCCGACAACAACGAAGTCTGGCAGCTACCGCTGACGAGCGGAGACGCGGACTGGCAACCGCTCGTGATCAGCGGCTCGCCGCCGCCTTTTCACAATCATCCGGCCGCCGTGTTCGATCCCGTTCGCAATCGTCTGCTCATGTACGGAGGCAGCTACACGGACGGAATTGGCAACAGCCACATGAGTACCGAGCTATGGGCGTTGTCGCTGTCGGGTACTCCGACGTGGAGTCTGGTCGCTCCCGAGGGCGCTGCCGTCGGCGGCCGCCAGGACGCCGCGGTCGTCTACGACTCGACGCGTGACCGTTTGCTCGTCGTCGCGGGCCAGTCGTATCCCACCGGTGCACTACTCAGCAGCACCTGGGCGCTGCTCCTGACGGGCCCGCCGACCTGGACGCAGGTGTCGTCAGGTGGCGGTGGGTTTGCGGCACGTTACCGCCATGGCGCGATCTACGACCCGACCGGCGATCGCGTGGTCGTCTATGGCGGCATCTCCTCGTCGAATCCGACGGTGCACGACACGTGGGTACTGACGCTGGCCGGCTCTCCCACGTGGACCCAGCTCCATCCTACGGGAGCGCCGCCGACGGCATTTGAAGGTCTGGCGCCCGCGCTGGATCCGACCCGTCATCGCATGCTCCTCTATGGCGGGGCCACGAGCGCGGGAAATTTCGTATCGCATGACGAGTTGTTCGCCCTGGCGCTCAGTGGGGCGCCCACATGGTCTCAACTGGCGAGCGACGGCACCGTGCCCGGTACGCTGTCCCAGCACGCGGCGGCGTACGATCCGGATCTGGATCGACTGATCGTGAGCAACGGCAATGGTTCTCTCGGGCCCAGCTGCAACGAATGCATCCGCTTTGACACCTACGCGCTGACACTTGGCCCCGGCAATTGGCTCGACCTCACGGTCGTTCCGTCGAACGGGGGATCGATCCAGCGCTCGCCGACCGACGCGTGCTTGGCCGATGGCGCGACGGTCACGCTGACCGCCACCCCCGCGAACGGTAACTTTTTCGTGGGCTGGTCGGGTGACGTGAGCGGCAACGCGAACCCCATCGACATCACGATGGACGGCAGCAAGCACGTCGCGGCGACATTCGCGGACCTTGCGGCTGTCCCGCCGACCACGAACGCCGCGCCGTCGGCCAGCGCCATCGAGGCGCTGTCGCCGAATCCCGTGGCGCTGCGGCTGTCGCTCGAATTCGCGGTCGCGCGTGCGGGGCCGGTGCGCATCGGCGTGTACGACATCACTGGCCGCGAAGTTGCCGTGGTCACCGACGGGTGGCGCGCCGCCGGCCGCTATGCGATGCAGTGGAACGCGAACGGGGGCCTCGCCGCCGGCGTGTATCTCGTCCGGCTCGTGGCCCCCGATCGCAGTCTGACGCGGCGGTTCGTGCTCGTACGCTGAGACGAGCCGCCGTTCGGTCCCTAGTTGCTGCCCGTGCTTCCCGAGGTCGACGTCACCTGATCCGGCGTCGTCGGGCGCAGGCGGATCTCGATGCGACGGTTCTTCGCCCGGCCTTCCGGCGTATCGTTCGGCTGCTTGGGACGGCCGTCGGCGAAGGACACCGCAGCGAGGCGCTCCTTCGGGATGCCCGACTCCTCGAACAACCGAACGATCGTCGCCGCGCGCGCGCCGCCGAGCTCCCAGTTCGTCGGATAGCGCTTGGCCAGCGACGGGCCGATCTTCTGGTTGTCGGTGTGGCCGGTCACGAGCACCTGGAACGGCGACGCCTTGAGCTGATCCGAGACCTTGAGCAGCAGCTCCTTGCCTTCCTTGTCCAGGTTGGCCGAGCCCGACGCGAACAGAATGTCCTGCGCGAGATTCACGCTGATGCCATCCCGCATCTGCTCGATCTGCATCTTGCCGCTGTTCAGCTCGCCCTTGAGGCTGCCGACGAGCCCCTCGTACGTCTGCGCGATGTCCTGATTGGCCTTCTGCGTCTCGGCGAGCCGGGCGTTCAGCGCCGCGGTCGTGTCCTGCAGCTCCTTGACCTGGCCTTCGAGCCCCGTCTTGTCGGTCTGCAGCTCCGCCTTCTCCTTGTTCGCGGCGTCGAGGCTGGCCTGCAGATCCTCGCTCTTCTTCGTGACGTCGAGGTACTTCGACTTCGATACTCCGCAACCCGATGCGAGCGCGCCGACGACGAGCATGACGAGCAGCGCGGTCACAGGGACTCGAACGAAACGGACCTTCGTGTCCATGGCTCCTCCTGAGGTCGATTGGGTGAGTCTCTGGCGCCATGATTAGCCAATGGCGGGGGAAGTCAAGAAGGGTCGAGCGCCACGGTCTGGTCCACGGGCGCGGGGCCGGCCTATGCTCGGGCTCAGGCGCAGGATTTCGTTCCACCCTCAACCCCAAGGAGACGTCCATGCTGCTCGTCCGCGACATCATGTACTGCAAGCCGGGCAAGGTCCGTCCGATGGTCGAGAAGTTCCTCGCGATGGACAAGCTCGGCACCAAGATGGGCATGCCGAAGATGCGTGTGATGACCGACTTCAGCGCCGAGCGCTACTGGACCGTCGTCGCCGAGATGGAAGTCGAGAACATGAAGGCGCTCGAGGACATGTTCTCGGGCATGAACCAGAACTCGGATGACATGAAGGAGTTCGAGAAGATCATGTCGGGCTACCACGACCTGGTCGAGTACGGGCGCCGCGAGGTGTACAAGCTCGAAGGCGCGAAGTAACACGCTGCGGATTCGCGACTGCGGCCGCTCCGGCGACGGGGTGGCCGCTCGCGTTTGCATCGCCGTGCTCGGGTCGCGCCGCCGTGCTAGCGTCCCGCGGCCATGGACTACCGCGTCCTCGTGTTTCCGTCCTGCAACGAGCCCGGCCTCGAAGTGATCGAGGCGTTGCTCAAGAGCAACAAGATCGAGCTGTTCGCGGGCAGCAGCCCCGCGTATGTCGAGTTCGATCCGTCGCGGCTGCTGTTGCGCAACTATCTCGTCTGCCCGCACCTCGGCGAGCCGAACTTCCGCGCGGAGTTCGAGCGCCTGCTCGCCGAGCACGAGATCGGACTCGTGTTCCCGACCGTCGATTCGCTCGTCGCCGAGTTCTCGTCGTGGCGACTGCCGGGAACGAAGTCCGTGACCCCGCGCGAGGAGATCGCGCGCCTCGTCGCGTCGAAGTCGGCGACGTATGAGCGGCTCGAGCAGGTGGTACCGGTGCCGCGACGCTACGCGCACGGCGCCGCGCCACTGCCCGCGTTCGCGAAGCCCGATTCCGGCGGCGGCGCCAAGGGCGCTTTCCACGCCCGCACCGCGTACGACCTCGCGCTCGCCGCTGAGCGCGACCTGCTGCTCAGCGAGTACCTGCCCGGCGACGAGTACACGGTCGACTGCCTGAGCGATCTCTCGGGCACGCTGCTCCATTGCGGCGTGCGGCTGCGCGGCTCGGTGGGGCGCAGCATCTCGCTGGGCACGAAGCAGGTGCGCGACGAGGAGATCGAGGGCCACGTGCGCGCGATCGCGACCGAGCTGCGCATCGAGGGGCCGTGGTTCGCACAGTTCAAGCGCAACGCCGAGGGGCGCCCCGTCCTGCTCGAGATCAACGCACGCGGCGGTGGCTCGACGGGGCTGACGCGGCTCGGCGGCGTGAACCTGCCGCTGCTCACCGTGTTCGTGTACCACGGCGTGCCCGTGCGCGTGCCGCGGCCGCGTGCGGGGCTCACCGTGGTGCGCCGGCTGCGCAACCTCGTCGAAGGCGTGTCGGTCGATGCGGTGATCTGGGATCTCGACGACACGCTCATTCGCAAGGATCGGAGGCCGGACCCGGACTGCATGGCGGCTCTGTACGACTTGCGGAACCGGGGTGTGCGTCAGTTCCTGCTCACGCGAAACGGCGACGTCGAGATCGTGATCGATCACCACATCGTGCCTCGGGTGTTCGAAGCCATCACCGTGGCCGACGACAAGATGAACGGGCTCGAGACGATGCTGCGGGCGTACGCGCTCGATCCGTCGCGCGTGGCGGTCGTCAACGATTCCTGGTCCGAGAACCTCGCGTTCCAGCAGCGCCTGCCGGGCTTGAACACGCTGACGCCCGACATGCTCGAGCTGCTCGGGCGGGAACGGGTGTGCTGAAGGTGGCATCCGTCACGCGGCCGCCCATCGTCCCCGATTACGACCAGATGTGGACCGATGTCTATGGTGACCATCAGGAGTCGGGCCCGGTACATCGCCATTTGAAGCGCATCGTGCGCGAGGTGCTGGCGCCGCTCGACTACGCCACCGTGCTCGACGTCGGCTGCGGCTTCGGCGGCAACATCGCTTTGCTCGAGCATGGCCGGCCTACGGTGCGCGTCGACGGCGCGGACATCAGCGACCTCGCGCTCGAGCACGCTCGGCAGGGTCGCACGGGAAGTTTCCACAAGCTCGACGTCGAGAAGGGGCGCCTCGATGGCCAGTGGGATCTCGTCCACAGCGGGCTCATCCTCGAGCACATTCCCGACGACGAGGCGGCGCTGCGCAACATGCGCGCGATGACGCGCAAGTATCTCGTCGCGACGACGATCGCCGGCGACTTCGAGCGCTACCGCGCGTGGGACGAGGCGGTGGGCCACGTGCGCAATTACCGGCGTGGCGAGCTCGAGGCCAAGCTCGCGCGCGCCGGCTTCCGTGTGCGGCGCAGCATCTACTGGGGCTTTCCGTTCTATTCGCCCCTCGCGCGCACGCTGCAGAACCACAGCCGCGAAGGACTCGGGCGCTTCAGGGGCCACACCTACGCGCTCGCCGAGGCTCTGTACTGGCTCTACTACCTGAACTCGTGGAGCCGCGGCGACATCGTCGTCGTCGCGGCCGAGCCTGCATGAGCGCGGCCGAGCCCTGGGTCGAGGGCGAGGCGATCCTCTACCGCCTGCACGACGTCGGCTACGCGATCGACCTCGACCGCGCGTGTGACGTGCTGGCCGCGAACGTGCCCGAGCGCCAGCGGCCCGTGCGGGGCGAGGCGCAGGCCATCATGATCCCGAATCCCCCCGTCACCGTGGCGCTCGGCACGGATGCGCCGGCGACCGCGGGAGCCGCGGCGGGCGAAGCGGAGCTGTCGGCGCGACTGTTCGACTTCGGCGTCGTGTCGCTGCGCGCGCGCCTCGTGACGCCGCGGCGCATGCGCTGGAGCGAGTTCCGTGCGTTCGCCGCGGCCGCGAGCTTCGAGCGGACAGCCGCGTGCTTCCAGACCTCGCTGCGCGGGCTCGCGGATCGGCTGAAGCCGGCGATCGAACGACCCGATCTGGCGTCCGTGACCGAGGACTACATCGTGTTCCGCATCACGCGGCTCGAATCGGAGAACGGCGAGCGGCTGAAGCCCGATGTGCTCGACGACGAGCGCATCGCCGGCCTGCTCGTTGGCGAATCGCGGCCAGTCACGCCAACAGCTCGGCGTGAGTTGCTGTCGCAGCGTTTCAGTTACTTCGAGGACGACCTCGCGGTGCTCACCTGGTACGCCGCGCTCGTCGTCGAGCCGGTGCGCGACGACACCGACGTCCAGTACGTGCTCGAGTTCGCGAACGCGCAGCTGCTCGAGCTGCGCTACTACGACTCGGTGCTGGACGTCGAGCTGCCTCGCATCCATCAGGAGAGCACGGCCGCGCGCCGGGGGTTCCATTTCCTCGGCCGGCGCTACAATCGGTTGCTCGGCGCGCTGCAGGGCCGCGTCGCGGACGCGACGGAGGCGGTCGAGCGCGCGGAAAACGCATTCAAGGTCACCGATGACGTGTTTCTCGCGCGGATCTACGGCGCGGCGCTGGAGATCTTCCGCGAGCGCGTGTGGCGGGCGGGCATCGACCGCAAGGTCGACATCCTGGGGAAGACGTACGAGATGCTGAACGCCGAAGCGCAGGCGCGTCGCACCGAGATCCTCGAGCTCGTCGTCATTCTGCTCATCGCGCTGGAGATCGTGCTCGCGCTGCGGTCGCACTAGCCTGACCGCCCGCGCCGCGATCAGCGCAACAGCACGAGCTTCTGCGCGACGGTGGTATTTCCTGCGGTGAAGCTCACGAGCAGCGTGCCCGCCGGGACACGGCGCCCGTGCTCGTCGCGGCCGTCCCACGTCGCCGTGTGCCAACCGGCGTCCTGCGGTCCGTCGACCAGCCGCACGATCCGGCGGCCCGTGAGGTCGACGACCTCGAGCCGACCGTTCGCGGAGCGATCGACGTAGTAGCGCACGCTCATCGTGCCGACGACCGGGCTCGGCCAGGGCGACTCGAGCCGTACGTCGAGCGGTGGCGACACCGGAGTCGGTGGCGGCCCGCCGCCGCCGCCGCCGCCGGACGACGTCGTGCCGAGACACGAACGGGTTCCTGCGAAGCTCGTGATCGCGGACTGGCCGAGCGGCTCGAAGCTCGGCA
>Ga0157378_10003488_pt1 | contig 13961 bp, 13 predicted proteins | sample M65metaG_FD_115309 | JGI IMG/M metagenome (GOLD analysis project Ga0157378, IMG submission 115309) | Miscanthus rhizosphere microbial communities from Kellogg Biological Station, Michigan, USA - M6-5 metaG | ecosystem: Host-associated > Plants > Roots > Rhizosphere > Soil | place: USA: Michigan...
CGGGTCCTCGCCCAAGCCAATGTTTGAGCTGTTCGCCGCCAGCGGATTCCCCTGGAGCCGCGTGCACGTGTTCTGGGTGGACGAACGGTACGTTCCGCCCAACGATTTGCAGAGCAATTTTCGAATGGCGAATGCAACCTGGCTGGCTCCGGCCAAGGTTCCGGCGGAGAATATTCACCGCGTCCGCACGGAGCTGGAGCCGCACGAGGCCGCTCATGAGTATGCCGAGAACATAAAGGCTCTGTTCGGAGTACGGCCGGGTTCGATGCCGCGTCTGGATGTGATCCATCGCGGAATGGGACCGGACGCGCACACGGCGAGTTTATTTCCGGGCGAGCCGCTGATCGCTCGCGACAAAGACCAAAGTGAAAACATCGCCGCGGCGGTGTGGGTCGAAAAGATGCATCAGTGGCGCATCACGCTGCTGCCGCCCGTACTGGAAGCGGCGCACCACACGGTAATTCTGGCGACGGGTGAGGATAAGGCGGCGGCGCTTCACGCGGTACTGCACGGACCCTACGAGCCGATGAATTTCCCGGCGCAGATCGCAGCCAGGGAGGCGACTTGGTATATTGACGATGCAGCCGGCGCGACGTTGACTGAAGACAATGCATGAGGTTCACGCGTAGAACATTCATTCGCGGGGCTATCACATGGCCAACGACGCTCCCCCTGCTGGGTGTGCTGCCGTTCACCAAAACCGCCGAGCAGACTGCGCCCGGTCCAGTGGTCACCCGACTGGTTCTGGGCGGTGATGTCATGCTCTCGCGGCATGTGGGCCGCCTGGCGCGGGCTCAGAATGATCCGGCGTTTCCCTTGCGGGACCTTGCTCCCGTGCTGCAGGCTGCCGATATCGCGTTCGTTAACCTGGAATCACCTTTTTCGGACAAAGGGCATGTAGTCGAGCACGGCATGATCTTCAAGGCCGAGCCGGAAATGATCGCCGCGCTGGAACTGGCGGGTGTCGATATCGTCTCGACGGCGAACAACCATGCTCGCGATCAGGGATCGCACGGTGTCGAATTCACCGTGGATTGGCTGGAGCGTCATCAGATTGCGGCCGTCGGCGCGGGGAAAACGGCCGAGGCGGCCCATGCCGGCACGGTGATCCAGCGCAACGGCGTTCGCTTTGGATTTCTGGCGTATGCCTACGATCAGTCCAATGGAAATCATCCCGATACGGATGATCGCGTGGCGGTGATGGATCTGGCCTGCCTACGTCAGGATTTGGCTGCGATGCAGCCGCGTGCGGATGTCATGATCGTCTCGATGCACGCCGGCACGGAGTACGCGAGCAAGCCCAACCCGCAGCAGATGAGCTTCGCGCAGGCAGCTATTGATGGCGGAGCGCGCGTGGTGGTGGGCCATCACCCTCACGTCACGCAGCCCTGGGAACGCCGCGGCGAAGGAGTTATTTTCTATTCCCTGGGCAATCTGGTGTTCGATCAGTTCCAACGGGTGGAAACGCAGCACGGCGCCTTGGCGGAAGTGATTTTTGAAGGCCCGAAGATGGCACGAGCCAACCTGCTTCCAGTGGACATCCTTGGAACCGTGCCACGCCTGGCTAGCTCTGCTCCATCGCGACCGGCGGCTTCCGGCCTAGCATCGACCGCCGGGCCAGCGACAAGATAACGAGTCCCAATCCGACCAGCAGCATGGTGTCCGCTTCGGGCACGGAATACGCCTCAAAATCGGTCAGGACCACCTTGGGGGCGAATGCCGAAGCCTGAATGAATAGCGATCCTGTGAGGGGCGTATTGCTCACGACTCCAAAAAACTGAACATCGGAGGCACTGGTATTTATAACTGAATAGGTGCAGCTTCCCTGAGTAGTCCCGACGCACCAACTGCCCAGCGGAGCAGATCCGGAAACTAGGGTGATGTGGAATCCAAAAGCATAGACGGGAGTTGCCACCGGGAAATTGATCTGGACTCTCTGATCCGATTGCGTAGCCGTCAGCTTGCCGGAGTTTACGGTGAAATCGACGGGGCTCAGAACGAAGTCAACTCCCAGGAAATCGATGCCGGTGCCGCTGGCATTGTACAAGCCACCGGATGCCAGATCGCTACCGCTAAATATCAGACTTGGATTGAGCAAAGTGAGGGAACCGAGCGCGCCGGTGAAATTCCCTTCTTGGGACGCGCCGGAATAGTAACTGGTGGTCGCCTGGAGAGGGGCCATCAGCAAAGTCGTCATCGCGAGGACCGGAACTGCCAGTCTGAGTGGCAACATGAACACCTCCCTGTTCCGAATCGAGAATTTTTCGATTCGATACTTGGTAGCGGGAGGGGGCAATTTGTCTTACAGGGATATCCCTTACCCTTAACCGCACAGGGCAGTCCCCTGAGTACTTAGACTTTGGGCGCCGGAGGGGGCAGGTCGCGGGCGGGACAGACTGATTCGAAGTTAACCTTGCGATGCGATCCGTCGCAAAACGGCTTGTTGGCGGACTGTCCGCAGCGGCACAGGCCGATCACCGTACGGCCGCCCAAGCCGAACGGCTTGCCTTGCGCGTCGACGATCTCGACGTCGCCTTCCACGCGGAGGGATCCATTGTCATTGATGATGATTTTAGCTGGCATTCCCTCGATGCTAGCAGAGTGCTCCGATGCAATAATGAATGCGAATGCGAATTCGAGGACAAACTGTCCCGATCCTCATCGCCGCGGCGTCGGGCGTTTTCGCCCAAAAGAACGACCCGCTACCTCGCATTCGAGCACAAATGGCTGAGTTGCTTCGGGGCCAGCCGAACTACACCTGTACCGAGACGATTGAGCGCACCCGGCAGACTCCCGCGAACCGCGCCAAGGTGGAAGATACGCTGCGGCTGGAGGTGGCGCTGGTGGACGGCAAAGAGATGTTCGCGTGGCCCGGGTCGAAGCAATTCGAAGACCGGGAATTGGGCGAGCTGGTCTCGACGGGGATGTTCGGCAACGGGAATTTCGCCATCTATGCGAGGATTCTGTTTCTTTCCAATATTGCGGCAGTCGAGTCCCGCGGGGAGACGCAACTGGGCGGGCGTCCCGCATTACGCTACGATTTTCGAGTCGAACGCTGGCCCGGCGGCCACCGATTGAGCGTCAACGGGCACGAAGAGACGGTAGCGTTTCAGGGATCGTTTTACGCGGATCCCGTGACGCTGGATATTCGGAGAGTGGAGGTTGCGGCGGAGGATATTCCGGCGAGCCTGGGTGTCACAGCCGCGGAGACGACAGTGAATTACGGGCAGGTGAAAATCGGCGAAGAAACATTTCTTCTGCCGGTGGAGAGCGAGCTGATGATGGCCCTGCCGGACGTGATCGACCGGAACTGGGTTCGGTTTAGTTCCTGCCGGAAGTTCACCGGCGAGAGCACATTATTGTTCACCGATCCGGAGTTGCAGGAGAATTCCCCCAAGGCGTCCGGTCCTCTTCGCGAGGTCGAGATTCCCGCGGAGCTGACTCTTCAGCTGGAGATGCCAGGGGTGGATCTGATGCAGGGCGCTGTCGGTGATGCCGTTCAAGCCACGCTGCGGGCCGATCTGAAAAAAGGCCGCGATCTGCTGGCGCCCAAAGGCAGCATCGCGCGCGGCAGAATCATTCGGCTGGAGCGTTATCCCGGCTATTTCCTGCTCAAGATCGACTTTCAGGATCTGGAGTGGCCCGGCGGGCATGCGCGCCTGAAGCTGAGTTTTGATCAGCCGGCTTTCGCAACCAGGCTGATCAGCCGTTCGCAGCCGGGCGGGGAAATCATCGTCTCACGGCAAGCCGGGCCGCGTTTAAGCGGTATCCTCATGTTCTGGAGATCCGAACATTGATTCATCTTTCGAGCGACACGGGGGATTTGTTCGAGCAGTCTTATACTTTCGCGCAGAAGCAAGTGCGCAAGCTGGTGGAGAAGCATGCCGGGTTTTATCCGTTGTATACGCAAAACGGCAAGTGGGAACACGAAGGTCCGGACTGGACGCACTGGTGCGATGGTTTTCTTCCGGGCATGATGTGGATCTTCTACAAGCACTCGCCGCCTGATACTCCGGAGGCGAACTACTGGCTGGAACACGCGATCCGTTACACCACGCCGCTGGAGCCCCGTAAGCACGATCATGATGTTCACGACCACGGCTTCCTGTTTCTCTCCAGCTATTACCGCTGGTGGCGTCTGACCGGCGATGCGGCGCATCGCGATGTTCTGATTGAAGCGGGCAAGACGCTGGCCCAGCGCTTCAAGGAAAAGGGCCAGTATCTCCGCTCGTTCGTGGCCGACAATTCACTGTTCATCGACATCATGATGAACATCGGGATTGTATTCTTTGCAGCGCGCGAGACGGGGGATCGGCGGCTGCGCGATATCGCCATCCGCCATTCCTTCACTACCCGGCGCGTTCTGGTCCGAGGTGACGGCTCCACGGCGCAGGAAGGAATCTTCGATACCGATACGGGCGAGTTCCTGCGGCAAACGACGCATCAGGGCTTTCGCGGGGATTCGTGCTGGTCGCGCGGGCTGACCTGGGCGCTGTACGGGTTTACGACCTGTTACGAATACAGCCGCGATCCGCATTTCCTGCAGACCGCGGAAGCGTGCGCCGAGTTCTACATCACGCACTGCCCTCCGGATGGGATTCCACCATGGGATTTCAGCGCGCCGCCGGAGAGCCGCACGCTGCCGGATACGTCGTCCGCCGCCATCTGCGCGGCAGGATTGCTGCGTCTGTGCCGGCTGGTTCCCGATCCACTCAAAGGACACCTGTACTGGTCCACGGCGGTTCACATTCTGCGCTCGCTATGCGAGCGGCACCTGGCGAAATCCGATCCTAAATGGGAAGGGATTCTCAAGGGCGGCGTGTACCACGTCAATAAGAGCCTGGGAGTGGATGAGTCGGTGATGTGGGGCGAATACTTCTTTGTCGAATCGCTCGACCGGGTGTTGTGGTAAATGAAATAGTGCCGGAGAGAGGAGCGCAAATGCCTCACGACTATCGGAAGACCGTGGAACAGTTCTATCAGGCCTATGCGCGCAAGGATCTGGCCACGGCTTTGGAGTTGCTTGATCCTCAAGTGGAGATGCACGCCGCCGAGAATTTCATCTACGCCAAGGGGAGCCCCTACATCGGTCCGGATGCGATTCACGATGGCATCTTTGCCCGAGTGGACGCGGAGTGGGAGAACTTCACGGCGATTCCCGAAGAGATCCTGGGCGCCGGCGAAGTGGTGATCGCTCGCGGCCGGTATCGTGGAACGTTTAAGATCACAGGTACCAAGATCAATGCCGAGTTCGTGCATGTCTTCCGATTCAAGGACGGCAAGATCGTCATGTGGCAAAGCTATACCGATACAGCCCAGTTCAAAGAAGCCGCCGGCGGGCAATGGATGGGCGCGGCGCAGTGAGTACAGCGGCCCTCTTGGCTGCCGGGCTGGCAATGCTGCCGCTCGTGCAGGCGCAGAGCAAGATCGATACCGCCTCTCAGAAGTTCTGGGCGGCCGACTCGCCGGCCACGGCGGCACGCGCTGTGGATGAGGTTGTGAAGTCGGGCATCAGCTTTGATGAAGGGCTGCGCCGGTTGAAACTCGGACGGACGTATGCCGCGGCGAAAGACGGCGTGGTGCAAATGAGCAATCGCACCTCCGATGGCATCGAGCACAACTTTGCCGTCACGATCCCCGCGGGTTACGATCCGTCGAGACGATATCAAGTGCGGTTTCAACTGCACGGAGGCGTAGGCGGCCGCACGGATAACAAGCCTCGCGGCAACGGACAGATAGGAACGCTCGCGGGCGCGGACGGACAGTTCTACGTAATTCCTTATGCGTGGAACGACGCGCCCTGGTGGAGCGACGACCAGGTGTTGAACCTGCACGCCATCGTGGACACGCTGAAGCGCAAGTACAACATCGACGAGAACCGCGTTGCCGTCTCCGGGGTATCGGATGGCGGGACGGGGGCTTACTTTATCGCCATGCGGGACACGACCCCTTACGCCAGCTTCCTTCCGCTGAACGGTTACATTATGGTTCTGGCCAACGGCGAGATCGACGACGGCTTGAACTTCCCCAACAATCTGCGGGATAAGCCTCTGTTCGTCATCAATGGCGGCAAGGATCGTCTGTACCCGATTTCGATTGTCGAGCCGTACACGCGCCATTTGATGAGGAACGGCGTCGAGATCGCGTATTTTCCGCAGGCCGAAGGCCAGCACAATACCGCGTGGTGGCCGGAGATGAAGGATCCCTTCGAAAAGTTTGTGGCGGATCATCCGCGCGAGCCTTCTCCCGACAAGCTGACGTGGGAAGCAGCCGATGCCGGGCATAACCGGGCGCATTGGCTGGTAATCGACAGCTTCGGCACGGCTCCGGGTGAACCCAAGGCCTTGCCGGATGCCAACCTGTTTACGGATTCCCTGGGAACCGACCTGCTATTCGGCAGGCCCAAGGTTCCTGGCCGTATGGATCTGGTCCGGTCGGGGAATACCGTGCAAGCGGCCACCAAGGGCGTCTCGGCATTCACTTTGCTTGTGTCTCCGGACAAGTTCGATCTCAACCAGCCGGTAAAAGTGACTGTCAACGGCCGCGAGGTTTTCAATGCTCGCGTCCAGCCGAGCCTGGAGACTCTGCTCAAATGGGCCGCGCGGGACAACGACCGAACAATGCTTTACGCGGCTGAAATCAAAATCAAACTGAAATAGAGGTTAGGGCGAAGGCGGCGAATCCTTGGGAGACTCCCAAGCCACATCGTGGTATCGATGGCATTTGCGGCATTGGTAGCGGCCGTGAATGGGCCACATGGGGCTGTGATGCATGCGCCGGCACCACAAATCGGCAAGGCGAGCCAGCAGGCCGGAAGAACCTTGGCTCTTGGATGACTCGGGTACTGCAGACTGCCGCTTCAACAAACTAAACCGCCTCTCGATTCTACACCACAATCCGGCATATTCAGCCGGAAAATACGATAGGATTCTTGGATAAGGAGGCCGGGGATGACCAAATACAGGATTCTGCTCGGCGCAGTTGTGGTGATCGTGATGGTGACAGCGGCCCTTGCGGCGGACGCAACCGGAACATGGACGGCGTCGTTCGATACGCAGATCGGCGTCCAGAAGTATACCTACACTTTCACGGTCGCGGGTAACAAGCTCACCGGGAAGGCGAAATCGGAACTCGCCATGACGGAGACGGACATCGTAGAGGGCACGGTGAACGGCGACGATATTTCGTTCGTCGAGAATCTGAACTTTCAGGACATGCCGCTGCGGATCGTGTACAAGGGTAAGCTCGCGGGTGACCAGCTCAAATTAACGCGGACCATCCTGGACATGTTTACCGAGGAAGCCGTCGCGATGCGCGTGAAGTAGATCAGAATTTGAGCACGTGCCACAGGCTGGCGAAGTCGTCGGTCCAGAGGATCGGCTTGCGGTTGGGCTCGGTCCAGCCGACGTGCGGTGCGGCGTTGGTGATCTGTTGCAGTAGCGGTAGGTTCTGGGTAAGCATTACCCAACGCGAACCATCCTCGCCCGTGCTGGGGTCGTCCTCCGCCAGGATCTGCGCGGCATTCCAATCCACATGCTGAGCCAGGCCGCGCACCACCGGCTCCAGATTGAGCGAGCGGTTGGAGATGTGGAACAGCAGCAGGCCGCCGGGAGCTAAGTGCTGCCGGTAGATATCCACGGCCTCGGTGGTGAGCAGATGCATGGGAATGGCGTCACTCGAGAAGGCATCCACCGCGATCAGGTCGAATTTGCTGGGTGTTTCGCGTTCCATCTGGATGCGAGCGTCACCCATTACCACCTCGACTCGGGCTTTCGAGTCGGGGAGAAATGAGAACCACTTGGTGGCGATTTGGGGTACCAGCGGATTGATTTCATAGAAACGAACCAGATCGCCGGGCCTGCCCCAAGCCGCGATGGTTCCGGTCCCCAGGCCGATGACAGCGATACGTCGGGGACCCTGCGGAAGCGCATTCAATGCCAGCGCCACGCCGCTATGCGGACCATAATATGAAGTCGGCCGATCGCGCCAGGCTTGTTCCAGATACTGCGAACCGTGCTTGATGCGGCCGTGCGTCAGCTCGCGCATCGCGCCCTTAGGATCGGGCAGATCGGTGATGTGAAGAATGCCGTAAAAATTCCGCCACTTGGCGACAATCGGCTGAGCGCCGCTGAGGTTGATGGCAATGACCCCGCCCAAACCGCCGATCAGCAGCGCCATAAGCGGGATGCGAACCATGATGTTGTGCTTGGTCCACATGCTCCATGCGCCGGCCCGCATCCAGCCTGCCAGTCCCAGCAGGCAGGTGGCCGCGAGCCCGATGGGATATTCGTTGAATTCCGTGAAGATGCGCGGGGCAGCCAGTGCCACGAATATGCCGCCCACAGCTCCGCCGCCGGCGATGGTCAGGTAGAAGGTGGTGAGGTGCGAGGGCTCGGGCCGCGCGAGCCGGAGTTCGCCGTGGGCGATCATGCAAGCGGTGAACAGTGCGGCCAGGTACACACTCAGTTGAACCGATAAATTGATTCCCACTCCGGCATTAAGAACGGCGTAGGAAACGGGGGCCAGGACGCCGATTACAATCGCGAAGGGCCGCCTCAGATACCAGCGGTCGCTTTCGAAGGCCAGGACGAAACTCAGCAGGTAGAGCGCCAGCGGCGCGATCCACAGGAAGGGGCTGACGGCGACGTCCTGCGTCAGAATGTTGGTGGTGGCCAGGAGTACGGTCGAGCCGGCGGCGGCGAGTCCCATCCAGAAAAGAATGGTCCACAGCGAGGGAGGCTTTCCGGCGCCTGGCTCTGAAGGCGAAACCGCAGGCCTGGAGGCCCACGCCACCCATCCGCAGAGCAACGCGAAAACCACGTAGAGTCCCGACCACGCCCACGCCTGGGTTCGCAGACGCACATAGGGCTCCACCAGGAACGGATAGCTCAGCAGTGCCAGGAACGACCCGAAGTTGGATAGCGCGTAGAGACGCCACGGGATTCGTCCTTCCGATCCCTCGCTAAACCAACGTTGCAATAGCGGAGCAGTCGCCGAAAGGAGAAAGTATGGGCCGCCCACCGTGATCATTAACAGCAGCAGGATCCGCACGGACGGGTTTTCAGTAGTGTCCGGCCTGGCCGGGATCACGGGGAGAAGAGCCAGCGATGCGGCCAGCAGCAGGATGTGAACACGCGCGTTTCGCACCCAGTGGGCGTAGGCATATCCGGCCAGCAGCATGGCTTGAAAGAACAAGAGGCAAACGCTCCAGACGGCGGGCGTGCCCCCGAACCAGGGGAGAATATAGCGGCCCATGATCGGCTGGACCTGGAACAACAGGAACGCGCTCAGGAAGATTGTTACGGGGAGAAGAACCCGGTTCACCGTTACAGACTTTACCATGGTGATAACTGGTAAAATAACAGCTAACTGCCGCACTCGCGGCCAGTCCACTTAGGAGCATCACTTGGCAGACCCGCAAGATCCGACCACTCCGCCTCCGGGCAATCAGTTGCCACTGGGCGGCGGCGACGGTGCGAGAAACCTGATCCCGATCAACATCGAAGACGAGATGAAACGCTCCTACCTCGATTACGCGATGAGCGTGATCGTGGGTCGTGCGCTTCCCGACGTCCGAGACGGGTTGAAACCGGTGCATCGGCGAATTCTGTACATGATGCACGAGATGGGGCTGCATTTTAACCGCCCCACCAAGAAAGCCGCTCGCGTGGTCGGCGACGTGATGGGTAAGCTCCACCCCCATGGCGATTCGGCGATCTACGATGCGTTAGTCCGCATGGCGCAGCCCTTTTCGATGCGCTATCCGCTGATCGACGGGCAGGGAAACTTCGGCTCGGTGGACGGGGATCCACCCGCGGCCATGCGGTATACCGAGGCACGCCTGGCGCGAATCGCGGCCGAACTTCTGGAAGACATCGACAAGGAAACGGTCGATTTCAAGTCCAATTACGACGACAGTGAAACCGAGCCGGAAGTGCTGCCCACGCGGGTTCCTAACCTGTTGATCAATGGCAGCGAAGGTATCGCGGTGGGAATGGCGAGCAAGATTCCGCCGCACAATATTACGGAGATCGTAAACGCCTGCATCATGCTGGTGCAGAATCCGGCGACGCCTCTGCCGAAGCTGGCGGAAGTGGTGCTGGGCCCGGATTTCCCCACGGGCGGCATCATTCTGGGCCGGCAGGGCATTCAGGATTACTTCGTGAACGGCCGCGGGTCGATTAAGCTGCGCGCCGTTGCCAAGACCGAGGACATGGGCAAGGATCGCCAGGCGATCATCGTGCAGGAGCTGCCCTTCCAGGTCAACAAAGCTCGCCTTATTGAGCACGCGGCGGCCCTGGTCAACGAAAAGAAACTCGAAGGCATTGGCGAAATTCGCGACGAGAGCGATCGCGACGGCATGCGCATCGTATTCGAGCTGAAGCGCGGCGAGCAGGCCGAAGTCATCCTGAACAATCTGTACAAGCACACGCAGATGCAGGTGAATTTCGGCGTGATCCTGCTGGCCATCGTCAACGGGCAGCCGCGCGAAATGGGATTGCTGGATGCGCTGAAGCGCTTCATCGATCATCGCCTGGATGTAGTCCGGAGACGAACGGACTATTTGATGCGCAAGGCGCGGGAGCGCGAGCATATTTTGCTCGGTTTCCAACGAGCGCTGAACAATCTGGACGCGGTAATCGCATTGATTCGGGCGGCGAAGAATCCCAAGGAAGCGCGCGAAGCGCTGATGGCGTTCATCACTCCGGCCGAGGCGAAAGAATACGCCAAGCTGGTGGATGCCGATCCGCGCGGACCTCGTTTCTCCGAGAAACAGGCGCAGGCGATTATCGAGCTGCAACTCCAGCGCCTGACCGGCATGGAGCAGCAGAAGATCCTGGATGAACTGGCCGATATCCAGACTCGCATCGCCGAGTACAAGGACATTCTGGGCAACGAGAAGGTTCTGCGCGGCGTGATCGTCGGCGAACTGAAAGAAGTGTTGAAAGAGTTCGGCGATGAGCGCCGGACCCAGATCATCGAAGACACCGGTGAGATCACTCTGGAAGATCTGGTGCAGGTGGAAGACGTCGCGGTGACGGTGACGCGCGGCGGATATCTCAAGCGCACGGCGGTCGATACCTATCGCCGTCAAACCCGGGGCGGCAAGGGCCGCATCGGCATGGGGACGCGCGCCGAGGACGTGGTGGAGCACCTGATCATCGCCTCGACCCACGCCTATCTGCTGATCTTCACCAACAAGGGCCGCGTGTACTGGCTGAAGATTTACACCATCCCGGACGCCGGAACTACCGGTAAGGGCAAGCACGCATCGGGTCTGATGAACCTGCAGCCGGACGAGACCGTGACGGCGTTCCTGCCGGTGAAGGAATTCGCCGCGGGCCAGTTCATCATCATGGTGACCAAGAAGGGCGTGATCAAGAAATGCGAGCTGACGGAGTTCGACAATCCGATGTCGCGCGGTATTATCGCGATGGGCCTGGAAGAAGGCGATGAGCTGCTGGCGGTGAAGTTGACCAGCGGACAGGACTACATTTTCCTGGGCTCGCATGAAGGCATGGCCTGCCGCTTCAATGAGAAAGACGTTCGCGCCATGGGACGACCCGCGTATGGTGTTCGCGGCATGGACCTTGAAGAGGGCGACTATCTGGTCGGAGCTGAAGTAGTCGGCAAAGAAGGGTTGATCCTTTCGATTTCCGAGAACGGCTACGGCAAACGCACTCCGCTGGTGGATTACCGGCTGACGGCGCGCGGCCGCAAGGGCGTCATCAACATGAAGACGACGGCCAAGGTCGGCAAGGTGGTCGGGATCCTTTCTGTGAAAGAAGACTCCGACCTGATGATCATCACCAAGCAAGGGCAGATCATCCGTATCGATTCGAGCACCATTCGGCAGGCCGGCCGTTCGACGCAAGGCGTCCGCCTGGTGAACGTGGAGGAAGGCGATCAGGTAGCTGCGGCGAGCCTGATTCCCGAGGCTCCCGACAGCGGGACGAATGGGCAGAACGATCTGCCATTGCAATAAGTATGGAAGACGACGCGCAGGTCCCGCCGCCTATCGCCAACGAAGACGGCGTGCTGGTGGGCGCCGAGACGGATAAGACCTGCCCCATTTGTCAGGCGATGCTGTCCGACGCGACCATCGAAAACCGGTCCCTGCGCTATTGTTCCAAGTGCCGCGGCATGCTGGTGTTGCTTTTCAACTTTCTGCCGCTGGTGGAATACATGCGCACGGTGTGGCGCTCCACAGGCGCGGACATCCAGCCTCGGAACAACGCCGACGCCGAACGCCATTTGACGTGTCCGTTATGTTTACGAACCATGACCAGCTACCCCTACGGTGGTCCCGGGAACGTGAACCTCGACAGCTGCGAGCCCTGCGCCGTGCTCTGGCTCGACCGTAACGAGCTGCGGCGCATTGTGCTGGCTCCCGACCACTCCTCGCTATACTCAAAGGGTGACTACGGCAGCGGACCCAAGCGCTAAGTACGAGGTTAAGCAGGAGCGCCTGCTGGACCTGCTGCGCGAGCTAGGCAGCGTGATCGTAGCCTATTCGGGCGGAGCCGATTCCGCGTATCTGGCGTGGGCGGCGCACCAGGCGCTGGGCGCGAAAGCCGTGGCCATCACGGCAGATTCGGCGTCCTATCCTGAATCGCACAAGCGCGATGCCGAGCAGTTCGCGCGCCAGCACGGCTTTCCGCACGAATACATTGCGACGCGGGAATTCGACAATCCGGATTACGTAAAGAACGGTCCGGATCGATGTTTTCATTGCAAGGACGAACTGTTCGCAAGGCTGGACGAAGTCGCACGGGAGCGGGGAATCGCACACGTCATCTATGGCGTAAACGTGGATGATCTGGGCGATTACCGGCCGGGGCAGAGCGCTGCCGCGCAGCATCGAGTGAAAGCGCCTCTGGTGGAAGCGGGATTGAGCAAAGCCGAAATTCGCGAGCTATCGCGGCGCGCGGGGCTGAAGACCTGGGATCGCCCGGCGTCGGCATGCTTGAGCTCGCGCATCCCGTATGGAACTCCGGTTACGATCGAAAACGTGAAAACGGTGGAGCGCGGGGAAGAAGCGATTCAGGCGCTAGGCTTCCGTCAGTTTCGTGTGCGCTTTCACGGCGAGCTGGTGAGGATCGAAATCGCGCCGGAGGAACTGGAGCGCGCGTTGGCTCCCGAAATGGCGCGTGCGTTCACGGCGATCTTCAAGCCGATGGGCTTCCACTACGTGACGCTGGATCTGGAAGGCTACCGCCAGGGATCGCTGAACTCTGTCTTGCGCACCTGACGTATCAGGCGGCGCTCGCCAAGCTCTTGTACTCCTGTTCGGATTCCGCCGGCAGCAGCACCCACAGTGTGTAGATTCCCAGCGCCGTTCCGAACGGGATATCGATCAGGCTGATGGCGCCGAATATGATGGTCAGCATGCGGGCCCAGGGTTGCCGCGCGAGGAGTCCCCAGCCGATCGCGATTCCGATGGCCGCGACAAACAGAAAGCACAGCCCGATGGCAGGCAGTATGGCTAGAACAAAAGGCGGCACGTCCGGAGGGAAGATCCGGCTGCTGGCAATTGCGATCAGGATCAATCCCGGAATCAAGCGCAAGGCTGAGATCGCCAGCCACAGGATCCCCAATAGCCGGATGTGTCCAGCGATCCGGCCCTGGCGGGGCATAAGAGTACTGGTCCCCATGGATTTGCCGCATTTAGAACAGAACGTAGCCGACTGGCTGACTTGAGTCCCGCAAGAATTACAGAACATCTGTTGCCTCCTTTGCCCCGCACTGACTAGGATACGGAGTTCCTAGGGGAATGGTTCCCTGGTCCCGCCAGAGAAATCAGCCACCCGGTGGCAACCGTTACAAGGCAGCCGACTACGTTGTACCAAAGGAAAGCCTCGGTAAACCGGGCAGTGGTGAAGATGGCCGCCTCGCCTGCCAGCACCCCTACGAACGCTCCGGTCGCCGTGCAGCGCTTGACAAAGAAAGCCAGTACAAAG
>Ga0157378_10003489_pt1 | contig 13958 bp, 14 predicted proteins | sample M65metaG_FD_115309 | JGI IMG/M metagenome (GOLD analysis project Ga0157378, IMG submission 115309) | Miscanthus rhizosphere microbial communities from Kellogg Biological Station, Michigan, USA - M6-5 metaG | ecosystem: Host-associated > Plants > Roots > Rhizosphere > Soil | place: USA: Michigan...
AGCGATTTCGCGAATAGCGCATTGGTATCGGCGGGACGGGATTGCAGCGCCGAATCGGCCAGCGTGTCCCCGTGCTGGATTTCGCGGTCGAACATGGTTTTGATCTGGGGATCCAACTGAACCCTGGACCGCCCCCAGAAACGCGTATTATCGGTAAACAATTCGGATTCCAGCACGCCCAGCCTGGCCAGCTCAGAAAACAGAAACGCGGCCGCGTCGGACGTCGGGCCCAGCGAATCTGCTGTGTGAGTCTGTTTCCACTGATTGAAGACCTGATGCGCCTCGTCGAATTTCAGGTCGTACATTTTGAGCCATCCGCGATACAGGTCGTCGGACGGCGCTGTCACATCCGCGCCGAATGCGGAGCAAGCCAGCACGGCAAAAAGAAACAGGCGCATTATTTCACGCGGGCGAATATCTGAAAATCGATGTCCACTTCATTCTTGACCTTGACCAATCCACCACCCACGCTTACCGGCTTGATCGCGAAATCGGTCTGCTTAAGCACGGTGTGAGCCGTATACGCATCGCCCGTCCGCTTCACTAGCAGGCTCACTGGCTTGGTGACGCCGTGCAGAGATAATGCGCCTTCCACTTTCCATTGTCCGTCACCCGTCTTATCGACGCGCGATGACCGAAACGTGATCTGGGGAAATTTCTTGGTCTCGAGCGTAAGATCCTCCATATCCTTCTGGATCGCGGCTTGCGTTTTGGCGTCCACTTTGGGATCAGGCTTGACCGTCATTTTCGCCGTCTCCACGGTGAACTCCACAGACCCGGAGGGAGTTTCGCGGATGGTGCCGGACGAGATCGGCGCACTCACCCAATGCTCATGGCCGGCGGCGGATAGCAGTCCGGTTTTAGCCACATGCACGGTGACGGTGCTGCGATCCACGTCAATGGCCACATCCTGGGCGCCCGCGGCCGCGGCAGTCGCAAGAAGAATTGCCGAGAACTTCATTGCGCTAAGACTCATACGAATACACTCGTCTCAGATTATGCTCGAATAGCGCTGCTGGAAGAAGTCGGGTCACTACGCCGCGTCCCGCCACCGCCGCGCGATTCTGCCATTGTCCGATGTGGCCCATCCACAGCGATCTGTGCTGGATGTGACGCGTCCTACCCCGGCGCAGCTGTTCGTACCGGCGCAGCGCGGTCTCCATGCACGGCTCGCGCGAAATGCATTTGGCGAGCACCAGCGCGTCTTCGAGAGCCATGCTGCCGCCCTGCCCCAGATTCGGAGTGCAGGGGTGCGCTGCGTCGCCCAGCAACGTGACTCGTCCCGTGGTCCATCGTGGCAGCGGCGGCAGGTCGTAAGCGCCGTTCTCAAGAATCACTTCGCTGGCGCCGATCAAAGCGGCCACCGGCTGGTGCCAGCCTGCGAACCGCTCCAGCAGCTGGCTCTTGCGCGCATCCGGAAGCGTGGTATCCAGCCGGTGGATATTGGCGGTCGCGTACCAGGTGAATTCCCCGTGTCCCAGGTTGAGAATGCCGAAGCGGCTTCCGCGTCCCCAGGTTTCACTGTTGTATCCGGGCCGGATCGCCGAGCCGGCGTAAGCCGAGATACCTCGCCAAACGGCGTATCCGCGGTAAACAGGTTCGGACGTCCCAAAAAGTTGGGCGCGCACACGCGAGCGGATTCCGTCGGCTCCGATCACCGCATCGTGCTCCGCCACGCCGCCCTGGGCGAAATGAATCCTGACCTTGGATCCGGTTTGCTCCAGATGTGAAAAATCGCTCCCGAACTGGATGCGCTCGCCAGGCAGCGCGCCCTGCAGCGATGCCAGCAGGTCCGTTCGACGCACACAAAGAGCCGGGAGGTCGAAATCGCCCAGGGCGATGTCCATCAGAACCTTACCGGAGCTTGCTTGCACCAGAAAGTGCGTGGTGGGACCGCCGCGTGCCGCGATATCGTCCAGCAGGCCGAGGCTTTTCAGGATCCGCGTGGCGTTGGGCCACAGCATCATCCCAGCTCCGGCTTCTTTCAAGAACGGAGCGCGTTCATACACCGTCGCATCGATTCCGAATGCATGCAGAGCGGCAGCCGTAGCTACTCCGCCGATGCCGCCGCCAATGATTCCGACGTTCTTGAATCCCAACGAGATTTGGACGCGCTTCGAAGCGCTCGCGTTCCCGTTGATCCGGACTGCGGGGAGCCTTAGGCGGCGTGCGTCACAGAAACAGCGCGATCCGTTTGGAGCTGCGTCCGTCGCCTGCGCCATCCGAATAACCGGCGAAGCGCGAGAGCGATACCGGTGTAGACCATCACCGCTCCTCCGGCGGTTGCGAGTCCCGCGATCGTCTGCCCCCACACTCCCAGACTCTCTCCGGTGTGCGTGAACCTGGCCAGAAGTCTCAGCTTCTGACCGGTGCTGTTGCTGGAGAAATCGGCCCAATTCACGACTTGCCCGTCACGGCCGACGACCAGCGTTCCGCGGAGTTGAGGCTGCCCGCCGTCGCCCCGGTCGATATTGAAGGTGAACGGCGCATTGGGATTCGCCGATCCCTGCACCCGGATCGATTGCCAGCCGGGCACCTGCTGCTCGGCCTTGGCCCAGGCGGCATTGAGTCCCCCCCAGTTGGCGGGCGGACCACCGCCGAAGCCTCCGAAACCTGGGCCGCCGGGACCCTTGGCTTCACCGGGTCCGATCTTGCCTTGCCCACCGCCCCGTCCGGGGCCTGCGCCCGGCTGCGGCGGCAGAGGACTGCCGGTCATCGTATAGAGCAGATTGCTGGCCCAGGGGTACGACATGATGACGCCGGTGCCCACCACCAACACCAGCGGCACCCACGCCCAGATGCCGATAACGTTGTGCCAATTCCAGTCGCGAGCCTTGCCCGACAAGCCGCCGCGAAACAGCAGCGATGGACGCAGATGCTGCCAGGTGAATTTCTTCGGCAGCCACAAAAACAATCCGCTGAAAACAATTCCAAAGAACACCAGATTCCCGGCGTCCATGACGGCTTTTCCGCGATTTCGATTCGGGCCTGTGCCGCCCAGCCAACGGTGCCAGTCCTCCATGGTGCGGAAGAACGCCCGGGCCTTGGTGGTTTGATTCGGTTGTGTAGGCTGCGCTGATTGCGCACGGGAGATGAGCTCGCCGGTATAGGGATTTACGCGAAGTGTGCCGCCGCGCCCCGCGGAGACTTCCGCCGGCTCGCTTCGGCCGGATCGCAGAGTTATGGCCGATGGGGCCACGGGATTCTGCTCTTTGGCCTTCGCCAGTATCGTCTCCACCGGCAGGTGCGCAGAGCCGTCCGCGGGAGGCGTGATTCCTACCTCGGGCTTCTCCAGCCACGCGTTGATCTGCTTCTCGAAGGCCAACGCGGCCCCCGTGACGCACATGATCAGGATCACCAGCCCAGCGGTGACGCCGGCGGTCAAATGCAACCAGAACAGGACTTTTCGCACGGATGCCCCCTCAACAGGCCGGGTACAAGAGTACAACAACGCCGAGCATTTGCGCGCGGAGGCGGCGGGATCTTATTTGTGCCGGTAGGTGATGCGGCCTCTCGTCAAATCGTACGGCGAGAGTTCCAGCGACACGCGGTCGCCGTTCATGATTTTGATGCGATTGCGGCGGAGTCTTCCGGCCATGGTCGCAAGCACGGTCTTGCCTGCGTCCAGTTCGATGGAAAACATTCCGGCCTTGAATTTCTCGACAACTTTCCCGAGTACTTCGATTGAGTCTTCTTTAGGCAAATTTTTCCTCCATGCTTCCGATCTGATCTAGAGTAGCCGTTTAGTAGCGCTTGTTGCCGCGGTATCCGCCGCCGCCACCCGAACCACGGTCCGCTTTCGGACGAGCTTCGTTGACGGTCAAGGGGCGTCCGTTGAGTTCGCGGCCGCTGAGCGACGCGATGGCGCGATCGCCTTCGGCATCCACACTCATTTCGACGAAAGCAAAACCCTTCTGCTGCCCGGTCTCGCGGTCGGTGACGATGCTGACGCGGTCCACCTGGCCGTACTCCTCGAACAAGGATCGGACAGCGTTCTCGGACACGTTATAACTGAGATTTCCTACAAAAATATTCTTCATCTTTACTTTCCTTTTGAAATTTGCACAACAGTGATTGGGGACGGGAGTGAATAAGAGAGCATGGTCTACCCGCGCTTCCTGCGAGAGGTTCTGCTCTTGGGAGCAAAGCTGCGCACGCCATTGGTCCGCGTGCCGGGCCCGGCGCTGGGCCGTTTCGAGTGACCTGCGCGTTCGCCGCGTTCGCGCGCCGGAGACGACTCCTGACTCACGCGTCCGACTTCCTGCGCCAATGCCGCCGGCACCGGACGACGCGTCAATTGAACTTCCAGCAACTTCTCGATCTTGCGGATCTCTCCGCGCTCGCTGCGCGTACTGAAAGTGGATGCGGTACCACGACTCCCTGCGCGGCCCGTGCGGCCTACGCGGTGGATGAAATCTTCGGGCACCTGGGGCAGATCGTAGTTCACCACGTGCGCGATGCCTTCTACGTGCACTCCGCGCGCAGCCACATCCGTGGCGACCAACACGCGATAGCTGCCTTCCTGGAAGCCGCGCAGCGCCAGGTTGCGCTGGGATTGTGACCGGTTTCCGTGAATGCTGGTGGCTTTCGATCCGCCGCGCGCGAGCTTCGTCGCCAGACGATCCGCGCCATGTTTCGTGCGCGCGAACACCAGGAACGAGCCGCGCTCTTCCTGCAGCATCTTCTCCAGCAGGCTGAACTTGCGATCTTGCTCCACTTCGTAGATATGCAGATCGATATCGGCATGCGGCTTGGTGGTCGATCCGATCGCGATGCGCACCGGATTCTTCAGGTGCGCGGCGATCAAATGCGCCACGGACGATTCGATGGTTGCGGAGCAGAATATCGTCTGCCGCTCGGAAGGAAGCGCTGCCAGAATCCTTTTGATAGTGGGAAGGAATCCCATGTCCAGCATGCGATCGGCTTCATCCAGAACCAGAGTATGCGCCGAGCCCAGCTTCACCAGCCGGCGTTCCAGGAAATCTGCAAGACGCCCGGGGGTTGCGATCAACACCTGCGCGCCGCGATGAATCGCGTGCAATTGACTCTGCTCGTTTAATCCGCCCACTGCGACGGCAGCGCGGAGACCGGTTCCGGTCGCGAGCTGAGAAAACGATTGACTGATTTGAATCGCGAGTTCTCGCGTGGGGCTCAAGATCAGCGCCCTGAGGCCGGTCGGCTTGGGTGTCACCAACTGTTCTTGCACCAGGCGTTCGAGCATCGGAAGCAGGAAGGCAAACGTTTTGCCTGTTCCGGTTTGCGCCGTGATCACAAGGTCGTGGCCGGCGAGTTGTTTAGGGATGGCTAGGGCCTGCACAGGCGTCGGTTGGACGAATCCAAGTTGGGCCAGATTGTTCTGCAGGGCAATGGATAGAGGAAGGTCGGAAAAGTTGTTCATTCTTAAGTCGGAGACGGGTATAACCGAGCCAGGCGGGACTGAAAAGTGATGAGTGGCCGCAGATTGACTTCCGGTAACGTCTTTAGTATAGCGCGTTTTGGCCCCCAGCCGTTTTATGGCTAAGAATCGCCGGGTCTGCTATCCTGGAAGCTGATGAAAGAACATCCTCCGCAGCTATCGTCGTTTCGCTTCAAACGGGCCAAGACCGATGGTTTAATCGAGGTCCTCAATGAGGGGTCCTATGTCATGGCCGAATATAGCGAGCGCACCGGTGTGGTGAAATGGCAGCGCATGGTGCTGGCCACGCAACGGGAAAAGATCGAGAAGTGGCTGGGCGATCACTATCCCGTCCAAGCCTCCTCCGCCGCTAAGTCACGGTGATCTAAAGACCTTGCGCGAAGCTCGCGAAGAGCTTGCGCTGTTCGGGGTCGTTTGCCTGCTGATTCTCGGGGTGCCACTGGACCGCCAGAACGTAGCGCGGCCCGGGAAGTTCGATTCCTTCAATCGTCCCGTCGTCCTCGTCTTTGGCGCACACTCGCAGTCCTCTTCCCAGGCGCCCCACGGCCTGATGGTGCCTTGAGTTCACTTCCCAGCCTTCTTTCTTAGCGATTCCTGCCAGCATCGTGCCAGGCTCGATGATCACGCGGTGAGCCGGCAGGCCTCGATCGGGAGTGCGCCGGACATGCCGCTCGGCGGTCGGCAGGTGCTGGATCAGGCTGCCGCCTAGGTGGACGTTCAGGATCTGCATCCCGCGGCAGATCGCCAGAACCGGGACGTCGCGAGCCAGCGCTTCATCAATCAATACACCTTCGGCTGCATCGCGCTCTTTATCGGGCATATCTGTCTCGGGCGCGGCGGATTCGCCATAGAGCGCCGGATCCACGTCGGTCCCGCCGGTTAATAGAAGTCCAGTGCACTGGCCGATCTTGAGACCCTCGCGGGCTTCTTCTAAGACCGGATGCAACCCCGCGTTCTCCACCGCCTTCGCATAGGGCTCGACCCCGGACAATTTCCGATAGACCACCAACACCGATGCACCCAAGATGTGCCCAGCATACGACAACTGCCGCGGCACAGCCCGTGGTCCACATTTAGGTGTTCGATAATATCAAGTTCCAATGAATGACGATCCTAATCCGGCCGCCTCGCCTCGCGTGGAAGCTTCGCTGGTGTACGCGCACGGATTGGCCGCCCTCATAACGCTTCTGATCTCGGTGACATTCGGCCTCCTGGCGTCGATCGAGTTGCTGCTACCGGATTTCGCCGGCGGACACGGGGGTTGGCTAAGCTGGGGCCGTCTCCGTTACGACCACACGCAGGGAATCATGCTGGGGTGGCTCGGCAACGCGTTCTTCGCTTTTCTGTACCATGCCGTGCCCTTGCTTACGGGCCGGTCTGTCAGCAGCGCGCGGCTCGGACAATGGATGTTCGGATTGTGGAACTTTGCGGTGGTCGCACCCGGCTGGGTGTTGGTGCTCGCCGGGTTCAGCCAGCCGCTGGAGTGGGCGGAGTTTCCGCTGGTGATCGATGTCTTCGTCGTTCTGGCGCTGCTACTGGCGATCGTCCAGTTCCTGCCGCCGTTTTTCTCGCGTGGTTTGGAAGACCTGTACGTCTCCAGCTGGTACGTCATCGGCGGTCTGGTGTTCACACTGCTCGCTTACCCTATGGGGAACTTCGTCCCTGAGCTGGTTCCCGGGGCCCGCGGCGCCGCCTTCAGCGGACTCTGGATTCATGACGCGATCGGGCTGTTTGTCACGCCCCTGGCCTTGGCCATCATTTATTTCGTGATTCCCGCCGCAACGCGAAGGCCGATCTTCAGCCACTTTTTATCGATGCTGGGGTTCTGGCTGCTGTTCTTCCTTTACCCGTTGAACGGAACGCACCACTACATTTTCTCGGTCATACCGATGAGCGCGCAGATCGGAGCCATCACGGCCTCGACACTCCTCGGCGTGGATGTCGTGATCGTGGTCGCGAATCTGCTCCTGTCGTTGCGCGGCGCAGGCTGGTTTCCGCGCGACGTCGCCCTGCGCTTTGTCAGCACAGGAACCGTGTTCTACCTGATTGTGAGTATCCAAGGCTCCGTGCAGGCCCAGATGTCTGTCAACCAGAGCGTGCATTTTTCGGATTGGGTAGTGGGCCATTCGCATCTGGCCATGCTGGGATTCGCCAGTTTCGCCGCGGCGGGCGGTTTGATTCACGCCTGGCAAAGAATTCCGTGGGCGCGCTACAACCCGAGGATGCTCGAATGGTCGTATTGGCTGCTGTTCGCCGGCGTGATCATCATGGTTTCCGATCTCACCATCGCTGGCTTGGCGGAGGCTCGCATCTGGCAAACGTCCCAGCCGTGGATTGAGTCGGTCCGCGCCGCCCGCCCGTATTGGCTGATTCGAACGCTCAGTGTTGTCCCTATCGGCGCAGGCTTCGTCACGCTGTTGATCGGCTTAACTACGGGAGATCGCGGTGCAGGGCTGGGTGCCGTTAAGGCCAGCATCGGGCTGGAACCGATCCAAGAGATCGCGCCCGTGTTTTCGGAGCAGTCATGAAGCGCCTGCTGCGGATGTCTTACCTGGTGGCCGGCGTGGCGGGGCTGGGATTCTTCGCGATGTCTATCCTGCTGCTCGGTATTTGGCCCGGCCGGGTGCTCGAACAGCAGATTCGCGACACATCGCCTGATCATCCTCTGGGCCTGACAGCCAGTGAGCAACGGGGCCGTACTATTTACGCTCGCGAAGGGTGTGCCTATTGCCACACCCAGCAAATCCGGTACCTGCCAAACGACACTGGACGCTTCGGCGCAGCCACCTTGGCCTGGGAGACGATCTTCGACTATCCGCATCTGTGGGGCACCCGCCGGATCGGTCCCGACTTGTCGCGAGAAGGGTCCGCGCGCTCCGCCGACTGGCAGCTCTCGCACCTCTACGCGCCGCGGTCGCTGGTGGCCGGCTCGGTCATGCCGGCCTTTCCCTGGTTGTTCGACGGCGCTCCGGATCGTCCCCGACAGGAAGGCCAGGATCTACTGGCGTACCTGGAAACATTGGGCCGGAACCGGGCGCTCGCGGCACCGGAAGGGGAAGCGCACGCCCGTGCGGCTTGCAACTGCTCCGATGATGAGAAGCGATTCGCGTTTGGTTCTCCCGTCTTGAATGCGAGTCCATCCATGGCTCGCCGCCAGGGAGACTATCCGAAGCTCGCCTCGGCCGCCGATCTGGACCGCGGCCGGCAGCTCTATTCCAGCGACTGTGCCGGCTGCCACGGAATTCGCGGAGAGGGCGGCGGGCCTGGCGCGGCCGGGTTACATCCGCGTCCAGCGAACCTCGCCGAACACGAGTACGCCCTCGACCGGCTGGGCTTTTCGCTCTGGAACGGCGGCGCAGGAACGGCCATGCCGGCGTGGCGCGATCTCCCGCAGCAGGATCTGTCTGCCCTGGCGCAAGTAGTGCGCGGATTTCACTTGGCACAGCCCGAACCTGTCTTACCCCCGGATGTGCTTGATCTTGGATCTCGCGTCTATGCGGCTCACTGCGCGCAGTGTCACGGGGATAACGGCGGCGGAGACGGCTCGGCCGCGGGCCAGTTTCCCATTGCGCCTACGAATTTCCGGACGCAGCGCCCCTCGCTGGCCGTCAGTCTCAGCGCGCTGCGCAATGGAGTAGAGGGGACGCCGATGGCTCCCTGGACCAGTCAATTATCCGAAGCTGAGTTATCCGCGGCGGCCTATTTTGTGCGGGGATTTTTCCAGGGAGGCAATTGATCCTGATGACGATGCCCATGTCAATCTCGCTCATGGACGTGATCGTGTTGCTGGCTGGGATAATCGCCGTTGTGTTCTTGGCCGCATGGATCGTCTCGCCCAGGCTTCGCGAGTGGATTGAAAGACCCAAGTACCGCTTTCTCGCGGATGTGCAAAAGTATGACAAGGTGGAGCATGAGCCAAAGCACACGCGGTAGCGCTACGGTTCTGGTTTTGTGCGCCGCCATCGGCGTGATTACCGTGGCTGCCACTCTCGCTGGGGGCCGTGGATCTCTCGTTTCGCAGCGCGCGAGCCGTACGGTAACCAACCAGGAATATGGAAAGCGCCTCATCGCGCAGACAACGGAATTCCTGGGTCCGGATGTCGCCGATCCTAAGATGCGCTACACCGACAGCCGCCTGGCGTGCGCTTCTTGCCACATCGGAGCCGGCGTCGAGCCGGGCAATCTGAGCCTGGTCGCGGCCATGAGCCACTACCCGAGAATCTCACCCCGCAGCGGCGGAAACGAAACCATCCAGGATCGCATCAACGGATGCATGACCCGCAGCATGAACGGGCGCGCGCTGCCGGAGAACAGCCCGGAGATGCTCGCCATGGTTTCCTACCTGCGGTTCCTGGGCGATCAGGACGCGGCCACCGGTGCGAGCCAGCGCAAAGCGCACGAGTCGCCCGCCTTCAAGACTCCCAACCGCGCGGCCAATCTGGAAGCCGGCCAGCGAGTATTCGAGCAGCGTTGCGCGGCGTGTCACCAGAACGACGGTTTCGGGCTGCAGGCTTCCGGCAACCTGATCCATGGCTACGTGTTCCCGCCCTTGTGGGGACCCAACAGCTTCAATGACGGAGCGGGGCTGCACCGCGTCCTGACTGCCGCGCGATTTATCAAGGCGAAGATGCCGCTCGGTTCGGCAAACCTGGATGACGACCAGGCCTTCGATGTTGCCGCGTTTGTCAACTCAAAGCCGCGCCCGGAGATGACCGGGCTGGATCGGGATTATCCTGACAGGTCGAAGAAGCCGGTGGATACGAGTTATCCGCCGTACGCAGACTCGTTTTCGATCGAGCAGCACCACCTGGGTCCGTTTCCACCGATCGAGGCGTATTACAAGAACTTGCAAAAGCCATCCAAGTAGGCGGTCGTAACTTAGGATTTATGGCCCGGCGCGGCGTGCGTGAAGTCACCCAGTCCCGGCGTGATCGAGTCCCTGACGCCCGACTTGCGAAGAATCGTCATCATGGGACACCAGTTGGTAAACGCCGATTGGAACAGGTTGAGCCCCACGAATCCGGTAAACAGGTACCAATAGGGGCTGACCCAGTAGCCTAGCGCGAGGCTTAACATTACGAACGCGCCGGCGATCATGCGCAAATAGCGATCTACGGTCATACAGGTTCACTCCTTCCTTTGTTGAACAGATAAAACAGGACCGGGACGGTCATGCGCGAAAGCAGGAGCGAGGCGATCTCCCCGGCCATCAGTGCGATCGCCAAGCCTTGAAAAATGGGATCGAACAGAATCACCGATGAGCCGACAACCACCGCTGCGGCCGTCAGCATCATGGGACGGAAGCGGACCGCTCCCGCATCGATCACGGCCTGGTCCACCGGCATTCCTTCGCGCAAGCGCAGTTCGATGAAGTCCACCAGGATGATCGAGTTTCGCACCACGATACCCGCCCCCGCGATGAAGCCAATCATGGAAGTCGCGGTGAAGAACGCATGCAGCAGGCCGTGCGCAGGGATGATGCCCACCAGCGAAAACGGGATCGCCGCCATGATGATCAGCGGCGTCAGGAACGACTGGAACCATCCCACCACCAGGCCGTAGATCAGGATCAGCACAACGGCAAAGGCGAGACCCAGATCGCGGAAAACTTCGTAGGTAATGTGCCATTCGCCGTCCCACTTCATGGAGTAGCGGTCCGGATCGGCAGGCAGCGCAGCCATGTGCTGCTCGATTTGATAGCCTTCCGGGATCTTGATCTTGTCGATCTCCGGCCCGAGCTTGACCACCGCATAGACCGGACTCTCGATCTCTCCGGCAATGTCGGCCGTGACATAGGTCACCGGCAGCAGGTTCTTGTGGTAGATGCTCTTGTCCTCAATCACTGTGTTGGCGTGCACGAATTCACCCAGCGAAACCAGACGTCCATTGCGTCCGGCGATCTTGAGGGTTTGGATACGATTCAGATCCGACCGGGTCGCACGATCCAGCTGTACCGTCAGCGCGACATCTTCCTTCTCCGCGGCTTGATGTAAGAGTCCTGCCTGGTAACCGCCGGAAGCCACCTGCATGGCGCGTGCGATATCGTCCTCTGAGATGCCGTTGAGCGCGGCCTTCTCCTCGTCCACCAGCAGCGCGTACTTGGTCTGATCGTCTTCCACATACCAATCGACGTCTACGACGCCTTTGGTCTGCCTGAATAGATCGCGGATCTGCCGGGCCAACGCGATCCGGTTCTCCATCACCGGTCCGTATACTTCCGCGACCAGCGTCTCGAGTACGGGCGGTCCGGGCGGCACTTCGGCCACCTTGATCCGCGCACCGTAGCGTTCGGCGATGGGCAGCAGACGCTGGCGTACCTGCTTGGCGATTTCATGGCTTTGCAGATTGCGCGCGCTTTTCGGCAAGAGATTCACCTGGATGTCGGCTACGTTTGGCCCTTGGCGCAGGTAATAATGGCGTACCAGGCCATTGAAGTTATAGGGCGAAGCGGTTCCTGCGTAGGTCTGGATGTTCACCACCTCCGGCTGCTTATGCGTTGCCTCGCCCAGCAGTTGCACCACACGCTCGGTTTGCTCGAGCGTTGTGCCGTTAGGCATGTCGACAATCACCTGAAACTCGCTCTTGTTGTCGAACGGCAGCATCTTCACCTTGACGAAACCGGTGTAGAACAGGGCGCATGAGCCAACCAGCAGGATCACGACGCCGGCGACGAAGCTCCAGCGGAAGACAGGCCGGTGCAGAAGATGTCCCATGACCCGCCGATACAGGCGCGTCACGAAATCCTCGCGATCGCCCGCATGGTGTACGCCCTTGGATTTGAGAATCCGTACGGCGGCCCACGGCGTCACGATGAAAGCGACCAGCAAGGAAAACAGCATCGCCGCGCTGGCCCCGATGGGAATCGGGCGCATGTACGGCCCCATCAAACCGCCCACGAAGGCCATCGGCAGGATGGCCGCGACCACTGCGAGCGTCGCAAGAATCGTCGGATTGCCGACCTCATCCACTGCCTCAATCGCGACCTCGAAGGGCGGCCGAGTCTCATTGCCCGGCATGCGCCAGTGACGCACGATGTTCTCCACCACCACAATCGCGTCGTCCACCAGGATGCCGATGGAAAAGATCAGCGCGAAAAGCGTGATGCGGTTCAGAGTGTAACCGTAGAGATAGAAGACGGTGAGCGTCAGCGCCAGGGTCACGGGAATCGCCGTGAATACGATCAGGGATTCGCGAAATCCCAAAGTGATCGCAATCAGCACGCTCACGGAGATCACCGCGATCAGCATGTGGTACAGCAGCTCGTTCGATTTTTCCTCGGCCGTGTCGCCGTAGTTTCGCGTAACCGTCATTTGGACATCGGCGGGAATCACGGTGCCACGCAGCCTGTTCAGACGGCTGAGCACGTTATCTGCGACCGTGACAGCGTTGGTGCCCTTGCGCTTGGAAATCGCAATGGTGACGGCGGGGAAAGAGCCTTTGCCATCCGAGAAGCGCACGTATTGCGACGGCTCCTGGCCGCCATCGGTCACTTCCGCGACGTCGCGCACAAAGACGGTCTTGTCGCCTGAAACGCCGGCAACGACATTGCGCACATCGTCCGCGGTGCAAAGGAATTGCCCGGTCTCGAGGAGAAACTGCTGGTTGCCGCTGGCGAATTGTCCCGAGGGCAGGCGGCGATTGGAAAGTCCTAGCGCTCCGGCTACCTGGGCAGGCGAAAGATTATAGGCCGCCAGGCGCGCTTGATTCAGGGTTATCCGAATCTCACGGCGCTCGCCGCCGATCAAAGCAACGGCGGAGACGTCCGGAGTCTGTTTGATCGTGTCATCCACTTGTGCGGCGACGCGCCTCAATTCGAAATCGCCGTAACGCTTGCTCCAGAACGTCAGCGCCAGAATGGGGACATCATCGATCGAGCGGGGCTTGACCAGCGGCTGCGATGCGCCGGGCGGGATCAGGTCCAGGTTCGCCGCCAGTTTCTGATTCAGCCGGACGATGGCTTTCTCTTCGTCCTGCCCGACCAGGAAACGCACGATGACGGTGGACGCGCCGGGGCTCGACGTCGAGTAAATGTACTCCACGCCGGGTATCTCCCAGAGCAGTTTCTCCATGGGCTTGGTGACGCGTTCCTCGACCTCTCGCGGCGAAGCTCCGGGCATCTGCACCAGCACGTCCACCATCGGCACGATGATTTGCGGCTCTTCCTCGCGCGGCAGTTTCCAAACCGCGAATCCGCCCAGCAGCAAGGAGCCGGCAATCACCAGAGGCGTCAGTTTTGAGCCGATCCAGGTCTGCGCGAACCTTCCCGCCGGACCAAGCTTGAGCTGGGCGTTGTGTTGCGTGGTCACCGCCGGACCTCCACGGCGGCTCCGTCGGAAAGGCCGGGCGGAACCGGGAAGATGACCATTTCACCCGCAGTCAGACCGGAAAGCACCTCCACTTGGTCTTTCGAGTGCTGTCCGGCGGTGATCAGACGCGTATGCGCGATGCCGTTCTCAGCGACCATGACCGACTGCAACTGGCCCCGTGCCGTCACAGCGCCCACCGGAATGATCAGCGGCGAGCGGCTGCCTAAAGAGAACGA
>Ga0157378_10003490_pt1 | contig 13957 bp, 8 predicted proteins | sample M65metaG_FD_115309 | JGI IMG/M metagenome (GOLD analysis project Ga0157378, IMG submission 115309) | Miscanthus rhizosphere microbial communities from Kellogg Biological Station, Michigan, USA - M6-5 metaG | ecosystem: Host-associated > Plants > Roots > Rhizosphere > Soil | place: USA: Michigan...
GGGCGTTGGAAGAAGGCGTTGGATCGATCGTGGATATCGACAATGCTATGAAGCTCGGATGTGGATATCCGATGGGGCCGTTCACGCTCGGCGACTTCGTAGGGCTCGACACAACCTATTACATCGCAGAAATCATGTTCAATGAGTTCCGTGAAAAGCGTTTTGCCTCACCACCGTTGTTAAAGCGAATGGTGTTGGCAGGGTTGTATGGAAGAAAGTCCGGGCGTGGGTTTTACGACTACACGAAGGACCCGAAGAATCCAACGCCGATGAGTTTGGTTTAGCTGGACCCTGGTCTTTGGTGGTGAGAGTTTTGAACGAACAACTACCCATTCTCAGCGAACGTACTCCTGCGCTGGCGATCCTTCGTCTGAATCGTCCTGAAAAACTCAATGCGCTTACGAACGATATATTTGAAGCACTCGGTTCAGAGTTAAGTCATCTCGAAGACGACAATGACTTGCGCGCCGTTATTCTCACGGGCGCTGGGGAACGCGCGTTCTGCGCTGGCACTGATATCAACGAACTACGGGACGCAGATGCGTCGATGCTTTCCGAAAGGGGGCAGCGATTATGCGACCGGATTGAAAACTTTCCGGTTCCAGTGATCGCCGCTATCAACGGTATTGCCGCAGGCGGTGGTCTCGAGTTGGCGCTTGCTTGTCATTTACGACTGGCATCCACTGAAGCAAGTTTCAGCTTGCCGGAAACGAAGCTTGGCTTGATTCCCGGGTACGGCGGAACACAACGATTGGCACGTGAACTCGGTGTGGGTCGAGCGTTGGAAATGATGTTGACTGGAAGGACACTGTCCAGCGAAGAAGCTTTGGCATTTGGTCTTATTAATCGAATTGTTTCGCCCGAGATGCTTCTGTCAGAGACCACATCGCTGGTGAACGAAATCGCCCAACTCTCGCCGCTCTCGATTAGAGGATGCCTGAAAGCCGTCGCCCGCGGTCTCGATCTTCCACTTGAAGAAGGTCTCAAACTCGAGACCGAAATCTTTGCGTCGTTGTTTGAAACGGAAGACGTGCGCGAAGGTACAAGGGCGTTTCTCGAAAAACGGTCGCCTGTCTTCAAGGGGCGCTAACAGATACCACACCCAGGATGGTGAACTACGAAGCGGGTATAGTTGGCCGAGTCGCCGCACTTCTATCCTCAATACGATTCCGTCAAACGAGACGCAACTTCTCAATGCTTTCTGATTCTTGACTCGATCCAGGTCATGGGAATACAAACACATTGCTAGCGGACAGCTTCTCAGGGCTTAGTCTAAGCAAACTTGTAAATGTGTCGATTCATGAACCACTTCGGAGTGCTTCAGCTTGTCGCGGGGCCAGTATTGCTGGCCTCACCGCGCAACAACACTTCACGGAGATTCGCACCGTTTCCCCACGACAAGCTGAAGCACTCCGAATTTCGAGCGTGGCTTTGACTTCTTCGCGGCCCATGCGCCTCAACCGGGCGAAGTAACCGTGAGGCGCAGGGAAGCGAAGGCCGCCGGGGTGAGGAACCCAAATCCGAAAACGGGATTCCACCTTATCCCTCCAGCTGACGTTGCCCCCTCTTTCAGCTGCTTCGGACTAAACGCCAAAGCGAGAGTTCTCGATTTTCTTGCCATCGTCAGAGTCGACCGTTACAATCCTGCGAGTCTGAAAACGACACTGGCGTTTGACGACGGCGGCAATATACTCACTCAAAGCTCGAAAGTCCTTAGAACATTCTCAAAGTTTTATTAACCGGTTCTCAAGGTCTTATGCCTCATAGCAACGATTCCTGCTACGAATTTGGACCGTTTCGAATGGACGGTGCCCATCGCGTCTTGACGCGCTCGGGTGAGGTGATTTCTCTGTCACCTAAAGCGACTGACATTCTTCTCTTATTGCTTCGTCATGCGGGCGAGTTGGTGGAAAAAGACAGGCTCATGGAGGAGGTCTGGCCGGATTCGTATGTGGAGGAAGGTAACCTGGCCCAGCACGTCTTTACACTTCGCCGCGCGCTAGGCGATCAACGGTCGGACGCTCAATACGTCGAAACAGTGCCACGTCGGGGTTATCGGTTTGTAGCCGCGGTACAGCTGGTCGATTTGAATTCGGAACACCACGCTAACAGCGCCATTCAACAACGCCCGCGAACAACTTTGGCGGTTATGCCTTTCTTGAACGCCACGGGCGATCAAGCCTTGGAGTATCTGGCCGATGGTGTCACAGAGAACATCATCAACACCCTCTCAAAAATTTCCCGGATGCGAGTCATGTCACGGTCTGCCGTTTTTCGGTACAAGCGGAGTGAAGCAGATCTAAAGGTGCTTGCACGAGAACTGCGAGTCGAAGCAATTCTCCTTGGTAAGATCACGTCACGGCCAAGTGGTCTAGTGATCAGTGCAGAATTGGTTGACTGCCAGAGTGGCTGGCAATTGTGGGGAGGTAGTTTGGATTGTCAGTTGGATAAAATTCTAGATATCCAAGAGGAAATCTCTCGAAAAATATCAACTGGCTTGCTACTGAAGTTAACGGGCGAGGAAGAAAAGCAAATCGCAACTCGTTACACCGAGAACTCTACAGCTTACCAAGCCTACCTCGAAGGTCGCTTTCACTGGAGCCACTATACTCGCGAAGAAATAGAAAAGGCCATTTTACATTTTAGGGACGCGATTGAGTCAGATCCGACGTACGCACTGGCCTATGCGGCTGTTGTCGATTGTTATCTTAGGCTAGCCACTAATTATCTGCCTTCTGACAACTTAGATTCCGAAGAAGAGACTCGAAAGCTTGAAGTCGGCAACTCAGAGAGTAGAACTCAAATCAGAGTGGATGATGGAGACCACGCTCCCAAGTTAAGACTTCGCCACGAGTGGGACTGGAGAAGTGCTGAACGCGAAATGAAGCGAGCTCAGGAACTCAAGAGCGACTACCCCGCAGCACATCAATGGTGTGCAGCTTACTTTTTTGTGCGGGACACCTGTAGGCTTTTGGGGCTACATGATCCAGTAGCGAGAGCCAACAGTTTCGAACATTACTCTGCTCTTCTCCCGTTCGGTTCACCAACGAAAAATGAAGAAGTTCAAGTATTCTGTGCGATAGCACGCGAGCAAATTGATGTGGGAAATTATGAAGCCGCTAGCCTTGTCCTCAACCGCTGGTGGCAATTTGGAACCTGGCCCCAAATGTCTGGCCTGGACTCTCGAGCCTACGCAGAATTGCTTTTTACTGCGGGTGAACTAGCTGGCTTCGTTGCGAGCGCTGAACAACGGTCTATCGGTCAAAAGAACGCCGAAACATTGTTGAGTGGATCAATTGCTCTTTTCGAGCAACTCGGCTCGATGCTACGGGCCGCCGAAGCCCGAATAGAGCTGGGGCTGTGTTACTACCGCCAAGGTAATTTTGATTTAGGTCGGAATACGTTTGCGAGTGTCCTAGATAGTTTGTCGAAAGATGACGGTGAGTTGCGTTGCCTGACGCTGATTAGACTTGCAAGTCTTGAACGTCATTCAGGTCGTTTGCAGGACGCACTCCGCTATCTAACGCAAGCTGAGACTTTACTCAGCACATCGAATCCATGGGTAACGGCGCGCCACCATCTTGAACAGGCTTCGACGTACAAGGATTTAGCAGTTTCCGAAAATACCGAAGCTCTCTTTGACCTCTCCTATAGGCATTACAGCGAATCTCTAAGTGAGTTTGAAGCAGTAGGTAATCTTAGAATGGTCGGTATCTCGGAAAACAATCTCGGCTTCTTACTTCTAGTACAGGGTCGTCTGGATTTGGCCAAATTTCATCTACTCAGAGCTCGGAAGATGTTTGAAGGACTCAAAGATAGAGTGCGCAGCTCCCAAGTGGATGACACCCTAGCACGCCTTTTCATTGAGCAGCGAAGCTATGATCTAGCCGAAAGCGCCATCAATCGGGCTCTTGAAACACTGCAGTCAGGTGACGAAGACGCAATACTTGCTGAAGTTCTGTCGACCAAGGGTATCGTATGCTCAAAACGCAACAGGTTTGGAGACGCGGAGAAAACCTTTGAATGGGCTTATGGAGTGGCGTTGAGGTGCGGAGATCGTGAAGGCGCAGGAAGAGCCATACTCCTAATGATTGAGCATATCAGTCATCACCTATCTCGTGAGGTGCTTCAGGATGCAAGCAATCGACTTTGCGATCTGCTGGCAAACACTCAGCAGTCGTCTATACGAGCAAGACTGGAAAACGCACTAAAAGTGATTCTTGGACTAATAGGCACCGGATCATACCCGGTTGTGAGAGTCAACAACCCACCGGAAAGATGAAACCTCTCAGCGGGGCGCTGTAGTTCAGTCTCGTATGCCCTTCTTGTATCGATGCAACCACAAGAGTCGGGGTGTTGGATTTAAAAACCATCTCAAATCCTATCTGCGGCATATTGGTTGCCACTCATCGTTTAGGAAGCGCCTAAGAAAGGTGAATTCTTCCAGTTTGATTGATCCTTGATAGAAACAGTAGAGCGTTCTGACCTAAGCGTTCAAGTTGACTTGTCTTTTACCAAATCGTTAAGAGCAAGAAAACGAAGTCGGTACCAAGACTTTTGACTAGTTCAACGTTTGTCGGAAATATATTTTGAGTTCGAGTTGTTGAGATGGTTCCGGTCGCCGTTGTTGAGATAGTCCCGGTGCGAGTAGTAGAGATGGTGCCGGTCGCCGTTGTTGAGATCGTGCCAACGCGAGTTGTTGAAATTGTACCCGTTTTCGAGAGAGCGGTTCCAGTCAGGGCCAAGGTTAAGATCAATGACAACATTGATAGTTTGAAGTTTCGCATCGCTGTTCTCCTGGTGTTCAAACGTCAGGGGCTCGGTCGACTCAAGAACACTCTGCCGTGGAAAGCTAGTTTCTTGGGTCGGCCATTTCAAAATCTACGTTCGGTCTTTCTATTATCAATGCACGTGCCAACAGCTGAGGGGGAATCTCAATGGGCTCTAAGTCTAACTAAAGGTGTGCTTTAAGGGTACTGTCGAAACGAGAGAATGACACCCAATAAAGACTGGCCAGAGTTGATTATTTAGTATTCATCCTACCGGCAGCGCGACGACATCGAGCGGAATGCCACAAATAATTAAGCAAAGCATGCGAAATTGTTCTCGACTGTGATTTCAAAGGGTTCTGTATACGCTTGTATCAATGGTTACTTTGTATGCAATCAACGAATCTACGAGAGAGCGGCAGGTACGTAAAGAGCGAGATGAATGTCTTTCAGGACGTTCTTCCAGCATCTCTGGCTGAAAGTGAGCGAGCGCTCGCTTGCTGCGCAATCGCTCGTGAAAAGCTTGAAACAGGGGATTACGAAAGTGGATGCGCCTTATTGGCGGCTTGGTGGAAGCCCGGCGCATGGCCGAATCAGGCTCTTCTAGATCAGCTAGCTTCGGCTGAGTTACTGCTTGTCGCGGGTATTCTGAGCGACGCAGCGGCTAGGTCTAGCCAGCTTTCGAGGGGTCAAAAATGGGCAGAAGTACTCTTGAGTGGTTCGATAGCCCTTTTTGATCAGATAGGCGAACGAACGAAAGCTATTGAGGCTAGAATTGAACTAGGCTGCTGTTATTATCATCAAGGTTTGTTCGACATTGCGCATGCGATGCTCGAGTCCTGCGTTCGAGAACTGCCGGATCAGTTTTGCGAACTTAAAGCAGTCGGATTAATCAGGTTGGCTATTGTCGAGCGCCACTCTAGACGGCTTCAGGAGGCTATGAACTTGCTGAATGAAGCTGCAACTTTGGAGTCTACCTTTAGTTCTTGGACCAAAGGCAGGTTTCAAACCGAAATGGCGAACACTCTGAAGGACTTGGGCATTTTAGAGGGCAAGAGACTACTTTTTGATCGGGCACTCGGGCACTACCATCAAGCCGCACTTCAGTTTGAAAGAGTGGGGAACCTGCGCTATACGGCTGCAGTCGAAAATAATCGCGGTTACTTGCTTTTGAGTCTACGAAGATTCGAAGAAGCTACCGAACACCTTGAGAGAGCGCGGGCATTGTATGGGTGACTTGGCGATACGATCGGTTGCGCTCAGGTTGATGAGACGCTTGCTCAACTATTTCTCACCTCTGAGAAATATGATCTTGCTGACGGTTCCATAAAGCTTGCGGTCAATACCCTTGAGAGTAGTGGTGAGGAAGCTTTGCTGGCCGAGGCGCTCACGACGCAAGGACTGGTTCTTTGTCGCCTTGGACGTCGTCACGAAGCCAAGCCAATTATTGAGAGAGCGAGAAGAGTTGCGGAGCGTTGTGGAGATCGGGAGACCGCAGGTCGGGCGCTGCTGATCATGATCGAGGAGATGTGTGAGCAGCTTGCGGACGACGAGCGTCGCGAGATCGGGGCGCAGGCAAATCAGCTACTCGCAAATTCCCAACAAGCCTCCACTCGTGAACGTCTACGTAAATGTCTCGACATCATTGCCAATGCGCACGAGAAGCATGAAGCTGAACGTGAACAGAAGATTCACGCTCAGAAGATGGCTGCACTCGGCGAGCTTTCTTTCGGTGTCGCTCACAACGTCAACAACACCCTGACCGGAATTCTTGGTCGTGCCCAACTAATCCTCCGCAACAGTACCGACCCGGCAAAGATCGAAGCCGGACTCGAAATGATCATCAAGAGCGCGGAAGATGGTGCTCACATCATTCGTCGCATCCAGGACTTTGCGCGCCAGCGTCCGAGCCGCGAGTTTGAAGTTATCTCAATCGCCGAGCTCCTCAAGGACATTTGCGAAATGACGCGTCCAAAGTGGGAATCGCGCTCCGAATTCGCTGCGGTTCGCTTCGTTCTCCACGCCGACTGCAAAGCCCACGTCAAAGGCGATCCTGTCGAGCTGCGTGAAGTGCTCGTCAACATGGTTTACAACGCCGTCGATGCAATGCCCTCCGGCGGCGAGGTGCGGGTCTCGATCCAGGAAAGTCGCGACCGCGTGGTTGTTTGTATTGCCGACACTGGTACCGGCATGACGCCAGAAGTGAAGCAACGTCTCTTCGATCCGTTCTTCACGACTAAGGGTAAAGCGGGCACCGGCATGGGCCTGGCTGTCAGCTTCGGCATTATTCGCCGTCATGACGGATCGATCGATGTCGAGAGTGAACAGGGACATGGCACTACCTTCAAGATATCTCTTCCCAAAGTCGCACCGGCCAACGTGCGAATAGACGGCAGCACCAACGTCAAAACTAACGAGTCGGAAGTAGACGAAAAGGTTCGCGTGCTGGTTGTTGACGACCAGGAACACGTGCGCGACGTTTTGATTGAGGCTTTGGAAGCGGAAGGTTGTGAAGTGATCTCAGCAAAGAGCGGCGAAATCGCGTTAGCGCTATTTGACCAGTATCAGGGTAAGTTTGATGCAGTGTTTACTGACATCGGAATGCCGGAGATGAGTGGTTGGGAATTAGTAACGGAAATCCGCCAACGCTCCAAAACAGTTCCGCTCGCTATCGTTAGCGGTTGGGCCGATGCCAATAGCTTGGAAACAAAGAACGAAGTACGCGCTGACTGGATCATCGTCAAGCCATTCGCCATCGACAAAATCTGCGACATCGCCAAGCACATTGCCAAGGGTAAGATCTCTTAACCCGACCGGCTACTAAACTGTCCCTACGAACTCTTCAAGCCTGCTTCTGATCTCATCACGGACGCGAATAAACACTCTTAGCTTATCCGCAGCGTCCCCCTCAGCCGCAGCCGGATCTTCAAATCTCCAATGTATCCGTTTCGTCCTACCGGGAAAGACCGGACACTGTTCGTTTGCGTTATCACAAACTGTGATCACGTAATCAAACTCCTGGCCCAAAAACTCGTCGACTGACTTCGAGCGATGGTTCGATATGTCGACACCAAGCTCTCTCATCGCCTCGATCGCTTCCGGTCGAACGTTACTCGGCGAAACACCTGCGCTGGCGATCTCAAATCTCTCACCAGCCATGCTACGCAACAAACCTTCAGCCATCTGACTGCGCGCGGAGTTGCCTGTACACAAGATCAAAACTTTTTGTTTATTACTCATTTTGATTTTGAGGCAATAGCCATCGAAAGATTAATGTCGCAGCCGCAGCACCAGCAAGCTGGGCCACAATGAAGCCGGGAGCATCGGCAGGACGAATGCCGGCAAAGGTGTCGCTCATCGATCGAGCAAGCGTTACAGCCGGGTTTGCAAAGGATGTTGACGACGTAAACCAGTAAGCTGCTGTGATGTACGCAGCGACTGCGAAAGCAACAGCCGTTGGACGAGTTCGTGTCACACCCCAGATGACAGCGAGTAGTCCAAAGGTGGCGACGAATTCGCTGAAGGCCTGGGCCATCCCCGCTCGTGGATGTTGGGACGCAAACAACAGGGGTAAGCGAAACATGGTGTGCGCAACAGCAACGCCTGCAAACGCGCCGACAAGCTGCGCGACAACATAAAACGGAGTGTCACGCCATGGAAGTTCTCCCATACTAGCCGCCGCCAAGGTGACTGCCGGATTCATATGTGCGCCCGAGATTGGTCCAAACGTGAGGATAAGGGCGACAAGCGCGGCGCCAGTGGCGAGGGTGTTTGCAAGCAAAGCGACAGCGACGTTTCCGCCTGCCAAGCGTTCCCCCATGATGCCGGAGCCGACCACTGCCGCAAGTAAAAATGTAGTCGACAACAATTCAGAAATGATCCGTCTGGGAAGGTTCATCTTCAGAGTTGAAGGCTAATTGTCACTTAAGAATGTGACAAAGGTATGAATGGAATTGGATATTAAGAAACTGGAACTGATTTAAGCACTCGCGCTCAAGTCGTGGCGCTCGAGTTTGAGATAAAGGCCGCGTCGAGTAAGACCCAATTCACGTGCGGCGCGAGAGATGTTGCCGTTGTGACGGCGAAGCGCATCAGCGATCATTCGACGTTCAACTTCGCCGAGTGCTTCAGCGAGAGTGCCCGCCGTTTGCAGGTTTGGCGCAGGCATCGAAGCAATCGAAGCGGCCGAGGGAGCAGTGGGTGAAGAAGTGCGTTTCAATTCCGGCGATAGTTGTTCAGGAGTTATGACTGCGCCGTCTTCGGCCCTCGCCACAGTTCGTTGAATCTCATTACAGAGTTGACGCACATTGCCGGGCCAGTCGCTAACCATCAACAAGTCGACAGCCTGCGGCGTAATGTGAATGTCTTTGCGACCAAACTTCGCCGAGTAGTGATTGATGTAGTAGTTAACGATTGTTGGGATTTCAGAACGGCGTTCACGTAGCGGGGGCACGCGCAAGCGAATTACGTTTAGGCGGTAATACAGATCTTCTCGGAAACGTCCCTGCGCTACCATCTCCTCCAAGTCAGTATTAGTCGCCGCGATAATTCGGACGTCTACCTTAATGGGGCGCTGCTCTCCTAAGGGCTGAATCTCACCTTCTTGCAAGAACCGTAAGAGTTTTGGCTGCACGTCGAGCGGCAAATCACCAACTTCGTCGAGGAAGAGAGTCCCGCCCGCGGCAGCACGAATCACGCCAGCTGAGTCCGAAACTGCACCAGTAAATGCTCCGCGTCGATAACCAAATAGATAACCTTCAGAAAGTTCTTTTGGTACCGCCGTGCAATTGAACGGTACGAACACCTTTGCTCGGCGCGAAGAGATCGCGTGGATCGCGCGGGCCACAAGCTCCTTGCCCGTACCTGATTCGCCTGTCACCAGGACGGTGACGTCTGACGAACGAATCTTGTGTACCTCTTCGACGAGTTGAGTCATTGCCGGACTCGAATGGATGAAGCCAGGCATCAAGCTCGTACCGGTGAGTTCGTCGGACTGTTCACTACTACCAGACTTATGCGCACCCGCTCGCAGTGCACAAACATCCATTCCCAACTCGACAACTCTCAACAACGGTTCAATGGCAACGCCTTTTGGGAGAGCCGATCGGTTTCGTGGCGCAAGATACAGAAACGCTGGTGGCGCGTTGGATGATTTCAACTGGATCACTTCGGCATCTTGCTTTTTGCAATAACGTTCACGCGCCGTCTCTTCCTGAAGCGATGTAATCTCAGCGGCAATTTTTGCGCTCTCGGCGGGCGAGCATCCCATGGTTATAACAACGCGAGGATGATTCTGTTCGCCCTTTTCTGCAATCAATACTCTTTGTGCGCCGGTCTCCTGGCGCATCACTGCCGCGAGTTCGCGAAGTAACAATTCACGAGAGGCGACCGCTTCAGCCAGTCTGAGTGTTAACAGCTGCGTGAGTGCCGATTGTTCCTGGGTTCTTTCTGGAGTAACGCGTGAAAGATCGCGCAACTCTTCTTCCGTGCGAGAGAAATCCAACTTCGCACCCAGCTCACGAAAAGCGTTGAGTGCCCGGGAAAGATGTTCGCCAGCGCGATCAGGCATGATCGTGGCATACGCTCGGCCTAGCTCAAGGTGAGCGCGCGCTGAGCGGTAACGATCCCCAAGCATGTCGAAGATTGAGACGCTGCTACCAAAGTGTTGAGCGGCAGATGAAGCATCGGAGCGAGCCATTGCCAGCATTCCATGAAGCCGATGAGCTTCACCGGAGAATCCTAAGTCGGTTGACGAATCGGTTGTTTCTTCACTGACCTGGTGCAATAGACGTGAACACTCATCCAACTCTCGAGTCAACAAATACGATTCGGCAGCGATCAAGCGCGATTCACAAATCGCCTGGCGGTCACCAATTGTTTCGGCCAGCGCTAAGGACTCTTGAGAGTTAGCTCGTGCTTTTGTTGGATCAGCAATGGCCAGATAACAACGGGCCAACGTTCGCAGTGCCTGACCTGCGTACCATTTGTTTCCGTTCTCAGTGGCCAAAGAAACGGCGCGCCTCAGGTAGTCCTTAGCTTGATCTAAATCACCGCGAAGCATGTGAAGTTCACCGAGGGAGTCCAAAATCATCGGTACTTTCGCACCGCGCTCGTCGACTTCCGTAGCCAACGATAGAGCGCGTTCCAATGCTTCCTGGGCGCGATCCCATTGGCCGATCAGGATCAGGTTGATACCCAGATTGTTGTAGCCATCGGCCGCGTTTGTTTTGTGATCAGTGCGTTCGTAATAGGTGATCGCTTTCTTAAGGTAGTCGATGCCTTCTTGTGGTCGCTTCAGAAACCAGCAGGCACCGGCCATGTTCGCGTATGTTCGGCCCAGAACGTATGCGGCGGGATGATCTCCAATGAGCTTGAGAGCCTGTTCGAGGTTTTCGAGACCCGACTCGTAATTGCCTTCCTGTATGTCGGCAACCCCAACCCCAAAGTACGACTCCGCCAGTCCGCGCCATTCACCACTTTGCCGGAAATTCTCAAGCGCCCGCTGCGCGTAGTCGCGAGCAATTGGGTATTCGCTGATGGTTCGGTAGGTTCGCGACAGGGCTAAGTAGATGTGCCCTAGATTGGCCGCCCCGCTCTCGGAGTAGTCGCGCAAGGTCGACTTGAGCATCGCAATCGCCTTGGGATGATCGCCGTTATAGTTATACCCCAGGCCAATCTGGACTCTTAGATAGCTAACGGTTTGATCGTCGAGTTTCGTGCGTGACTCCGGGGTTTCGTACATCGCAACGGCCGCGAGCGAGTCGCGATAATGTCCCTGTTGTTCCAACGCTGTCGACAAGGCACAACGCGCCAAGGCCAAAACAGCGGAGCTATTGCGTGCTGCTGAGATTATTAGAGTAAGTCGTTCCTTCGCCTCGGTGGATAAACCCTGATCGAGTAGCGAGCGGACTTCATCCAGTTCGCCCATGAGCGATTGAGTCGAAGGCCGCGAGCGCGAGCTTAATCTAACGCGCGCATCTGCGAGATCAACGACACCGCGGTCAGCTGATGTATTTCGGTCGGGACCTTTTGAGCCCGGACCCACACGTTTATCCATTCAGGATCAGATAAAAGCTCAATCGAGCTTAGTTTTCACGATGCGTTGTAATCGGTAGGAAGGGACTGCCGTAAACTGCCTAAAACGCTGCTGTGCTGCTTAACAACAATTCGTCGAGGAATTTAGCACAGGACATGCTGCGCGTACAGTTAACTGATCGCTAAATTGGTTAGTTTCTAGCCAGATCGATGGGGCTTCTGATATCGGAGGCTTACTTGTTTGCTGATCCCGGGACCGATCGCGGTTTTTGCTGGGAATCCCTTGATCTGGATCAGAAATACCCGTGTTTTTGAGTAAATAAGAACCCGACCACCGAGAATTGTTTCAACTGAATCAGAGATAACGAGCCTACAATGACCCCCTGAATCCCAACAACTTTAATATCGCAGCGATTTACGCGGTGATTTATGTCGGCACCTCGCCTTGACACTCCTCGGGGGTGGTCGCTATCCTCTCCGTTTCCGTACGCAGCGCGGAACTTCACCTAGGGCATATGTTTGAGTCGCTTTCGGACAAATTAAAGCGGACACTGAAGAATCTGCGCGGCGAAGGGGTTCTGACCAAGGAGCACGTTGACGCCGCGTTGAGGGAGATTCGTCTCGCCTTACTAGAGGCTGACGTCAACTATAAAGTCGCAAAAGACTTTATTGCTTCAGTTAAGGAAAAAGCTGAAGGTCAGCAGGTTTGGCAGGAACTGAAACCGTCGGAACAAGTCGTAAAGATTGTCTTCGACGAATTGGTTGAGCTATTAGGCGGACAATCGTCTCGTCTAGTTTTCACCAAGCAGATGCCTAACACCGTAATGGTAGTTGGTCTGCAAGGTTCCGGTAAAACTACCTCGACAGGCAAGATTGCTCGTTGGCTTGCTGCAAACCAGGATCGAAAGCCGTTGTTGCTTTCGGTCGACGTTTACCGACCTGCCGCACGCGAGCAGCTGAAAGTAATTGCCAGGGCGACTGGCCAACAGATCTTTGAATATCCGGAAACAAACGATCCGCTGACCCTGGTTCGAGAAGCTCACAAGCATGCTCAGCAAACAGGTTTCGATACGCTACTTATCGACACCGCTGGTCGGCTCCATATCGACGACGAGTTAATGGAAGAGCTCGTTACGATTAAGAACGAGACTCATCCGGTTGAAATCCTGTTTGTCGCCGATGCGATGACGGGTCAGGACGCCGTGCGATCCGCTGAGGAGTTTCATCGTCGAGTTGGAATCACTGGTGTGATTCTGACGAAGATGGACGGTGACGCTCGCGGTGGTGCTGCTCTTTCCATCAAACAGGTAACCGGTCAGCCGGTGAAGTTTGTTGGTGTGGGCGAGCGTTACGATGCGCTTGAGCCGTTCTATCCGGATCGTGTTGCTCAACGAATTTTGGGAATGGGCGACGTCCTGTCGCTGATTGAAGAAGTACAGTCGAAAGTCGATCAATCAGAAGCTGAAGAGCAGCTCAAGAAGTTACAAAAGAACGAATTCACGTTAGACGACTTTCGTTCTCAGCTACGCCAAGTAAAGAAACTAGGTTCTTTCTCAAAGATCATGAAGCTCCTTCCAGACCAGCTTTTGGGTGGTTTTGGAATGCCTCAACTTAACGACGAACAGTCGAAGCTGATGGAACAGGAACTCAAGCGTACCGAGGCGATTATCGACTCGATGACGTGGGCCGAGCGAGCTGATCATCGGATATTGAACGCAAATCGTCGTCGTCGGATCGCACGCGGTTCGGGGACGACTGTTGCGAGTGTCAATCAGCTCATCAAGCAATACACGGAGATGCGGCAGATGATGCGCCAGCTTTCCAGTTCCGGCCTCTTCGGCGGCGGCGGACTGAAAAGCAAGATGATGCGAAAGATGACCGGGATGCCGGATATGAGTGGCTTTGGTGGTGATGCGGGTGAATTGCCCGGTTTGCCATCTGGTCCGCCAAGAAAGAAGTTAAAGAACAAAAAGAAAAAGAAGAGACGAAAGTAGATTCCATCGCGAGGTGGATCTGTTCTGAAGGAGGAACGATTTGTTAGCAATTAAGTTGATGCGCACTGGCGCCAAAAAGAGTCCGTCATACCGAGTGGTTGTGAAGGAGAAGCAGTCAAAACGCGATGGCGCGTATTTGGAAAATCTGGGCACTTACAA
>Ga0157378_10003493_pt1 | contig 13952 bp, 12 predicted proteins | sample M65metaG_FD_115309 | JGI IMG/M metagenome (GOLD analysis project Ga0157378, IMG submission 115309) | Miscanthus rhizosphere microbial communities from Kellogg Biological Station, Michigan, USA - M6-5 metaG | ecosystem: Host-associated > Plants > Roots > Rhizosphere > Soil | place: USA: Michigan...
GAGCCAGATTCCAAGATTCCACCCGGCGAGCCAAATATCTTCTTTGATGGCCTGACTCCGATCGTCGAGGCCCACCACGGCAGCAGCCCACTTCAGATGGTTATCGATACCGGCGCGAGTCGAACGATTCTCTATCCGCCGGCCCGGGCCACACTGAGCAAGGACGAGATCGGGCGGTTGCGGAAGAGCAGAGCAAGATCAACCAGTGTGGGTGGGACGATTGAGCGGTTTGTGGAAATCGCATCGAAGCTGCAACTTGAGATGCTTGGTAAGCAAGTAAGCCTGAAAGATGTCGCGCTACGTCCAGAGCAGCCCACAGAGTTTCGCTATGAAGACGGGCTGATTGGGATAGACTCGCTTAGCAGCGGTTTCATACTGGATTTCAAAGCAATGCAGCTGCAATTAAACTAGGATGCCGCCCCGCACAAGCGCTCTCTAGCGGAACACTCCCGGTCGGGGAGGTTCCTGAAGGATCGTAAGCACGACACCCACGCTGTCTGCCAAAGAAAGGTTGGAGGTGTCGAGAATCTCGTAACCAGCCTCGACCGCTTCCAGGTGCAGATAGCGGCTCCAGCCCATCATGCTTTCATTGGCTAGTTCCGGCTGCAGTCTGTCGTGGACTAAGCGGCGAGTACGGGTGAATTCGTCACATTCAACGCAGAGGACACGTGCGCCCTTGATCGCAAAAGTGGTCAGTGCTTCCTGAATAAAGGCGATCCGCATCTGTCCCTCAAACAAAACGGTTTTTCCGGCAGCAAGTGCCGACGCGATTTTTCCGAACCATTTGAGAGTCATGGCTCGTTGCCAGGCTCCTCCGGGCTGGTGCCCAGTTCCAAAGGTCGCCCTGATCTCTGCTGAAGGAACCCCTATGGTATCGAAGCAAAAAACTGTGATTGAAGGTTGATCTACTTCGATCGCTTTGGCTATGGCCGTTTTCCCGGAGCCCGATGCGCCCGTCATGATGACTAATGCCACGTTTTGCGCCCTTCCAAGCACGCGAGCGACGCCTCGACTGTAGCTTTGATAGTCTCCGTCGCCCCTACAGTGAAAGCGTTCACTATCGTTAGTATCGCTAAGTCGGATTGTGGGAAATTTCACCTTGACAGGCGCAGGGAAGCTCGGTGAAGTCATCGGTTCCCTCTGTTCGTTTGCGAACTAAGTCCTGAGTGACGGCGCATCCGGTAGTTACTTTTCAAATTCGCGGTTTTGATGCAGCTTCGAGGCTCCGCCAAAAGTAGAGGAATTATCTCCGACCATACATCCGCTTTCAAAACAACACGCGTTATCGATGGGAGTTCTAGTAGACATTCCTCTATTGCTATCGGCCACTGACGCTCTGCTTTTCCATGGAGGTACTGCTGGCCAACGAGTCTCATTCGCTGCATTGGCGATGATAAGGCTATTGAGTGGAAAACGTGTCTCTACTTGCGGGATCGTGAAGTTGCAGTCGCTCAGTGGATTTTGGTATATTCCGCCTTAGCTTGCTTGAAAATGGGGATGTCTGGGTCGGCGTCTTTCCAAGATGAAAGAAAGTCCTGGTAGGCGGATCTTGCTTTTGTTCTGTCTCCCGCGAGTTCCAGTGCCCGTGCCAACTGCCGCTGAGCCGCGGCATCCACCGGATCGCCTGCCGCCAAGCCGGGGTGTGACAACAGCCTGGCAAACTCAACTACTGCTTCCGCGGGGTTTCGTATGGCCAAATAGGCAAGGCCGCGAACATAGATCGGGTACATGTTGCCGTAGAAATGATTGAACGCGAGTGGAGGAATACCGAATTCGTAGGGCCGATTCGCCTCTAGCAGATCGATCGCCTTGCGCGGGTTATTTCTGTCCAGCGCCACGAGAGCTCGCAGTGTCGGAACATAAGTCGCCTGAACCTGCGTGTCTTCCGGGTATTCTTTGTCGAGCCTTTCCGCGAGAGCTGCGGCTTTTACGGTCTCGCCTCCCAGCGCTAAAGCAAATCCGGCGGCATAAGCAACATCGCGCCCTTCAAAGGTTTTCAGGGCGGTTTCCGCTTTTCTCCGCGCCGCATCTTTGTTCTCGTAGAGCGCGTTCCACACGGCCGGCGCCGCCTGGAAGACAGCAGTACGCTCACGGAGACCGGCGCGGATCGCCATCTCGATGGCACTGCGGGAGAATCGCTCCGCCTCGTTCAGGTGGCCATCGCGCGCAACGGCAAGAGCCTGAACCTGCGCCAGCACTGTTTCGCTGTCGTGATTCCCACGACTCTCCACCAAGATTTTCTCCATCGCCGCCTTATCCCGTCTCAACAACGCGAGACGGTACAGGGCGGACTGCGACTCCGGCCCTCTGGCGTGGTGTGCGGCGGCAAGGGCGAAGGCTTTTTCCGCCTCTTCAAATCGCCCCAGATGAAAAAGGGCGCCCGCCGGATTGATATATCCATACAACTGGTCAGGTTCGAGCTCCAGGGACTTCGCCGACAGCTCCACCACTTGCTCAAATCGTCCTGTACCGTTGGCCGCGTAGCCCCCGGAGAGGCTGAACGCGTTAGAATCGCGCGGATATGTCTGTCGCCAGAGCGAAATAGACTGCCACGCCTTCTCAAGGTTCCCCGTAACATTGCGATGGTAAGAATATTCGATGTTGAACTTCTCGGGCCCGCTGGCGCGTTCCCTTGCCTGATATGCCCGGATCGCGCTCTGTCGCGAAAGGTCGGTCTCACCCTGACCGCTGTATTGGATTGCGAGCATACTCCAGGCTGCTGCGAATGCCGGATCCAGCTCCGTGGCGCGCCGGAGCTGATTGGCGGCTGCGTCACCGCTTAGAGTCATTGACGCGGTGTACGCCCTCAGCGCTTCGAGTGACGAAGTGGTTCCCTCCTCCAAAGGAACATTGTGTTGCCGGATCGCAGCCAATGATTCGCCCGCCCGGGCGCGAAACTGGCCTGCCATCTCGCCCAATGTGCTGAGAACCTGGTCTTTGCCGGATGCCTGCGCCTGCTGATCGTCCAGCGCCGCGCCGCTGGCGCAGTTTTCGGAATGCAGGCTCAATACGTACTGACTGCCGAGGCTCGCGATTGATCCGCTAAGTACGGCTCTTGCGCCGACGCGTTGGCAAAGGTCCCGCGCCGTTTCGCCGGCAGCGGATTCAACCGGCTTGCCCATCAGTTTGAGCGTGGCGCGGATCTTCTGATCTGGTATGAGGCTCAGGTACGGAGACTGCTGCAACTGAACAATCAAGCCCTGCCGCAGCGTGTCATCGAAGACCGGGTCGCCGGTCTTGTTTTCGAAATCAGCGAGAACAATCGTGTCCTTGTCCGTGAGCGGCTTTGTTCGGCCACGCTGCTGCCAGACGAAGAACCCGCCCGCGACGAGAACAAGGATGGCAGCGGCAGCGATTCCGTATTTAACCAGAGGGCCGCGTCTTCCCCTTTGCGCGGTCGGGCTTAGACCGCGTTGCAACCCTTCCAGATCTCCGCGCAGTTCCGCGGCGGATTTGCAGCGCAGTTCGCGATCCTTTTCCAGAAGTTCGCTAATGATCCGTTCCAGTTCGGGCGGCGCCTGCGGATTGCGCTCGCGAACGGGGTGGGGCGTTTTGTTCAGCAGCGCCTCAAAGACGATCGGAGAGGTCGGGCCGTCAAACGGTCGCGATCCGGTGACCATCTCATACAAAACCACACCGAACGACCAGAGATCGCTCCGAGCATCCACACTCTCGCCGCGCGCCTGTTCCGGCGACATGTAGGCGACCGTCCCCATCGCCGTGCCCGGCTCGGTTAGCATGTCCACGGTAAAAGCGTTTGTGTCGGCGGGTTGGTTGTGTTTGGCAAGACCAAAATCGAGTACCTTGGCGTGACCGCGTTCGGTCACAAAAATGTTGGCCGGCTTGATGTCGCGATGAATAATCCCATGGGCATGGGCCGCGTCCAGTGCGTCGGCCACTTCAATACTCAGCGACAGCGCGGCGGGGATGTCCATAGGCCTGCCGTCGATGTGGTCGCGCAGGGTTTTACCGGCGAGCAGTTCCATCACGAGAAAAGGATGGCCCGCCGATTCGCCTACGTCGTAAATGGCGCAAATATTGGGATGGTTGAGCGCTGAAGCGGCACGCGCCTCGCGTTGGAAACGCTCGCGCGCAACCTCCGTGGCAAAGGCTTGCGGCAGTACTTTGATGGCGACGTCGCGATTCAGCCGCGGATCGCGGGCGCGATAGACCTCGCCCATGCCGCCCTTGCCGATGGGGGCAAGGATTTCGTAGGGACCGAGTTTATCGCCAGGTTGAAGCGGCATCTGGTTGACGAGCTAAGTTTAGCCGATCAGGAAGCCGATAACTCCTGAATGACGGCGTATACGGAAGCTATCTCCTTACCCCGCGCAGAAGGCTGATTGGAAGAAATGAGTATCGCTTCCCCGCGATTGGTGTCACCGGCGACAGCAGACAAACAGCAGCTATTCGAGTGTTGGTGGAGTTTGGACTCCATTTGGACTCCAGGAAGGCACTCGGGCGACACAGAAATCGCGCTAAGTCTTTGAAGACTTGTGGTGGCCAGGGACGGAATCGAACCGCCGACGCCAGCCTTTTCAGGGCTGCGCTCTACCAACTGAGCTACCTGGCCGGGAGGGAAATCTACGAGGTCTTCATATTTTATCACGCGGCGCTTTTAAACCGCCATCAGACGGATTCACTGATTCTCATTCGCCGGGACCACTCGACTGCGGTCCGCCACCAGAATGCCGCTAAAACGATGCCGATCGCGATCAATCCAGCCGACAGGCCCATCCACAATCCTGGTGCGCCCAGCCCACGCCAGAAGCACAACATCGCGCCAAGCGGCAGCCCAATAACCCAGTAACCCACGAAGTGGCACACCATCGGTGTCCGAGTGTCACCGGCGCCCCGCAACGATCCGGTCACCACAATTTGCAGCCCATCGAATAGTTGAAAAAATGCCGCCACACGCAGAATCGTCGCCGCTGCGGCGATCACGGCAGCGTCCGGAGTGAATATTCGAGCGATGGCTTCAGGAACCACTAACAACACGACCGCCGCCGCCGACATCACCGCGGCTCCCAGTCCAAGCGCCGTCCAACCCGCGCGCGCCGCAGCCGGTCTATCTCCGCGCCCCAGTTCGAACCCGACTCTTACAGCCGCCGCCGAGCTGATGCCCAGCGGCATCATGAACGTGGTGCTCACGGTGGTCAGTGCGATCTGATGCCCGGCCAGCGCCGTCGCGTTCAGCCGGCTTACCAGAACGGTTACCGTGGCGAATACGCCGATCTCTACCGCCATTTGCGCCGCCGCCGGCGCGCCCAGCTTGAGGAGTGACCACATTCGCCTGGTATCGGGACGCCATGTTATGTGGAAGATTTCCGGATCACGCCTCCATAGGACGAAAAGTAAGGCTCCCGCCATATAGATGCGGGATAAAGAAGTGGCCCAGCCGGCTCCCTCGGCGCCCAGCCGCGGCGCTCCCAGATGACCCAGTACCAACACCCAATTTCCGGCCAGGTTGACCAGGTTTGCCGTCACCAGCGTGATCATCACCGGCCGCACCATATGCAGAGCCTGCAGATAACGCCGCAGCGCGAAATAGATCAACAAAGGAGGCGCGCTCCAGATGAGGGCGTGAAGATACGGCCGCGTGGCGAGCACCACGTCGTTGTTCACGCCCAACTGTGGCAGCGAAATTTCCAGGACCCAGACCACTCCCATCACTGCCGGGATCATGAGTACGGCCGTCCACACGCCCGCTACCAACGAACGATGGTAGCCCTGGCGATCTCCCGCCCCGAACGCCTGGGCTACCAGCGTGTCCAGTCCCAGCAGCACTCCAGCGGCGCAAATGGCGACTCCGTAGAACACCATGGTGCCCAGTCCTACAGCGCCAATCGCTTCGGCTCCGACACGGCCCACGAACATGGTGTCCACCACGCCCATCGCCATCCAGCCGAGCTCGGCGAGTACTAAGGGCACAGCCAGCCGAAGCGTATGTAATAACTCTTCTCGCACGAGACTCTTTCTGTCAGGATGGGTTCAAGTAGACTGAAGCTCTAGCTATGTTTCCAAGATACTTAATCATGATGCTCGCGTTCGCAGGCATCACACTGGCGCAGGTTTCGACCAACGCGTCGCTGAGCGGCCAGTATTATTTCCGTCAAGTACTGCTGGTCACCGATTCGAGTGGAACCAACGTTGTCGATACGCGGTCCGGATGGGGCACCCTCAACTTCGATGGTAACGGAGCTTTCACCATCAATGGACAGCAGTTGGTCGGCGCCGCCCCACCCGTGGCGCTGAATGGCTCCGGAACCTACGCCGTGAAGGCCGGAGGCTTTACTACTCTCTCGAACCCGCTTCGAGCGAATACCTCAGTGAATGCGCGATTGGGAGTAGGCGCGCTGGTAGGATCCTCCACGGAAGCCGGTCCCACCGTTTTCGATTTGTTCCTTGCGATTCCGACCGCTTCTCTGGGAAGTCTCAACGGCCCCTACTGGGTCTCGAGCCTTGAATTTCCCGGCGGAGGCACTGCCAACATTCGCAACACGAACTTCAAGCTGACCGCCAACGGCGCGGGAGGATTTGCGGAAACCGCCGTCACCGGACAAGCCCAGAACCTCGGCAATATTCTGCTGAATCAGACGGTGTCTCCTATCACTTATGTGGTCGCGACGAACGCAGCAACCTTAAGTTTTCCGCTGAATGCTGGCAGCGACGTGAACAAGCAGTTGATTTCAGGAAACAAGGAAGTCTTTGTAGCCGCGGACGGTAGTTACTTTATCGGCGGCTCGACTGCCGCCGGCGGTCACGGATTGGTGGTGGGAGTGAAGGCTTTCGGCACCGGCGCCAGCAATGCGAGCTGGCATGATTTCTACTACGGCGCCGGCATGCGCTTCGATGCCGACCGCTCCCGTCTGGCGGCCGTCTCGGGGGGCGTGAATGTCACCAGTGCCGGTGCGGTTTGGGCGCGTCGCACGCGGCAATCCGACGGCTTGCTCGACGCGGCTGTCCTGCTGACCTATGGGCTGGGTCCGGACGGATCAGGAACCTATCAATCGACCACAGGGCACGTAGATGTAGCCGTCACCGGCCAGACCTTCGCGACCAGCGGCGTCGATATCAGCAACTCCAATAGCTACGAGCTGTATTTCGGGGCACGCATGCCAACACAATCGGGAACGGGTGTATTCCTGGATCCGCAGCGCGTATTGAATGCCGCGAATTTTGCGTTGGGATATCCCTTAAGTCCCGGCTCCTACGTCGCACTCTTCGGCACGGGTTTCGGATCCCAGAATCTGACTGCGCCGCCCCCCTATCAGAATTCTCTCGGAGGAGTCTCGGTCACGATCAACGGTGTGCCCGCGCCGGTCTATCACGTCGAACCGACGTTCATCAGCGCGGTGGTCCCCTACTCCGTCACCGGAGCGACCGCAACCGTTGTGGTTACTGTTGCCGGGACCAAATCCAATTCAGTGGACGTGCCCCTGGCGTCGACCGCCCCGGGGGTTTATAGCTGGACTGCAAATGGATTAGGCGAAGGCATTGTGGCGCATGCCTTGACTGCAGCCAGGGTAGAGCAGGCTAACCCGGCCAAGGTGGGCGAGTATGTGACGATCTATCTCACCGGCCTCGGTGCCGTGACTCCGCCTGTTACGGAAGGCGTCCCGGCCCCGTTGGGTCCTCTGTCTAAGGCGAATGCTTGGGTGAATGGCACCTTCTCGGTCAATGTGGAAGGTGTGCCGTGCTCCGATATCAATTTCGCGGGATTGGTACCCAGTCTGGCGAGTGTATATTTCGTAAACTGCAAGATTCCCCCTATTGCAGCGGGCCTGCGAGCTCTCTCCGTCCAGACGCCGGATGGGTTCACAGACATGGTGAATCTTTACGTATCGCAGTAAAACGTTTTACTTTCCGATACAAAACGTAGAGAAGATCCTATTCAGGATGTCGTCGGCTGTCGTCGCGCCGGTGATCGCATCGATGGGCCGCAGAGCAGCGTAGAGATCCAGCAATAGCATCTCGTGCGGAATACCCACCATCGCCGCGGTGCGCGCCTGCGCCAGTGCTTCGCCGGATTCGTTCAACAGTTGCTCATGGCGAAGGCTGGTGATGAATCCGCCGTCCTGTTCCAATCGGCCACGTGGTGCGATCGCTTCTATAATCGCCCGGCGAAGTTCGTCGATCCCCGCGCCCGTAAGCGCGGAAACCTGCAGCGCGCCTGGCATCTCGACTTGCGAAGCAAGATCGGACTTATTCGAGGCGGCCAGCATCTTGCCGGCGCTTCGCGCTCGTTCGATCAGCGCTTCATCTTCGGCCGTCAGACTTTGCGAACCATCCACCACCACCAAAGTCAGGTCGGCGTCGGCGAGGGCTTGATAGCTGCGCTCGATTCCCAGCGACTCGACCACATCCTGCCCTAAGCGGATGCCCGCTGTGTCCAGCATCTTTACCGGAATTCCGCCGAGCGACGCGGTCTCAGACACCACATCGCGAGTGGTTCCCGGAATCTCGGTCACAATCGCGCGATCCCGTTCCAGCAACCGGTTGAACACACTGCTCTTACCGACGTTCGGCCTTCCTACGATCGCGAGCGTAAATCCTTCGTGCACCAGCTTGCCGTAGGCGAAGCTCGCGGCTAGCGCACTAATCGCCGCCGCGATCGGATCCAGGCGTCGAAGAATCTCTTCGGCCGGCGCCACGCTGATGTCATCTTCCGCAAAATCGATCCCAGCTTCGAGTAAGGCGATCAATTCCAGCAACTGCTCCTTCACCGGCTTCAACCGGCGCGATACCGACCCTTCAGCCTGCTGCGCAGCGATCCGAGCCTGATACAGTGTCGTTGCGTCGATGAGATCGCGAATCGCTTCGGCCTGGGGAAGATCGATGCGTCCGTTGATATAGGCGCGCAGGGTGAACTCGCCCGGCTCCGCCAGCCGCGCCCCGGCCTGACACAAGCGTTCCAGTGCAAATCGCAACACCACGGGTGATCCATGACACGCGATTTCGACGACGTCCTCCGCGGTATACGATCGAGGCGCCCCGAAATATGTTGTTACGACCTGATCGACAGCATGACCCTCTGCATCCGGCAAGCCAGCCAGCGCCGCCGACCATGATTTCCACGCCGGCGATCCCCCGGGAAATTTCAGGACGCGTTCGACGATCGCGCGCGCATCGGGACCGGAAATCCGCAGCACTCCGATACCGCCGCGTCCGGCAGGCGTAGAGACGGCCGCGATGGTATCACCGGTTCGCACAACAGGAGTTTACAGATGAGAGGTTAATACCGAGGTCCGCTGCGCGGGCCATCCCGCCGAGGTCCACGGGGTCCGCCGCCCGGTCCGCCACGGCCCCGGTCCGGTCCCCTGCCAAAGGGACGCCGTCCGCGTGGAGTGTCATCTTCGGGGCGCGGACGCGGAGGACGAATCGGCTCGGGCAGCACTTTTAGGTCGGCCGGAACCACAACTACCTGACGGATGGGACCTTCGCCCACGCTCTCGCTGCGAACTTCCGTTTCATCCCGCAAGGCCAGATGCAGAATGCGCCGCTCGCGGCTGTTCATGGGGCTGAAGTGGAAAGGCGCATGGGTTTTCTTGACACGCTCCGCCGCCGCCATCGCGCTCATCCGCAGTTCCTGGATGCGCAGCATGCGATGGTCGTTGGCATCGAAGCAAAGCAGCGCGTGCTCTTCCGAAGCCATGCCCAGCGCCTCGACGGTCAGTTGCTCCATGGCCAGCAGCAGCTCCGCCTTATTCCCGAGCAGGAGGTCCACGTCCTGGCCGCTGAAACGCACCAGAATGTCCGGATTCTCGAAATCCGGATGCAGCGTTTCTCCCGCGGACACCGCGTAGGTGAGCGCAAATCCCGCGCGGCTGACGATCAATTCCAGGAACTGCCGTATGCGCGGCTCAGCGTCCGCAAGCGTAAGCTTTTTTGGCACCGTATCCGACCTATTTTTTCTTTTTCACGGGCGGAATCAGCTCCACAGCTTGCGGTGTGCTGCCGCCCCGGCTGAGCAACCACTGCTGCGCAATGCCGACCAGACCGCCGGTTAACCAGTATAGTACCAGTCCCGACGATTGCCCGTAAAACATAAAGCCCAGCACCAGCGGCATGACGAGCATCATCTTCTGCTGCGCCGGATCCATGCCCGGACTGGGCGTCATCTTCTGTTGCAGAAATTGCGTGACGATCAGCAGTAGCGGCAGCGCGCGAATCGGCGGACCCAGCGAGGCAAAAAATCCCGCTTCCGGTTGCGACAGATCGGAGATCCACAGCCAGCTCGCTCCGCGCAATTCGATGGCGACGCCCAGCACGGTGTAATAGGCGATCAAGAACGGGAGCTGCAGAACCATGGGAACGCATCCGCCCACCGGGTTCACGCCATGTTTTTTGTATAGCTCCATCATCTCGGCCTGCTGCTCCTGCTTGCGCGGATCGCGCAGCGGCAGGTCTTTGTATTTCGCGTTCAGCGCGGCGATCTGCGGCTGCAGGGCCTGCATCTTCTTGGCCGACCGCATGCTGGAAAAACGCAGCGGGAAGAGCACCATGTTGATCGCGAAGGTGACCAGCACGATGGCCCAGCCGAAGTTGCTGCCGGCCAGATGCGTCGCAGTCCAGGTAAGGACATAGAACAACGGCCTGGCGATAATTCCGAACCACCGTCCCCAGTCGATCAGCGTATCCAGCTTCGGATCCACCGATTTCAGCGTATCGGAGTCCTTGGGGCCGATAAACGCCTTAAACGAATTCAGACCCGACCCGCCGGCTCCCGCACCGACCCGCTTCTCATCGGCTCCGGTAGGCCCTGGAACCGGATCCGCGTAGGTTGTCAACCCGAGTCCGCCGCTTGCAGTCGGCAAAACTACTGCTGCGAAATATTTGTCTTCGATGCCGGCGAAAGAATATTGGCCGCTGGTGGTAACCGGCCCCTTGTCCGCGGATTTCAGATCGTTCTTGACCAGCTTTGAGTTGGTCTCGTCATAGTAGAGCGAATCCTCGACCGTGGCTGGGGTGGGGAGCGTCTGATCTCCGAAACCGCCTCGCCATGTCAGCTCATGCGGAACCAGCACCCCGTTATCGGCCACCTGCGAGGTGATCTGCACCAGGTAGCTGTTGGGCATGAACTGGAACGTCTTTTTGGCAGAGGTGCGTCCGTCTGAATATTCGAACGTCACGCCTAGCTGGTCAGCCGTTCGTTCCACCTGGAAGAGACCTTTGTTCGGATCGCCGTGAGGGGCCTGGTTGCCGAAAGCCAGTGCGAATGGCGCCGGCACTTTTGCCAGGGCCCTGGTATTCACCAGATCCAGAGGTTTGCCTTTGCCGTCCTTGTACTTCTTGAGGATCCAGTGCTGCACTACCGCGCCCTGATTCGAAAATCTTACTTTATAGAGGTCGGTCTCGATATCGAACTCTTCCGCTTGCGCAGCGTGGATCTGCCCGGGGATGTCGGCGACCTCCGCGGGCGCGGGTACTGGTGCAGTCTTAGGCGCTTCCGCCGTTGCTTGCTTGGTTTGAGCCGGTGCAGTGCTCGCCGGAGTTTCCGGAGGCAGTGGCGGCTTGTAAAAGTAGTTCCAACCCACCAGCACGATTCCTACCAGCACGAATGCCAGCAGGAGCCGCGTCTCCATCGTCATTTCTTTTTTATCCATGGGGAAGTTGACCAAGGACCTTATCGGACCGGGTCAAAGCCTCCTTGATGGAAGGGATGGCAGCGGGATAAACGACGCAGGCCCAGGCCTACTCCCTTTATTACGCCGTGTTTTTCGATAGCTTCCTTCATGTATTCAGAGCAGGTAGGGTGAAAACGGCAGGCCGAAGGCAACAGCGGCGAGATGCACAATTTATAGATCCGCAGAAGGCCTAAGGCGATAGCGATCATGCCGCGTTGCATCGATCGATCACTTTCCTGAGCGCCTGCTCGAGGTCCGTAAAGGGCGCTTTGAGCGCAGTCCGGCGCGGATTGAGTACGATATCCCAGCGCGGGTCAAGTTCGGCGCGGTGCAAACGGAACGCTTCTCGCAAACGGCGTTTGATGCGGTTTCGGTCCACGCTGCCGCCGATCGCGCGCGGTACGGTGAGCCCCAATCGGGCACCCGCCTGGTTGGAACGCGCCAAACAAAAGGCTGCGAACAGGGGGCCGGAAATGCGCGTGCCGTGGTCATACACTTTTCGGAAGTCGGCGGTGCGCAGAGCCTTGCCTGTAGATGTTGCAATCGAAGGCACTGGAGTACATGTGGGCGCGCCACCTCCAGCCGGATCAACTGTGGGCGTAGCGGACGGCCTTTTCGTCGCTTACCGTAAGCTTGTGGCGGCCGCGAGCCCGGCGGCGCGCTAATACGGCCCGGCCATCCTTGGTCTTCATTCGTTCCCGGAACCCGTGCGTTTTCGCGCGCTTGCGATTGTTTGGTTGAAATGTACGTTTCGGCATAGTGGCTTAATTTGCGCGCGCAACGCCCAGTGCGAAGGCGCCTCTCCCGTGGGGGCTAATATTGTCCAATCCAGTATAACAAACGGATGGACCCGGTCTCATGTTCCGTGTTTTCAATGTGTCATCATGGCCGAATGCCCAATAACCTTGCGCATTTCGCTATCAACGCCGATGATACGGCCCGGGCCTGCCACTTCTACGAAAACGTCTTTGGCTGGAAATTTCAGGCCTGGGGACCGCCAGACTTCTTTCAGATCAGCACCGGAGATAAGACCAGTCCGCCTATCCAGGGAGCGCTCCAGAAGCGGCGCGAGATCGTGCCGGGAGCACGGATGATCGGCTACGAATGCTCGTTTTCGGTGGCCGATGTGGATGCGGTGGCCGCGGCGGTCGAAGCCAGCGGTGGAACGATCGTGATGCGGAAAGTAGCGATTCCCGGGGTCGGCCAGCTTATCTTCTTTAAGGACACCGAGGGGAATATCGCCGGCGCGATCCAGTTCGACGCTGGAGCGCAATGACGGGCGGCCTAAAACCCCGCGAGCTGATCGTAATCCACGTTTCCGCCCGATAACACGATTCCGACACAGCCGAGCCCGCGCGGTAGCTTGCCGAACAATGCAGCGGCAGCCCCGACTGCTCCGCTCGGTTCCACCAGAATCTTCAGCCGCGTCAGCAGGAATTTCACGGCAGCGCGAATCTCATCGTCGGTCACCAGCACCACCTGCTCGACGTTGTGCTGCAGGATTGGGAACGTGAGGGCGCCCGGCATCGGCGTGCGCAGTCCGTCGGCGATGGTATCCGGCGGAGGAATTTCGACGCGCGCTCCGGCCTGGAGCGACAGAAACGCATCATTGCCCTTTTCCGGCTCCACGCCGATCACGCGAATGCCGGGCTGCAGATGCTTGGCAGCGATCGAACAGCCTGCCATGAGTCCGCCGCCGCCGATGGGAGCAACCAATGCATCCAGATCGGGGATCTCTTCCAGCAGTTCCAGCGCAGTAGTGCCCTGTCCCGCGATGATCCAGGGGTGATCGAAGGGCGGCACCAGCGTAGCGCCCGTCGCAGACGCGATGCGTGCGCCGATGGCGGCGCGATCGTCACGGAAACGATCGTACTCGACGATCTTCGCGCCCTGGGCGCGCGTGGCTTCGAGTTTGGAACGGGGAGCATCGGTAGGCATCACCAGCGTGGCCGGAATTCCCAGCGATCGTGCGGCGATGGCGACGGCCTGCGCATGATTCCCCGACGAAAACGCGACCACGCCCCGAGCCAGATCCTCCTGGGGAAGGGAGAACACGAAATTGGCAGCGCCGCGGATTTTGAACGCGCCTCCGGTCTGGAAATTCTCGCACTTGAAGAATGCAGTGACGCCTGCCTCGGCGTCGAACCCGCGGGAACGCATCACAGGCGTGCGCTTGGCGATCTTCCGGATGCGCTCGCCGGCCGCGCGGATATCGTCGAAAGTCACCTCCTGGCGGATGGTCTCAGTAGCCGGCATGTTTATCCACCAGATTCATCAGAGGCCGGCCGGCCTGAAAGCGTTTCAGATTCTCCAGGAAAGCTTCGA
>Ga0157378_10003494_pt1 | contig 13950 bp, 12 predicted proteins | sample M65metaG_FD_115309 | JGI IMG/M metagenome (GOLD analysis project Ga0157378, IMG submission 115309) | Miscanthus rhizosphere microbial communities from Kellogg Biological Station, Michigan, USA - M6-5 metaG | ecosystem: Host-associated > Plants > Roots > Rhizosphere > Soil | place: USA: Michigan...
CTTTCCTGTATTATCTGGACACTAACCCTTCAAACCACGCTGAAATATGTAATCCTCACCCTCAAGGCAGACAACCGTGGTGAAGGCGGCATTTTTTCGTTGTACGCGCTGGTAAGGCGTCAAAAAAAATGGCTGGTGCTGCCGGCGATGATCGGCGGCGCAGCATTGCTGGCAGATGGCATGATTACCCCGCCGATATCAGTAACCTCTGCGGTAGAAGGCTTACGCAATATTCCCCACCTGAGTGATCTTCATACCAGGACCATTATTTATATTGTACTCGGAATTATCACCATCCTGTTCTTTCTGCAACAGTTCGGCACGGCTTCCATTGGTAAAATATTTGGTCCGCTGATGATGCTCTGGTTTGCGATGATGGCCGTACTGGGTTTCATACACCTGCACGAGGACTATTCCATTTTCAGGGCGCTGAGTCCCCATTATGCTATAGAGTTACTGACCAAATATCCCAACGGTTTCTGGATTCTTGGGGCCGTGTTTCTGTGTACGACCGGAGCAGAAGCACTGTACAGCGATCTGGGTCATTGCGGGCGCGATAATATCCGTGTTTCATGGATATTCGTAAAGACCTGTCTGATCATGAACTACCTGGGCCAGGGTGCCTGGATACTGGCTAATAAACATGGCATTCGCATAACTGAGGAAATGATTGGCAAGGGATTTAATCCTTTTTACGGCGTTATGCCGGATTGGTTCGTTATACCCGGAATTATTATTGCCACCGCAGCTGCTATCATCGCCAGCCAGGCCCTGATCAGCGGTTCGTTTACGCTTATCAGTGAGGCCATGCGCCTGAGCCTCTGGCCAAAAATGAAAGTAGTATTTCCTACTGAGGAACGGGGCCAGATATATATTCCCGGCATTAATTTCCTTTTATTTTTCGGTTGCAGCGGCGTAGTGCTGTATTTCCGCGAATCTACCAATATGGAAGCCGCTTACGGCCTGGCCATTACACTTTGCATGCTGGCCACTTCTATACTATTTGCCAATTACCTTATTTCACGCCGCGTACCTTCTACCTGGATTTATCTGTACCTGCTGCTTTATTTATCCATAGAATTCAGTTTCCTGTTTGCCAACCTCGACAAGTTTAAGCACGGTGGCTACGTGGCCCTGCTGGTGGCTGGCGGTTTGTTTTCTATTATGTATATCTGGTACCGCAGCCGGAAAATCAAGAACCGTTATGTAGAATTTGTGCGGCTGGTGCATTACCTGCCGCAAATACAGGAACTCAGTAACGATAAAACCGTTCCTAAGTTTGCGACCCACCTGGTGTATATGACCAGTGCCAACAACCCGAAAGAAATTGAGCACAAAATCATTTACTCGATTCTTAATAAAAAACCCAAACGATCAGATATTTACTGGTTCGTGCATGTTGACACGGTAGACGATCCCTACACCAGCGAATACAATGTTGAACATATTATACCCAACGATATTATACGGGTAGAACTGAAACTGGGTTTCCGGATGGAACCCAAAATCAACCTGATGTTCAGGAAAGTGGTGGAAGACCTGGTGCACAATAAGGAAGTAAATATCACCAGCCGGTATGAAAGCCTGGAACGCAATAACGTGGTAGGCGATTTCCAGTTTATTGTAATGGAAAAATACCTCAGCCAGGATAATGAGCTGCCGTTTTTTGAGCGCGTAATTATGAAATTGTATTTCTGGCTGAAAGAGCTCAGCCTTTCTGAAGAACGTGGATTTGGTCTTGACCCTTCCAATGTAAATATTGAGAAATTCCCATTGATTGTGGCGCCTGTACAGGGCATCAAATTAAAACGGGTTTACCACGATGCAGAAGAAGCGATGTGATTATTTTAAATGATGTATTTTGAATTTTAAATTGCCGGCCCGCAGGTTTACTTTTAGTCAGGGAGACCGAAGCGGACGCATTCAAAATATTATAATTTAAAATTTAAAATAAAAAACTGAATATAACTTTCCTCTATATTGTTGTAGCAATAGTGGTACTGAGCCTGCTGGTTTACTTGCTACAGGATAAATTTATTTTCAAACCTGAAAAGCTGAGACAGGATTTTGCTTTCCGGTACGATATTCCTTTTAAAGAGCTTTTCTTCGACGTGGAGCCTGGCGTGCGCATCAACGGTTTGCATTTTTACCGCGAACATCCGCAGGGACTGATATTCTACCTGCACGGAAATACCCGCAGCATCAAGGGCTGGGCAAAATATGCAACTGATTTTTACCGCTATGATTATGATGTGGTGCTGGTTGATTACCGGGGATTCGGCAAAAGCACCGGCAAAAGAAGTGAGAAAGAACTGATGAAGGATATGCAGTTTGTATACCAGCAATTGCTGTTGCAATACCCCGAACACCATATACTGGTGTACGGAAGAAGCCTGGGCAGTGGTTTTGCCAGTAAGATTGCCTGCGATAACAAACCCCGTTATTTGATCCTGGATGCTCCTTTTTACAATTTCACCCGGGTAGTAGAGCGTTTTCTACCGTTTTTGCCCGTTAAGTTTTTGCTGATGTACCAGTTGCGTACCGACAAATGGCTGAAGCACGTAAATTGCCATACCTATATTATTCATGGTACAAAAGACCGGCTGATTCCCATTAAGCACAGCGAACAACTGCAAAAAATAAACCCGCATAAGATCACGCTGATACGCATACATGGAGGAGGCCATAACAATTTACCGTCGTTTCCGGAGTACCATAATTTTATCAGGGACATTTTGAAATACTAAAAGACAATTGCTGATTTTGGGATTGTGGGATTTTGTGATCGATCCATATCGTTGCCCCAAAAGAAATCTCAACATCCCGGTATCGCTAAATCTCAAAATTTCACAAAGATCGCCAGCAAAAAAAAGAGTGCTATGCCAAAACGAAGAATCATATTCCGCTGGATAAAAATAGCCTTGATGCTCTATGGCCTGATAGGTATTGCCATTTATTATCTGCAGGACAGGATCCTGTTTCATCCCGAGAAAATGGAAAAGCATCGTTCCTATGATTTCCGTATCCCGCACAAAGAAATAAATATTGCTTACAACGATAGCTGCAATATCAATATCATACAATTTACCACGGCGGTAAAACCCAAAGGAGTGGTTCTGTATTTTCATGGCAACCGGAAAAATATTGCCTGGTATGCACGCTATGCACCTAATTTCACGAAGAACGGGTGGGAAGTGTGGATGATGGACTATCCCGGTTATGGTAAAAGCACCGGGACTTTAACGGAGCAGTTTTTGTACAACTATGCGGAACAGTTATACAGACTGGCTACCGCGCGTTTTGGAAAAGACAGCATTGTATTGTACGGGAAAAGCATGGGCACCGGCATCGCAGCATGGGTGGCGTCCCGCAAAAATTGTAAAGAATTGATTCTGGAAACGCCTTATTATTCTATGACCTCTTTATGCGCCCATTATTTCCCTATTTACCCGGTTGCGCGTATGATTCATTATAAAATCCCTTCTTACCAATACCTGCAGGAAGTAATTGTGCCGGTTACTATTTTTCATGGAACATCAGATGGCGTAATCCCCTACAACAATGCAATAAAGCTTCAGCCCTTTCTAAAACCCGGAGACCAGTTTATTACCATCAACGGCGGCAGTCATAATGATTTAAATGATTTTCCACTCTTCCACCAAAAACTGGATTCTTTACTTAATTAAAAGCCATTCATCAATATTTGTAAAATAAAATTGTCTTTTTGTAAAGTTTACTTTACATTTGGTAAATAAAACTTTACGCATGGAAAGTAAACTCCTTTTACCAAACCGTTACAAGCGCATAGGTCTCATTCTATTAATTCCTTCACTGGCACTTGGGATATTAGTTCGCTTTTTTGATTTCCAGTTCTCCTTCCTCACTTTACAGTTCGTCAAAACACGCATTAACAGCAAAGACATGCACCTGGAAGACACAATAAACCTTACGGATGAAATGGCACTGACCGGGATCATTGTCGCGTTGTTGTTTATTGCTTTTGCGCGCGAAAAAACAGAAGATGAGTACATTGCCCAAACCCGCCTGGAGTCACTGAAATGGGCCGTTCTTATCAATTATATCTTATTGCTGGTAGCCACCTGGCTGGTGCATGGCTTTGCCTATATTGATGTAATGATGTACAATATGCTTACTGTACTAATCATCTTTATTATCCGGTTTAACTGTGTATTGAACAACAGTAAAAAATCATTTGACTAAACCGTTCAGCATGAAAAACACCATCAGGGTAGAAAGGGCTATTTTAAATATCACACAACAGGATTTAGCTGAAAAAATAGGCGTATCACGGCAAACCATCAATGCCATAGAGAGCAATAAATACGTGCCATCGACCGTACTGGCGCTTAAAATGGCCAGGCTTTTTAAAAAAAATGTGGATGAACTTTTTTTATTGGAAGAAACAGATTGAAGCTTGCAGAAAATCATTCCGCAGCATTCATTAAAATATTCACAACCATAACCGCAAACTTTTAAAAAATGAAAGCATCCACTTTTAAGAAACCGCCATCTTTATTGGCGGTGGTTTCAGCAACAATAAGTTTTTGTTTGCTGCTTACACTGTCTTTGTCCTGCAGAAAAAACAGCGTTACACAGGCATCTGCAGAAGACATCAACTATATGACCAGGAGCCTCGGAGGAATGTTGTTGACCGGCAGGTTAACCACAGAACAAGACAGCGATGGCCTTGCCATTTTCTGCAATGATGGCAAAACCCTTATCGCCCTGGGCGCTATGGCATCACAGCAATTGGCAAACCCCGGTAATATGGAACATGCAGCAGTCATCTATTCCAGCTTTGGAATTATTGTACGGAACGTTGATACAGGGCAGGTTTGGTATTATATACAGAATGATGAAAGCAGCCGGCAGCGGTTTGAAGCTTTGCGTGGTGCAGTTGGCAAACCGTTGGTATCTGCAATAACGGAAACAATTAAAATAAATATTTCTTAACCTGGTTACTGGTTGTGTATCCGGAATTACTAACTGTTCTATCAACGGTTAGTTTTCGGCATTCAAGCCGCTATTTCGTCATTCAATATTCCTTGTTTATTATTCTTTATCCGGATGATGGAATAATGATATCCAATGGTGAATATCGAATACTGAAGGTTGGAGGTTTAACCATTGTTGGTCTTTCAGCATCAATAGAAAAGCGGCATGTAAACTTAGATCAAATTACATCCTCAGTGTCGTTGGTCAAAAGACACGACGACGGCGGCTGGTGTGAAATCAATCAGCAAATCAGAAATGAGGAATTCACTATACCGGGACTATATTAGCGCTTTTATTTTCCCGTATATTTTCCGGAACTGCTGCAATGATTTCCTGCTTCAATGCTTCTATCAAACGTTTTTTTACAAAATCGCGGTGCACCACAATGCTTACTTCACGCATGGGCGCGGGTTTTTTAAAATGGCGTATCTGTTGCAATTGTTTTGAAGACATATCCAGGGTGGTAAGTTCGGGTAATATGGTAATGCCGTCATTCAATTCCACCATACGTCGCAATGTTTCAATACTACCGGCCTCATATTCGAAATGGCTGCTTAGTTCGGTAGAGCGCCGCAGTTCGCAAAGGTTTACGATTTGTGAGCGGAAACAATGGCCTTCTTCCATCAGCCATAATTTATTTGGATCGATATCCTGCGGTAATACATAGGTTTTATTGTATGCGCTGTTTTTTTTGGATACATAAGCCAGCAGTTCCTCATAAAACAAAATATATTCTTTTATGCCTTTTTCCTGCAAGGGTGTTACCAGTATGCCTACATCAATCCGGCCTTCGCGCAGCCGCGCTACAATGTATTCCGTCATCATTTCATTGACCACCAGTTTTACCGCAGGATATTTCCTGTTAAACGTCTGCACAAACAGTGGCAACAGGTAAGGTGCCAGCGTGGGAATGATACCGATACGCAATTCTCCCATCATAATACCTTTTTTCAACTGCGTGATATCGGTCATAATGCTTTTCTCGGCCAGTATTTTCTTTGCCTGCTCAATAATTTCCCTTCCCGCCTCGGTTGGAATAACAGGTTGCTTACTGCGATCAAATATTTTAATACCCAGTTCTTCTTCCAGTTTTTGCACCTGCATGCTCAGGGTGGGTTGGGTAACAAAGCACCGGTCTGCCGCAGCGGCAAAATGCCGGCAATTGTCCAGTGCAACAATATATTCAAGTTGAACAAACGTCATGTAATAGATTTCATCTATGAACCGATAAAATTAATCAATTTGTTTTATACTTTAAATAGCCCAAGGGTCTTGCCCATTATTTTCCCTTACCAAAAAAATCCCTTAGGAGCGAAGAAAAAAATTAATCCCCGCCGCGGGCATCCCTTTTTACCATAATAAAGATATCCTGCGTGCAGGCTCCGGGGATCCTTTGTTATTGCAGGAGTTTATTCTGCATGAAAAGATGGCCCATTTTATCCGTGAGCGTATTCCGGAACGGGTTGTTCATGCCAAGGAAGCGCTGCTTATGGACATTTACCATCACACATGATATTACAAAATATACAAGAGCGAAACTGTTTAGTCATGTTGGAAAAAAAACGCGCACCATTCTCCGCTTCTCCACGGTTGGCGGCGAAAAAGGTTCAGCCGACACAGAACGTGATCCCGCGGTTTTGTTTAGCAATATTGTCGGAGCCATGAGTGGTATTACCAGCCCGAAGAAATCAGAGATCACAAATCGTCAGTTAGGCCATTTTTTCCGGGCAGACATTGGCCTGGGTATGGCCATTGTACAAGGCCTGGGTATTAACCCCGATGAAGCGATGCCCAAACAGCATGCACCGAAAGAAGCAGCAACGGTATAATACTAAGAAAGACCGATATTAGGAAATCCCGCCTGGTTGGCGGGATTTTTTTTTGGACTCCTAGCCTTCTTTGCACGTCATTGTGAGAATCGTTCAGGCATGACCGCGGATCCAATTGAAAGGCCCAACATTCGGCAACGTCATTGCGAGGCACGAAGCAATCTATAGCAAATTCTTATTGAAATTCTTATCGGGTATTTAATTCTGATCGAAAACCCGGGGAAAACCACCGTAAAAATTGACTATTAAACATATATAACGGCAAACTGCTTGTTTACCTTTAAGAAAAATATGCGAAAGGGCGGAACGGTGTACATATTAACTAATGTTTTGAAATCGGTGTTGTATACAGGTGTAACGTCTGATCTTATCCGAAGAGTGAAGGAACATAAAACCAAAGTTTACCCGGATAGTTTTACAGCAAGATATAATGTTATTTACCTGGTTTATTACCGGAATTTTGGTTCAATTACAGAAGCAATTGCTGAAGAAAAAAGGATTAAGGCCGGCAGCAGAAAGCAAAAATGCGAGCTGATTAATTCTATAAACCCGGAATGGAAAGATTTATGGGACGATGATGTTTCAAAATGGTAAGCCGCAGATTGCTTCGTACCTCGCAATGACGTCGCCCTGATGGTTCGTTTTAGCGATCATTGCTCTCATGCCTGAATAGTTCACCCGGTTTGTCATGGCGAGGAGATGCGAAGAAGGAAGCAAAGCCATCCGAGCTTGCATTACACGACTGCGGGAAAGAAATAAAATAAATTACAGTGTTTCAAGATCACTTGTATCACTCCTCTAATGTCACTTTATTTTTTCCAACTTTTAATTTATAGCCCACACCTACTTTCAACGCATAGTTTTCCTTATTGTGGCTTACCGGAAAGTTATAACAAACCGGATAATCGTACTCACTGACTACATCCCGTATTATTTCGTATGCCGTTTTACCAAAAGGTCTTTCGGTATCGCTCATCTCCGTAAAACCGCCGATTATCAAACCCGCCAGTTTTTCAAGCTTACCGCTTCGTTTAAGCTGGTAAAACATGCGATCGATCTTGTACAGCAACTCGCCTGTATCTTCCAGGAATAAAATTCTTCCTTTTGTTTTAATATCGGAATCCGTTCCTATCAGGTGTGTGACCAGGGTAAGGTTACCGCCCACCAATTCGCCCACGGCTTCGCCCCGCCGGTTATACTCATGCACGCCCGTCTCATACCTTGCCTTTTTTCCTTCAATTGCACTTTTCAGCGATTGTATAAATTCATTTGAAGCACCATCATCATTGAAAGCAGCAGCCATGGGGGCATGCAATGTTGCAATCTTATAGTTACTGTAAATGTGTTCATGCAAAACCGTGATGTCACTAAAGCCGATTATCCATTTTGGTTTTTTTTTGAACAGGCTGAAATCGAGCTGATCAATAATTCTTCCCAATCCATATCCGCCACGGCCACATAATATAGCTGTGATACTGTCATCATCGAGCATAGCCTGCAATTCATCCGTTCTTTCTTCATCGGTTCCTGAAAAATAATTGGTTGATTGGCTCCCAAGGGTTTTACCCACCATTACATTATAGCCCCATTCATGCAGGGTATCTATACATGCCTGTGCTTTTTCAGCGGCCATAAAACCTGCAGGGCAGGTAATACCAATGGTATCTCCTTTTTGTAAATAGGGCGGTATGGTTGTCATAATATTTTAAACTATTTTTTGTAGCCTTTCCGGAAAGCAATGTTCAATAAACAACGCATAATGATCAGTATTCAGACCGCTTCCGGAACCTATTTGAGCATTGAAAATTGATATTGATCATTGATCATTTTTTTTTCTTTTCACCACAGCGCTTATTTCGCTGAGGCTCACTTCTCCCAACTTTACTTCTAACCGGTGCGGTATACCGCATTTCAAAGCAAAATTGTTTTTCTGGTGCCCTACCGGGAAATCAAAACAAACCGGGTAATTACAGGCAGCACAGTTTTGCAGCACGATGTCCTGGATGGTTCTGCCAAAGGCTTCATCGGGGCTATCATCGGGCTTCACCTTGAAACCACCGACCACTAAACCCGCCAGCTTAGCGAGTTTGCCGGTTCTTTGTAAACCCCAAAACATCCGGTCGATGCTGTACATGTATTCCCCCGTATCTTCTACAAATAAAATTTTACCATCTGTGCTGATATCTGATCGGCTGCCGGCCAGTGATTCCAGCGTCTTTAAATTACCGCCGACCAACGGGCCCTCCGCTACCCCAATCTTATTTTTTTCATTGGGAATAGCTGTGTATTGCATTTTTTCGCCCAGTAATGCCTGTTTAATAGAAAGAATCGTTTCAATTTGTGCAGGTTCTGCCTTACTCCAGTCATCGGGAAAGCTATTACACATTTTTGAATGAATACTGGCAATATTGTAATTACGGTTAAGATGAGCGTGAATCACCGTGATATCACTGAACCCAATGATCCATTTGGGATGCAGTACCAGTTTGCCGAAATGCAGTTTGTCGATAATGTGCACGGCGCCATAGCCGCCACGGGCGCACATGATAGCACGAACAGAATCGTCATCGATCATTTGCTGCAAATCAGCCGCACGTTCTTCATCGGTGCCACCAAAAGTAAAATCGCGTTTGCCAATGGTGCTTCCTACCCTTACGGTAAAGCCCCAATTCTGCATTTGCTGAATGGCTGGCTGTATTTCGGGCAAGGTGATATAACCGGCCGGGCTGGTGATGCCAATGGTATCGCCGAGTTGCAGGTACCGGGGAATGATAAGCGCTTTTCCCGCATCCCCATCATCGCGCCGGTTTGCCAGTGCAGGAACAACTGCAGCGGCAGCCGCCACGGATGAAAGAAAGTGTTTACGGTTCATGTATTAAAGTTATCGGAAATCAACCATTTTGGCATTGCCTGCAATTAAGGTATTTTTGCAGTCCTTTATTGCGTTGGGCGCTCAACAGAGAAATAATGTACAAGTGTGCGACGCCCGTCCGAATGCCAGCCAGAGAGATTCATTCTGGCGGGGATTCATCCGGGCGGACAAGAATGCTGATTAAAGATAAAATGATGGCTCCAAAAGATTATAAAAGAATATTGGTAACCGCAGCACTTCCTTATGCAAACGGCCCGGTGCATATTGGTCACCTGGCCGGTTGCTACCTCCCCGCGGATATTTATGTACGTTACCAGCGTGCGCAAAAACGTGATATTAAATTTGTGGGGGGCAGCGATGAACATGGTGTTCCCATTACCATCCGCGCTATGAAAGAAGGCATTACCCCGCAACAGGTGGTAGATAAATACCATGCATTGATAAAAGACAGCCTGGCGCAGATGCATATTTCGTTTGATATCTATTCGCGCACTTCCAATAAAGTGCACCACGATACGGCATCGGCTTTTTTTAAACGGCTGTATGATGATGGATTATTTGAAGAAAAAGAAACGGAACAATATTATGATGAGCAGGCAAAAACATTTCTGGCTGACCGTTATATTATTGGCACCTGCCCTGTTTGCGGTAACCCCAATGCCTATGGCGATCAGTGCGAACGCTGCGGTTCTTCTTTAAGTCCGGAAATGCTGATTGAACCCCATAGTGCGCTGAGTGATGCAGTGCCGGTAAAAAAGAAAACCAAACACTGGTATTTTCCCCTGCAGAACTATGAGCCCTGGTTAAAGGAATGGATCATTGAAGGACACAAGGAATGGAAAAATAACGTGTATGGCCAATGCAAAAGCTGGCTCGATAACGGCTTACAGCCAAGAGCCATGACCCGCGACAGCAACTGGGGCATTAAAGTGCCGCTGCCAGACGCCGATGGAAAAGTTTTGTACGTTTGGTTTGATGCCCCGATCGGTTATATTTCCGCTACCAAAGAATTGACCGATCAATGGGACGATTACTGGTGTAAGGACGATACCAAACTGGTTCATTTTATTGGCAAAGACAATATTGTTTTCCACTGTATCATCTTTCCGGCCATGTTAAAGGCGCACGGCAATTTTGTATTGCCCGATAATGTACCCGCTAATGAATTTTTAAATATAGAAGGCGATAAGGTATCTACCAGCCGTAACTGGGCTGTTTGGGTGAATGATTACCTGCAGGATTTCCCTGATCAGCAGGATACTTTACGGTATGTATTATGCGCCAATGCACCTGAAACAAAAGACAATGATTTTACCTGGAAAGACTTCCAGGACCGGAACAATAGTGAACTCGTAAACATATTCGGCAATTTTGTGAACCGTGCTTTTGTGCTGATGCATAAACTCTGCAATGGCAAAGTGCCCGCATTGCACAAGGATACACTAGATGAAAAAGATGCTGCCATACTCAATGATATTAAGGAATCGAAAACAAAGGTGGAGAGCCTGCTGGAGCAATATAAATTCCGCGATGCTCTGTTTGAAGTAATTGATTTGGCAAGAAAAGGCAATAAATACATGCAGGAAAAAGAACCGTGGATAGTAGCCAAACGACTGAGCGAAAATCCAAAGGCGCAGGAACTGATTGATAACTGCCTGCACATCTGTTTGCAATTAACCGCTAACCTGGCTGTTCTTATCAACCCTTTTTTGCCCACCACTGCAAAAAAGATGCTGCACATGATGAAAGTGGTGGACAAAATACTGGATTGGGAAAACGCCGGTAAAACAAACTTGTTAAGCGTTGGCTATAGCCTGCGGGAGCCGCAATTATTGTTTAGAAAAATAGAAGACGCCGAAATCAGTTTACAGGTAGAAAAATTAAATAAAAACAAAATTGTGACCGAAGCGGAAAAACAAAAAGAAGCCGGAGACGGTATTGGATCAACCGATCAACCGATCATCAAATCAACTATACAGTACGACGATTTTGCAAAGCTTGATCTGAAAGTGGGCACTATCACTGCTGCGGAAAAAGTTGCAAAGGCAGATAAATTACTGAAACTGGAGGTAGACCTGGGCTTTGAAAAAAGAACGATCGTGTCCGGCATCGCGCAGCATTTTACCGCAGAAGAAATCGTTGGCAAACAGGTGGTCATCGTTGCCAACCTGGCACCACGCAAGATGAAGGGGATAGAGAGCAATGGCATGATACTGATGGCAGAGGATAAAGCAGGCAAACTTCATTTTGTAAATCCGGATAAGAAAATTGATGAAGGCTCGGGGGTAAGCTGATGCTGATTCAATATTCATTATCCTGTTCAAAATTAATATTCCCCGATTCTGCAAACTGAATATCGGATAAAAAATATTAGACGGCATCGAAGATAAAACCTGTATTATGAAAATTGGATTCATTGGACTTGGCAGCCTTGGAACGCCTATTGCCATCAACCTGAAAGAAAGCGGGCATGAATTGTATGTATATAACCGTACTGTATCACGCACTGCGGCACTGGCGTCAAAGGGCGCCATCGTTTGCGAAAACATTGCAGCACTGGCAAAAGAATGTTCCGTTGTTTTCACCATAGTATCAGACGATGCAGCCCTGAAAAGTATTTGCGAAGGCCCCGCCGGATTGATCAAACATTTAGCGGCCGGCAGCATACATGTTTCTATGAGCACCATACTACCGCAAACCGCGGTGGACCTCGCCTCCCAGCACGAAATTAATAACCAGCATTACCTGGCAGCACCGGTATTTGGTCGCCCGGAAGCGGCCGCTGCAAAAAAACTCAATTATGTAATTTCAGGTGCTGAAGCGGTCCGACGGAAAATAGAACCCCTGCTGAAAGATGCCGGTGCTCTGGGTGTGTTTCATTTCGGCGACACATTTACAGCCGCCAATACAGTAAAACTATGCGGTAATTTTTTAATTGCATCAGCATTGGAAGCAATTGGCGAAAGTGCAGCCCTGGCCAACCAGAGCGGTGTAAATGCCGCAGAAATGTGGCAAATGTTTTCACAAACATTGTTCAACACGCCCCTGTACCAGAACTACAGCAATATTATTTTGCAAAAGAAATTTGAACCCGCAGCTTTTACCGCCCGGCTTGGATTGAAAGACATGAACCTGGTGTTGCAACAGGCTGCTACCGTAAATCAAAACATGCCGTTGGCCGGCCTGTTAAAAAACAATATGCAGCAACTGGTAAACAGCGGAAAAGATCAGATCGACTGGAGTGCTGTCTCTATGGGTGGCCAATAAAGGCTCTTTCAGGGCAACCGATTTGCAGATATTTATTTTTATTTTCTGTTTACCAGCGGCACCAATTATATTAATCATCGAATAATCAGCGAATCTGGGGCAGTATCATTAAATCACTGATGAACGCCTGCAGAAATCTTAAGATAAAAATTCACCAGCCCATGACCGGAAAGATTTTTATCCTAACTTCGATTTAAATAGTTGTTTAACTAACTAATTTTACCATATGTCAAAACGCATCATAAAAAAGGTAGCAATATTAGGCAGTGGTGTAATGGGCAGCCGCATTGCCTGTCATTTTGCAGGTATCGGTTTGCAGGTGTTATTGCTCGACATTGTTCCCGCAGCGTTAACAGCAGCGGAACAGGCAAAGGGATTAACGCTTGATCAGCCTGCGGTAAAAAACAGGATAGTGAATGAAGCGTTGACGGCAGCGCTTAAATCAAATCCTTCACCTGTATATCATAAAGATGTTGTCAAAAAAATAAAGACCGGCAATTTCACCGACAATATGAAAGACATCGCCGGCTGCGATTGGATTATAGAAGTGGTAGTGGAAAGGCTGGATATCAAACAAGCTGTTTTTACTGAGGTTGAAAAATACCGTAAGCCCGGCACGCTGGTAAGTTCCAATACATCGGGTATTCCCATCCATTTGATGGCGGAAGGCCGGAGCGATGATTTCAGGAAGCATTTCTGTGGCACGCACTTTTTTAATCCGCCGAGGTATTTACGGCTACTGGAGATCATTCCCACGCCCGGTACAGATCCCGAAGTAGTTGATTTTTTGATGCATTATGGCGATTTATACCTTGGCAAAACAACCGTATTGTGCAAAGACACACCGGCGTTTATTGCTAACCGTATCGGTGTGTATGGCATCATGGCTATTTTTGGTTTGGTTGAAAAAATGGGGTTAACCATTGATGAAGTGGATGCATTAACAGGCCCGGTGATTGGCCGGCC
>Ga0157378_10003496_pt1 | contig 13947 bp, 12 predicted proteins | sample M65metaG_FD_115309 | JGI IMG/M metagenome (GOLD analysis project Ga0157378, IMG submission 115309) | Miscanthus rhizosphere microbial communities from Kellogg Biological Station, Michigan, USA - M6-5 metaG | ecosystem: Host-associated > Plants > Roots > Rhizosphere > Soil | place: USA: Michigan...
CCGGAGGATCGGAAACGGTCGGTGGGTGCCCGGAGGGAACCCATGAGTATTCCTATGACCGCGAGTTCGGCGCTAAATGCGCAGGCCCGGGAAAGCAAAGCATCGTCCGCAGCAGCCAGCCGCTACCTCTGTTTCGGCGGATTCCAGCTCGATACCCAGCGTGAACTCCTTTTCAAGGACGGCTCGAAGGTACGCCTGCCCGGGAAAGTGTTTCAGACCCTCGTCGCTTTGCTCGAGAAACCGGGCGAAGTCGTAACGCGCGAAGCGCTTCGGGAAAAATTGTGGCCGGAAGGCACGTTCGTCAACTACGACGCGAACGTGAACACTACGGTCAACAAGCTGCGGCTGGTGCTCGGGGATTCTTCCGATCAGCCGGCGTATATCGAAACCATTCCGCGTCTAGGCTACTGTTTTGTCGGCAGTGTGGAGCGCACGAGCGAATTGGCGAAGGCCACCCTGCCGGCCGCAGCGGTCGGAAAAAGCCAGGGCGCAATCTTGCCGTTCGACGTCGAGCCCGCAATCGGCGGGCAGGCTGTGCCGGGCAAGGCCGCGCCGTCAGTCAACTTCTGGTCCAGCGCGCGTAACAAGGTTTGGGCCGGGGTGGTGTTGCTCTGCGGCGTACTAATCGGAATGGGCATCGTGCTTCTTGCGCACCGCGTGTTCGCCGGATCCTGAGCGGCTTAACTCAGCGTCAGCCGAGTTTCGCTCAAATCCAGCTCGTACTCGAGCTTGCGCAGCACTTCGTCGTTGATTCGCCCCTCGTTGCGCAGTTGCACGGCGGTCTTGCGCTCCAGCTTGAGCAGTTCGCCGAGTAATTTGCGATAGTGCGTCAGCTCTCGGCCGGAAAGCGCGTCGCTTTCCTGGCTCTCCTTGCTGAGCGAAGCCAGACGCCTCGCATAGCGGTGCGAAATGTCGTCGTACACCGCGGTGAATTCCGCGATGTCCTTGCCGCGCATTCCTTCAAGATAGGTCAGCGCGGTGCTCGTGATCACGCGCCTCGCCTCGTCTTCTTCATCCTTTAAGTCGGAACCCGCGCCGCCGAGCCCCAGCGCGCGGATCAGCGGTGGCAGCGTCAGTCCCTGCAAAACCAGGGTCACCAGAATCACGCTGAACGTCAGGAACACGATGAGGTCGCGCTGCGGAAAAGGTTGGCCGCTCGCGAGCACTTCCGGCAGCGCAAGTGCGGCGGCCAGCGCCACCACTCCCCGCATGCCCGTCCATCCCACGATAAAAACTTGCCGTCCGGACGGGCGCGGATAGCTCTGCCCGAGCATCCGCGTGCGGATGAAATACGCCAGGTGAGCGCCGGGATAAATCCAGATCAAGCGCAGCACGATAACAATCCCGCTGAACAGCGCGCCATACAGCACGAGCTGCCCCAGGCTGTAATCGTGGATTCCCGCCAGCACATGCGGCAGCTGCAGGCCGATCATCACAAAAGTCAGCCCGTTGATGACGAAAGTGAAGGAGTCCCAAACAGCCCAAACCTGTAATCGCACGTTCGCCGAAAAAAATTGCGAGCTTTGCCGGCTCAGGTAGAGGCCGCAAGCCACCACGGCCAGAACTCCCGAGGCTCGCACCGACTCTGCCGCGAGATAGGCCGCGTATGGCGTCAAGATGCTGATCACGATTTCGATCGGGCCGTCGTCGAGATATCTCTCAAACCACTCCACCAGCAGCCCGAACAGCAAGCCGATCGCTATGCCGATCACGATCAGATAAATCAGCCGCAGCGAGGCCGCGCCCACTGTCGGCGTTTTGCCCCTCACCAGAATCCCCAGCGCCACTTCCAGCGCCAGCAGTCCGGTTGCGTCGTTCACCAGGCTCTCGCCCTCGAGGACGTCCACGATCCGCTGCGGCAGGGAAAGCCGCTTCGCGATGGAGGTCGCCGCGATGGCGTCCGTGGTGGAAACCACCGCTCCCAGCACCAATCCAAGCTGCCAGGTGAAACCGGGGAACACCCAGCGCGCGGCTTCCGCGACTCCCACTGCCGTAAAACCGACGAGCCCGAACGCCAGCAGCAGGATGCTGACCAGATTTGCCTTGAAATCCCGCCAAGACGTGACCCATGCCGCCGAGAACAGCAAAGGCGGGAGTACCGCGAGGAACACCACATCGGGATCTAGCGCGATCCTCGGAATGCCCGGAATGAAGCTGAGTAGAAGCCCCGCGACCACCAGAACAATGGGATAAGGGGTGCTCAGCTTGCGGGCGAGAACGGCGAACAGAACGACAAAGACCAGCAGCACCAGCACAACCGTTTCGACTGAGTGGATTCCGCTCTGCAGCATTGCCCCAGCCCTCTAGGCGAAATGGGAAAACTAATGATAGCCGACCATCGTGGTTTCAAGACTTTGCCGCTTCCGGGCAGCCCAGGACCGAACCGTGCATAGGGCAACCGGCCGATCATCACGCGGTGATCTAACAACTCCGGAGCCCGTGCGTTACATTTCCCCAGGGTTTCAGGCCGAGGTGCAGTGGACCGAGCGTCGGCTGATTCCTGGGCCCTTGAACATATGTCGCGGTCAAATAGAGCGCCATGGTGAGTAGCGAAATTAGCCAAACAAAATACCCGCAGGCCAAACTCTGTGAGCCTTAGCAGGCGAAGCAGCGCCGGAAAGCGACAGCGCCAGAAAGAACCATATCCACACCGTTATGAAGAAACCGTGGCCCCGCCCTTGCCGAATCGCCCGAGCCTTGAAGGGCGCCATGATCGTTAAGATGTTTGCCACCCAAAGCAAGCCGATGTAGCCGTAGGAGAAGCATCGCGGGATCGCGCGAAATTTGCGTCAGCGCGGTGAGGAAAAGGACCAAGGCCAGAAAGGACATCCATTTAGCGAGAACGCCCAGATTCCGGCCCGGGAAAAACCAGTCATTGCTGTCATAGGTGACCGCGGGCAAGAAGAGAGAAACGGTCCAAATCAGGAGCAATGATCGCGTAGCGATCGGCGGCATTGGACGGCAGGGGCCCTCGCGCAGACCGGATTACGCACGGTCATGGATAGAACGGCAAGGGCCAAAAGGCTCTTCATGCAATCCGTCAGGAGCTGGCGACCGCGTTCAAGTTGCCGCGCAGGCCGAGAGCGTCGGCATTTTCCCGCATGGCCTGGATGCAAAACGCGATGTGTTCTTCTAGAGGAATGCTCAGTTCCGCCGCGCCGTTGCGGACGTCATCCCGGCTCACGCCTTTGGCAAAGGCTTTGTCCTTCAATTTTTTCGTAACTGAAGACGTTTCGAGGTCGAGGATGCTCTTCGACGGACGGACATAGACGCAGGCGGAGAGGAAGCCCGCCAGCTCGTCGCAGGCGAAAAGCGTGTGTTCGAGCGGAGTTTGCCGCGGCACGTTGCAATAGTCGGCGTGCGACAAGATGGCACGGATGATTTCTTCGGAGTAGCCGAGCTCGCGCAGGATTTTTGCGCCCTCCGCGGGATGCTCTTTGTCGGGCGCGTGGTCGTTGTTCGGCCAGCGCTCGTAATCAAAATCGTGCAGCAACGCGGCAAGGCCCCAAGTCTCTTCATCCGCTCCGTTCTTGCGGGCGTAAGCCCGCACACACGTCTCGACCGCCAGCATGTGCTTACGCAAGGATTCCGATTCCGTATAGTCAGAGAGCAGTTTCCAGGCATCTTCGCGTGTCGGCATCAAGGCTCCTCAAAAGTCTTTTGTTATTGACGGCGTGGTCGAGGAATCGCGCGGGGGGAAACCCCGTCAAATCCTTCCGATGCGCCCCTAGATCGGCCGGCAAAGCCGGCGCTGGCTCGGCAAAGGAGCGGTTAACGGCAATTTGGAGCCGGCGCTTGCTTCTGGCGGCGGCCAATGCGGCCATCGCGGAGCTTAGACTAACACGGCTCGGGCGCCGGTTAATCGATTGAGAACAACCGAAAGGAAGGCCGAGGAAAGGCCCACACGAGCATTGTGGTGCCTGCGGAAAACGAACACAAGCAGTTGTGCGTTTCCGGGCTTGCCGAAGAAACACCGAAGAAAAAAGGCGAAAATCAGGCGCAAACCGAGTGCTAGTCCCCTTGAAAAAAATCGCGTCTCTACAAATTTTCCTTGACACGAAATCGGTACTAGGACAAACTCCACGTCGCGCCAGTATCTGCCTTCCCCCGAAGAACGTTCCGACGTTCCTCTCCTATCCGCACGCCGGACAAAGTCAGCGAGGAGTACCGGTGTCCGCACATATGGAAAAAGAGTCTTTGAACTCACTTGAGATGGACAGGGAAGTTATCCGCTGCAAAACCTGCGGGCTTGTGCAGTATCGCACCCGCACAGGCAACTGCCGCCGCTGTGTGCGGGCATTGCCGCAGAGACTGGAGTTCCTGATCCCCCCGGCTCCCGCTGAGGAGGTTCAGGGCGTGGAAACGTCGTCCGACAAGTTCGCCAACCAAAAGACGGTGGAGAACATCGGACAGCGCATCCGCCAGCTGCGGGAGTCCCGCGGGATGACGCAAAGCCAGCTGCAGTCCAAGAGCAAGGTGTCGCGGTCCTATCTCTCACGCATCGAGAGCGGACAGATGACGCCGAGCCTCGGCACGCTGGAAAAGATCAGCGAAGCGCTGACGGTCGGGCTGAACCGGTTCTTTATTCCGGAATCCGACGGGGAAGCGCTGCTCGAGGATCCGTTCATCCAGGGGCTGCGCCCATTTCTCCAGCAGCTCGATTGGGAGCAGTGGCAATCCATTTTGAAGCGCTTGCAGGCGATCAGCGACCATGTGGGAGGTGCGCCTGTGAACCTCCGCCCTATCGGTAACCCGGCGCGGCTGCCCCAGCCTGCGGCGGTGTCGGGTGCAGGTTCGATGGGCCCCGTCGCCACTCATGCGAACGCCGTGTACCGTCCGGCTGCAAGCCACGCTCTCGGCCATCCGCAGGGTTACCCCTTGCGCCGGCCGGGCCCCTCGCCGCTCTACACGCGGCCCCTGGCTCGCTAAGCCGCGTGGCGTCATGACCCTTCGAGCCGCTGATACACGGCTCGGAAGGCAAGCGAAATCTGTTCCCTAAGGGCGCGCTTCGGCGCGCCCGGAATTTTTCCCGCTGCAAAAACTGCTGGTTGCGGCGCCCGCCTTGGCCTCGCCGCGGCCGCGGGCGCTTTCTCGACCGCTCGCCTGTTCTCGAGGGCTACTCGCGAACCACGGAAACTTTCGCCGCCGGAACTTCTAGCCGCATCAGCTTGTGTTTGTTGTCCAGCAAGAGAATGATTTCCAGATCGCCCGTACTCACCCGCAGAGCTTCGTAGCTCTTCCCGCCTTGCGAAGTGGAACCAGTCGATTCCAGAGTGATGCTTCCCGGAGTGAGTTCCTGCGGAATCAGCACCGGCAATTGCTGCGCTCCTCCCTTTGACCAGTCGTAGAGCCGCGCCAGCACTGCGTACTGATGATAAAGATTGTTGTCGAGCACCACCACCAGCGGTGTGCCGAACGACAGGTCCTGTTCATACGGCCGCGAGCCTTGCATCTCGAGCATGATCTTCGCGGTTCCGTTCGCGAAGAGAATGTGCGCGCCGTTGGTCTTGTCGGCTTGCGAGGTCCAGTCGTAGGAGATCGGCGCTCCATCGGGTTGCAGCGTCAGGTTGCCCGTAACTTTCGTGTCGCCCGCATCGGTCTTGATGGTCGTCGTGCCGCGCGCCATCCAGCCCGCTCCTGACGGCGCGATCTCGAACTCTTCCTGTCCCATCGACTTGCCATCCACGAGCAGGGAAAACTTTCCTTTATCGGGCTGCAGCGCGGTGCTCGAATCCTTCTTCTGTGCGCGCGCGAAAGCGAATCCGGAGACGAGAATCAGAAGCGAAGCGGCGAAGGCCCGCCGAGGCAGGCGTTTTACAGACGTCGAATCATGCATAGGTTCCCCCAAACAAAATTAGAGTGTCACGTTGCGCGGAGCCCCGGCGGAAAAATCGCGGACTTGTTGCGTGAAGCGAACGGTCAGGCGCGCGGCTCTTCCACAAGAAGATGAGAGTCGGGATCAGGCTTGGGAAAAATGCCCAGGCGGAGAATGTCGGCGACCACCAGCGCGGGATCGCGGCCGCCGTCTACGCGGAAGTCCGCAAGCTGATAGGACGGGATTCGTTGTGCGTGCAGCGCGCGAAAACTGGTCTCATCGCGAAATAACGGACGCCCGGTCATGGTCATGCATCGCGCCAGCAACGTTTCGATCGGCGAATCCAGCCAGATCACCGGCACGTTTTGCGTCTTCAGAAATTCCGGTGCGCCATGCTGCGCGTACGTACCGCCGCCCAGCGCCAGCACCGCTGGTTCGCGATGCTCAAATGCGCGGCCAAGCGCAGCGCGCAGTTGCGCCGCCTCCAGCAAACGAAACGACGGCTCGCCGTGGCGCTCGAAAAATTCCGCAATGCGCGTCCCGGATGCCGCTTCGATGAGATCGTCCAGATCGACAAACCGCCATGCCAGCTGCCGCGCCAATTGCGTGCCGATGGTGGTCTTGCCGGAGCCCATGAATCCGGCAAGGGCGACTACGGATATGTATGAAACGCGAGTCACGCTGGAAGTTTACCGTCGTGAGCGGAAAGTGAAAAGGCGCGCGGGACCGTTCTGGTCTTCCCTGTTTCTTTGATCTTAGTCGCGCTTGAGGATGCGGATGGTGCCGGAGAAGGAAGAGAGCTCGACTTTGGCCAGGCCGCTGCCAACCGAGCCGAACAGGCCCTTGGCATAGCGCGTCGCGGTGTGGCGGATACCATGCGAATCGGGCTTGAGGAACGCTTCGGCCCGATTGTCGACGTTGCCTGTGGAGGTCTGCGCGTTCAGGTCGAACGAGTCGGTGCCGGCAAAACGGACTTCCACCAGGCCGCGGCCGCTGCGCATGCTATAGATGCCGGTGCGGATGAAGTCGCCGTCAAAGAGAATGTTCCCGGTCATGGTGGTCAGGCTGACGCTGCGCAGCGAAGGCTGCAGGATTTGCGCGCCGCCGCTGATGGAGCTGAAATCGAGCTTGCCGGCGCACTGCGTGCAGATGAGCGTGCCGCCGGTGGTGTGAACAATGATGTAGCCGGAAACTTCTTTCAGGTGAACGTCGCCATTCACGGTGACCAGGTTCATGTCGCCCAGAACCTGCTCCACATAGATCAAACCGGACTGCGTCTTGATCTGAAGCTCGGTTTCCTCCGGAACGGTCAGTTGAATATTTTCCGTCAAATCGGAAGCCGGAGCGGCAGCGTCCAGAATCTTCGCGCTCACCTCGATGCGGTCGTCGGCCTGCTCCATTTCCACGCCGATCTTGCTGGAGGAGCCGGAAGCGGAGACCACGACTTCGGGATTCTTCCAGGACTTCACCTCGATGCGGCCGTCGGCCACATTCTGAATCATCACGATCGGCCGGCCCTTGACGGTGAAGTGCTTCTCAAGTTTGTCGGCGGCCGCGGGAGAAGCGAGCGGCAGCAGGAACATGCCGGCGCCAAGCAGCGGTGTGAAAACCGGGAGGACGGACCTGCGAATTGCGCGGCTGAGACTCATGTTAGTTCACGCTCCTGCCGCGCTCCATCATGGCGGCCAGAATTTCTGCCTTCTGCTGGTAAGCACTGGAAAGGTATTCGCGCGCCATCGGATCATTGGGCTCTTCCTCGAGGCGCTTGCGGCATTCCTTGATGAACGCATTGACGGTGCCGAGATTTTCGCGCAGCGCAGCGTCTACATTCGACGTGCCGCCCAGCGTGCTGACCGTCTCCATCGGTCCAAGTGACTGCTCTTCCTGATTGAGCGTGCTATCCGTATCGGCAAACGGCAGAGTCACGGCAGTTTCCGGAGTACGGACACGTATCTGATACACGCCGGCGACCAAAACCAGGGCCGCCACGGCAGCCGTGGCCCACATGCGGCCCGGAATCAAGCGGCCAAATCCTTGCCACCGCGGAGTGCGCTCCGCCGCAATGACCATCTCGGGCTGGCGGATAATCCCTTCGGCTACGAGCTGCGCTTCGATCGCTACCCAAACGCGGGCAGGCGGATCTAGTTCGGCGGGAATCTGACTGGCGGCGGCAACAATGGACGCAAAGCCCTCTACCAGGGCGGTGCAGGCGGGGCATCCCGCCGCATGGGCCTCGGCCGCCTTTGACAGCTGGACAAGCCCGCTTTGTTCGATTACCTGTTCAAAGTCCTTACACTGCATGGCCCTTCACTCCGCAGGAGTCACCGTTGCTTCATCAGACTCCAAAACCTTACAAATCGTTGCTTGGACCGCCCTGTAAAGTTCGACACAAACCCGGTTGGCGCTAGTGTAGCTCAATCCTGGTCCGGTGCCTGAGCTTTAGCTTCCTGGCGTTCCTGTCTGGCCTGGTCTCGGGCATCCTCCTGCAGCAGTTCACGAAGGCGGGTGCGCGCCTTGTGCAGTTGCGATTTGGAGTTGCCCACCGAACAGCCCATGATGTCCGCAATCTCGTTGTGCTCGTAGCCTTGCACATCGTGAAGCACAAAAACCGTCCGGTAGCCGGGTGGAAGCTTTTCGATCGAGCGTTCCAAGTTGACCCGGTCCACCGCTCCGCTGAGTCCAAGGTCCGGCGCGCCAATGTCCTTTCGTGGTCCACCGGTTTCGTCGTCGGGCTCGGTCGTTTCTTCCAGAGAGGCGGCAGGGAGAGACTTCTTGCGCAGCCGCATCAGGACGACGTTAACGGTCATACGGTGCAACCAGGTAGAGAAGGCAGATTCGCCGCGGAAGGTGCCAATCTTGCGGAAGAGTTGCAGGAATGCTTCCTGCATCAGGTCTTCGGCGTCGGCTGGGTTTCCGACCATGCGCAGGCACAGGGCGTAAACGCGGCGGCTGTGCATCCGGTAGAGAAACTCAAAAGCCGCAGCGTCTCCAGCTTGTGCGAGGCGGATGGCATCCGCTTCGGTCAGCGCAACAGGCTTGCTAACAGCCTGCTTGGGCTCGGTTGGTCGTTTTTGGGCCAACAGTCCAACAAACGGCGCATCCAAACTTTGGGATGCACCATGTCCCCCATAAAGTTGTCTTTCAAAGTTCTGGGTTTAGAAGACAAACCCTGAGCCCCGGCAAGCAGGAGTTGGCCAGATCAGAAGCAATCGTTCGGCACTGTGAAAGTGCACGGAGCGATCGACTGAAACACCAAGCGAAGCGGATCAGCAGGGCAGCATCGAACCAGCACCCCGATGATGTTTCCCTCGCCCCCTCGACACCAACGAGGCGTTCCGGACCTCCGTAACGCATCGGCTTGCAAGGATGTTTTATTTTCCCGCGACTACGCTGATTCGTCTAGCGTGGATTACGGCAGCCCCAAAGTGAAGGACCGGGCGGGCACGGCAGAGGCCCCGGATGGTGAAGTCGAGCAAGTCCAGTTTTTCTTCCGGCAAGACGAACAAGAAGGACTTGACGAGAACCAGTGTCTCCCGCAGACAAGTGTTCAGGTCGAAGTGGCACGCATCCAAAATCTCCCACGCTGCCGATCGATCCGCCGCTTCTTCTTCCGCCAACCGCCGCGCCGCTTCGACGAAACAGTCGCCTACTTCATCCACGATTTGTTCTAGCGTCGATACCTTGTGGATAAATTGAGAGCGCTCGGAGAGCAGGACGCGGCTCAGCAAGCCGCTGAACCGCGCTGCCCGCTGCCCCCGCTCGGTGCGGAAATTCGAAGCCTCGAGCGGCGCCAGATTGGGCACGATACCAAAGTGGCGGGCCTGCTGGCGCATCGAGTGAAGAACCGAGCTCAGCCGGAGGATTAGCCGGTCGCACAATTCGGGAGTGACTTCCGCAGCCTGGAAGGACTTGTTCGTGTGGCCTTGTCGCCGGAGGTCGATCGCTTCGTTGAGCGACACGCTCAACATCAGATAGGCGTTTTCGAGCTCGTGGGCGTGTACCTGAAAAAAGCTGGACTTGGCCTCAGGCAAGAAGGCACGCCAGTCTTGCTGAACCGAGTCATACCTGCGGGATGGGGCGCGGGTAATCATCCTTTCTCCCCCAAAGCCCGGAACTATACCAGAAAGTTGGTAGCAAAGGAGGTGTTTTGTTGCGGCTCCGTCCCGCAGACCGCTATACTCGCCGTTCACTCCCGACGAATTGAGGATGCTGGCAGTGCAATTTGAACCTCAGGACCAGTTTGAGCAGAGGCAGCGGAAACTCGAGCAGTTGCGCCAAGCCGGGCACCCCGCCTACCCGCACGAGTTTCGATGGACGGCGACCGCGGCGGAGTTGGCGGCAAAGTATCGAAACGCCAGTGCCGCGGAGCTGGAGGCAAACCAGGGGGAGGTCCGGGTGGCCGGCCGGATCGTTTCCTATCGACTCATGGGCAAGGCCGGTTTTGCCCACCTCCAGGGCGGAGGCGGACGGCTGCAGGTTTACGTGAGAAAGGACGTGGTCGGGGAAAAAGGGTTCGAGCTCTTCCATTGGCTGGACTTGGGAGATCAGATCGGCGTGCGCGGGCACCTGTTTCGCACAAAAACGGGCGAACTTTCCATCTGGGTGGATGAACTGACGCTGCTGGCCAAGGCGCTGCTGCCCTTGCCTGAAAAGTGGCACGGTCTCTCTGACGTTGAGTTGCGGTATCGCCAGCGCTATCTGGACCTGATCGCCAATGAAAAGTCGCGGCAGGTGTTTCTGACGCGCGCGAAAATTGTGCAGGAGCTGCGCAGATTTTTCGACGCGCGGGGTTATGTGGAAGTCGAAACGCCGATGATGCACGCCATTGCCGGCGGAGCGGCTGCGCGTCCCTTTGTGACGCACCACAACACGCTGGACATTGATTTATACCTGCGCATCGCCCCGGAGCTGTTTCTGAAAAGGCTAGTGGTCGGGGGGCTGGATCGCGTTTACGAAATCAACCGCAATTTCCGCAACGAAGGAATTTCGACCCAACACAACCCGGAATTCACCATGCTGGAGTTTTATGAGGCGTACAGCAACTACCAGGATCTGATGACCATGAATGAGGAGTTGCTGGGCGAGCTGGCCAGGAAAATCACCGGCTCGACGGTTGTGAAGTACGGCGACATGGAACTGGATTTTGGAAAAATCGAGCGGCTCTCGATGCGCGAGGCGATTTCGAAGTACTGGCCGGCCGGAGCGGGAGATGCGCCAACCGCGAGCGAACTCACCGCCGCGGGCGGAGCCAAGGCGGCTACGGAACGCTACAACGCATGGGCGAAAAGCAGCGGCGCGCCTTACGCGGCCGCCAAGGGGACCTTGCGCGACGGCGAGTGGACCGGCCTGCTGTTTGAAACCATGGCCGAAGACCGGCTGCAGCAGCCGACGATTCTGTACGACTTCCCGACCGACATTTCGCCCTTATCCAAGCAAAAGCCGGATGACCCGTCGCTCACCGAGCGATTTGAGATTTACATCGCCGGCATGGAGATCGCCAACGGTTTCTCGGAACTGAACGACCCGGCGGAACAGGAGCGCCGGTTCCTCGAACAGATTGCGCAAGGCGGAGACCAAGTTCCGAAACAACTGGACGCGGACTACGTTCGCGCCCTGGCGCACGGCTTGCCACCTACCGCCGGCGAAGGCATCGGTATTGACCGGCTGACCATGCTGCTCACGGACTCGCATTCGATCCGCGACGTGATTCTTTTCCCGCAGCTTCGTCCGGAAAACGCGCCGCGCGCCGGCGAAGAATCCGAAGGACACGGCGGGTGATCGTCCGGCAGATTGACCGTGCCGGGACCGGACGCACCCCCTGCGCCCCCGGGCGGATATAATGGAGCCCGCTCCTCACGTGATTTCCTGATGCCATTCGAATGGTTTGTCGCCAAGCGCTACTTGCGGTCGCCGAACCGTCCGGCGGTGCTGCGCTTGGTGACCGCCTTCAGCGTGCTGGGCGTGGCGGCGGGGGTCGCTACCTTGGTTGTGGCGCTGGCGATGAACACCGGATTTCGCGAAACGCTGCAGGATCGCCTGCTCGGAGTGACGGCGCACATCTCGCTGACCAGGCCGGGCGCGGGCGGAATTCGTGACTACCAAGCGCTGGCCAGGAAACTCGGCAAGATCTCCGGAGTGCGCAGCGTAACGCCCGCCGTATACCAAACGGTGCTGATGACGTTCGGCGGCGAATCGCGTGGCGTGGTGACGAAAGGGATTGATCCCGCTCGCGAGGAAGGCGCCGACGAAGCGCTGCGAAAGCTGGCCGCCGGCAAGCTGGATTTCTCGCCCGACGCAGACGGAATTGAAGCGTTGCTGGTGGGCAAGCAGCTTGCCGATGAATGGAAGTTGGCACCGGGTGACTACGTCACACTGACCAGTCCCCAGGGAAGGCTCACGCCGTTTGGACTGCAACCGCGGACCAGACGGTTTCGCGTGGCGGGAATTTTTGATTCGGGATTTTACGACTACGACGCGAATTGGTGTTTTCTGAAGCTGGATGCAGCGCAAGCCTTGGTGGGCGCCTTTGAAGCCGTGAATGTGCTGGAGTTTCGGCTGGAAAATCCGGAAGCCGCGCCGGCCGTCGCGGGCGAAATCGAGAAGCAAGCGGGGACCGGTTTTTCCACGGCTACCTGGATGCAACTACAGCGAGCGCTTTTCCGGGCGCTACGGCTTGAAAAACTCGTGACGGCCATCTTTATCGGACTGATTACCCTGGTCGCAGGGCTGAATATCCTGGTGGTTCTGACCATGACCGTAACCGACCGGGCGAAAGACATCGCGGTGCTGCGCTCGATGGGAGCAAAGTCCGGCCAGCTCCGCCGCATTTTCCTGTGGCAGGGCTTTGCCATCGGCGCGATAGGCACAGTTCTGGGACTGCTGGTCGGATTCACGTTCGCATGGATTGCCGGCAACTACCGGCTGATACCGCTTGACCCTCAGGTCTACGCCGTACCTTTTGTGCCTTTCCATCCGAAGACGACCGACGGAGTGTGGATTTCGCTCGTGGCCATGGGAATATCCCTTCTCGCGACACTGGTTCCGGCACGCGCTGCCGCCCGCTTGCTGCCTGTCGAAATCCTTCGTTTTGAATGAGTTAACGCGGTTTCATGCTTCACGCGTTTGGCCACCCGCTTGCACTTGAAGCGCTTCGGATCTCTGAGGGTTGACCCGGGCCCGAGAGCCGTTTTCTGCTGCCGCCGGAGCGCTTTTCTAAGTCGCTGATTTTAGAGAGCGTTAAAAGCTTCCCGTTGCAGGACGACGCGACTCGAGTCAACCGGCGGCAACCGCAGGTTCTATATAGGGAACGGAATGGCCCCGGCAGCGTCACGATGTGGAGACGCTATTTATTGATAGCGAGAAGCATCTAATTCTGTGGGAGGGATGGCGGAAAGCAGCAAACCGGGCGCGCTGAAATTTCAAACGCAATGAGTGAGGGAATCGACAACTCGGGATCGGAAACAGGATCTTCCACCCTTTTGGCGGAAGCTGGCCGCAAAGTGGTGCTCGAAGCGCGCGGGATCAGCAAAAGTTACGGCCAAGGCGAACGCTGCTTGGACGTTTTGCAACAGGTGAATCTCGCGCTGTACGAAGGCGAGATGGCGGCGATTGTAGCGCCGTCCGGGGCGGGTAAAAGCACTCTCCTGCACTTGCTGGGCGCGCTAGACACGCCGTCGAGCGGTGCTATATACTTCGATTTGAAACGCATTGAAACAAATGATGAAGCGGCGCTTTCGAATTTTCGCAATTGCGCCGTGGGGTTTCTGTGGCAGAGGCATCAGTTGCTGCCGGATTTTACGGCGGCTGAGAATGTAGCGATGCCGCTGCTGCTGCGGGGCGAGTCTATTTCGAGAGGCCTCGAAAAGGCCGGGAAATGGCTCGAGGAAGTCGGCTTGGCGGAGCGTGCCGGGCACCTCGCAGGAGAGCTTTCCGGAGGGGAACAGCAGCGCGTGGCGATTGCCCGGGCCCTCGTCACCAGGCCGCGCGTGCTGCTGGCCGATGAACCTACCGGAGACTTGGACGAGCGGAATGCTTGGGCCGTTTTCGAGTTGCTCGGGCGGTTGCACCGGGCGCACGGGCTGACGTCGCTGATCGCGACGCACAACCTGGCGCTGGCAAAGCGGTGCGACCGG
>Ga0157378_10003497_pt1 | contig 13946 bp, 10 predicted proteins | sample M65metaG_FD_115309 | JGI IMG/M metagenome (GOLD analysis project Ga0157378, IMG submission 115309) | Miscanthus rhizosphere microbial communities from Kellogg Biological Station, Michigan, USA - M6-5 metaG | ecosystem: Host-associated > Plants > Roots > Rhizosphere > Soil | place: USA: Michigan...
ATTTGCAGCCGACCGTCTCCGGTGGGCGCGATATCGATCAGGATCCGAACGTCGGCCACTACTATCCGAGCGCAGGTCACCTGCCGGGTTACGGACGCCTCGAAGTCGAGCCGCCGGTGAACCGCCGTTTGCCGCAGCCGGCCGAGAGCTATCACCAATCATGGTCGGCGCAGTCGGCGCCGCTGCCGGCGCAGTCCAACGTGCCGGTCGATCCGCCGGCGATCATTTACGCGCCGCAGGAGCAGGGCCGTCGCGATTTCAGGCCGCGCCTGCCGCAGAACGTTCCACACTAGGCATGATCCGGAAAAGTGGGCACCGGTTTTCCGAAAGAGATCATGCCCGGACAAACAGGTTCTTCAAGAAACTACGTCAACGAAAACACCTACAGGAGAGAGTAATGCGTCAATTGTTTACTGGATTGGTCGCGGCGGTTGCCGTGATGGCGACTGCGCCGGCTTTTGCGTGCGGTTACAACCCTTGCGCAGCGCCGGTCTATGTCGCGCCCGCGCCGGTGGTCGGCACCGGCTGCAATCCCTGCGGCGGTGGCGGCTGGGGTTACGAGCGGCTCGCCGCTCCGGAGCAGCAGTACTACTACGTCAACCAGGGCCCGACCTATACCGGTCCCGGCAACTTCGCGCCGGCCCGCGTTTATGAAGAAGGCTCGGTGTCGGGTTACGGCTACGGCTATCACCGTCCGTACTATCGCCATCACTACGGCTATCGTCCGCATTACGGATATCAGCCGCACTACGGCTATCGCCACTACGGCACCTACGCCCCGCGCGTGAACTACTACCATGCGCCGCGCATGAGCTATCACCACGGTTATGCGCCGTATCACTACGGCCACCGCGTGCTGCGCCGCTACTACTGATCGGAAGACGATCTGAAGATTCAGCGCCCGTTCGCTTCACGCGAGCGGGCGTTTTCTATTTCATCAGCCCGAGCCTGGACGCGCCGATATAGAGCGCCAGCACCGCGGCGTTCGAGACGTTGAGGCTCTTGATCTCGCCGGGCATGTCGAGCCGGGCGACGACGCCGCAGGTCTCGCGCGTCAATTGCCGCAAACCCTTGCCCTCGGCGCCGAGCCCAAGCGCCAGGGGCTGCCGCAGCTCGACCGCGGCGAGGTCGGTCGAGCCCTCGCTGTCGAGGCCGACGGTGAGGAAGCCGAGATCGTTCATTTCGGTCAGCGCGCGGGCGAGGTTCTGTACGGTGACAACGGGCACCATCTCCAGCGCGCCCGAGGCCGACTTTGCCAGCACCCCGGTGGCTTCCGGGCTGTGGCGGGCAGTCGTGACGACAGCCTTGACCGCAAACGCGGCCGCCGAACGCAGGATCGCGCCGACATTGTGCGGATCGGTGATCTGGTCGAGTACCATCACGCTGCGGTCCTTGGTCAGCGTCTCAAGGTCCGGCGAGGGCAGGGGATCGGCCTCCGCCAGCAGGCCCTGGTGGACGGCATCCGGTCCGAGGCGGGCGTCGATCTCGCTGGGCCGCACGATTTCCGGGGTGACCCGGGTCTCGATATTCTCGTCCGACAGCCGGCGGGCTGCGTTCTCGGTCAGCCACAGTTTGCGGATGTGCCGTTCCGGATTGGCCAGCGCCAATGATACCGAATGCCAGCCATAGAGAATCACCGGGCCGTCGGACCCGGCCTCGCGGTCCCGCCAGGCCGGCCGTCCGGCGGATTTCTGCCCTTTTTTGAAGGGTTTACCGCCGCCACGGCGGAACGGGGGCTTTCGGTCGCGATCGCTCATGGCAAAGCTTCTGTCACGGGTTCCGGAATATGGCAATTTGGCCCCGGGGAATGCCTTTTTGGAGGCTTCCCTTGGTTGACTTTGCCACCCCCCTTCGCTCATAAACCGCCCGTCCGGGAAGCTCGCCATCGGCCCCCGGACTTAACGCCATTCATGGCCTGATCGCCGCCTTCCGGGCGGACAGGGCCTGATGCTGTTGGACGGGGGAGTGTCCCGAGTGGCAAAGGGAGCTGACTGTAAATCAGCCGTCTTATGACTTCGAAGGTTCGAGTCCTTCTTCCCCCACCACGCTTCGCCCTGACGGGCTACGCGTGGCGCAGCCACGCTGAGGCCGACAGGGCGAAGCGTGCCCGGCGTAGCTGAGCGAAGCGTAGACGGACTGGTTCCTGCAGGCGCTCCGCCAACCCCCCATTTGCATCCCCCACCATCCCGTAGCACGATACCGGCACCCCCGCGCCACCTTAAGGTCCGCCGCGTGCCCCACGCCGCCAACGCGCTTCACAACGCCAACAAGCTCAAGCTCGGGCTGTTCTCGCTCAACGCCGACGGCGGCATTGCGATTACGAAAGTGCCGGAGCGCTGGCGGGCGGACTGGGCCGAGATCGCCGAGGTCGCGCAGATGGTCGACCGCGCCGGCTTCGAATTCATCCTGCCGATCGCGCGCTGGAAGGGGTTTGGCGGCGAACTCGATGTCCGCACGCTGTGCTACGAGACCTTTACGTTCGCCTCTGCGCTGAGCGCGATGACCGAGCAGATCACGATCTTCTCCACCGTGCATGTGCCTGTCGTGCATCCGGTATTCGCCGCGAAGGCGCTGGTGACGGTCGATCACGTCAGCAATGGGCGCGCCGGGCTCAACATCGTGGCCGGCTGGAATCAGGGCGAGTTCGACATGTTCGGCCATGCGCTCGCCGAACACGATCGCCGCTACGAGCAGGGGATGGAATGGTTCGAGGTCATGAACCGCATCTTCACCTCGAAGGAGCGCTTCGATCATCGCGGCGAGTTCTATCAACTGACCAGCGTGATCGGAAAGCCGCAACCGGTGCAGCGGCCGCGTCCGCTGACGATGTCGGCGGCGTCTTCACCGGCGGGTCGAGCGTTCGCGATGAAGACCAGCGACCTTCTGGTCACCGTGCTCGGCGTCGCCGGCGAGGGGCTGCCGCCGGTGCGGGCGCTGGCGGAGCAGCGCCGCGCCGAAGGCCGTCCGTTGCAGATCATCACCACGACGCATGTGGTGTGCCGCGAGACCGATCGCGAGGCGGAAGACTACTATCACCATTACGCGGTGGCGCATGCCGACACCGAGGCGGTCGACTACCACATGAACATGTCGCGCAACAATCGCCAGCTCGACACCGTCGAGATCTTCAACCAGCGCAAGCGCTATGCCGGCGGTTTGAGTTCGCATCCCCTGATCGGCCGGCCGGAAAAGATCGTCGACGAACTGGTGTGGCTCAACGCCGCCGGCATCGACGGCGTCACGCTGTCGTTCGTCAACTTCAAGGACGAACTGCCGTTCTTCATCGACCGCGTGCTGCCGCTGCTGCGGCAGGCGGGGTTGCGGGAATAGGCTGGCGTTTTCAAAGTGGATTCCGGTTCACGTCACGAAATCGCGTCAAGCAGACGTCTCCTGAACCTCTCTCTCGCGGCTTGCGACCAAGCCGCTTGGAGAGAGGCTGATGTTGGACTCGGTGATGACGTTCGTGGTGCTGATCCTGATCGTGCTCTGGATCCTGGATGCGCTCGGCGTGCTCGAACTGGTCAGCGCGGTGACCGAACTGATCAGCGCCGTGGTCGCGGCCGTGCTGTGGCTGGCGGCATGGGCCATCCGCAGGGCGATCCGCAAGCCTATTCCTCCGCCGCCGTCTCAGGAATCGCTGCCCCGGGGAGGTAGAGCCGGACCGCGCGGATCTCGTAAACCGCCGACGGATTGACGCGGCGGAGGTCTCGGGCGATCTCGATCGCGGCGTCCTCGCTGGCGCAATCCACCACGTAGAATCCCAGCAACTGCTCCTTGGTTTCGGCGAACGGCCCGTCCAGCACCGTGCCGTTTCCAGGGCCCCGCAAGGTCCGCGCCTTGCCGGTCGTGCCGAGCCGCGCTGCCGGCCCGAGCTGCTTTTTCACGTTGAGGCGGTCGTGGACGGCGTGCAGTTTGACCATCAGGGCCGCGTCCTGCTCCGGCGTCCAGGACATGACTTCGGCTTCGACGTGATAGGCCAGAATGGCGTAGAGCATCGGGTTTTCCTCGTTTTGCGGGCTGGATTGGCTTCCAGCCAAGGACGTCTGGACACGGCCTATCCCGACATCACGGGATTTGAAAGGTGGCGTCCTGCCGCCATGTTGCGCGGGCAGGGGAGCCACGAAACCTTCCGGAAACACGATAATCGCCGGCGCGCTTGAACGCGCGCCGCGGCGTGCACGACTGATGAGCAGAACGCAGGAACTGCGCAGTCAACATGGAGACGGTCATGTCACGCGAGCCAGGCAGCATCATCAGCTATTCCAGCGGACAGCGCGCGGCGCAGCCGGCGTCCTCCGAAGCCGGTGACTGGCACGACCATTCGGGCCACCACCGCTACTACGGCAGTTCTCCCACCAACGGGGGCGAGCGCATCGTCGAAACCCGCCGCGGCCGTCGTTCGGTCAATGTGTGCGGATTTTGATCGTGAGCGCCGCGTTTCTCGCACGCCGTATTTCTCGCCATGACTGTCTTCGAGTTGCTCATTTTCGCCATGCCATTCCTGTTGTCGTTGTTCGGGCAAGGCGCGACGACAAAGATGCTTTGCCTGCTCGCGAGTCTCATGACGATGTTGCTTAGCGTGAGCCGGGCGGAGCCTGTCTGCCCTGGTTCGTCGGCACGCTGATCGCCACGGTATCGGTGTGGGAGCGGATCCAGCTCTGGCGCGCCGCCTGAGCTCTGGCCTTCCTTCCGCAGATCACGACATCGCAAGAATAAAGGCGCGGCAGAATTGCTTCCGCCGCGCCCCATTATTCGTGCTCGCTGGTCCAGGGCTGAGAGCGCCCCGATGCCAGGCCTTCAAAGCCGATTAGCCTTTGAGCCTAGCGGGCGATCCCAGCGAGGTGACAGCGCTTGGTAAGAGACACTGGATCACCTCCTTTCGTTGGTTGTGGAAACATCAATATAGGCAGCGATTCTGCCGCTGTTAAGCCCCGGTCCGGCGCCGAATGACGGGAACACGGCCGTTTACCGGGCGAAAAAGCCGCCCACGGCCGCGGGTTGAGGCCGCCTGCACGGCGTGTTAGGGGATGCGTCGCGCGGGTGTAGCTCAATGGTAGAGCAGCAGCCTTCCAAGCTGAATACGAGGGTTCGATTCCCTTCACCCGCTCCAAGCTTTTCACGCCTTCCTGCGATTTTCCGCGATCGCGTTCGCTGGTAGTCGCGCTCAGGCTTCCCGGGAAGCCTCAACAGGGGCACGATTCGATCAGATTGAAGCGGCCGGCGCGATGAGCAGCCGTGGGACGGAAGCCACTCTTGGTGAGGAGCTGATAATATTCCCTCTCGGTTCGTTCCCGTCCACCTGGACCGCGCAGCATGTTCAAATCGCTCATCGCGCACGACCTGCCCGCGTCATCGGCACCGGGCAATTCCGGCATCGCACGTTCGACCAATAGCAGTCTGCCTTCTTGGGGAAGCGCTTTGCGGCAGTTTCCCAAAATGATGCGGCTGCGCTCATCATCCCAGTCGTGAATGATGCTTTTCAAGATGATCGCATCGGCCACTGCAGGCACCGCGTGAAAGAAATCGCCTGCAACAAAGTCGACGCGGTCGGAGATCCCGAGATGTCCGAAGTGCTGGTTGGCGGCGTCGGCGCACCTCGGCAGATCGAAAACCGTTCCTTTGATATTCGAATATTCTCTCGCCACGGCGCCCATGAGCTCCCCGGAGCCTCCACCGACATCCATCAAGTGGGAGATCGTGCCAAAGTCGTAGGCCTGCAACAGATCGTGCGTGACCAGCCGTGTCAGGTCTGTCATCGCATCATTGAATATCCGCACATACTCTGGCGTGCGCGCCATCAGATCGAAATTGTCGTCGACGTCCTGGAGTTGGGCGGCCGTCTTCCCCGACATGATCGAATCCAGAAGACCATCCCACCTCCTGGCCAGCATGTAGCCTTCAAAGATGATCCAGTTCTTGAACGATCGTTCTGCAGCACCGTCGAGTCCCGCTCCAAGTTCGGTTAGCAAGTAGCGGCCTTCGCCGACGCGAGAACAAATGCCGACGGTCGAGAGAGCGACGAGCAACCGTGCCAGTGCGTCCCGGTCCGCATGGGTTCGACTCGCGAGTTCTTCGACCGTTCGCGGTCCGTCGCGCAGCAATTCGGCAAGGCCGAGCTTGGCAGCCACATAGATCACTGCCGTCACACGGTGCGATTGAACAAGATCCAACAGTTTTTCGCGGGGATCGGTGGTCATGTGCCGCTCTAGTCCTCGATCGGGAATCCTGACGCCTTCACGATCGGCGCCCAGCGTTCGAAGTCGGCGCGCTGGATCTGTTTGAGCTCTTCCGATGTTGTCCCGGTTGGCTCGCAGCCCATCGCATGAATCTTCGCGCGAATTTCGGGATCGCTACCGATCGCAACGATCTCTTTTCCGACGCGCTCAACGAACTCGCGGGAAGAATGAGCGGGGGCATAGAATCCGAACCATCCTGACGCGTCGACATTGATCCCGCTGTCCTTGAGCGTCGGCGTTTGAGGTAGGAAGGACGATCGGCTGCTGCCAGCGGTTGCGATGATCCGTATGGCGCCGCCCCGGTGTTGTTCCAGCAGTTCGGAAAGAAACGCCATATACATCGGGACCCGGCCAGCCAGCACGTCCGGGAGGGCAGCGGACGTCGCCTTATAGGGCGTGTGGCGCAGGTTCAGGCCTGTGATCCGGGCTAGCTCGTTGCAGATGAAATGCGGTGCAGTCCCTGCACCGGGCGAGCCGTACACGGCTTGCGAGGGATTGGCTTTCATCCAGTCGATCAGCTCAGCGGTCGAGTGGATCGGCAATTTGCCGCTAACTGCCAGAACCAGATCGACCGTCATGATCTGTGAGACGGGAAAAAAGTCCCGCTCCGGGTCGTATCCCACGCTCCTGAAGAGGTACGGCTGAAGCGTGAACTGCGAGGCGGACGCAAACAGTAACGCCTCCTCGTCCGGGGCGGTGTTCTTGACGGCCCGAGCGCCGATGCGCCCGCCAGCGCCCGCAAGGTTCTCCAGGATCGCTACCTTGCCAAACTTGGTATGAAGCTGTTCGGCAAACAGCCGGGCAACCGAATCGCCCGATCCGCCGGGTGCGAACGGAAACACGATCTTCAGCGGCCGGTCGGCGGCGATAGCGGGCAACGGAAGAGCCAACGCGGACAATCCGGCAAGGAAGCTGCGACGCGAGTAAAGCTGCTGCATGGCGTTTCTCGGGACGCTTGAGGTGCGACCGACGATCCGGCCGCTTGCACCTCGCCATCCTGCGGCAGTAGCGCTATAACCCAAAATCGTATTCTTCTATCGGGCTATAACCTGAGGTGAACGCTCATGGAGTGGCACGATCGCATCGGCCGCCGCCTGCGGCTCAAGGACCTTCATACTCTCCAGACCGTCGCGGAGGTCGGCAGCATGGCCAAAGCGTCCCAGCGCCTTGGGCTGTCGCAACCGGCGATCTCCAAAGCTATCACCGATATGGAGCACGCCGTCGGAGCTACGCTGCTGGACCGCACTTCGCGCGGAGTTGAACTCACTGAGTGCGGTCGCCTTCTTGTCGATCGCACGCGCGTCGTTTTCGACGAGATAAAGCTGGGTGTTACCGACATTGTGCAAAGGTCAGATCCGGCACAAGGGTTCGTTGCGATCGGTACAACCGAGCCGGTCACCGCTATCGTTACGGAAATTATCGGACATCTCGTCCGCAGATATCCAGGCATCAGGTATCATATCACGATAGGTGATCGGGATGCGCTGGAGCATGCTCTACGCCAGAGAATGCTTGATCTGGCCATAACGCGCTGGGCGCCCTTGCCGGTCGCCGATGATCTGTCCGCGGAGGTGCTGTTTAGATCCTCCCTTGCGGTGATGGCGGAGCGACGGCATCCGCTCCTGCGATCGAGGAAGAAGTTGAAGCTCGCGGAACTTATGCAAGAACAATGGACGCTCTCGCCGCCCGATTCTTTTTTGGGTCGTACCGGCGTCGAGCTATTTCGGCGACATAACCTGCCGCTTCCGCCAACGACCGTCACCACGATTTCAATCTACATGCGGTTGAATCTGTTGGCGAGCAGCCGGTTTATAACCCTATTGCCCATGCAGATACTCAGAATGCGATCGAGTAGCGCGTGGCTGCGCGCGCTGAACGTCGATCTTGGCGATACTTCCGCCCCGCTAGCCTCGATCACCTTGAAGGGACGACGCGCCGGAGGTGCCGTCAAATTATTCCAACAGGCCAGCCGGGAGGTCTGTAAGGCGCTGGTTGGAGTGAGCTGACTGGTCCGATCGGAGTGTTCATCTCTACTGTTAGACGTCGAATAAAACGTCCAACGTCCAACACCATATTCGGCCATTCTTCCAGCCAACTGATATTTCGAGGAAAATCCGATCGGATCATTCGAATCGGCGCCCTCCGCTCCAAAACTATTTCAATGACTTGGCGCGACTTTTCCGATCTCGTTCCGGCAACCGGCTTGAATATCGTTCCAGTCTTGCCGGTGTCTTCAGCCCGCGAACTGCGGTGTCGCCGGCCTGATCGACGGGTTCATCGGGATTATTCCGGCGGTCGAGCCGCGTAGCCCTGTGAACTCGAAATCATGCGCATGGCCGCCGCCTGATGTGGCTTCTCAAGCGCGCGGGCGCTGCGGCGCGCCGCCGCAACTCGCTTGGGCGCGCGGGCCTTTCTGAAGCCGATGAGGGCTGCCGCAAGATGATCGCGCGCTGCTTTCCGCTCGAGCTTGCTGGCGAAAAGCGTGGCGAGGTCGGTCTCGGTTCTTGCGGCCTCGAACGCCGCTCCACATTGGGTGAATGTTGCCAAAGCTTGCGACAGCCGCAGTTCGGCTTCGTCGAATATCCTGCCGGCGAGGGCGATGCGCCCCAGAGCCCGCAACGCCAAACCGCTGCTGAACACGAATCCGTCGGACTGACTGACTTCGAGTGCCCGCGATGCCGTCTCCCTGGCGAGGTCGTGGTCACCGGCAAGTAGCTGAGCTTCGCTCAGGAAAGCAAGGCAACGCGCTTCGCCGCTGCGCACCGGACTCTTGCGAAGCTGGATCACGACCTCACTCAGGATGCCGACGGCCTTTGGTCCATCGCCTTGCTCCACATACGCCAAACCCATTGATCCCAGAACGAGGTTCGACATCATCGGATCGCGTGAAAGCGCGAGGCCGCGTTGCGCGGCCTCGATGGCAAGCTCATGGTCACCGCGCAAGGCCAGAGCCCATGCGATGACAGAACCAGCCAATGCGGTGAGGCGGGGCCATCCGATGCTGTGGCCCATTGCCTCTTCCTGTCTTGCAACGTCAAGCGCGCCCTCGAGTTCGCCCGCGACCACACTATTGAGTGCGAGATCATGGTAGACCAGTCCGAGCCACTGTGGTTCGCGTGTCGTCTCAAGCAGCGAAATGGCCCTTTTCGCGCAGGAGATACCATCCCGGGGACGACCGTCTTCGAAGGCGATGAGCGACAGGACATGCAGCGCCTTGCCGATGGCCTCCGGAATCCCGGCGCGCTCACCCTCGCTAAGAGCTCTTTCGCCGGCATTCTGGCCCTGTTTGAATTTGCCAAGGTAGAAGCAGGTCAGTCCGACGCGGAAATGATACTCGGACGTCAGCAGCGGATCGATCACTCGCTCGACCTGGTCGGCATGGGCCTGAAGAATTTCCCGGATTTCACGCTGGCGGCCGAGGATGGAGAGCACGAAGGTCTGGCGCAAGGCCATGTCGAGCGTCTGGTGATCGCGCTCCGGTGACGGCAGCGATTCGGCTGCCGTCGCGGCTTGTTGAAGCGCCCGCAAGGCGTCATCGAGGGCGTATCGCCGGCTCGCCATGTCGGCAAACTGAATGAGACACGGGATCGCCCTGCGTGCGTCGCCCGCCTGCAGGTAATGGTGGCCGAGTTGATCCGCGATCTCCTCCTTGTTGCCGCGATGATGCGCCTCGATGGCCGCGCCGACGGCTGCATGCAGCATCCGGCGCTGCTGAGGCATCAGTTGCTCGTAAGCGACGCGGCGAATCCAGTCGTGACAGAAGTCGACCCGCTCGCCGTCGGCGGTCAGGATATGGCGGCGTACCAATTGCTCGACGGCACCCGCCGCGTCCACTTCGCTGACTTGTCCGGCCAGCGCGAGCAATTCGAACGTGAAGTCACGGCCGATGGCGGCGGCGACCTGCACCAGGCGCCTCGGCAACTCGGCCAAACGTTCCAGGCGAGCCGCGACGAAATCCTGAATGGTGGGCGTCAAGCCCGGCTCGCGTTGCCGGACGACAGAGCGGTCGTAATGCAGCGACCGCACGGATTCGACGATGATGAAGGGATTACCTTCGCTTGACGCCCAGATGTCTTGGGCGGCACTTGCCGATTGAGGGCCCCGGCGGCCGGATGGCATCAGGGTCTGGATCAATGACATGGAGTCCGCTTGCGAAAGTGCGCCCAGCGCGATCTCGTCAAGCCGATCGTCGGCTCGAAGCTCCTTGAGCGATTGCGCCAGTATCGGCGCGTCGATCAGTTCTTCCGGCCGCATGCTGCCGACGATGAGGATCGGGAGGCGCTGAATTCTCCGGCCGAGGAAGGCGAGAAAACGCGCGCTCAGCCCGTCACACCAGTGCAAGTCCTCGAGGATGAAAACGATCGGTTGTTCCGAAGTGAGCTCCAGGATCAACTGCGCGAGCGCGTCGAACAGCAAGGCGTATTGATCCGGTGCGGTGACAGGCCGATCCGCGGACTGCCCCAGTTCGGGGAAAACGCGAACGAGTTGGGCGCTGGCCGCCGCACCAAGGCGGTCCCGGACGCCTGCGTCGAGCACGGTGGCATCGCCGCGGAGTGCGTCGATCCAGGCGTGGAGCGGAAGAATCTGTTCTGTTTCATGGCAGCGTCCGGCCAGGACGCGCACCCCGGCGGGGATCGTCTGCCCGGTAAATTCGCGAAGCAGCCGGCTCTTGCCGATACCTGCCTCGCCGCGCAGCATGACCACGCGCCCGCCGGCATCGAGCATTTTAGTCAGCGTGTCGTTCAGGCAGCCGAACTCGATATCGCGGCCGACCATCGGTGCTTCCTCAGCCCGGGCGTTTACTTGTCGATGCGGGGAAGCTGGATCCGCTTGCGGACGGTCGGGAGTCGGACCGGTGCTACGCAGGATATCGCGGTAGAGCTGTCGCGTCTCTTCCTCAGGCTCGACCCCGAGTTCCCGTTCGAACCAGTCGACACAAAGCTGATACTGTTTCAACGCCGCCGCGCGCTGCCCCTGGCGCAGCAGCAATTTCATCAAGGTCCGGTGCGTCCGTTCCTGCGACGGATCGATCCCGAGCAGACGCCGCGCCGTCAAAATGGCGGCCTCGGGCTTTTCAGGTGCCTGTCGATCGACCAAACCGCTCAATGCGTCGACAGCAAGCCCATTCAGCCGCTCGCGCTCGATGGCGCGCCATTCCTCGAATGCCTGTTCATTCAGATTGAGGCCCGCCAGGAATTCGCCCTTGTATAGGGCCGCAGCCCGTTCGAATCCCTCCGTCGTGCCGTCAGCCCGCGCGGCTTCCAGTTGTGTGACGTCCACCGTGACTGCGTCAGAATCGAGCGCGACTGCACCATTTCGCGTCAGGAATATCGGGCGGGCTGCGCCGCCGACGGCCCGGCGGATGCTCAGCAATGCCTGCCGGAAACTCTGGCGGGACTGAGCTTCGGGCGTTTCGCCCCAAAACATCGTGGTCAGCTTTTCCCTGGCGTGGAAGCGCCCTGCCGGGACCGCCAAATAGGCAAGCAGCGCCTGGGATTTTCTCGTTGGCAGGAGGCAGGGGGCGCCGCCGTTCGTCCGGGCCGAGCAGCCACCGAGCAGCTCGATGTGAAGTTTGGCCATATCGGCCAGCCCGGATTTGGACATCACTAGCTGGTCCTGACCACAACGCGATCCCGAATTTCAAAAGCACGATCGAGGATTTCTAACGATAAATCAAAAGCAAGCACCGGGTTTCGGGACGGCGTGATTTTGGCCCTGACCAAGCGCAATTTCCTCGTTTGCAGCGGCGCCTGAGGGTGTTCGTCTCATCCTAGCACAACCGGTGGGCACAGGCAGCCGCCGCACGCCCATAAGATCAATCTCATTTGATGTTTTTTTGACGGCCGGCTGGTGCACTCGTCGGCGCCGCCGCAGCGGCGATCAGCAAATACGGCTTCGCCTTCGACGACCCGCAAAAGGCAAATCAGCGTTCAGGAGAAGATCATCATGGCTGCTGGCACCAAGACCATTGCTTTCAGCGGAAACGGCGATATCGACGCACTGCTGGACGATTACCTGAGCAAATCCGGGACACCGACGATATGGAACACCGGCAACCTCACTTTCAGTTTTCCGGATAGTGCGAGCTTCTACGATTATAGCGGTACCGGCAGCAGCGAGCCGAGCCAGAACTTCCAGGCCATCGGAGCTGGGCAGCTGCAGAGCGACATCAGCCGCGCACTCGAGAGATATGCGGCGGTCGCCAATCTGACATTCACGTCGGAGACCGAGACGGCTAGCGCTCATGCCGACCTCCGGTTCGCCATCGCGGATTTGTCGGGTGGAGGAGACGGATATTTCCCCGGCGACGGCGCGAAGAAGAATGGCGACGCCTGGTTCGATAGTGCGACGGACTGGGAGCATCCCACGAGTCTGCAAGAGGACTTCAATTTCAGATCCGTGATGCACGAGGTCAGTCACACGCTCGGCCTCTCGCATCCTAAGGGTTCGATAGATCTCTCCCACGACGGGTGGGACTACACCATCATGAGCTACAATTCCTACCCGAATGCCCCGGTCAACCTCACAGGCGATTCCCCCACGACACCGATGCTCGACGATGTCGCCGCCATCCAATACGCGTATGGCGCCAATTTTAATACCAATGTCGGCGATACCGTCTATAGCTGGAGCCAGAACAGCGGGCAGATGTTCATCAACGGTCGTCCGGAGCCCAACGACACTTCGGGAACCTCATCCGGCAAAATCTACATGACGCTGTGGGACGGCGGCGGCAACGATACCTACGATTTTTCCAACTACACTACCAATGTGATTGCCGATCTGCGGCCCGGAGAGTTCTCGAGCCCTTCGCCGGACCAGGTCGCGGTTCACGATCCCCTGGTCATGGCCCGAGGCAGCATCGCCAACGCCTATCTGTACAATGGCGACCCCCGGTCGCTGATCGAAAACGCGATCGGTGGCAGCGGTGACGACAAACTGACCGGAAACCAGGGCAACAACGTCCTGACCGGCAACGGCGGCGACGACACGTTCTTTTACACCGGCGGCATCGACACGTTTGTCGGAGGCGCGAAGCGGGTCGCCGGCGACACCGCGGATTTCTCCCTCAGCGACTTCGGCATGGTGATTACCCCGGTCGCCACCAACATGACGACGATCCTGAACGGACACCCGGTGACGGTCACGATCGGCGATACATCGCCGGCGGCCGACGCCAACGGCGATGCCTATGACGCATCCGTTGTCTCCGAGGCCGGGCTGCTCCACGTCGTCAGCATGCACGGCATCGAAAATATCGTCGGCAGTTCATTCGGCGACGTGATTACCGGCAACCTCGGCGATAACGTCATTCATGCCGGCGACGGCAACGATCATGTGTTCTACACTGGAGGCTTTGACTCGCTAGACGGGGGTAACGGAACCGACACCGTCGACTTCTCCCAGTTCGGCTCGGCCGTTCTTGCGTTCTTGACGCCGCTTAGTGTGCTGGGAGTCAATGAGCCGGAAGCCTACACCACCGATACCTCGTCTGTTTTCACCGGCACGGCATTGCGCGCCATCGCCGATCTCGGAGGGTTTGAGAACCTGATCGGCACGCCCTTTGCCGACAACCTCACTGGCACTAGCGGCAACAATAACATCGACGGCGGCGCGGGCGACGACATCATTTCCTACACTGGGGGCCTGGACGTTCTGAACGGCAACACCGGCATCGACACCGTGCAATTCAACGGGATGACCAGCGCC
>Ga0157378_10003498_pt1 | contig 13945 bp, 11 predicted proteins | sample M65metaG_FD_115309 | JGI IMG/M metagenome (GOLD analysis project Ga0157378, IMG submission 115309) | Miscanthus rhizosphere microbial communities from Kellogg Biological Station, Michigan, USA - M6-5 metaG | ecosystem: Host-associated > Plants > Roots > Rhizosphere > Soil | place: USA: Michigan...
AAATAAGAGGTGTTAATAAAACTGCTCCTGGCATCAAAAGTTCTTGGTGTAAAATCAGCATCGGGCAATTGAACAAATGAATGATGCATTCGGAGTGTGATTGCTTCAGCAGAAGGTGTAACAGATTGTACGTAATTACCAGTAGTTCCATCTGCATTAGTCAGTGTAATGGTGGCTTCAATTTCTGTATTGAGCGGAAAGTTTTTTGTATGCTCCAAATAAATTGCTGAGCGGCTTTTATCAAAACTATAGGATCCCTGTTGGCTCATCTTAATCCGGTTGCCAACCCTCATAGCATCTCTTACAATAAAATCAGTAGCGTCAACCAAATATTTTCCATTGCTCTCCGCCTCCAATGTAAACCCCCATAAAGCAGATTGTGCGAAAGATTGCTCCACTGCTCTTTTTTCGTTGGCATTGTTAGTAACGGCACGATAATCATAATTAGGCTGGATCATTAAGATTTTCCTGCCCACTTTATTGAATTTGATGATCCTGGTATCTCCCAATAATCCCCTGTCTAAGCCAATATCATTGGAACCAAGCCCTGCCGGTAATGATTGCTGGTATAATATCTCTGTATCTAACTTTACTTCCAAAAATATTTTACCGGTGATTTCTTCCCAATAAAAATTCAGGAAGCCTTCCTGTTTCTTACTGTCTTTTGTTTTTTCTTCTATGGTAGGAAGTTTTTGAGCCGATAAAAATGCAGGGATCAATAGAAGTGTGAGTAGTAACCTGGGCATAAGCAGAATTTAGTTTTATGCGACAAGTTAATTAAAGCAGAAAAGAAAGAAAAAATATTCTTATACAGAACGGTCGCTCTTCCACCAACGGTAGCCAATAAAACCTACTAACGCAAAAGGTGCAAACATCAAATATAAAATTCCTTTATTAAGACCGGCGGCAGGTTTTTCTCCCAGTTGCTGTGCTGTCTTGGTGCACATGGCACATTGTGCTTTGGTGTTGGTGGCAACAGCACAAAACAAAAAAAGGAAGCTTATTACCAGGATTATCTTTTTCATTTGCTGCTGCAAAGGTAGGAAGCATTTATTTATTTTCCTTTTTTGTTGAACCAAATCACTGTTGAAACTAATACCGGTTATAAGCTACTGTACAGTTTATGCAATAAACCTTCTGCCCAGGTTTCTTCTTTTATTGCGCTGGATATTCCAGAGGTCCGCAGCACTGAAAATTTTCTGCTGGGTTGTGTCAAAATTTGTTGCCAATGTTTCTTTTATTGATGTAGTTAACAGGCTCATTTCAGTTTTACTGACAGGCATGAATGAATTAAATGATTGCTTTTTCATAATTAAAATTTGTTGTTTTTAATGGCTATACTTTTTTTGTTGTGCAAAGGTTAGATCAGTTAACGGGAATATAAAAGCCAAATGCAATGAAACGGGAGAATTATATAACCAACAGGGGATTTAATGAAATAAACTGAAAGCTTCTTTGCGATAAAAAAATCCGCCCTTTTGAGGCGGATTGTATGTGAAAGTTGTAAAACTTATGCTAATTGCTGCGACATGGATTTGCTCACACGTTTACGGTCATCTTCGTTCAGGATCACTTTACGTAAGCGGATACTTTTCGGCGTTACCTCAATACACTCGTCCTGCTGAATATATTCCATACATTCTTCCAGACTCATCTGGATCTTGGGGGCTGCTTTGGATGCATCATCCGACCCGCTTGCACGGTGATTGGTCAATTTTTTAGGTTCAGTTGCGTTTACTACTAAATCGCCTGGCTTAATATGTTCAGCGATGATCTGTCCTGCATAAACATCCTGGCCCGGATCAACAAAAAAACGGCCCCTGTCCTGTAATTTATCAATAGAGTAAGCGGTAGTTTTTTCTGTGGTCTTTGATAATAACACACCGTTGTTGCGGCCGGGAATAGGTCCTTTCCATGGTTTGTATTCGTGAAAACGGTGAGCCATTACTGCTTCACCAGCTGTGCTGGTGAGCATATTACTTCTTAACCCGATCAAACCTCTTGAAGGGATATCAAATTCCAAATGCTGCATTTCACCTTTCGTTTCCATCACCAGCATTTCACCTTTACGTTGCGTAACCAGGTCAATTACTTTTCCGCTGTATTCTGCAGGCACATCCACTACCAATACTTCGTATGGCTCGTGTTTAGTGCCGTTAATTTCTTTTACCAGCACCTGTGGCTGACCGATGGTCAGTTCAAATCCCTCCCTTCTCATGGTTTCAATTAAGATACCAAGATGAAGGATACCACGCCCATATACATTAAAACTATCTGCACTGTCGCTGTCTTCTACTTTAAGCGCCAGGTTTTTTTCTGTTTCTTTCATTAAACGGTCACGAAGGTGACGGCTGGTTACAAATTTTCCTTCTTTACCAAAGAATGGAGAGTTGTTAATACCAAACAGCATGCTCATGGTAGGTTCATCCACGCTGATGATTGGTAAAGCTTCCGGGTTTTCAGCATCCGCGATGGTATCGCCTATATTAAAGTTTTCCAATCCAACCACAGCACAAATATCACCTGCCACCACTTCAGTTACTTTCTTTTTACCCATTCCTTCAAATACATACAGTTCCTTTATCTTCATTTTTTTATTACTGCCATCAGCCTGTAGTAAAGCGATCTGTTGATTTTCTTTAATGGTACCACGTGCTACTTTACCTACCGCTATCCTTCCCAAAAAAGAAGAATAATCCAATGAAGTAATCTGCATCTGTAACGGACCTTCATTTACTTTCGGTTCGGGTACATGTTCCAGTATTGCATCCATTAACGGAAAAATATTGTCAGTCTCGGTAATGGTTGTATTCATCCAGCCATTCTTGCTGCTGCCGTAAATAGTAGGAAAATTTAATTGTTCTTCGGTAGCATCCAGGTTAAAGAATAATTCAAATACTGCATCATGCACCTCATCCGGGCGGCAGTTTGGCTTATCTACCTTATTAATTACCACGATCGGGTGCAGGCCAAGTGCCAGTGCTTTTTGCAACACAAAACGAGTTTGTGGCATTGGTCCTTCAAAGGCATCTACCAGTAACAATACACCATCCGCCATTTTTAATACCCTTTCTACTTCTCCACCAAAGTCACTGTGACCAGGAGTATCAATTACGTTTACTTTAACACCCTTATAAGTAACGGAAATATTTTTACTAAAAATGGTGATACCACGTTCTCTTTCAAGGTCATTACTGTCCATGATCAGTTCCCCGGTTTCCTGGTTTTCCCTGAATACCTGGGTGGCGTGTAAGATCTTATCTACCAGTGTTGTTTTGCCGTGATCTACGTGGGCAATAATAGCGATGTTTCTTATATTCATTTTTTGTACTTTGAACTCTGAGTTAACTGCTGCATGCCATGCATTTTGCGCATTGGTTGCTGCTAATGACTCATAGCTTATTTTTGAAGGCGCAAAGGTAGTCTATTTAAGCCGGATGGCAAGGTTAAAAGTTAATTAACAATATGACGGGCTGGATTACTTTTGTAAACATACGGGTATTAATAGTAAATACATCAAAATGAATACGATAAGATTGATTGGAAGAAGAAAAAGAATTGCATTGGTAGCTCATGACAACAAGAAAAAGGATTTAATTGAATGGGCTAACCACAACGCGGTGATACTGGCAAAGCATGAATTGATTGCTACCGGCACTACGGGTAAATTATTAGAAGAAAAGTTGGACCGTCCTGTAAAAAAATTATTAAGCGGTCCATTAGGGGGTGATCAGCAAATTGGCGCCATGATAGCAGAAGGCAAACTGGATGTACTGATATTTTTTTGGGATCCGATGGAGGCACAACCACACGACAGTGATGTAAAAGCACTGCTGAGAGTGGGTGTGGCATGGAATATATTGCTGGCCTGCGACAGGGCGACTGCAGATTTCCTGCTTACTTCCCCATTGATGCAGGAAGAGTATGAAACGAATATCCCGGATTACGATAATTATTTAAACAGGAAAGTGGTGTGATACCTGAATTGAAAATTTTCTTACACCCTTACATAGATTTTCTTCTTATCCATAAAATATCCCGCCAGCCAGCAAATCAACATAAAACTTACAGCAAACAAGAAAGAGCCGAAGTAATCACCGGCATGCTGAAAAATGTTTCTATAGGTCCATTGATAAAAAGAGACTTTGGGTTCAGCTCTGAAAAAATATAAAAGTGTTGCACCCAGTTCAGACAACAGGTAAATAAATAGCGGGTTGCGGCCAAACACCTCAAAAAAATAAGTCCACCTTGTTTTGTGCCTGAAATTGATGACGTAAATGATCAAAGAAATAATGATACAGTCTAATCCCACCGTTTGCAGCACGAAAGAACTGGTCCATAATTTTTTATTGATAGGAAAAGACAGGTTCCAGCAATAAGCCGCAAAGAGCAGCAACACCCCTGCCAGCAACAATTTTGTCAATCCTTCATAGGTGTTCCCTTTCTCCTGGATAAATTTACCGGCAATATAACCTGCCACCACGTTGGCAATCGCAGGCATGGTACTAAGGAATCCTTCGGGATCAAATGCTACACCTTCACCATGATACAAATGTTTTTCATTCAGGAGCCACCTGTCAATGACTGATCCCCAATTTTTTTGCATACTTAACGGATCTGTCGAATCACCAAACGCATACAACAATCCCCAATAAAGAAAAAGCAAACCAATGCTGATAATCAAAGCTGTTTTAGGTTTTAGATAATAGATCATTAAAGCTGCAATGCCGTAACAAAGTGCAATTCTTTGTAACACGCCAAATACCCTTGTTTCTTCGAATGGAGCAAATATCAACTGGTTTGTCTTATCCCATTTTACAAACGGGAACCAGTACATCAGGTAACCGAGTAAAAAAATGATAGCAGTTCTTTTTAATATTTTCCACAATACTTTACGCTGCGGCAGGTTTTCCCACTTAGGCATTACAAAACTCATGGCATTTCCTACTGCAAATAGAAAGGACGGAAACACAAGGTCAGTCGGGGTAAATCCATGCCATTTTGCATGTAACAAAGGCGAATAAGTAGTGGCACCGTTGCCTGCAGTATTTACAATGATCATTAAGCAAACAGTCATTCCCCTGAAAACATCAAGGGCGGTAAAACGTTGGGAAGTTGTGGCCATTACTAAAGGTTGAAGCATTCAAATTAGCCATTTTATTTTATATGGCACAATTGAACATTTGTATATCTAAAAAATAAATTAATACTTATTACTGACGTATTTGCAGGGTATCAATTCTGGCCCGGTTTTCTATTAATAAAGCCAAACATTGTTGTTTCGTTATTAACAAATTTAATTATGAAAACACAAAAGCACTTTCTCCCCAATATCGGTCTTTGCGTTTTGCTGGACCTGGTAGGTATGGCTACTTATATTTTTCCTGCACTCGGAGAATTTGTGGATGTCATCTGGGCACCCATATCTGGTTATATATTCTTTAAATTATTTGGGGGCAGGCTTGGAGCCATAGGTAGTGTGCTCAATTTTCTGGAGGAAATACTGCCTTTCACTGATATTATTCCTTCCTTCACCATTGCATGGTTCATCAGGAAAAGGGAGATTGAAAAATCTGTCTTGAGAAGTATGGAAAAGAGATAAATATTTTCTCGTTAGCTCCTCCATGCGTTAATTTTACAGGTACTATAAAATTAATCACAGTGCCATTTCAATTACAATCAAATTATGCACCTGCTGGCGATCAGCCGGATGCTATTAACAAATTGACAGAAGGTATCCTGGATGGGGAACGTTATCAAACACTGCTGGGCGTAACCGGCAGCGGTAAAACATTTACCATTGCCAATGTAATACAAAATGTGCAAAGGCCCACCCTGGTTTTAACACATAATAAAACCCTGGTGGCGCAATTGTATGGTGAATTCAAACAGTTTTTTCCTGATAATGCTGTAGGATATTTTGTAAGTTATTACGATTACTATCAACCAGAAGCCTACATGCCCGTTAGTAATACTTATATAGAAAAAGATTTGAGCATTAATGAAGAACTGGATAAACTCCGCCTGCAGGCAACAGCACAATTGCTGAGTGGCAGAAGAGACATAATTGTGGTGGCAAGTGTAAGTTGTATTTATGGTATGGGTAACCCAACAGAATTCGAAAATGGAATTATCCGTATTCAAAAAGGACAGATCATTTCCAGGCAGGGGTTTTTACATTCGCTGGTGAATAGTTTATACAGCCGTTCACAAGGAGATTTTACAAGAGGCACTTTCCGGGTAAAGGGCGATACCGTGGATATCAACCTGCCCTATGTAGATTTTGGCTACCGCATCACTTTTTTCGGCGATGAAATTGAAACTATTGAAACGCTGGAACTTAGTAGCAGCAAACGTATTGGGTTGGTGGAGAATGCCGCTATCTTTCCAGCCAACCTGTACCTGGCACCAAAGGATATTATGCAGCAAGTGATATACGAGATACAGGACGAGACAGCTGCACAGGTGGAGTACTTTAAGAACAGCGGCAAATTTATAGAAGCCCAGCGCCTGAGCGAAAGAGTAAATTATGATCTCGAAATGATCAGAGAACTTGGCTATTGCAATGGTATTGAAAACTACTCAAGATTTTTTGACAGGCGAAGCCCAGGTACAAGGCCATTCTGTTTACTAGATTATTTCCCCAAAGATTTTATTTGTGTGATTGATGAAAGTCATCAAACCATACCACAGGTAAGCGGTATGTATGGCGGTGACCGCAGCAGGAAGCTCATATTAGTGGATTATGGTTTCAGGTTGCCCAGTGCATTGGACAACCGTCCATTGAACTTTCATGAGTTTGAAAATATGATTGGCCAAACCATTTTTGTAAGTGCCACCCCTGGTGATTTTGAGCTGGAGAAAACAGGAGGTGTAGTGGTGGAACAGGTGGTAAGACCAACAGGTTTACTGGATCCACCAATAGAAATACGTCCCTCTATCAACCAGATAGATGACCTGCTGGATGAAATAGATAAAAGGGTTATCAAGGGAGACCGTGTACTGGTAACCACCTTAACCAAACGTATGGCCGAAGAGATGGATAAATACCTTCATCGCATCAATATCAAGAGCAAATACATTCATAGCGAAGTAGATGCTTTAGAAAGAGTAGAAATATTGAGAGAATTAAGGTTGGGGATTATTGATGTACTGGTGGGAGTGAATTTATTAAGAGAAGGTTTGGACTTACCTGAAGTTTCGTTGGTGGCAATTTTAGACGCTGATAAGGAAGGTTTTTTGCGTAATGAAAGGAGCCTGACACAAACTGCGGGAAGAGCAGCAAGGAATGTGGATGGACTGGTGATCTTTTATGCTGATAAGATGACCGAAAGCATGCAAAAAACCATTGATGAAACCAGCCGCCGCAGGGAAAAACAGGTGAGCTATAATATTGAACATGGCATCACGCCTAAAACCATTATCAAAAGCAAGGAACAAATTTTTGCGCAGGGATCAGTACTGGATGTAAAAGGATACGATCCATCAAGACCTTATTCTATTGGTGCCGATGAAGATATTATAACAGTAGCTGCTGAGGAACAGGAAGAATACCTGACTATACCAAAAATGGAGAAAAAGATTGCTGCCACAAAAAAGTCAATGGAGAAAGCTGCAAAGGATATGGATTTTATGGAGGCTGCAAGGTTGAGAGATGAGATGTTCAGGTTGCAGAAAGAACTGGAGGGAATGAAAATCAAGTAGTAAAGTGGATTGTATTTAGAGACGCTGGACATTTTATCTAAATATTTTCGTCAGGCATCTACACAAAAAAATTCCTATCTTTCATAACAAATAAAAAAATCATACATCATGATCACCATAGCTCTCTACAACCTTAAAGGTGGCGTAGGTAAAACTGCCAGTTGCGTAAACTTTGCTTACCTGGCTGCTGCCGATGGGTTTAAAACTTTGCTATGGGATATTGATCCGCAGGGTTCTGCTTCTTTTTACTACAAAGCCAAACCAAAAGTACATCCGGGTATCAAGAGATTGATCACCAAGGATGCTGTCCTGGAAAACGCTGTCCTCAGCACAGACTTTGAAATGGTAGATGTGATTCCTGCAGACAGCAACTCTAAAAGCTCCGATATTATGTTGGAAGAAATGAAGGGAAATAAAAACAGGCTGAAGGGTATCCTGAAGCAAGTGGATAAAGAATATGAGTTCGTGTTTATTGATTGTCCTCCCGGTTTTAGTGCTTTAAGTGAGAATATTTTTAACGCTGCTGATATTGTATTAATGCCCGTAATACCCACTACGTTGTCGGTGCGTACTTACCATATGGTAAAAGATTACTTTAAAGAAAAAGAGCTGGATGTTAAAAAAATGATGTGCTTTTTCACCATGGCGGACCTGCGCAAAAATCTTCACAATGACGTAATGGAAGAGCTGTTTAAAGACAAACGCTTTTTCCAAAACTATATTCCTTACCTGAGTGATGTAGAAAAAATGGGTGTTTACAAGGCTCCTGTCATGGAATTTGCCAATAGCAGTTATGCAGCACAATGCTACCGGGAACTATGGACCGAGATCAAAGAAGGTGTGCTTTAAAAAATGGTAAAGTTGCTTATTACCCTGTCGTTATATTCTTATGCTTAGTTAGTAAGGGGCGCTAAATTCTCCATTAGTAAATTGTATTGCAGTGGGCCCTGCACCATCGTTTTCATACAGCGTACCACTAAAGGTTCCCGTGATCCGGTTAGTGGTTTTAGCAGTAACGATTATGGTAAATGTTCCCGCCTGGTTGTTTGTTGATTGACTCCAGGTGTTGCTTCCATCGTCATATACCGGGAAACAAAAAATTGCTGTTGGATTCGTCGGTAAGAATAAATTGTAAGTGCCTGTGCCGACACCTCCAGTCGAGCTAAACAAAGCAAGGGAAAGTGCGGGGCTAAGACTATCGGAAGTTTGATAACCATCAATAGAAAATCCTTCTCCCAAAGGAACGGGTTGAACCATACCCATTAAGTTTACATTAAATGTTTTAGCAATGCCATTGATATCACATTTTAAATAGTCGGCTGAAGGTGCTGTTCCGGGTAAAAAATTAACAGAAAAATTACAACTGCTTGAGCCGAAATTGACTGAAAAAGAACTGTCGCCAGAGGCTACCGGCGTTCCATTTCCTGTAAGTACAATGTTTTGCACCCCCGATGTTAATGTTCCCGATCCAGAAAAGATAACTCCATTTACTATAGTTGTGGCAATAGAATAAGAACCTGCCGTGGTAACATTTACAGGAAAAGTAATCGTATTGGAAGAATTTAATGCGGTTCCCTCTGTATAGGTACCGGCCTGGATTATTCCTGCACAGTCTAATGTTCCAACAGCTGCAGGTCCCGCAGGTAATGCAGTTACAACAAAACTACAAGTGCTGGTATCGTTCACTACAGTATAAGTAAAGTCACCACTGGTAGTCGGTGTTCCGGATCCCTCTAATGTTACAGTTTGGCTGCCGGCATTTGTAAAGTTTCCGGTTTTTGAAAAGGTGATTCCATTTGCGGCATCCGTACTGATCGTGTAAGATCCTGCGGTTGATACATCTACATTAAATGTCACCGTATTCCCGGTTGTAAGGGCTGAACCAACTAAATAATTTCCCGCTAAGGTAAATCCCGTACAGTCAAGTGGAGAACCACCCAATGAAAAAACAGCAGTTCCACTGGCTGTACCGAGCCCATTTTCATAGCTGTATTCTTTTTCACAGGAACAGAAGAAAAGGATAACTGCAAGAAAAAAAATTACGGATCGAAGTTTCATAATTATTTAATTTTCAGGTTTACAGAGCCCTGTGCAGAGCAAAGATAAAATAATTAAGCTTGTGTTTCTTTTAAGGGAAGTTCACCATTGAAGATTAATTGTTAAAATCATGCCATAGTCACGGGACATCGTTCTGCGAGAATTTTGCCGTTGGGTCATTGGATACCTAAATTGTTTTTAGGCAGTTAAAATATTTACAGGCTCCAAATAATATATTAATTTTTGCAAATTAATTTTTGTGCGTACTTTAATCCACCTTTACATTGACCAAATATAATTTTAATACATGAACAGAGAACTTACATCCTGGTACAGCCCCGCTTTACAAAGAGATATGCCGGTGGCAGTATATGGGCATTATGGAAAAGCATTATTACTGGTGCCCACCGCAGCGGCAGACTATTTGGAATATGAACGATTCCAGATGATTGATGCGTTAGCTCCGTTGATAGAGGCAGGTAAAATAAAAGTATTTTCTGTAAACAGTATGAATAATGAAAGCTGGATGAACAATGAAATGCCAGGGGAACACAAAGCCATTCGCCACAACCAGTTCAATGAATACATACACAACGAAGTAATTCCTTTTATAAAAAATAATACCTCCTGGAATACACCCATCATTATCGCCGGGGCATCTTTTGGAGCCTTACACAGCATGAATCTTTTTTTGAAGAGACCGGATCTTATCAATGGAGTGATTGCTATGAGCGGTGTGTACAACCTGATGGAATATACCAAAGGCTTTTATGATGAGCAGGTGTATTACAATTCTCCTGCACATTATATTCCTAATCTTACGGATCATAATATTTTAGAGCAAATCAGGCGGAGCAATAACATTCATATTCTTACAGGCTCCGGGCCCTACGAGGCACCGGATGCCGCAAGAGATTTCGCCAATTTATTGTATAACAAAGGCATTAATTATGAACTGAGTGTATGGGGAGAGGAATGGAAACACGACTGGCCCACCTGGCGGGCAATGCTGCCGTTGTTTGTTGATACAAGACTATAGGCTAAGTGTGTAAATAAAAAAAAGAGATAACAAAGGTGCAAGGGTATTTTTCCTTTGTGCCTTTCTGTTTTATAATGATTCTGTTACTGTTGTTTTCTTTGTTTCATTGAATGAAAACTTTACTTTTACCGCATGCAAAAAAAATTATTTTTATTAGATGCGTATGCACTTGTTTTCAGGGCTTATTACGCATTGATAAGGAATCCAAGAATCACCAGTAAAGGCAGGAATACCAACGCCCAGTTTGGATTTACCAATACATTGGTGGATCTGATCAACAACCAAAAGCCTACTCACATGGCGGTGTGTTTTGATACCGCCGCTGCTACAGAACGTCATACAGATTTTGCTGATTACAAAGCGAACCGCCAGGAAACCCCGGAAGATATTTCTTCAGCGGTGCCGGATATTATAAAAATTATTGAAGCCTTAAATATACCGGTGGTAGCTATTGACGGGTATGAAGCAGATGATGTGATTGGTGCTTTGGCAAAGCAGGCTGAAAAAGCGGGGTACGAAGTTTTTATGGTAACACCCGATAAAGATTATGGCCAGCTGGTTTCTGAAAATATAAAAATATACAAACCTCCATACCAGGGAGGAACAATTGAAATACAGGGTCCAAAAGAAGTGTGCGAAAAATGGGGTATCAGCAATGTAAGCCAGGTGATCGATATATTGGGGCTAATGGGGGATGCGGTGGATAATATTCCAGGCATAAAAGGTGTGGGAGAAAAAACGGCAGCCAAGTTGCTGACGGAATATCAAACATTAGAAAATATTTTAGCAAATGCAGACAATATCAAAGGCTCTTTAGGAGAAAAAATAAGAGCTGGCAAAGAAGCCGCCATCATTAGTAAAAAATTAGCCACTATTATTACCGAGATACCCGCGGCTGTATTTCATGAAGAAGATTTCAGGATAAAGGAAATGAACAAAGAAGCGCTGAAAGAAGTTTTTGCCGAACTGGAATTCAGGGCGCTGACAAAACGTTTGCTTGGAGAAGAAGCAGGTGCACCTGCAGATCAATGGAGTCCTAAAACTGGTGATGAACAAACGGTAGCCGGTAGCCAAAAGCCTAAAACAAAAGCGGACACTAATCAATTAGATTTATTCGGAAATGTTGTTGCTCCTCCTGCAACTTCCATTGCACCGTCTGCAATCGAAAATACCGACGGCAGTTCAGCGGACAACTTCCTGGCACCAGAAAGGAATATTCATAATTCACCTCACAATTATATTTTATTAAATGATGATACAACTATCCAGCAGTTCATCAACATAGCAATTGAGCAAACAGAAATTTGTTTTGATTCAGAAACCACCGGCCTTGATGCCAATGATGCAGAATTAGTAGGACTAAGTTTTGCAATCAAAGCGGGTGAAGCATATTATGTGCCCTGCCCTGCAGATAAAGATAGTTGTACCACACTGCTGAAAAAATTTCAGGGGTTATTTGATGATGTAACAAAAGTGTGGATAGGGCAGAACATCAAGTATGATATGCTGATGCTGAAATGGTATGGCTTTGAATTAAAGGGGAATATTTTTGATACCATGCTTGCGCATTATGTTATAGAACCAGATGGTAAAAGAAATATGGATGCATTAAGTGCAAAATACCTTGGCTACGAACCAGTACATATTGAAGAACTCATTGGGAAAAAAGGGAAGAGCCAGGGAAATATGAGAGATGTGGAAGTAGAAAAAATAAAGGACTATGCTGCAGAAGATGCAGATATCACACTGCAGCTAAAAAATATTTTTTTACCACAACTAAAAACAAAATCTGTAGAAAAAGTTTTTTACGAAGTGGAAAATCCATTGGTGAAAGTATTGACTGATATGGAGTTTGAAGGCATCCGCATTGATGAATCTTTTCTGAATGATTACAGTAAGCAATTAGAAGTGGATGCAAAGAAAAGTGAAGAACTGGTGTATGAGCAGGCAGGTGTACGATTTAACCTGGCAAGCCCCAAACAATTAGGTGAAGTATTATTTGAAAAATTACAACTGGATCCGAAAGCAAGAAAAACAAAAACCGGTCAGTATGCAACGGGTGAAGATGTGCTGACAAAGTTGGCGGTGAAAAATAAGATCTGCGATGATATTCTTGCCTTTCGTGAATTGACCAAGCTCAAGAATACGTACGTGGATGCACTGCCTTTAATGGTAAATAAAAAAACGGGTCGTGTACATACTTCCTATGCGCAGGCAGTAGCTGTAACCGGCAGGCTCAGCAGTATCGATCCTAATTTGCAAAATATCCCGGTGCGTACAGAGCGGGGAAGAGAAATAAGAAAAGCTTTTATTCCAAGAAGCGAGGAATTTATTTTGATGTCTGCAGACTACTCACAAATTGAATTGCGTATTGTAGCTGCTATCAGCGGCGACGCTAATATGTGTGAAGCATTTAAGACCGGTAAAGATATTCATACTGCTACCGCAGCAAAAGTATTTGGTGTGGAAGAATCAGCAGTAACAAAAGAAATGCGTTACAAAGCCAAGAGTGTAAACTTTGGTATCATTTATGGCCAGGGGGCTTTTGGCCTGGCAGATAATCTCGGCATCAGCAGAACAGAAGCAAAGGAAATAATTGACAATTACAAGAAGCAGTTTCCCAATATTCAAAAATACATGGATGATACCATCAACTTTGCAAAGGAACATGGTTATGTGGAAACACTAATGGGACGCAAACGCTGGTTAAAAGATATTAACTCGGCTAACTTCACGGTACGTGGTTTTGCAGAACGCAATGCTATTAACTCACCCATACAGGGCAGTGCTGCAGATATGATCAAACTCGCCATGATAAAAATTCATGCTGCATTTAAGCAACATCAATTCAAATCAAAAATGTTACTCCAGGTGCATGATGAATTGGTATTTGACGCACATAAAGAGGAAGTGGAGAAAATCAAACCTGTGATTTTGGAATGCATGCAAACGGCCCTGGCATTGCCAAACGGAGTACCAACAGATGCAGAAGTAGGTACCGGAGACAACTGGTTGGCGGCGCATTAGCCCGTGAATGGTGAATGAGTAATGGTGAATCACGAAAAGCAGTATTTATTCTATTGACGATTGACCATTCCCTATTTACGAAAAAATACTATGGTAATACTCATTCAATGTAAAGACCGAATAGGGTTGGTAGCTGAT